>Ga0307512_10007999_pt1 | contig 10376 bp, 8 predicted proteins | sample 14_EM_MG_FD_200267 | JGI IMG/M metagenome (GOLD analysis project Ga0307512, IMG submission 200267) | Populus trichocarpa ectomycorrhiza microbial communities from riparian zone in the Pacific Northwest, United States - 14_EM | ecosystem: Host-associated > Plants > Roots > Unclassified | place... | reverse complement strand
GTGCGCTACTGTTGTTCGTGTAACACACTCTCTGGCTCTGACGACAGCGGGAGTCGACCTTCCGTCGACCGTTCACATACAGAGATTTAAAACGTTCCTCTCAAGTCACTTCGCTTCTCGCAGCTGGCCGTTGACCGATGGCATAAATAAAAGCACATATTTATGATGGAAGCGAGACGCAATCACTTCAAGAACCCAAAGCAGTTTGAAATAACCATATGGTAACACCCCTAGGCGTTCTGCAAGTAGTTATCGTAGGCAACCACAGCATCGCTCCTAAAAGTTGGATTCAGGCTAGGGAGAAGAAACTCGGAAAACGTTACTACAAACCTTTTCTCTGTCCCCTGGATTCACGCATATGGAAATTGGATGAGGTAAATTGGTACGTGTAGAATGATATGTGAACGTACAGTTCTCTCGTCAGTCCAACAAACCTGTGCCTTAAGCTCTGTGAGGCCCACAAGCAGAATTATTTCATAGTCCCGCCTGTAGCCCATTACTTCCGTATTCGAGTGGTATGATGTACACGGAGCGCTAGAGATGTCGGCTTCGACACGGCACAACGTCTCAAACTTGTCTTTTGGGTTTTGAGCACTTTTCACAGGGTACTAAAGGAAGGTAAATACTCTACCTGGTTCTGCGTCCTCCCACTTCGGAGTGGCCAGAGCCCCTGTATATTTTGCAATACGCGGAGAGGTGTGTGTCGGTGGGCTTCCCTTGGCTGTTACGTTGAAGCTGCGTCGGACCTCATGATCCTCTGGGATCTTAGTACCCTGCAGGGCTATGAGATCTGATTCGGAACGCCGAGTCAGGATTGTGTGTAACGAACCCGAGTCAGCATGGTGCGAAAAGCACCAGGAACCCATCTGTTTCCCATGGAATCAACATACGACTTATCGAAGCGCTGGACATGGTCTGGATCGGAGGCGTCGTATCCAGTGTTACAGGGCGAACCGCAAGTGAATTTCGAGATCCTGGCTGTCACGAAATGGTCAATGTAATATGAAACCGCCCCGATAGCGACGGCTTTGTTCCTAGCGATAACCAGCGTCACAGCCTGCCTCGACCACAGGAACAAATCACTCACGTGTGCGTGTCCGGCTTGCTAAACCGGAATCCAAGATCCACTAGCCGCTTTTCGAGTTGCTCAGACAACCACGGATTTGTGGCAAACCCACCAACGAGGAATGCGAACTGCTCACGATTAACCAGGAGCGGTGTTCAAGAATATTCATGGACACGGACCGAGTTGGTGGGAAGCCGTTGCGTGAAGTTGTCCTTGATAGAGTCCACGGTAGACTGAATCGAGGGTTCAAAGAACTCCGAAACTTCTTCCCTGTGTGCGAGAAAGTTTGGGTGCCAGTGCATCAATAGTGTGAGTGTGTGCTTACCCCGTCAGTGCCAACCTCCCGGCCTTGATTCCGGCGTTGGGATCATTATCTCTCGGAGACCCAAACTTGATGTATTGATTCGCATGCCTGTTCGAAGTCGAAAACACCTTCTTCACCCCTTCGTCGAACTTCTGGGAGAACGATGCCAGGTCCTCACGGGTGTTGAATTTGGAGCCTTTCAACTTCTCTGGTCACCGAGTGAGCCATCGGCCTGCGAGCAGTGCATTTGAGCACACCTTTGACCATCTCTGCCGCCCTCACCGTCACAAGCTCTCCTCCTTGGACAAAGCCTGGAATGGACGATTTGACCGAGAAAACCTGACAGTTGGATGGATCCGACTCACACTGGGGTTCATACAGCTCTTCGACCTGTAACGGCGCATTACCGATGACCTTGTAGGTGCTGATATCGATCGTTCCACCGCCCGCATCGATGATCAAAGCCTGCTCATCGGGCTGCGAGCGTGTCAAAAAATAAGCTCCGAGCGGGGATAGCGTGACGCACCTTCAGATTTTCACCCGCCTGGGTATTGGTGGCACAGAAGCTGAAACTGGCTTCACCCTCGGAAACGAAGTGGACACGAGCATGGTCGGCGGAGGTGTCTTGGATGAGGCCTGCTTTGACCGCCGCGATTCGCAATTGACTTTGTTGCGGCCCCTTCCACCCGTTTGGGTGGGTCAAAACCAGTTCGATGGTTGAGATGGAGTCCCATTTAACATTTGGCTCCGAAGACTTGAACAACACCTCAGTGGAGTCGAAGAGATAGCGCATGAAATCGGCGAATACATCGACGATGGTTTTCCCCTTTGGTAGTTCCATGCTCATCTGATCCACCATCGCGGGAGACAGGTCTGAGGGTGAGAGCATCAACTTCCACCTGATTTACTGTCAGTGTTTAGCACAGGTAAGCGTAACACGATCTCCGACCATTTCATCCTGAGAAACTCGTCGTTATCCTGGAAATCGGCCCCATTCTCAACACCACAGAATTTGCCGTCGTGATCATAATATAATATAGAGGGGATTTTTGCAGACCCAGGATTGGGATTGTTGAGGTACCTGTGTGTTATTCGTCACCTTTGTTACCGGATCATCGATCAAGCATCGGGGGAAGCACTGGCCTTGTGACGGATCGGATTTGAGGGAATTGACCAGGGTCTAAGAAGGCATATGCGGCACCGCTGAATGTAGTCCCGATATCGAAAGCGACGACAAGCTTTCGCGAGGGGCCAGAATAGCGGGCACGTGGTGCAGCCATTGTGGGAGTCTGAGCGGAAAGGTGACGGGCGGTGTTTGCAATGCGAGTTCAATAGCCGGACGTAGGTTATCTCTGTTCCCGCTTGTCGCGTCGTCTTCAGACCATTGGGTCAGATATGTGGTACTAACATTAAATCGACAATCTTCGTTGCTCGGATGGGGGATTTCCTCGACCGGTCTTGTTGATGTGTCATTTATTCGCTCCCAATCGCCTCGAGCTATGGGACGTTTACGTTTCGTTTACCACACGTACTTCGCTGGCCGGACTGGTTTGGAGGGATATCTTGAAGTAAATGGGAATCCACGTTCGCCAATGGGAGTTCGTAAACTGGGTCTTGCATCGGCCGTTGTCTCGATGATTGCGCCGTCTGTCGTCTTTGTTGTGGTGATGTATGTGGTAGGCAAGAAGCTAGAAGTTTTCTTTTGTTTACGTCGTATATACAAGGATTTTGGATGGAAATCTAGGCGACTTTGCGGGAATGTCTTAGATGTAGCCCGGATGGCCAAGGCGTGAGTCAAATAAATGGGTCAAACAACGTACCACATCCGTTTGCAGGGACCAAAGACGGGTCCGATACCTCGATCGGTGTGTTCACTGGTGATATGTGTCTCGTCCGAGCAAGCAATCGGCAGGACGCGGTACCGTAAATATATGGTATCATCACCTCTTGATCCCGCGTATACTCGCATTTCCCTATCTTGTCTACCCACACTCGAGTCCGACCAACGAGCTCAATCACACTAAAATTCCCATTCAAAGTCAATTCCAGCGTCACTCCAGGCGGGGTCCAAAACAGAGGTCCCAAGTTGATCAATATGCCGCCAGGTTCTAGCATTCCCGATCCCGTCCGACGCACTCTGTTTGGTGTTCTAAGCTGGACTCCGGAGAACGTGGAGCGTAGCCCGTGTCTTTCATATTAATGGTTCTGATGCCCTCTCGCATAATTCATATACTGTGAGAGCAGTGGAGATGCTCAGAGTCGTATCATACCTTTGAGGTAATGACGGAGATGAGCAAGACACATCTGAGTAGCGCATTTGAACAGTCGAGATGGAGGTGAGGGTTGTCGAAGGAATCAAGCTAAGCAGCGACGGGTTGGTCCTCATGTCTTACAAGGGTGACAGAGATACTAGTCCAAAGCACCCAGCTGAAAGACGTTGAAGCACTACAAGCAGGTGAGGAAACCGATTGGCGATAGTACGGGGAACTTGGGTAAGGAAGATACCACAGTGCAAAACCGTTGGCAGTCGGTAACGGTGTGAAAACGAAAGGGAGATGGGAAAACCAGAGTCACCGGCGGTGGAGAGAAACCGGTGTGATGACCTGCAGAGCAGGATAGTTACGCGACATCGCATACTCAACGTTCAGCGTTCAACGTTCAACGGTCATCACGGCTCATCATCGCGACGGCCGTCCTCTCCACTAATGTCGGCACTCCCTCCTACAGTAACCTGGCAGACCGACCCGATCGAATGCTGTTCATCGGAGATCTCCAGGTTCGCGTTCTCCCACTCGAACCGCGAGTCCAAGTATGAGTTTGCTGGCAGAGCCGAGGAGTGCACCGTCGATAAATAGCCACAAATTTTCAAGGTGTCCTATGCCAGGTCCTAGTTCCGGAACTGGTCACCGCCAAGGGTAAATCGGAAAAGATCGCCATCATCGTTAACGCTCCCATGGTCCCGTCGCCGACGAGTAACCCATGAAACGATACGAAAGAGCGGGCTTCAGTTTCTCCCTTCCCGCCGCACTGCCTACGACCGCTCCACTCACGACCACCTTTGCTGTGGCGCTCTAGTTTTGTTTGTGAAACATACTCTCTGGCTTTGACGACATTTCCGTCGACGGTTCATATGCACCAATTTGAGACGATCCTATCACTTCTTGCAGCTGGCTGTTAACCGATGGTATATAAATGAAAGTACATATATATGATGGAAGCGGGACGTAACAAGTTCAAAAACTCGAATCATCCTGAGATAACCACGTGGTGCCACCCCTTACGCCCTCCCTGAGGGGTTGTAGATAACCACAGCATCGCTCCTAAAGGTTGGATTCAGCCTAGGGAAGACAATCTCGGAAAGCGTTGCCACAAACCTTTTCTCTGTCCCCTGGATTCGTGCGTACAGAGATCGGATGAGATGTGATGCGTGCAGATTGAACGAGATACCACGTACGGTTTCGGAGTCGATCCAACCGACCTGTGCCTTCAGCTCTGTGAGGCCCACGAGTAGAATTATGGTGTATTCCCGCTTGTAGCCAATTTTTCCCGATTTCCCGAGTTGTGATGTATACGGGGCGCTGGAGATATCAGCCCTGACATGGCACAACGATTCGAACTTGTCTTTTTCGATCTGAGCGCTTTTCACAAGATACAAGCGGAAACAACACTCTACCTGGTTCGATATCCTTCCACTCGGGGGCGGCCAAATCCCCTGTGTATTTAGTGATTTCTGCGTAGGAGTGTGTTGGTGGGGAGCCCTCAGTCACTACAGAGCGGGCAAGTCGGATCTCCCGATCCTCCAGAACTTTAGTGCCCTGCAGAGCGACAGAACTCAATCCGGAATGTCAAACAATAGTTGTGCATGACGAACTCGACTCAGCATAGTATCAAAATAACCAGGAATACGTTTATTCCCCATGGCATTAAAATATGATTTATGTTCGCGCAGGACGTGTTCTTGATTGGAGGGTTCATATGGGACAGCACCGGGCGCACCGTACGTGAATTTCGAAATTCTGGTTGTCACGAAATGGTCAATGTAATATGAAACTGCCCCAATGGCAACGGCTTTGTTCCTATCCGATAACCAGAGTTACAGCCTGCCCCGACCGCAGGAACAGATCACTCACGTGTGTGTGTCTGGCTTGCTGAACCGAAATCCGAGATCCACCAGCCGCTCTTCGAGTTGCTCGGACAACCACGGATTTGTGGCAAACCCGCCAACGAGGAATGCGAACTGCTCACGATTAACCAGGGGTAGTGTTCAAGAATATTGAAGGACACGAACCGAGTTGGTGGGAAGCCTTTGCGTGAATTTATCCCTTATAGAGTCCACGGTAGACTGGACCGAGGGTTCAAAGAACCCGGAAACCTGTGCGCTGTGTGCGAGAGGGTTTAGATGCCAGTTCATCAACAGCGTGAGTGCGCGTTTACCCCGTCAGTGCCAACCTCCCGGCCTTCATTCCAATGTTGGGATCATTATCTCTCGGAGACCCAAACTTGATATATTGATTCGCATGCCTGTTCGAAGTCGAAAACACCTTCTTCACCCCTTCGTCGAACTTCTGGGAGAACGATGCCAGGTCTTCAGGGGTGTCGTATTTCGAATCCTTCAACTTCTCTGATTACCGGTTCAGCGACCAACTCGCGAGTGGACTGTTTGGGCATACCTTTGACCATTTCTGTTGCCCTCACTGTCACAAGCTCTCCGCCTTGGACAAAGCCTGGAATGGACGATTTGAACGAGAAAACCCGCCATTGATGGATGCAACTCACACTGGGGTTCATACAACTCTTCGACCCGTAGCGGCCCATTGCTGAGAACCTTGTAGGCGCTGATATCGATCGTTCCACCACCCGCATCGATGATCAAAGCCTGCTCACTGGGCTGCGAGCGTGTCAAAGAAACTAGCTCCGGGCGGAGACAGTGTGACAGACCTTGAGGTTCTCACCCGCCTGGGTATTGGTAGCACAAAAGTTGAAACTGGCTTCACCCTCGGAAACGAAGTGGACGCGAGCATGATCAGTGGGGGTGTCTTGGATGAGGCCCGCTTTGACCGCCGCGATTCGCAATTGATTTTGTTGTGGCCCCTTCCATCCATTGGGATGGGTCAACACCAGCTCGATGGTTGAGATGGAATCCCATCTAACATTTGGCTCCGAAGACTTGAACAGGGTCTCTGTCGAGTCGAAGAGATAGCGCATGAAATCAGCGAACACATCGATGATGGTTTTCCCCTTTGGAAGTTCCATGCTCATCTGATCGACCATCGCGGCAGACAAGTCCGAGGGTGAGAGCATCAACTTCCACCTAATATGCTGTCAGCGCTTTGCACAGGTAAGTATAACAGAATCTCCGACCATTTCATCCTGAGAAACTCGTCGTCATCCTGGAAATCAGCCCCGTTCTCGACGCCGCGGAATTTTCCGTCGCGATCATAATATAATACAGAGGGAATTTTTGCAGACCCAGGATTCGGATTGTTGAGGTATCTATGTGTTGTTTGTTACGCTTGGTACCGGACCGAGGATCGGGGGAAGCACTGACCTTGTAACAGATCGGATTTGAGGGAATTGACCAGGGTCTAAGAATGCATATGCGGCACCGCTGAATGTAGTCCCGATATCGAAAGCGACGACGAGCTTTCGCGAGGAGCCAGAGTAGCGGGCACGTGGTGCATCCATGGTGGAAGTCAGAGAAAGGTGGCGGACAGGGTTTGGAATCCAAGTTCAATAGCCGAGGACTTGAAGTGTTTTTTGGATCCCACCCCACTCTTCTTTCACAAGGCCGTGACATAGACGCTAGCCACGTATAAGCTAAATGCCATCAAGAACGATGAAAACGTACCTAACCCCCATCAAGAACGAGGACCACGCACCTATTCTCCCATCACAGGAAATCGCACTCGATCCATCTATCCTTCATGAGTTCATCTTCCAACCACACTATAAGTGAAAACTCTACACTCTGCAGCCATCCGGAAATCACTCCACCGATCCCCTCTGCCACACGAGAGTAATGCTACATCACCGGCGGTGTCTCAAGGTCGGCACGCTTCGACACCCGGACCACCCGGCGAACTGGTGAAATAAAAAAGAGAAGATAGGAGAGACTGCGACAGTTGAAGAGATGGGGAGATTGTGAAGAGAGGTAGGGACTGGTTTGCAGGCGGAGGAAGAGAAACTGAGGGGGAAGTGCAAGCCTAGGGACGATCGGAGACTGGACGCGCAGGTCCGACAGGCTCGAGGGACGCAAGAATTGTCGAAGCAAACTGGGGATAGGATTATCCCGGTTTTGCAGAACTGGTTCCAGGCTCTAGATAAATCCTATATTTGACTCTTGGATTGCGTGTCTGTCGCCTCACCACTTATGAGACCAAGGTTCATCCTTACTACTACCTGCGCGTGATTGAACGTCATCTGGTGCGCGACTATATACGCTTGAATGAGGATGGGGCGTGCTCAGGCCTAAGGCACACATACACATAAATGACCAAGAGCATGTACCCACGAGTGCAAGAAGGATCTGCCGGGACGCGCAAATGTCCTGTACATAACGGATGGACCGGCTACCGTGGTCACAATGATATCCACCTACAATGCTGCGAGAAGCCAGCTGAGTGGATCACACACGAGGGAAAGAGGGAACTCAGATCCCATCTCCCATCCTGGATTACTTCACCCCGCACCCTACCTCGGATCCGACCTTAATGCCACCGTCTCCGACCTGAGAACCTTCGATAAGTCCAGTACTACCCTCAAGTACAACTTCTTTGAGCCACCCACACCGAACGAAGCTCGAGTGGGCGATCGGAACCCTGGTGAGTCGGATACCGTCTTTCAGCCGTTAAACCGCCCACGGTCATCTTGCAATTCACCCCAGATGGGACAAATCCGGGCTACGAACTGAACGCAAGCCCACACAGGATCCTGCCTGCGATCCGACTATGGTCACTTGGGCACCGGGGATCCCTTGTTTCCGACCACCGGTGTGTCGTGTGTTGATGCCCAGACCGAGGCCTTTGTCACAAATAGCCTCTATGGCGGTGGCTCGGGTGCAAGGTTCGCCGCCTTCTAAATTCGTTTTAACCCAAGACTGATGAAAACAATAGGACACCTTTGGTTGGGAAGTACAAAGCGTTGATTCTAGGTATACCGTCTACGACGTGTCATCCTCGTTCTCCAACCATAGCGATAGTTGGACAACCCGGTATGTCCTATAACCGCCGGTGCAAGCACCTAGTATCTGAGGTAAATTCTGGCCACCTTCGATGCTTACATTTGTTGCTCCTACTGTACTTACTCCCCATCGTCCGTCGATCATGGCGAAGGTGGAGTCCCAAGTGGGTGAAGAATTGAACGCCTTCGCTTGGAGGTGTCACCCCTGTCAGACTCGCGAACTGCCTGCAACCCCACAGATCAGCTTGGGTGGGTGAGTTGTTGTCCGTATCCTTTACAACAACACATTGGTTAGTTTTCGAAGGTCCGCAGAAAGCATGCTTCTGCTTCAGATCGCTCCTATGTGATCGCCCATCACCAAAAACAACCAATCCGGACCGGCGCCATTGCCTCCTTCCCCACTCGGCGTATCGACTTGCGGGTTCTCCCGTGTCGCTTCCACTTTTACCGTCCATGACAAGAAAGATTTGTCAAGGGGTACAATGACAATTAACCACGGAATACACCCAACCTCGCCCCCCCCCCGAATCTCCAAGGATGAGGATGACGTGTCCGAGGACGTTGAATAAGATCACAGAACTTGCCACCCCGACTAGGAGGTGCATGAGAAAGGGACCGTGCATCAAACGAGATAATCAGGTGTACCCTGCCGGGGAGACATCTGAATCCGAGATCCTCGGAACATGGTCGAGCTTCGGAAGGTGGACTGGAGTAGACCTGGCGTCCATGATCGAGGACCATGACCTTGTCGAAAAGGTCGTAGATACCCTCTCCCGCTTCTGATGATGGTAGTCTGGCCGAGAACATCCGTCATGATGAGCCTTGGTTGCCATCATCTCGGCGATAGAGACTCGTGTCCGCTCACCACCGTTGACACAACGAACGAACCCATCACCGACGAGAGTGGATTTGGTGTGCGAGATATTGAACATCCGTAAAAAGAGATCTCGAATTTGGACACTGAACTCTTCACCCGGAAAACAACCCCAGATCCTGGAGCTTTCGTTGAGAGGGTAGAGCTGAGTCCTTGAAGGTTGAGAAATTGAACCCGGAACCGAAGACTGAAGCGCCTAGGATTCCCATTTGTGAGAGGTCAACAACCCGGGACTTGTGTTCTGGGGTGGAAGTTTCGAATAACGCAAGGATGGGTAATTCCACGAAGTAGAAGCGCCGTATCCTTCCGCTGTGAGTGCATCTGGGGGAGGAGACATCAAACCTCTAAGCAACAGGTCATTCTCAGAAGTTACCGATAGGGACAGGGCCATTCGCACGTACGCATTGTTGAACAGGATGTGTAGTTCGGTTTCCTTGCTAAAATTAATCGCGTCTAGGGTCAGTCCGTAGTGAGCGGAGGGGATCACACGACAACGTACCTGTGGAATTCGGCGGCCGCTTGCTCGATACTCCGGAAAGAAGACGGGTCTATCCCGAGCCAGGTAGCCTCCTTCCCGGTCTCCCCCAATGACTCTGCGATGGCAGCTTTTGCACGTGCCTCACTTCACGCAGCGAGATACACCTTCACGCTCTTTTCCAGAAGCACCTGATGCTAAACGATACGAAGCGAACAGCTCGACGGGATCTGGATCCAGAGGGAAATGGGTAGCTTGCATATAGCCTTGCCAATGCCAGTGTTTCCTCCAGTGACAATGGTGACCTCTCCGGTAAAATCTGGGACGCTCCTCTCCGTGAACTTCGATTTCGGAAAGAGGAGATAGGAATCGAAGGTCGTTGCGTGGATGAATCGTCCGGAGACCTTAGGAGAGGAGGCGTATTGACCCATCTCAACAACTCAGGTGTAAACGAATGAGAGTGGAGTCGCATGTGGGT
>Ga0307512_10007998_pt1 | contig 10376 bp, 9 predicted proteins | sample 14_EM_MG_FD_200267 | JGI IMG/M metagenome (GOLD analysis project Ga0307512, IMG submission 200267) | Populus trichocarpa ectomycorrhiza microbial communities from riparian zone in the Pacific Northwest, United States - 14_EM | ecosystem: Host-associated > Plants > Roots > Unclassified | place... | reverse complement strand
CCACGACACTGAATAGCATGGGTCTTGAAGACCAAAATAACGGGTCAGTGGTGCATAACTCCACTTTGTAAGCGTGCAGTATCTCATCTCCAAGGGCCTGTTGACCATAAATCTGAAAATGTTGACAGGAGGCCGCTGAAAATGAGAGGGAGGGTGCGGGAGAGTCACTGACCTGAAGTGTCCCCATCAGTATTTTCATTTGGCAGGCCCCACACAACCGACGGGGAGAACCCAGGAGCAGTATTTTATGCCAATCTTACTCTATCTGCATTGCTTAGCTCATTTCTTTCCTTTACGAGCAAGAAAGCGATCCCTAGCTGCCTGAATTCTACTTTCACGGTCATCTGGAACTCCAGTAACAGCCTCCTCTTTCTTTGGCAAGGAGGAGACCTTTGTCTCACTTTCCTCTCTAATACTATGACCAGATCCCCCACTGCAAAATAAATAAATAATAACTCAATATTGTCAGCACTATTGTCTTCTGTCCTTGCTTGCTGGCTTGAGGGATTGGTAAAACAAAACTAGCAATCTTACTAAGAAAGAGGGGTTAATGGAAGGAGACCAGATAAGAATTATCTTTTCCTGGCTTATGGTGAAAGGCCATGGGGAGATACTGTCTGTGATCCATGGATCTCAGATTGGAGAAAGGAAAATGAAAAATGAAAGGAAAAGATATAGGGATATTTTAATTGGAGAATGAGGTTGGAACTAGAACTACGCCCACCCTCTTATTATAAAAATTGCATATTTATCAAATTTACCTTAGCTTGTCGATATTCAGTTTCTCAAGCTTCTTCAAAATGGGGTTGACCCATGGCATCTCTACAGCACATACATTGCGCATAAATGGACGGGAGGTGGCAATGAGTTCATGATACACAACGTAGTTTGGAAACATTCCATCTTCATCTGTTTTCAGAGTGGAGGATGGATGCACCTGAAACCACAATTTTCAGTTGAAATGGAAGCTGACTTTAAATATCACAAATAGTAGATGTGATATAAATAAATTTACAGATCAACTTTACTGTTATCAATTCAATGTTGTTTTTTTCCTTTTTCAGAATACACATGCAATTGTCGCAAAAAACATGTATCTATATCTCGAAAGAGAGGAACTTAGGACCTTCAGTTTCTGTTTCTTTTTCTTTTTATTTATCATGAGGACCTTTAGTTTCGTACCAAATGCCTCAACCAACAATTCACCTTTCTTCTCCTTTTAACATAAACCAAATAAAGCTTTTATAAATCTCTTTTCATGAATTAAACACAAGGTTATCAAACATGATTGCACTAAACTCTGAAGTTCAGTCATGCAACATGTGGAATCAAATTGACCAAATTCATTATTATGCCCATATGAACAACAGCTGGGATTCAGAATATAATAACTACCATATAAGAGCTTCAATACCTGAACTAGTTGTGGCTTGAAACCTATAGTTCTATAGCCATTGTGTTGTACCATTCTCTCGGCAAGCTTATTTGCATAGCCAACACACAAAGCCTTCCTCAAATTCTTGTAATCCCGTTGTCTTTCTTTATATCTTTCATTTGTTCGTACATTTAATGACCCTGCTTCCACATAAACACAATTTCAGTTCAAAATACACACACACAGCATAAACATAATCCATTAGGATAGTGAAGCAGAAAAATGTACATGGAAGAATACCTCCCAACTAACTAGACAGAAAATTCAAAGTGTAAAATGCAGAAGATCTTACACACGTTCTCTTACTCCACACAGATGAAGAATGATCAAGTTCATTTGTGTTTAACTTGTGCTAAAAATACATAAGATGATTAAGAATGTAGGCAACTACAGTGTGGTTAAAAGTGCAAGGCACTTTAGGTTGCTAAATGCTTCATCACAAAATGTGCCAGCCTGGACTCTCACCAGGATGAAGCTAGGAGCTAGTTTACTGATATGTATATATAGACAGACTTTATAGATGTTCACACGCGCACTAGAAAGAAATTAAGCAACTACAGAAACACTAATATCATCATCAAATAAAAGCATTTGTTCAACATAAAAGTTTAACACTGTCATCCTTGTAAACCCATTATGAAGTGAACAAAATTCATTTTAATATCACACCACAAACACTATTTAAATATCACCACATCAATATCATATGAAGTGCAGGGTAGGGTAGAGAGTTGTGGTTAATCCCGAATGTGGCTGCTAATTGGTGGTTTTCAAGGGAAGGCAAAACCCCAAGGGGTTAATTTCATCAGCATCCACTGCATCATCATCATCAACATCCATTCTCTCCTCTCCTCCATCACTAGATTCATAGCCTTCAATCTCATCCTTTGTTTCCTCTGGAATCAGCCTCTTCCTTTTTAACATTTGCTATGAACTTGACTACTTTGCACTTGTATTTGTGCTTGTTTGTTTCCTTCTGTATCTCCATCTCCACATTTATGAAGCCCCAAATTTTCTTACCAGTTACCATATCACTTCATGTCAAATTGTCCTCACTAAATACCAAACATGTTCTGTGACTGTATTTGAAGTGTCAACACCAGTGATGTCACAACGTGCTTGCTGAGGTACCAGGTCAAGGCACACTGTTAGAACCTCAAATGCCAATAGGCAAGGCAGTTTGCTAAGGTATTGCAGGCCTGCACTTCTCATGGAGCATTGGGCATGGGAGGTACTTGCCTAGCTAATTTGTCTCTTACAAAATTCCTTGTGTTTATTTTGCATTGTTCTCCCATCTGATAGCCTTTCCACCTTACACTGAAGGACTTATTTTACAGGAGGTCAATCATCTTCAATTCAATATTGAGCTAAGAAATTGAGTTGCTATAAATATGAAGGAAAAAATAAATTAGTTCCTCTAAAAAGAAAAGCCAGCAACCAGCAGAACATCTATAACTATGCCCCCAACAATTTCAATGTTACTGGACAACAAAACTAAACATGAAAATGACATCTTGCCAATGAAGGCGATTTAGACATGTGAAATAAAGGATCTATTTTGAAAAAATATCTGTATGATACCATATCACAATATAGGTGTCAATGTTCCTAAAAATAGAATTACTAACCCTTTGCTATTTTTTGCATTAACTGGGACAACTGTCTTCGCACATCTTTGACAAACATCATCCCTCGCACCTACAGATTGTAAACCACATACATTATTAAAGCTAAATACCAGACTGAGTTTGCTGGTATCTATAAATGAATTCTGCAAAAAACTAGGTGCCTTGGCTTCTTTTTACTGCCAAAAGGCCCAGGCATTTGCAAGAAAATGAGGGCAGATATGAATAATCTGTAGCACAGACAGTGCATATTCCTCTGCCTTTCAGCCCAATAAAAGAAATAAATACTTGAAAAAACACACTTGATTTAGAAGTAACTTTTTATCAGATAGGAAAACATGTAATAGTATGACTTAACCTTAGTCTAGCAAAGATGATTTGGAAGTTGGTCAAAATATAAGCTTTTACACGCAGAAGAAAAAATTACCTGCAAACCTTTGTCTTTGCACCAGCCAATATCAAATTCGTTTTGATCCCATTGCTCAAAAATCTGTAGCAACTGAACATGATCACCATAACCAGAACCATCAGGAAGGTCGGGGGGAGGGTGTTTCCTCTTCTTTTCATTACTCTTGCTACTGCAGAGTCAAAACCTTAATTAAGCTTTGAGGTGTATGTACACTTTATTACTGTGAGTCAAAGGCGCATATATACACATCATTACTGTGAGTCAAAAGCCACACACAGACACACATCATTACTGTGAGTCAAAGGTGAAACTCAAGTTCAATCTGCAGTTAATTAAAGTGGATCAATTAATTATCAATGCCGGTTTTCAGCCTTCAATAGTTTAGGTATTTAAGAAGGCAACGTTTGAATACAGAAAATACTCTTTTTTTTAGCATCAGAAAAGCACAGATAGGTGCCACACCCAGCGTTGAATGTTGATTCGAGTAACTGTTTAGCATGTGGAAAAATTATTAACATCTTGACTTTTCTAGACACCAACAGAAACCTATAACTATCCACAAGCGGTGTTCCTTTAGTTAAACAAATTAGCATTGGCACATGGTTCTCAAACAATTTTTAGATTCAGATCACTGATATTAGGATCCAGCATCTTTAGTGATGCAAGATAATATCTCAAAGTAGGAATAAGAAAGACAAGCATAATTTAGGTTATTAGTAGCACAAAAAATGCAAAAGGCAATGGGGTCACAAAACATGCAGCTCAACAAAAGATCAGGAGACAAGCAAATAAACATATAAAGGAATATAAGCAGCAGCTATATTATTTTACTCATTTAGCTTTTCCTTTTCCTTTTCTCTATTTTTTTTGGCTTCGCAAAGTTGAGATGTTACCTATACTGACATTAGTCAATTCCAAAATAAAAGACATGATTTGAAATAATAACAGCTTCGAAAAAGCCAAAAAGGACCATCTAGTGCATAGATACAAACTAACCTTTGTCCAGCAAGTAACGTGGTTTCCGCTGACAACATGGCTGCAACAGTCAAAGCCTGGGATAAGCAACCATTCTCATTTGCCTCCATCAAGGTTCTTGAAAGTGAGGGTTCTAGTGGAAGTTCTGAGTCAAAAGAAGATAATATTGTCAGCAAACTTGTGACATAAAATTTTATTTTATAGATATCAAAAGCATGCAAAATTTTAAAACTGCTTAGAATAACAAGATTTTTGCTGATGAGTGAGCATTAGAAGTCAAGAAAAATAGAAGGATTAGCTAGCATTAGAAGTTTATGGAACTAATGGCGGTAGATATTCCAACATTTTTGTTGTGGATGCTCATGGTAATTGGGCATCAAGACACTGGTTGTGTGGAAATTTGTGTTGGTAGTTCTGAAAGTCTTTCCTTTTCTACTCTTACATAACTGTAACTTGTAAAAAAAGAAAACGAAAAATACAATTTGCAGATTTCCCACCAGAACTTCAATAAGACCAAGAATTAACTCCAAAGCTATTCAGTTTGTAGTTGATGGGAGGAGATTCAATCCTTTCCAAATAACTGCATGTGGATAAAGTAAACACTACCACTAATAAGTGGACCCTGACCACCACCACAAGATGGCAAGTGATATGACAAATATAGTTCACTCAAACAAGAGAAGGTCTAATAAGATGATGAGTAGGCAGCTGTTGATAGCAAGAAGATTAATGCAATACTCACTGGAATGGAAAAAAATGGATATAACAGAAAAGATGGAAGGCTGTGATGCATTAGAGCAACTGATATTGGTTCAACTTTTCAAAGCAAATTTGACAAAACCCCAATAAAGCACTCTAAATTATGGGCACACTCACGAATTTAGTGAATAGGAGCAAATAATGAGAGGGATTAAAATCCATTACCAGCCATCGTTTGTCCAACACTTGTGATCAAACCAGTATCGTCTATGGCATCAATGAGATATAGTTGCTTTAAAGCATCTTCTAGTGACTCAACTGAAACAAAGATAATCAGATTTAGGTTTCATATACTATATAGAAGAAAACACAAATGGTTCACTTATGCTCTCTAGGGTCTAGTTTTTTCTTAGCAGAAGGGAGAGGAGATATAGATGTTGGTTGAGAACTCGGATTTTAGACCAGGAACATGTTAATTGCTTACATGAAGGGGGATCGAGAAAATCAAACTTGAGAATGTCAATATCTGGCAGATCTAATGATTTCAAGTAAAGAACACTCCCAGCAAGAGAAGACCGCTGTATTTCAGGAACTGTTACATCAAGCAATTCTTCTTGGTAAACCTCAGAGGAATATAGCCGATAGCACTTTCCAGGTCGTGTTCTTCCAGCTCGTCCTGCACGCTGATTTGCCTGCACTCTGCAATCAAGTAAGCCAGAAAAGTTACCTTATTGCCAAAGGAAAAATATTTGCAGAATTGGTATGTTTGGTGATGCGTCTCCAGTACGTTTGCAAAAGTCTTTTGGGAGGAAAAAGCATCATGCATTTGACATCTTCATATCAAAACCATCCAGAAGCACCCAAAAAACATCAATTTGTTGGTTTTTCAACCCAGAAGCACTTGAAACACTTTACCAAACAACCCTTAGTATTTACAAAAAGATAACTGGGAGGGTAAAGTGAAGCATGGGTGCTATGATATCTCAATAACTTTGTTCCTTTTCTTTTGGAAGTAAATAAAATAATATGGGAAAAAAAATCCCAGAGAAGGGGTGGAGAAACCCTTAGGTACTTTTCTCGCTGTATAGCTGGTCAGTGATGAAATGCAGGCTTAAATCCATTGCACAGAAGCACTAATGTAATAGAACTATGGTAATATTGCTGCTTTTAAGCGGCATATACAGACACAAAAAATAGATGATTTTCAACTTATTAGCCATACCTAACACTAAAAATAAGCATTCCCTGCAAAATATGGGAATCAGGTGCCCAGAATACTCTGAATCCAATTTCTCATGGCACAAGCGTGCCTATAAAAAGATTGAGAATCTACTAAGTAATAACCAGAACACTTATATAAACACTTTGTGTCAGCTTAGTGGTCATGTAATGTATGTCTCAAAACATAAAATGAAGAATGATGACAAGAGGTTGTTGTAAGAACACAGCTTTGTTGATAATGACAAGCATGGTCTTGTAACAAAAAAGGTTTCTAGATACATTTTTCCAATTCATCCCCAACTTCTTTGGATATAGTTACAAGCAAACAAAGACAAATAAAGAAAAAGAAAAAAGGAAACAGTAAGAGTGCAAAACCATAGTTACCAATTTGAGTAAACAAATTTATTGCAAAATGCATTTGCTCAGATATATGACATTGAGTGAGGCTGGCAGAACAAATCTCTTCTTTACCTTCTCATCGATCTCAATGACCACCATTTAACACAAATAAAATTGTATTGCACAATGGGAGAAAGAGAGCCTCAGAACAAGATTTTGTCGTTAGAAACAAGACTGACTCAAGCATGAAAAACAAAAGAGTACAATATTTTCAAGTATAAGGTAAAAAATAAATAAATAAAATTCAATTAGACTGCTTACTTGCTAATTGGAACAATATCAAGAGAATACATGCCGGTTGACGGGTTGTATTGCCGTTGCTTTACATATCCAGAATCAATAACGTATCTGTCATTGAAACATAATTTGCAACCAAAATAACAGATTAGAGTAAAGAAGGCAAATGAATCAGTGAAAGAACAACAATCTTGACATGAAAATTGCATTAAACAAAATAAACATGCACAAATTGCATAAAGAATACAACTACAACAAAAGGCACTTGTACATGATAAGTGTCTGATTGTCCTTACACAACGCCATCAACAGTCAAAGAAGTTTCAGCAATATTTGTTGCAACGATAAATCGCCTACAGTTTGGAGGTGGAGGGCTAAATACACGCACCTGAAGAGTCATGGGAAACACATGGCTGTCAAACACAAAAGTATAATGAGATTTTAAGCCCCGTGATCTACATCTCAAGAAATTAAAATGGACTCCAGCCTGACTTTCAAATAGTTGAGAGAGAAAGTTGTGCATGTAAGTGAGAATGAGAAGACAATGACATCTCAAAAGGAAGATATGCACTTTGGGATTATTTCTACCACACAAGACCAACAGGAAATGCTGGGTAAGATTCCTGTTAGGTTTGTTAATTCATTAGTTTCTTTTTCGCTTGATTAAACGGTGTGAAAGACTCAAAATTTTAGTTCAAAGACAGACAAAAATCTGAAAGGTATCAATATGAAATGGAATGATCCCAAAAGAGATCCCGACGATTGCAGGCATAGAGTTCAATAAATAAGCCTACTTGGTTTCATTTGTGGACAAAAAGCAAAAATGAAAGACCTGCCTGCAGTTCAGGTGGTAAAGAACCATGAAGTGGAAGGATAATTGCATCCATGCAGGAGCCTTCCTCTAGGCTTTGAACTCTATCCTCCAACTTTGAAACCAATTTATCTATATCATCCTGCACAAGGCCAAAAGTGACTTTTTACAATCAATAGCAACACAAAAATTTTAATCATCAAAGCAGAAGGGTAGAGCCGAATTCAACATCACCTGTCCGGTCATGAAAATTAAGACATCACCTTCTGGTTCCCGAACATGTATATCTGAGAGGAACAATTGGCAGAAAAACCTCATCAACAAGCTAACTTATCAAACAAAAAATATAATTCACAAAACATTGCAAGTCACTGCCCTTTTCAATATATTGAAACCAGAGAGGAGCGTATGGTTACTAGGAATGTGAGGTATTTCAGATGTATTTAGCAAGAAGCACTCAAAAAATACATCACTGTCATTTCCTATATAGTATATGTAGATATTGGAAACATTAGCTGCCAGCAGAAAACAAAGCGGACAGCTAAAAACAAATTCTACCCACCTACTTATCTACCCAAACAACTTTACTGCAGATTTACGCAAATCAATTAGATCCCAATCCCAATACATTTAGGGTCAGTTATTCATTTCCTTCATTGTTTGATCCATGTCAGATAAGATGTAACTAACTTAATGCTGCTGTCAACCAATGACAACACCCCTGTATCTGAGCTTCAGAACGGCAGTGCTGGATGCAGTATAATGTCTACAGCTAATTGAATACGAAAATAACAAAATAAGCACTGAAAATGAAAATACCCTCAATTTCACCCTAATTAAGATGGCAACTGAAACTTTTCATTGAAGGTAGCTTAAAATTCCTTTAGTACTCTGAACAGTGAACAGAAGATTGCAACCCACTTTGTAATTTAAATTTGTATTATTGACATCCTATATTAAGGCGCAAGAGATGTTAAAGTTAATTTATACTGTAGCAAAACAGAGCACAATAAAGATTGAAAACCTGATTGGTGGTGTTGAATGATAAGCATCTGGAAACGAGTGGAAGAATAGCTACAAATTCTTGACATATGCTCATTTTTTCTATTTGAACAAAATTTCAATCAAAATCAGTGCCAAGATTGTTTAAACTTACACTCTATAAATGTCAATCCTGGACCTATATCGGCTGCAATTACCTAATTAATCCATATCGGCTGCAGCTACCTAATTAATACCCAGTTTGTTTATAGAATTGGCAAAAAGAAGGAGATATTTTTGGATGAATAACACCAGAAACATGTCCATTTAACGATTTCCCACTATGTACTATGGATGAATATTAAATGATGGGGATGTATAGTAGGAATCTCTAGGGGAATGAAACATGGCATTAATTGAAGCCAAACACAAAGGAATATTGTCTTTTCATACCCATAGCTGTTCTGAAAGAAGACTCGATATAGCTTTTAGGACGATCCTCACTGTACAATATTTCCACCGGGTATAACTTTCCAGGGACATTCAATACAGGGCAGTCCGAAAAGAATTCTGATACTTTTTCACCATCGAGAGTAGCTGAAGTGATGAGAACCTTCAATTTGGAGGCACGCATTTTAACCAAACGTTTCACCAGTCCCATCAAAATATCCCTGAGGGAGGATCAGTTGATAAACATAGTGGACATATGATTAAAAAAAAAAGAAGAAGAAGAAGAAGCAATATTACCAAACAAAGCATATTTCAAAGGCCTTCCTTACGTGTTCAAACTCCTCTCATGAGCTTCATCCAATATGATCACTGAATACTGATTAAGCTCCGGGTTAGACAGACATTCGCGAAGGAGCACTCCATCAGTAAGGTACCTGCGCAGTTCACCGTGCTATAATTAATAAGACATGACAAACGAAGAAATTAAAAAATATATATAGTAGGATTGAGCTCCATTACTTGATCCGGGTCAAATCTGAAGTTCTGTCTTCAAATCGAATGGCATAACCCACTTCCTCCCCAAGAGTAACGCCGAGCTCCTGCGCAACGCGTCTGTTAAAGAACCATACGTACAAGTTTAGTCAGCAGCAACAAAGTTAGCAAACACACGAAGAAGTTTGTTGGAAGCTGTTGTTGAGACCTTGCAACGGAGACGGCGGCGACTCGACGGGGCTGAGTGACGGCAATAATTCCGGATTTGGTGTAGCCTCTGCGGTGAAGCATCTGAGAGAGTTGAGTACTCTTTCCTGAACCAGTCTCTCCAATTATCACTACCACAGCATTATCTTCCACGGTTTTCATTATTTTGTCTTCGAATTGCACTATAGGCAGATGACTCGCCATTTGATAGAAAACAAGAAGAAATTGACCTACAGCTTGACAGGAAGAGACTGCCCTCTTCTTGAACCTCAACTGTGTCTCTGCTGCTTGCTACTTTTCAAAGCATGCCCCTTCTCGTTCTTGGAATGTCGTTTAAGATATCTGGGACCGACTCGTCGTCTCCTTATTAGCGGTCTAATTGCCTTCTTAACGACGTGTCACCTTTTCCCCACCGGTTAATATGGCGTCTAGCTT
>Ga0307512_10007997_pt1 | contig 10377 bp, 7 predicted proteins | sample 14_EM_MG_FD_200267 | JGI IMG/M metagenome (GOLD analysis project Ga0307512, IMG submission 200267) | Populus trichocarpa ectomycorrhiza microbial communities from riparian zone in the Pacific Northwest, United States - 14_EM | ecosystem: Host-associated > Plants > Roots > Unclassified | place... | reverse complement strand
TCGATGGCCCAAATTCTTTGGGTTTCCCGGGCAGGTCGGCTTCAGCCGGCTGCCAGGAACCCAGAGTCGAAAGGTGGCTGAAAGGGCAACAAATAGACTCCTGCCAAGTGCTATGGACTGGATAGGACAGTGATCGCCGGGACACACTCAATGGGCCGGGTCTGCACTGGAGTCTCGGTTCCGTGGGAATTTCAATCATTCTCTGTGTGTACGCCTCTGGTACTACCGACCCTTTCCTGGTGTGCCCGACATGCATCCATTCAAACACTACGCACAACCGTTTTCGTAGAATGTTTGTCGGGAGGTTTCGACACCAGAAGCGACGAAAACATCTCACTTCGAACACGGTATGTTACACTTTCACGCATGAAACCCTGCCTCGCTCGATCGCGCGGGAGTGTCGCACCTCTGACGCCGAAGACCAAAGGCAACAGGCAATTTAAATCTTCCAGCCTACCACGGCGTTGATTGATTTTAATCAGCTTCCCATGCTGAATTTTCCCAGAACCCCTGAGGCGCTTTGCGGGTCATACAATGAGGCGGAGTATCTCTCAACGACTCCAAATAGATCCGCCAAGACGAGTATACAAGCTGCGCAGGAGTTACCAGTGGGAATGTTGGTTTCCCTATTCTGCGAAGGGCTCCCGGTGTGAACCCGGGACATGGAAATGCCGACCGCCAAGACCATATTATACAACGAACGACCGCGATTTCAGGAATGAACCTACCAAAGCTTGGGGGAGTCAGGGTCTCCCGGCACATTTGTGAAGACATGGGCCAGAGTGGCAGGAGCTCACTCGACCGTTGTAGCGTCCTGTGTGGCGACACGGAGCCATAAGCCCGTTGACTAATCGACGATTAGGAGGCGATAGCTGACAACGGGGATCGGGTAGAGGTGCGTCGTAAGGGGGTGACAAGCAACCGGTAAAGCGTGAGGCTACAAATACGTTGCCCTCTATTGGAGGTTCGAGTATTAGACATTAGCCAGCCCAACGTAGGTTGTACCTGCTGCAGGACTGAGTCCCCGTGGGTGAAACAGCGGGGAAAAGGTCAGCCGTAAAAGTGACAGAACGAGCGATCACTCTATGTCCTGGTCATTCTCGTAAAGGGAGCGTAGTGGAGAGCGTCCATAGGAAAATGAGGGGTCCCAACCCTACCGTTACAATTCCGGTCCACAAAAAAGCAAGATTGATTACGGTAAAAGATGGTGGGTAAAGTATGATTAAAGAGATCCAGATCCAGATGGCAGGGACACGGTACCAAAGCTCGCTGGTATCTCCTAAAGACCGATAAAAATATAAGTGAGCACGGTGTGAATGTGACGAAAGGGAAAAGGTGGCGCAAGAATAGGGAATAATTTAAAGAGCATGGGTCCACTCTCCCTCGCTCTCTCCCGCAGCATTCGCAGGGCTTCGCAAAGCGGCGGAGATCAACTCGGGCATATGATCGTCATCCCCCTCCTCGGCAAAATATGAGGCGAGGATGTCACCAGACTGTTCCGATGGCGGCCTCGGGAACGCAGATAGCCCCGAGATACGCGAACCACCGCTGTCTATGGTAAAATAGCTCGAACGTGCGAAGTCAGTGCGAGGCAATACAAGGCTAGAAGAGGATGCGCCCCCTGTGGTCGGGCTTGTCGTATCGTCGATTAAAGTTACATGCCCTATGTATAAGGGTCAGCGAGAGACAACGTGGTATTTCAATCGAAGAGACAGACCCGATATGCGACGCGGACTATTGATGGGAGGTGGGGTGGAAACGGCTTCAACATTACCAAGACGTAGGGTTTCTTGGTAGATAAGTTAGCTTCAGTGCATTCGAGTGGACAGGGATGCGAACCCGTGATCTCATCGTAGTGTTCTTCAGGGATCCTATCAGAGAGGGACGAGAGTTCGGACTCTACATCTTCAGGGAAGTTCTGTCGCGACGAAGCGAGGGGCTGGTCCAAGGGATGTTGTTGGGAGAGCGTCGACAGGAAGGGATGAGATGCTCCTAACACAGAAGGGGACCCATCTAATGACGATGGAGTACCCAGGGAAGTCACGGGGTCCTTCAATCGCTCGTCATTTCGACCCTCGAGTCGACCATCGTTTTCCGAGATAGATCCTTCGTTGCGAAGTTCGTACAGGTCTTCACTGAGCTGCCGTACAAGTGTCGTAAGCTGGCTCCTGTTCCTCGTCAAGTTGGCATGACTGGTGGCAAACCTCCGATCCTCGGGTGCAGTAGCTGGAACAGTGACAGGGGGACATTCAGGTGACCGCGGCCGGTTGACTGTGGGGTTATAAAAGAGGTCCTGGAAGCGCTCCAGGTCATCAAGTCTGCCCAACGGCCGTGGTGTGAGCGGAGGAGACGAGTCGTTGGATAGGCCAGGAGACGATCCACTCGACTCTATGCGCCGCACGGGCGTTGATGGATCAGAGAGCACAGACGGGTTGAACTGGCCCGATGGGGCGGTGCGCATCGATATCGAATTGGAGTTATCGTTGTCAGTCCGAGAGAGGATGGGTGATGGCTCGAGCCACTGGTCACGAGAGGCGCTGTTGTCATCCGTTGGGGGCAACAATTCCTGGACCGGGTATAGCGGGATTGTGTTCAGTCGACTCGATGTAGTCCGTTCCGATTGAGGTCCGTATGGGTGGGGGTCTTCGCTCGCACCAATCCCGCTGTCCGTGCTGGAACTTAGGCGATTGCGCATCAGAGACAGATTAAGCGCGTCGCTCATACGCAAAACACCACTGTCCCTACAGGACGGTGGATCCTCGGACTGTCGCTCGGCGGCTACTGGTCGGTTGAGGGTCCGTGCAGCGATGAAGACCTTAGGAGCATCACCAATGTACGGGGAGTACTGGATTTCTTCGGGACGGATTTCACGTAGGTGACCTGGGGTGATCTCCGCAAACATTCTCCTCGTAGGCGAAATGGCTTGGTCACGATGAACCCATTGAGGCGATGAGGTCGTCGGGTGTACTGAGTGGATGGCATAGGGATGAATGACTGGTTGTCTGTGATGCGTCGTCTCCGACAGTTGAGAGGTTGTGTTAACCGACGCGCGGTGGTAGTTGTTTGCTCCCTGTGCGTATGGATGTGTAGGCAAGGTGATCGGCTCATCACCCGAATGTCCTTCAGAGGGTGGGGGTGAAGATATGGCAATCCCAACCCATTCTGCCGACCGACTCTGATTCGACGGAGTTGGGGAGGCACCGGGCCTCTGGTGGGAAGGGACGAATGGACCACGGTCAGGCGAGGACCGGGTTTGATACATGGTGGGAGATATTAAGACAACACTATCTGGGGAGGGCATCCCTTGCGGTCTTTCCGAAAGAGCGACGACTTTTGTGTCGTCCCTCCCAGTAAACATACCCACTGCGTCAGGAGGACTTGATATTCCATCAGCCCCAACGCAAAGACCGGTGGCAGTAGACTTGACACGCCGCAAAACTGATGAAACAGATTCTTTACGCTTGTGACCGGGACCACCGTGGGTCGTACCAGCCGAGTTGTAATGTCCGTGCGATTTTGAACGTAACCGGGGAAACGGCGAACCAAAGGAGCGAGTCGTCTGGCCTCCCCCAGATGTGGTCTGTGTTGGAATCGTGGATGAATTCGTCGTTGTGTGAACGGGTGATGGGATTGCCTGGTGTCCAAGAAGGGTCCTCTCCACCAAAAAGTCAAAGGTTCCCACAGGAGGTTGTCGGTAGGAAGGTTTTCGCGTTTTTCCCAGTGACTTGGATCTTGATAACGTTCGAGTCCTTTTGTTACCGAACGATCTGGAGGCACGCTCCTGCCACATCTGACGTTCATTTTGGAGGTTTTGCTTGTCGGCAAGAGCGCTGTAAATTGTTAGTGGGGTTGATTCGCCTCTTTCAACGTAAGGACACACGTTATAAGGGATGGCATTGGGCTGGGTAATGCGAGGTCGTCCAAAGCGAAACTCCTTGGTCGAGCAGCAGGAGGAGACCGGGGTGCGTCGTTTAGATCAACGCGAGTTGGGACATCCTTGGGAGACTTCGAAATCCGAAGCTCAGATATCGACCGTGGTTTCTTCAATGACCTGGGCTCTGTAGGAGGCTCCACCGCTTCGGAGATGATGCTCTCGGCAGGGCTTACAAGTCGACGCTTGGGTGTGGCGGATCCTTCCTCGAGGTGACGCAACAGGAAGCGGGGTCGGGGAAACATGAACGCATCGCACCAGGTTTCAGCGGATAGCCAATGGCTCTTTGTTTTTACATACATTGCGGGTTGACGAGAAGCAGAGCGTAGGTCGGGGGTGGATACAGATGCCTTGAGTAGGGAAGCTCTGGATGAAGGCTTGAGGTGCGCAGGGACTTCCTTTGAAGACTTGACACGGTGGTCGTTCTTTTGACTCCGCGAGCTCGTTTGAATAGGGGAAGGTTGTCCAAGGTGGGGGGAGGCGGTAGCATATGGATGGCGCTGTCGCACTGCGACACTATTCGACCTTGAGTGACCGGAGGCTTGCTCGTAGACAGACGGAGATGACAGAACACGGGGAACGAGGTCGCCGGCAGATGCCCCAAACGGGCGCGTCTTTTCGTGCTTGTCATCGCTCCTGGAGAAGCTTTTGCGAAGATCTGACACGGAAGCACGAAAAAGCGAGTCGCGGCGCTGGAGCGGCGTATATGCATGTGGTCATACTAGGGACGGTTGGGAGCTCACCTTGGAGGACCCAGACCTACTCGGCGTTGACCTATGGACAAGAACCGGTGTATCTCCAACACCACCACCTTGATCCAAACTAACGTAGGAGGTTCTCAGTGGGGGTGTGCTACTCTGGCGAATACGACTAAACCTCCGACGAGGTTCCGTCACAATATTGGACAGAGTTACCCCGGAAGCGTCCGAATATTTACGACCGTTGGAGAGAGAGGATTTCTGATTGTGGGAGGTGGGTGCCTTTTCCTCGCCGAAGGGTAAACGAGAAAATGAGTGTGCTTCGAGGGCAGCATCTTGTGTACTGCTGTCCCAGTAACCACGTATTTGTTGACCTTTAGTGGGCGATTCGTAAGGCCCGTTGTAGGGAATGTATGAATCATCCTCTCCTTTCGAATTGTTATTCCGAGTTGCTTGGGTAGAACCGATGCCCAACGCCAGGCCAATACGGGAGAGCCGGGCGAACGGGGTGTTACGGGACTTGGTCGTCATTGAACCGCATGAGCTGGTTTACGGGGAGTGTGACGACGACGGAGAAAGGAAGGGAGTGAGGGGGGCGGGGCGAAGCAGTGCCGCCTCAGCGGACGAGTGATTGGAGTGGTCAGAGCTGTCCAAGGGCGGTTGGAGCGGAGTTGAGTCCATCACTTCCACGACCAGAAAAGATACCGAGTCGATCTCGTTGAATGCTAACCGCGTTTCCACAAAAAAGTAACACACAGGGCGACAGAGTACGATTTTTGGCACGTATCTACGTATATGCAATGCAAATCTCCGACCGAGTAATCAAAGCTTGTTCACGCTACAAGCGTTGAGGCGGTGGCAGAGTCGTATTTGAACGTCGGTGGGATCTGTTGCTTCGTTTTGTAGTAGCGGGCAAGACGGTGAATACGGGATTCGATCAGAATCAAACGGAATTTGGAGTCCTTGTCTTTCCTGTTGGTTTCGAGGTGCTTGCGAACAGCAACGGCCTTCTTCACGAGGTGCCAGAGGTCCTCGGGAATGTGGGGAGCGAGGCCTACATCAGAATTAGTGAGTATCAATCGATGATGTCACGCCAGAGGCACCAACCGTTTGATTTGAGGATACGAAGGATCTTGTTCCCAGTAACGAATCGTACTTGAGGGATGCCATGCGAATCGCGGAGGGTAACACCGATTTGGGATGGGGTCAAACCCTTACGAGCGTGCTTGCAGATTTGTTCAACAACATCATCAGGGGTAGTCTTGAGCCATGAAGGGGGAGCACGACGATATGGAAGTGCGGAGGACGCTACGAGGGTTGGTGAGCACGGAACTGTACCATAAAGAGTGCCAAAGATTGATACCAATGCCCTTTCCCGGAGCGTGCATACGACCCATGGTGATTCTGAGCAAAACAAAACATTGTCAAACTCACGAACCCCGTCGATACAGCCCTGCGCCGTACGCACAATTTTTTACTGTGTCGAGGAGAAACAAATGATAGATACCACTATCGTGAGGAGGGGAAGGGTGATCCGGGGATTGCCGTATACTGTACAGCCGATCACAAGCCACACTACCAAGAGCCTATACCGACCATTTTGTTGTTCCCCGATCCCACAAGTTATGAAGCTCAACATCGCCAGTAGGCTGCATTTAACTTTTGTCGGCGCATCGTATATGCTGACAGAATTCATCCAGACCCCGCGACCGGGGCTCAAAAACTCATTGACATCGACGATGAGAAGAGATAGTGCGTCTCGAACGCGTGTCCAAATACCGCTAATATCTAATGCATGATCCAGCCGTATCTTCTACGACAAGAAGATCTCCCAGGAAGTCCCAGCCGACTCAATCGGCGAAGAATGGAATGGCTACATCTTCCGTATCACTGGTGGTAACGACAAACAGGGTTTCCCTATGAAGCAGGGTGTCCTTGTCCCATACCGTGTCCGCCTTCTCCTTTCCGACGGCCATTCCTGCTACCGTATTCGACGGACTGGCGAACGCAAACGCAAGTCAGTCCGTGGATGCATTGTCGGCCCCGATATTGCAGTTCTGTCCGTGATTATCATCAAGCAGGGCGATAATGATATCCCCGGGTTAACCGATGACCCCCTTCCCAAGCGCCTTGGTCCCAAGAGGGCGACCAAGGTCCGAAAGTTCTTCAACCTGTCAAAGGAGGACGACGTCAGGAAGTACGTTGTGCGACGAGAGGTGAAGAGCGCAAAGAAGGAGAATGCCCGGCCTTATTTCAAGGCGTACGTGTTCATTTTGCACTCGAACGCTTCCCTTCATTGACCCATCTCCTCAGTCCCAAGATCCAGCGATTGGTCACGCCAGAACGTCTCCAACGTCGCCGCCATTTGCTCTCCCTCAAGAAGCGTCGCTTCCAGGTCCAGAAAGAACAGAAGGCCGAGTACGACGCTCTTCTGGCGAAGCGCCTCGCAGAGCGAAAAGAGAAGGTTGCTGCTGTCAAAGCTTCACACAAAAAGTAAACTCATCCATCGCATTCACCATGACGGCATTGGCCTGACACTCATCTAGGGCTGCATAACCACCTCCCCCTATTGGTTGACGTTGCCTTCGTGTTTTACATCGCTCTGTCGTGCTTTCTCCCACTGTTGTATGTCAAACACCAAATGTCATGCGATTTTATGGCACAGTATATGGAATCGGGCTGCATTTTCGATCTACAGTGGATTAGCTATGCCCAGATTGCTTTGAACTTCTCGTGCAACTCCCTGAGCATCTCGTCGAGTACTTCGTACACCCTCCAGTCTCTATTCGTGACCCCTCGCGGTCGTGAGAATGTGGGGTCGTTTCCATTGGCGCCATCCTCGTCTGACTCCTCAAATCCGGTGTCGACATCCAGCATTTCATCTTTGAGATCACCCTCGGCTTCCTTCGATGCCTTTGTCAACAGTTGCTCGATCGCGCCCCGGACAGTTGCTAGTGAAAGTATGAAGTCATCCAACAGGTACCTGAAGACGGTGTTAACAAGCGATACAGAGGGGTAGGACACGGAGTCTCACCATATATCACCCCTTCGGATACCGTTTGCGGCTGCGAGTGTCGATACCTGTCCGTGCATGTAAAAGTCGTAGATATAAGCGTTCAGTGCGAAGCCTTCCTTGCGCTCTTCTCGGGACACAATGAAGCGCCCCATAGATGGTGTGGCGTGTTCGTTGAAGTAGATGCCAGAGCGTGAAGTGGCCGCCAACTCCGAGATGCTGTGGAAAACATCTCCGTGACCAGAATTGGCGACGAACAAAGATCGAACCGCTACGGGGGTGGAGCTCTTCTCCAGATGTTGTTGGAACGCACCGCCAACCACATCCATTGATCCCGCATACCTGAGCTTTGACAGGGGCAGCTCGTCGTCCTCTCCGAGGTGGGTCGAATTGTGAGTTGCGAAAGTGGAGGCATAGGAGGTGAAGATTTTCAGGATCTGTTTTTCGTGTTTGGAAAGAGCGTGTTGGGCCTTTTTGTTTAAAGGAGGGAGGACGACTTTGGAAGCTGATTTCGTCATACGCAAGATCGCCTCCAGGTTTTCCTTCGACGTGTAAATGGGCGGAAGTTCGCGTCTCCCAAAGAGATGACAGAACAAGATGATCAGGTCCTGCTTCGCTTGGATCATGCTCTTGTTCGAGCATATTTCGTGGATGACGCCGGACCTGAGGAGTGTGACCAAGGCGAGATTGCTTGGTTCCGTATGGTAAAGGTGCGCCGCGATGCCGAACAAGTTCATGGGCCTCCCTTTGCCGTCGATCAAACGCGCACGCCGGAGGTACTCGATAGAGAACCGTAGATGATGCAAAAGCTGGTGCTCCCCTTCCTGAGAGTCCCAGATGACCTGGGGCATCTGCAGGAGTGACCGGACGGCTTTAACTGTGATTGGCGCAGAATCCGCCCCGTGCATGAGATTGAGCAATCTCAACACCAAGGTCGAAGTCAAGGGGAATTGACCGGCAAGCGAAGGAAGCCTCGACAGGATGATTCGTTGGACTCTGTCAAAGCTAATGCCATAGAACACCACCTTACCAAGCAGGTCGTAACCTCTCCGACCCGCTCGTCCGGCACACTGTCGATACTAAAACACAGATGAGAGACAGGGTACGGCATTTGTGATGACCACTCACCATCAACGCCGTGAGGAATGGCGAGTCGCCCATGAATACGGAAGTTTTCGTTGGGGCGTTTATCCCTGTGTAAGTCAAAGGTCAACATCGCTACTCAGTCGAGGACATCGTGATTGCATACCGAGTGCCAGAGTCCCTGATTTCACAGTTAATAAAAACACCTGTCGCAAAATCTAGGCAACGTACCTGTAGCAATCACTACGCGGAGATACCCCTGACGGAACCAACTGAAGCAGCAGTGAGCTAGAATTTTCACGCGAAATCACCACTTGGATACCTTTCGACCAGTCCACGATATCCTTTGTTCATTCCAGCGTGGTGAATACCGATCCCCCTCTTTAGGGCCGCAAGAATACGTTTGTCCACCCCACTCCATCGAGCAAGACCAGCGATCTCCTTATCTACATCTTCCTTCGAAACGTTGACGTAGTTCCCGGCGAAACTGAAATCTTTGGAAGGTTCTGAAGGGTCGAATGATGCCTCCCATGAAGCATCGGCTGCGGTACTTTGTGGGCCATCCCCTTCAGTAGGTTTCTGCTTTGCAACACGTTCCCTCTGTTTCTGCCGTTGCCTTGCTCCGGCCTGCCAGGACTCGTATGCCCGCATTTTTTCCGCCCATTCAGGGGATATCGCTCGCCATTGGTCTTCGGCTTCCTCGAGCTCTGCGACGAGACTACAGGCAGCCTCCTCACAGGTAGCACGGTCGAAGCTGAAAAGAAGCGCAGGCTGTGAAGGATTTGAGAGGAATAGAGCACCAATTCTAGGAGATTTACTCACTAAATCGCCCTGAACGTGGAGGTCGCAAAGTAGTCCCAGGAGGTTTCCCAAAAACTCTTTGTCATCAGGAAGTGTGTTCAGCTGTGCATTGTCTACTTTTCCGATGCGTGGGTCAACGAGACACTTTGTGACAGCCAAGAGAGGGGAAACCTCCTCTTTTCCTGCTTTGGTGGTGTCCATCAATGTATTGACCACACGCTTCAGTTCAGATTCGTATCCAAGGACATCTTCTTGGCGGAGTGGCCGGGAAGACGGGAAGAAGTTTAGCGGCCGCAATCTTTCGCGCTCCTCTGCGGTGAGGATACCCGGCGTCTTCTCCAAAGCCTGGTACAGCATGAGGGTATCTCGGGCCTCGAGGGCTAGGTCTGATGGGAGTCCCCTCGATCCAAACGAAAGGACAGAAACCGGGTGTAAAAACCTCATCCGTTCTGAAGAGACCCGTTTGCTCAATCCTTCACAAACTGTGGCTTTTTCAGGGGAACCGCGGATCAAATAGTAAAACTTGCGTAGGTGCGAGTAGCGGTGAGGATGGTGGATGAACGTATGCTTGAAACCGTGTGCCTCTTGTACCGAAGCAAGCCAGCGGTTGAACTTCTCTGGGTCTCCGACTGTTGCAGATAGACCACTGAATGCAACTTTGGGGTCAGGAAACGGCCTCGAGAATGATCCAAACCACTTACATTATCGGGCACGGAGCTAGAAGCAAAATTTGTTCCCAGGTTGCACCGCCACTCTCCTGCCCAATCGTATGGATTTCGTCCAAAATAATCCTATCAAACCCTCAGTCTGTGACAACTAAAATCTCACTAAAGATGGGAATGACCTCTTCA
>Ga0307512_10007996_pt1 | contig 10378 bp, 7 predicted proteins | sample 14_EM_MG_FD_200267 | JGI IMG/M metagenome (GOLD analysis project Ga0307512, IMG submission 200267) | Populus trichocarpa ectomycorrhiza microbial communities from riparian zone in the Pacific Northwest, United States - 14_EM | ecosystem: Host-associated > Plants > Roots > Unclassified | place... | reverse complement strand
CCTCGCCGACTGGCGCAACCAGGCGCCGAAACGTCTCCCCGAACTCCAGCAACTCTGCGCCGAGCGCGCCGAACGCCAGGGCGAGCTGCAGTTCCTCCTCGAACCCGACCTCAAGGAGGCCCGCGGCGGCCTGCGCGACGCCACCGCGCTGCGCGCCGTCGCCGCCTCCTGGCTCGCCGACGCCCCGCGCGAGGGCCTCGCCGACGCCCGCAGGCGCCTCCTCGACGTCCGTGACGCCCTGCACCTCGCCACCGGCCGTGCCACCGACCGCCTCTCCCTCCAGGAGCAGGACCAGGTCGCCGCCGAACTCGGCCTGCTCGACGCCGACACACTCCTGCGCCAGGTGTACGAGGCCGCCCGCGTCGTCTCGTACGCCAGTGATGTCACCTGGCGCGAGGTGGGGCGCGTGCTGCGGTCGCGCGCCGTCCGTCCGCGACTGCGCGCCATGCTGGGCGGCGGCAAACCGACCGCCGAGCGCTCACCGCTGGCCGAAGGTGTCGTCGAGCAGGACGGCGAGGTCGTCCTCGCCCGCGCCGCGCGCCCCGACCGCGACCCCGTACTGCCGCTGCGCGCCGCCGCCGCGGCCGCCCAGGCGGGCCTGCCCCTCTCCCTGCACGCCGTGCGCCGCATGGCCGCCGGGGTCCGCCCGCTGCCCACGCCCTGGCCCGCCGAGGCCCGCGAACAGCTCGTCACGCTGCTCGGCTCGGGCCCCTCGACCATCGAGGTCTGGGAGGCACTGGAGGCGGAGGGCCTGATCACCCGGCTGCTGCCCGACTGGGAGCGCGTCCGCTGCCGCCCGCAGCGCAACGCCGTCCATATCTGGACCGTCGACCGCCACCTGATCGAGACGGCCGTCCGCGCCGCGGAGTTCACCCGCCGCGTCCACCGCCCCGACCTGCTGCTGGTCTCCGCCCTGCTGCACGACATCGGCAAGGGCTGGCCCGGCGACCACTCCGTGGCCGGCGAGATCATCGCGCGGGACGTGGCCGCCCGGATCGGCTTCGACCGCTCGGACGTGGCCGTGCTCGCCACCCTCGTACGCCATCACCTGCTGCTCGTCGAGACGGCGACCCGGCGCGACCTGGAGGACCCGGCGACCGTGCGCTCGGTCGCCGAGGCGGTCGGCTCGCAGGGCACGCTGGAACTGCTGCACGCGCTGACCGAGGCGGACGCGCTGGCCACCGGGCCCGCCGCCTGGTCCTCGTGGCGCGCCTCCCTCGTCGCCGACCTGGTCAAGCGGGTCGCCGCCGTGCTCGCCGGGGACACCCCCGAGGAGCCCGAGGCCGTCGCGCCCACCGCCGAGCAGGAACGGCTCGCCATCGAGGCGGCCCGCACCGGCGGACCCGTACTCGCGCTGCGCGCCCAGACCGAGCCGCCCACCGAGGAGCCGTCCGGCGACCCGGAGCCCCTCGGTGTGGAACTGCTCATCGCGGTACCGGACCAGAAAGGCGTCCTGCCCGCCGTCGCGGGCGTCCTCGCCATGCACCGGCTCACCGTGCGGACGGCGGAGCTGCGGGCGCTGGACCTGCCCGACGGCGTCTCCGGCTCCGTCCTGCTCCTCGACTGGCGGGTCGCCGCCGAGTACGGCTCACTGCCGCAGGCCGCCCGCCTGCGCGCCGATCTCGTACGCGCCCTCGACGGGTCCCTCGACATCGCGGGGCGCCTCGCCGAACGGGACGCCGCGTATCCGCGTCGGCGGGGCATCGTGGCGCCGCCGGCCCGGGTGTCCGTGGCCGCCGCCGCTTCCCGGCTCGCCACGGTCATCGAGGTGCGCGCGCATGACGCGCCTGGGCTGCTGCACCGGATCGGGCGGGCGCTGGAGGAGGCGCAGGTGCGGGTGCGCAGCGCGCACGTTTCCACGCTGGGGGCGAATGCGGTGGACGCGTTCTACGTGACCGGGGCCGAAGGGGCGCCCTTGCCGGGGGAGCAGGCGGCTTCGGTTGCCCGGGCGTTGGAGGACACGTTGCGGGAGTGAGCGGTGCGCTCCGCTTGATCGCCGTTTCACATCTGCGGGCCGGCCGTGGCTGGTCGCGCCCACGCGGCAGAGCCGCACGATGTCACAGCCCCGCGCCCCTGAAGGGGCTCTGTGTCCGGAAGCCTGTGACGGGGTGGAGACCCTTCCTGGCGCGGGCAGATACCCTGGAGGGCGGACCTGCCCCCCTGCCCCCTACTTGAGGATTCGCGACCGCCGTGTTCGACACTCTCTCCGATCGCCTCGCAGCGACATTCAAGAACCTTCGCGGCAAGGGGCGCCTGTCCGAGGCGGACATCGACGCCACCGCGCGCGAGATCCGTATCGCCCTGCTGGAAGCGGATGTCGCGCTGCCGGTCGTGCGGGCCTTCATCAAGCAGGTCAAGGAGAGGGCCGTCGGGGCCGAGGTGTCGCAGGCACTGAACCCCGCCCAGCAGGTCATCAAGATCGTCAACGAGGAGCTCGTCGGCATCCTCGGCGGCGAGACCCGCCGGCTGCGCTTCGCCAAGCAGCCGCCGACCGTGATCATGCTCGCGGGTCTGCAGGGTGCCGGTAAGACCACGCTCGCCGGAAAGCTCGGCAAGTGGCTCCAGGGCCAGGGACACGCCCCGCTGCTGGTCGCCTGCGACCTCCAGCGCCCGAACGCGGTGACCCAGCTGAGCGTCGTCGCCGAGCGCGCCGGGGTCGGCGTCTACGCCCCCCAGCCGGGCAACGGCGTCGGTGACCCGGTCCAGGTCGCCAAGGACTCCATCGAGTACGCGAAGCAGAAGCAGCACGACGTCGTCATCGTCGACACCGCCGGCCGCCTCGGTATCGACCAGGAGCTGATGCAGCAGGCCGCGGACATCCGCGACGCGGTCTCGCCGGACGAGATCCTCTTCGTCGTCGACGCGATGGTCGGTCAGGACGCGGTCAACACCGCCGAGGCCTTCCGTGACGGCGTCGGTTTCGACGGCGTGGTCCTCTCGAAGCTCGACGGCGACGCCCGTGGTGGTGCGGCGCTCTCCATCGCGCACGTCACCGGCCGCCAGGTCATGTTCGCCTCGAACGGCGAGAAGCTGGACGACTTCGACGCGTTCCACCCGGACCGCATGGCGTCCCGCATCCTCGGCATGGGCGACATGCTCACGCTGATCGAGAAGGCCGAGCAGACCTTCTCGCAGCAAGAGGCCGAGCAGATGGCCGAGAAGCTGGCCTCCAAGAAGGGCCAGGACTTCACGCTCGACGACTTCCTGGCCCAGATGGAGCAGGTCAGGAAGATGGGCTCCATCTCCAAGCTGCTCGGCATGCTCCCCGGTATGGGCCAGATCAAGGACCAGATCAACAACCTCGACGAGCGTGACGTCGACCGCACGGCCGCCATCATCAAGTCGATGACCCCGGGCGAGCGCCAGGAGCCGACGATCATCAACGGCTCGCGCCGGGCCCGTATCGCCAAGGGTTCCGGTGTCGAGGTCAGCGCGGTCAAGGGCCTGGTCGAGCGGTTCTTCGAGGCCCGCAAGATGATGTCCCGCATGGCCCAGGGCGGCGGCATGCCGGGAATGCCCGGGATGCCGGGCACGGGTGGTGGTGCCGGCCGCGTGAAGAAGCAGCCCAAGAAGGCCAAGGGCAAGCAGCGCTCCGGCAACCCGATGAAGCGCAAGCAGCAGGAGGAAGAGGCTGCCGCACGCCGCGAGGCCGCGGGCCAGGCCGGCGGCGCCTTCGGCCTCCCGGGCGGCCAGCAGCCGCAGGACTTCGAGCTCCCGGACGAGTTCAAGAAGTTCATGGGCTGACGACTTTTCGGTACGAGGCTGGGGGCGCCCTTCTTTGGAAGGGCGCCCCCAGCCTCGTTGCGTGGTGGGCGTCGGTGCCCGCCCTCCGCGCGCATGCTGGCGCGGCCTTCGTGTCGTAACGTCCGGATATGAGCAACCCTGTGCCGCCGCGCAAGGCCCCCGACCGGCCGTGGCGTTCCGAGGGCACTCCGGAGGAGGAGCCGCCGAAGCCGTCGCCCGGTGGTGGGAGGCGGATGCGTGGCGGCTGGTGGGGCCTGGCCCTCACCGCCCTGATCGTCTTCCTCATCGCCTACCTCGGGCTGTCCTTCTTCAACGAGGGCGACGAGCCGACGATCTCGTACACGGAGTTCAGCAAGCAGGTCGACGACGGCAACGTCACCAAGATCTACTCCAAGGGCGACGCGATCCAGGGCCAGCTCAAGAAGGCGCGGGACAACCCCGGGGACGACGGGAAGTACACCAAGTTCAAGACCCAGCGCCCGGTCTTCGCGGACGACGAGCTCTGGGAACAGCTGGACAAGCACGACGTCACCGTGACGGCCGAGCCGGTGGTCCAGCAGCGCAGCCTCCTGTCGAACCTGCTGATCTCGCTGGCCCCGATGCTGCTGCTGGTCGTCCTGTGGATCTTCATCGCCCGGCGGATGCGCGGGGGACTCGGCGGCGCGGGCGGCATGCTCGGCCGCAAGGCGCCGCCCAAGCCGGTCGAACTGCGGCCCGGCGCCGAGCGCACGACGTTCGCCGACGTGGCCGGTATCGACGAGGTCGAGGGCGAGCTCAACGACGTGGTCGACTTCCTGAAGAACCCGGACGCCTACCGCAGGATGGGCGCGAAGATGCCGCGCGGGGTGCTGCTCGCGGGTGCGCCCGGGACCGGCAAGACGCTGCTCGCGCGGGCGGTCGCGGGGGAGGCGGGCGTGCCGTTCTTCTCGGCCTCCGCCTCGGAGTTCATCGAGATGATCGTGGGCGTCGGCGCCTCGCGCGTACGGGAGTTGTTCGCGGAGGCCCGCAAGGTGGCTCCGTCGATCATCTTCATCGACGAGATCGACACCATCGGGCGGGCGCGGGGCGGCGGCAGCGGCATGGGCGGCCACGACGAGCGCGAGCAGACCCTGAACCAGATCCTCACCGAGATGGACGGCTTCTCCGGCTCCGAGGGCGTGATCGTGATCGCGGCGACCAACCGGGCCGACGTCCTGGACCCCGCGCTGACCAGGCCCGGCCGCTTCGACCGGGTCGTCAACGTCTCGCCTCCCGACCGGGCCGGCCGCGAGGCGATCCTGGAGATCCACACCCGGGAGATCCCGCTCGCGCCGGACGTCGACCTCGGCCAGATCGCCCGTACGACTCCGGGCATGACCGGTGCGGAACTGGCCAACCTCGTGAACGAGGGGGCGCTCCTCGCGGTGAAGCGCAAGCAGTCCCAGGTCACCCGGAGCGACCTCTCCGAGGCGCTGGAGAAGGTGCAGCTGGGTGCGGAGCGGCCGCTGGTGATGCCCGAGGAGGAGCGGCGGCGCACCGCCTACCACGAGAGCGGGCACGCCCTCCTCGGCATGCTGCAGCCGGGCGCCGATCCGGTCCGCAAGGTCACCATCGTGCCGCGCGGCCGGGCGCTGGGGGTCACGCTCTCCACGCCTGACGCCGACCGGTACGCGTACACGGAGGAGTACCTGCGTGGGCGGATCATCGGGGCCCTGGGCGGCATGGCGGCGGAGCATGTCGTCTTCGCTGTGGTCACGACCGGTGCCGAGAACGACCTGGAGCAGGTCACCAACATCGCCCGGGGCATGGTCGCGCGCTGGGGCATGAGCGAACGCGTCGGCCGCCTCTCCGCCCTTCCGGGCGACGCCCAGCAGGCGTACGGGCTCTCCGCCGCGCCGGAGACCCTCGACACGATCGAGCACGAGATGCGGCGGATCGTGGACGAGTGCTACGAGGAGGCGTGCGACATGCTCCGCGCCCACCGCCCCCAGCTCGACGCCCTCGCGGCGGCGCTCCTGGAGAACGAGAGCTTGGATGAGGCGGACGCGTACCGGGTGGCTGGCGTCACCCGCCTGACGAAGGACGACTGAGGGGCTTCTCTCGCCCCCGCCGCCCCTACCCGTCCCGTCCCTGGGGGCTGCGCCCCCAGACCCCCCTTGTCGGCCTAGCGGCCTCGTCCTCAAACGCCGGACGGGCTGAAAATGTCGGCCCGGGCCGCGAAATCTTCAGCCCCTCCGGCGTTTGAGGAGCGGGGGTTCGGGGGCTGGCCCCCGAAAAGGGACGGGAATGGGTGGGGGCGGCGGGGGCGAGGAAATGCCGTGTCAGGGCGTACGCGCGATCAGGTAGCGGAAGATGTTCGGCATCCACACCGTGCCGTCCTGCCGCTGATGCGGGTGCAGCGCCTCGCGGAGCTCCTTGTCGACCTGAGCAGGATCCGTGGCAGCTACGGCAGCGTCGAACAGCCCCGTGGAGAGCAACCCCCGCACCGCGGCGTCCACATCGGCGTACCCGAAGGGACAGGCAACCCGCCCCGACCCGTCGGGCCGAAGCCCGGCACGCTGAGCGACCTCCTCCAGATCGTCCCGAAGGGCGGGCCGCCAACTCCCCGCCCCCCGCAGCGGATCCGCCAGCTTCGTGGCGACCCGCAGCACCGAGGCGGTCGCGCACCGCTCAGGCGGCCCCCACCCCGCGATCACCACAGGAACGCCCCGCCCCACAAGCGGACGCGCCCCCGCCAGCAACTCACCCAGCCCTTCGGAGTCCCCACCCACACACCCGACCGGCTCGAAGGCCGTCACCAGGTTGTACGCGGCCGCCCCCGAGTCACCCGTGTCGGACGCGAGGTCCGCCGGCTCCCCGCCGACCAGCCGAGTCCCGGCGCGCGCACGCGTGCCCCACGCCTGGGGCAGTAACCGCTCCCGCGCGAGAGCCAGCCGCTCGGGCGCGCCGGCATCGACACCGGTGACCCCGGCGCCTCGGGAGGCCGCCATGAGCAGCGCGAGACCAGATCCGCAGCCGAGCTCCAACAACCGGGTGGCAGAGCCCACTTCGAGCCGCTGGTACACGGCCTCGTAGAGCGGGACGAGCATCCGCTCCTGAATCTCGGCCCAGTCACGCGCGCGTGCCCACGGATCCACCCGGGGCACAGTCCCCGCGTGAGGTTGGTGATGCCGCACGAGCGTAGGTGTCATCGAAAGCGCCCCAATCCGCCGAGAGTTGCTTCTTGTGCCCCGTTTCTCCGCCCCCGTGCAGTGCCCGCGCACTCCGCCCCCGTATGCCAGGAAACTCCGCGCTCGTCGTTGCGTCCAGGGGTTACGGAGACCGGTTTGCGTGCCACCGGCGCGCGCCGCAAAAATTCACATACCGGCAACATGTGCCCGTACCATCGCGCCATGGCAAAGGCACCGGTTCTTACGCCTCGGGCGGACGATTTCCCGCGCTGGTACCAGGACCTGATCAGCAAGGCCGAGCTGGCCGACAACGGTCCGGTGCGCGGCACGATGGTCATCCGGCCGTACGGCTACGGGCTGTGGGAGCGGATGCAGCAGGAGATGGACGCCCGGATCAAGGAGGCGGGTGCCCAGAACGCGTACTTCCCGCTCTTCATCCCGCAGTCGTACCTGACGAAGGAGGCCGAGCACGTCGAGGGCTTCGCGCCCGAGCTCGCCGTCGTCACGCACGCGGGCGGCAAGGAGCTGGAGGAGCCGGTCGTCGTCCGCCCCACCTCCGAGACGATCGTCAACGACTACTTCTCCAAGTGGATCCAGAGCTACCGCGACCTCCCGCTGCTGATCAACCAGTGGGCGAACGTGGTCCGTTGGGAGATGCGCCCGCGCGTGTTCCTCCGTACGACGGAATTCCTGTGGCAGGAGGGACACACGGCCCACGCCACGTACGAGGACGCCCGGGACTACGCCGCGCACATCCACGAGAAGGTGTACGCCGACTTCATGGTGAACGTCCTGGGCATCGACGTGGTGCTGGGGCGGAAGACACGGAGTGAGCGGTTCGCGGGGGCCGTCAACACCCTCACGCTCGAAGCGATGATGGGTGACGGCAAGGCCCTGCAGATGGGCACCAGCCATGAGTTGGGCCAGAACTTCGCCAAGGCCTTCAACACCCGGTACCTGTCCAGGGACGGCCGGCAGGAGCTCGTCTGGCAGACCTCCTGGGGGTCCTCGACCCGCATGGTGGGTGGCCTGATCATGTCGCACGGCGATGACAGTGGGTTGCGGGTGCCGCCGCGCCTCGCCCCCGTACAGGCCGTCGTCCTCGCCATCAAGGGCGACGATGCGGTTCTGGCCAAGGTCCACGAGATCGGCGACCGGCTGAAGGCGGCAGGCGTACGCGTCCGGGTCGACGACCGCACGGACATCCCGTTCGGCCGCCGCGCCGTCGACTGGGAACTCAAGGGCGTGCCCGTACGTATCGAGGTCGGCCCCCGTGACCTGGAGAACGGCACCGCGATGCTGGCCCGCCGGATCCCCGGAGGAAAGGAGCCGGTGGCGATCGACTCCCTCGTGCGGCTGCTGCCCACCGTTCTCGAAGAGGACCAGGCCCTGCTGCTGACCCAGTCGCGCGAGCGGCGGGAGTCCCGGACGTCCGAGGTGTCGACGATCGGGGAGGCCGTCGAGGCCGCCGTCGCCGGCGGCTGGGCGCGCGTCCCCTGGGCCACCCTGGGCGAAGAGGGCGAGGCCGAGCTCGCGGCGCACGCGGTGACCGTACGCTGTCTGGTCGCGGAAGACGGGTCGGTGCCCAAGAGCGACGACGCACCCGGTAACGTCGCCGTCGTGGCCCGCGCCTACTGAGCCCCGGCATTCCGCCGCGAGAAGGACCGAAACGCCTCTTGCGCATCTGATGACCGCAGGTGCCCCGGCGCGCGGACACCGTCTACAGGCCGGGGCGTACGAGTCACTACGTACCGGCTAGGTGTGAACTGCGAGGCTTCTCCGCAGATCAGCGCACCCGCCCTCGTCAGGACGCATCAGCGGCAACTGACGGGTACGTGCAAATTATTTGGGATGCCCCGGAATAGGAACACAGAGGCACCCCGGCTCGTTGTCATTACGTGAGCACGACACCACCTGTTCTCGCCGCAGAGCTGGCAGGGGCGTGGGCCGACATTCAGCGGCACCACACCGAGCTGCCCGATCTTGCCGCGCCAGAGTCCCTGATCGGAGAGTCGTCGTCCGCCTGCGGGCACGAGCTCTCCTTCGAACGACTGCTTCACGAAGCAGTCCACGGCATCGCCGCCGCCCGAGGTGTCCGCGACACCTCCCGCGCCGGCCGGTACCACAACCGCAGATTCCTCGCGATCGCCGAGGAGCTGGGCCTGGACCACCCCGAGGAGCCGCATCCCAGCAGTGGCTTCTCGCTGGTCACGCTCAACCCCGAGGCGAAGCGGCGCTACCGCCCGACGATCGAGCGGCTGCAGCGCGCCCTCAAGGCGCACACGGTCGCGACCGCCGCGGACACGGCCCGCAGCTTCCGGGGCCCGGCCGCCCGGCACGGCTCCTCCGGAGGAGGCGTGCGCGTGAAGGCCGTGTGCGACTGCGGGCGCAACGTCCGCGTCGTCCCGTCGGTCCTCGCCCAGGCGCCGATCGTGTGCGGAGGGTGCGGGAAGCCGTTCCGTATCCCGGAGGTGGTCGGCGCCGCAGCGGGGTGAGCGGACAGTCGTCGTAGCGGCGGGCCGTCGTGCCGCCGGGGTGTGCGGGAGAGCGCAGTGGCATCTCGTGGGTGCCGGATTGCGCAGCGGCCCACCTCGACGGCGACACCCGCGTGGGGCCCGATCGTGCCGCGGGCCGGTCATGCGCTGCCCGGGTCGAGGCCCCGGTCAGGGTGTGGCAGAATGGCCAGCTGTACTCGACAGCCGCACAGGACCCCTCTCTCCTCCGGCTGACGCGTCCATCGGGCACTCGGGTACCGCAACCCCACGCGGCAATTTCGTCGTGCCCAACCACGTCAAGACCAGGAGACACCACTCCAGTGGCAGTCAAGATCAAGCTGAAGCGTCTGGGCAAGATCCGTTCGCCTCACTACCGCATTGTCGTCGCCGACTCCCGTACCCGCCGTGACGGCAGGGCCATCGAGGAGATCGGTCTGTACCACCCGGTGCAGAACCCCTCGCGCATCGAGGTCGACTCCGAGCGTGCGCAGTACTGGCTGGGTGTCGGCGCGCAGCCGACCGAGCCCGTGCTCGCCATTCTCAAGCTGACCGGCGACTGGCAGAAGCACAAGGGCCTGCCCGCCCCGGCGCCGCTGCTCGTGGCCGAGCCGAAGGCCGCGCGCCCGCTGTTCGACGCCCTGGGCGGCGACGACGAGGGCAAGGGTGAGGCCATCACCCAGAAGAAGAAGGCTGAGAAGAAGGACGAGGCTTCCGCCGAGTCCGCGTCGACCGAGGCCTGAGCATGCTCGAGGAGGCTCTCGAGCACCTCGTGAAGGGCATCGTCGACAACCCGGACGATGTGCAGGTCGCCTCGCGCAACCTGCGTCGCGGACGCGTTCTCGAGGTCCGGGTGCACCCCGACGACCTCGGTAAGGTGATCGGCCGCAACGGCCGCACCGCACGCGCTCTGCGCACCGTCGTGGGCGCCATCGGCGGCCGCGGTGTCCGTGTCGACCTCGTCGACGTGGACCACGTCCGCTGACGTAAAAC
>Ga0307512_10007995_pt1 | contig 10379 bp, 10 predicted proteins | sample 14_EM_MG_FD_200267 | JGI IMG/M metagenome (GOLD analysis project Ga0307512, IMG submission 200267) | Populus trichocarpa ectomycorrhiza microbial communities from riparian zone in the Pacific Northwest, United States - 14_EM | ecosystem: Host-associated > Plants > Roots > Unclassified | place... | reverse complement strand
GTGTATGGAAAATTGTGGAGGATGCACAGTCGAACGTTCAGAACGGAGGAATGATATTAGATATGCACCTCCACTGCCGGTTCTACGCCTTGTCTTTGACGAGAGAATTGTAATGCTCTCCGAGTCCAAACGCGTGTCTGTAGTACCCCATCCATACCTCGCCTCCTGTGGCGTCATCGTTCATGCTCTCCACTCCTCTCCCTTCCGCCTGCAGCACATTAACTTTGACTCCAAATGCTCTTCCCAGTGCCATTGCCTCCGTCTGCCCACCCCACTCTGCAGTGCCTTCGACCTTCTTGATATGTGTTTCAAAATCCTCTTCCAAGAACGCCTCGAAATCGGCCCGATTCTCCTTCATGAACTTGGCGCATCTCATCCGCGCTTCCTGGTAATCCCGTGGCGCGTTGTCAAGCCCAATGCCAGCCGTGCGTAAGCTGTGCGTAAACGCGGAATACAGACAGTGGCCATCCGGCGCAATTTGATGCTCCGTGAGGCCATTCTTCTGGAATAGTGAGGCCATGGTGCTGAGTTCGCGCTCGCGGAGATTCGGGAGGGAGTTTGCTTCGAGCGCGGCCGCTTCCGATAGTTCGGCGGCTTCGGCGGCTCGTCGCGCGAGACGGGCTTTCTGTCGGTTGGGTTTCTTTCCGCGACCTGACGATTCCACCGGGAGTGATATAGTTTCTATCGAGGATGGAGCCACGCTCTTTGTTGCTTCCAGCCCCAGTTCCGTGTCCGATAACGTCGGTGGTGGAATATAGGCGTTCGAGTCCACATCGGGTTCGTTGGTATCACAATCGCCATCAGGGGTGTCACCGGTCTCAAATTGCCGAATCTCCTTTGCGTGGCGCGCCTTGGTCTGGGCCGCGAGATTCTCGCATTCTGCGTTCACAGCCTTGCGCGTTTTCTTTGTGGCATCTTTTTTCTTGCCAGTTATGCGGGACTGCAGGTCGCGGAGCTCTTTACGGTGTCGGGCTAGAAGCTCGTCCATTGTCGTATGTGTGGGAGGTATGGGGATGGGATGGTGGGTATTCGTTTTGGTCTTGGATACTGTGCCAGGAAACTCTGTGCCTATGTAAGCATGACATGATCCCAACGATCTCTTACTGTCACCCCCACCACAACACCTACACCTACAATCCTTCTTATCCTACCTCAAGACCTATCCTTTACTTTTGGCTTGAACACTGTCCGCCACTTCTCACTGCCTATCCACTATCCCAATTGCCCACCGTTTCTCTCTCCGGACATCTAAGCTAAAACATGGTTGTCTTTGTCGACCTTGAAAAAGCCTCCCCGACATCTGTTTCTCCTCCTGTCCCCACGCCCGACATGAACCAGAATCATTCTTTCAGTGCAGCGATAGTCCTCTACCCTTTCATTGCCAGTCTGGTCGGATATCTTGACCGTACCGATCTCCACAATCTTGCCTCAACGTGTCGACACCTCCATGACACCCTCACCGACTACCGCCCAACTCTTCTCACTCTCTCGATGCGATGTGGTTGGCCCGAGGCACTGGGCTCCATTGGGAGGCGCGCAAGCTCAACGGCTGTCTCCGAGGCTCTCCCCCGGCTCAACAATCCCAACAGGAGGCCTTGCCCAAAGGATCTCATCCAGGGATGTATCCGGTGCAGCATACCGATCTGCAGAGTAAACCCACCAGCATCGTTTCTGTTTCTCAAGCTTACACTTGATAGGATTGTATCCGTAAGCCGCACCCCACTCACTTGAATTTGCGCCTCCGTCGTCTGTGCCCACCGTGCCAACGCGACCCCGCCATTCTCCCCTCTTCCAATCTCCCCACCTACGAATCCCGCACCCTCTACTGCACCTGCGCAGCCAGCGTGTGGCTCTGCCCCCAATGCTTGAAGCACGTCGGTGCGGAAGATTATGCCTACCAGCAGCTGTGCGAGAACTGGGCTGGAGACTCAATGCACAACTTGCGGACACTCGTGCGTGGTGGGAACGGGCAGTCTATCCGTGGCGGTTCGAAGGGGGCCGGTGGGGGCAGGGTAACCTGCGCCCGTGGAGGGGAGTGCTTTCGGGTCCTGGCCGGCGGTTGGAGTGTGAATGAAGAGGAGCAGGATGAGGAGCAGGACGAGGAGCAGGATGAGGTGGATCATGAGGTGGAGTGGGGCGAGCTTGCCGATGCGCTCGAGACAACTGGTGATCAGCGCTGGGAAGAGACTGCTGAGAGCATGAAGATTATGTGTGAGAGGAGTGGGAAGACAGGTGGCAGACCCGTAGAATGGGATGGAAAAGGTGGCGCGCTTGTGAAGGAGGTATATTTGACACACTCCTTGTGGCGAGCTTTGGCTGACGATTCACCGCTGCAGGTGCATGGCGATGCGCGAGGTTGGTGTAACTGGTGCGATAAGGTCGTGCTTTCACGGGTGGACAAGGCGGAAACTGGTACAAGTGGGTGAGGTGGTTGAGAAGTAGCCACCTGGGTAATATGTTTACGGTGTCTTTGTAATGCGCTTTCTCTCGCGGAGCTTTCGCGTCGGTTTGGTACCTGTCTGGTAGATGGATAGGACATGGCATCGCAGCAATGAAGGGAAAATGTATATTAGGCCAGCAACAGAGGCATTCAGCGACCCGTTTTCGAAGTTGCCTGACCCAAAAGTTGGCTGACTCATGGCATGGGGGCTGGATTTAGCACGCCGGGATAGGATGGTGCTTCGTCTAAATCTTGCCTAGAAATCCATTCCAGGCGTTCATCTCAATCTTCCCCTAGATATGTATCCTACATATTCTGGCGTGCTAAGATCTGGCCCCCATGCCAAGAGTCAGGCAACTTGATCAGGCAACTTTGCCTGAACGCCCTGTCGCTAAAGTATGTAGATATAGATACTCCATGTACGAAAGACCCGCTTCATCGGATCCCTGTTGTCAAGGCTCACTCCAAGGCACAGTGCATAGATAGCAACACTCAATAAACCATATCTGCGCCAAGCTACTTATATAGATGCCCACTCTGTCCAATCACACGGGCTCTGCTTTTTTTTTATTCCGTTTTTTTGCAAATTCCACTTTGAATCCACGATCCGTGGGTGATTTACTGTGAATGGAATGTGACTCGCCTGGAGAGTAGCCGAAAGATGTCCGTTGTGCGCGGAAGTATTTGTCTGATTGGCGGGGGAGCAGTCGGTCCGCAACGCTTCTGTCCCGACAATAGAGTGGTTACATAACTACCTACATAGCTGAAGCTCCGCCGTGGTCGGAGAGGGACCGCTCCTACCCAAGTCGTGTCCACCATTGGTTCGGCAACGTGTCGCTGGGCAAATACCTAAGCCTTTATTTACAAGGTACCTAGTTACTCAAACCCAACCACCCACTCGCATGCAAGTACTCGGGAGGACGGGGTCCTCGGATACTTGCCGTGATTGTGTTGCCCTAACTCGGGTAAATACGGGTTGTGTGGTCGCGGCCGGCGGCCGGCAATGAGAGGACTTTAACCTTTACACCAGACCTCACTCGCGCCTTTCTGGTGGCGAGCTGCAGTGAAACAGTCTCAAGCACGGATTCTCTGACATCTCCGCGGTGCATTATCGGCCGGCATGTCTAGGGCTGGTGAGTAGTTAATATCGGCTCGAAATACACTGCCAATGTGGCATAAGTCCACTGCATACTTACGTCAACCGTTCGTATTCCAGCATGAAGTCGCTTCGGATTGGCCCAACTTCAAACAAAAAAAGCATTTCTCCCCGCCCTGCGGTTACGTGCTGGAAGGGCTGCGTTGCTCCGCCGCGCAGATCGGTCTCTGTCACTTGCGCTCGTAGAACATAAAAGAAATGCGCACCGCGCGCAAAATCACCTCGTCAACATCCTCGCAAATATTGGAAAAGATACTTTGATATGCACTACACGATAACGATGTCTCACACACTATCCACACCACGATTGACGGTGACGCCGCCGACGCCGATGGCATCCACGCTCGACCTCGCGCAGGCAGCAGCAACGCCAACATCGACGACGACGTATCATATCTACAACACCGGCACGGCGCAAGACAACCTGGTCCTGTACACAACTCCGGACCGGATGCTGCCCTCGCTGTGTCCCAATGCCGAGGTCATCGACCGGTCTCGTCCGAACTTCCGCCGCTGGTCGTGGCTCGGACAGCCGCAGCGGGATGTGGTCTATCTCGACGATCCAAAGACAGACCCACGCGCGCCCGCGTACTTCCTCCACACTCCGAAGCTGTGCGGGCACATGCCGCCGCAGACCCTGAGGGTCGGCGGGAGACAGGGTTGCGTCGTGTGTCTGGTCGATTGTAGCTTGTTCTGGAGGCGATGGAGCCTGAAGTTCGTCGTGCCGGAGAAGGAGCGCAAGGGATTCCTTGGGAGGATGTGGCGGCCCAAGAGCTCGCGCTCTTTGAGAGAGGGCAAAGAGGACGGTGGGACGGAGGCTTGCCGCGTCGACAGCGGCTTCGGTGCGGAGAGCGATAGGACGTCGTTCGGCGGACACATGTTGCGCGATGGCGCGGGAGAGTACAGGTCCCTCAATGCTCCGGGCGGTATCGACCCTCGCGGTGTCGTTTCCTCCAAATATCCAGTGCGCAGTTTCAGCTTTCCCGGCGAATCCGGCCGGGAATACGTCCGCCAGCAGAAACAGTTAAGAAAGTCCGTCTCTTGCTCCGACATGACGTCAGACGCCCCCAGTGCTCTGGAGCTCCCCGCACACTTGACCCCCTCGGTACCAAGCCTGGAGTTGTCGTGGAATGGATGGTTGACTCGGGAGTACGGATTCGATTACGGCGGCATCGAGTTTCGGTGGAAGGGGACGAGGACGGTCGCGGATGAGAGGAAGTACTGGGGGAAGTGGAGTATGTACAACCATCTGAAGCTGGTTGCGTACCTGCCGCTCGGCGACGGGAAGAGCGAAGAAGAGGGGGAAAACGAGAGTGAGGATACCGTCCGGGAAGACGAAGACACTGGCGAGCCTGTGGCAACGGAAAAAGAACGGCCCAGTACACCAATACCGGGCAAGCGCACACTGGTGCTCGCAAAATATATCAGTCTGATGGCCTACAGGAAAGCAGGGAGACTTACGGTATTCGAGAATGGCCTTGGAGAATGTTTTTCCGATGAGGAGGAGAGGGAGCGGTTACGACACATACTCGTCGCCACGGCCACATGTATGATTCGCGGGGAGAAGGAGAAGCGGAAAACGGTACGGGATATAGTGATAAGTGCTCTTACGGAGGGGAGTGGGTAGTTAATTCGAATCGGTATAGTTCAATTGCATCCACTCCACTCTATGTAACACGCCGACAGCTCCGCATGACGGAGAGCAAGTGCCATCCGTCCATCAGTCCGCCCTGCGCCTCCATACGGTGATGTAATCCGAGGCCTTTCCGACCTCATGTGTGCGCTCGGGCCTGTAGTGGATCAGTTTCTCGAACCCCACGCCCAGCAGCTCATCGTAGACGGCGCTTGTGAGGCCCCACGGGGGCCCGCCGGTCTCGAGCGATTTGTACAGTGGAAACTCAACGCAAATGAGGTAACCGGACGCGGTTTTCACAAGCTCGTGCATCCGCTTCGCCCACGCTGTACGCAGCGTGGGGGGGAGGGCGCAGAGAAACTAGATCTGCCCGTCAATCCCCACCACTGCGAACGATCAAGGGCTCCAACCCACAGTGTAGTCGTAGACGAAGTCGAAGCCATCTTCAGCACCGAGCTCTTTGGCGAAATCGTCCTTGAAGAAGTCTCCAGCCACGAACGTGGCCGTGCCGGAGATCGGCTTCTCCTCCAACGCCTTCTCGGTACGGGCCCGCGCCATCTTCACGGCGCTCTCGGAGATATCCAGGCCCGCCGCCGCAAGCCCGTACGAGCCGAACAGGACAACGTCATAGCCCTTCCCACAGCCCTGAAATCGGAAGCGTGAGCGCGCGCCAGCCAGTCAAGATGGGGTAGGCAGCCTGCATACGGGAACAAGGGCCTTCTTCCCCTCGGTCGAGTCGAGAACCAGGTCGGCCACACGCTCCGCCAGCAGGTCGACGAGCGCGGGGTGAGGGGCGCCGCAATCCCAGGGCAGGAAGCTGCCTTCGTCCCAGAGCTCGGACCACAGCCGGCCGTGCTCTTCCACAGGACTGTACGTCTGGGCGGTCAGGGGGAGACCTCCGGACTAGGAAGGGAGGTAACTCGCGCTTGGAATTGGGTACGTAGACGCTCGCGCGCGTCGGGAACCAGTGCGTTGTCAGGAGGCATGGTGGCAGTGGTGGGTGGGGTTGGGGTGGGAGGAAGAAGGAGGTTTCGTCTCGGGTGCGCAGCAAGAGGCAGCGTAACGTCAGCGAACTAGTATCGGGGACGGCCCGAAGCGGGGTGCACCCGAGTTCCGCGCGGTTTCCAAGTGCGGGGTCACGATGACAGCCGAGCGGAGGCATGCCAAGGCGCCCGTCGCTTACGTACGTAACTAGTGTCCACACGGAAACCAGTCAACCACCGATGGGTGATGCCTCACGACGTCCGCTTGATCTGGTGGTTTCCAAATCGGGGGGCGGAAAGAGGGAGGGAATGCCCCAGAATGATTGCACTGTGCGCAGGCAACAGTGTTTGATGCAATTAAAAAGATGGTGGTCCGCGTCTCGGGTTCTGCTGGGGGCCGTAGGGACTCCAGGGGTTAAACGGCCATGGATGTTCCGTCTTTCGGGACCAAATGCTCACAGCATCCATTGCCGCTCCGGACCGGACCGGCTCCTGCTGCGTCGGAATTTCCCCAAAGCGGATAGATACATAGCACACCGTTATACATACACCGAAACCCACCTCCACGTCTTTATTCTCGTCCTGCAGGCGCCTTATCGATTCCTTCCTCATCCATGCCCGGCTGCAAACTTGCTGTCGTCCTTCACAGCCGACATCATCCCTTACAACCCCCGTTAACTGCACGGCTGTCTGCCGTTGGTTTGGCTCGTACGTATCTTGAAGCCCAGAAACCTTTTGCGTCCCCCAATGACCCGCCTTGCATATATATCACCTCTCGTACGCAGGCTCATTCTTCGGCCAGTATCCCTCGCAGCCATCCTTGTCGGCAGAATTCCTCAGGAGATTAGATACGGAAGAGCCTGTGCCCAGGACGTGTGGAGTCAACACCGGCGAAGCCCTTCATTATACGCCGTTCGTCCCACGGCTATGAAGAAGTTGAGGCCCTATCGCTCGTCGGCCGCCAAGAAGTCCCGAGTTCCACTGGTCTCCGATTATAACACCGTCCCCCACCCACATCCGCGCAAGGGCGATGGCACTTCCCGCAGTGTTTCACGATGGTCTCAGGACCAGGCTCGCCGGTTGCCGGACGGATCGGTCGTCCGTCCACTCACGCATGTTTTGACCTTCTGTTTTCACCCTCCATGCAGCCCACTGGGAGCGAACGCCAGATCGTCCGCTAAGGGGACTCACAGACCCACCAGTACGCACCACCCCCGCGGGCTGGCCCTCAACGGCGGCTCCATACATAAGCATCTGGATCCTCTCAACCAACCGAAACACGGGAGAAGGGATGGCGCTGGGGGGTGGTTGGGGGGGGGGAGTGTACAGTAGACGAAACCCCTGATGCCAGCTGGAACGCAAGGACGGCCGCTGTTACTTCTCCGCCTAACCAAGGTTTGAAGGCAGCGTATGCATGCGGGAGTGTTGTGCAGAAAACCCGTGTTCAGCTGGGAAATGTCGAACGTTGGCTTCGGAAGGCGGCGCCAAGGAAACCGAAAACGGGTCCCAGGTCTCACTCGAAGAAATCGCCTTTTCCGGAAGATTGCATCGAATTTTCAATAGGTCGTACTCAGGTATAAAGGGGGGTGTCGCTCCACCCGCCGTCCTTCCGATTCCTAGGTTTTAGGGAAACATCCGAATAGGCGGAGCGATGTGTGGGACCTGGGAGGAAACGTCAACAAATGTCATAACATCAATATAGATGGAGCTCCCCTTACCTCTATACTCTCCCACATTGACGATGAATGTCGGCGATTGTTGCGCCTCAGCAATGCGAATCAGAAACCATGAATCGATCAAGGAACAACACATAACCCTTGGTGGGGTGGCAACAACTTCAATCTTGTCCGGGTCAACCTTCTTTTCGTTAGAGGTCCTTGTTGGTGGATGGTGGGGCATTCGCGCCGAGTTTTATGTCGCTGGGACTTCCATTCAAGGGGCCATTCTTTCGTCTCGTGCAAGAAACACACAGCTAGGCCACAAAAGCATCCTAAATGCTGAAACTGATGGGTGGTATAGATCTGTCTTGTTTTCAGCTATTCCAACATTCCGCACGCTGGCATTCCATCTCACTTACAAATATTCCGCTGTCCACCCGGTTTACCAACGACCGCCCTGCACTTGGATCCGGCGAACAGTGGTGGAGCGACGCTGCTGGGTTCGGGAGTCTGATCTCGACTCCAATCCCGAGATCTGTAATGGGAGCGTTTTTGTGCTTGAAGTCGAATGTTGGTTTCGAGACATGTATTTGCAGGACGGCAGATGGACTTACTGGGGATCACTCGGTTATGCCAGGGCATGCTTACCGTGTATGCAGCCTTGGCCTCAGGTCACATGTGGCACACCTGACACGCTCTTCCGGCAAATTACCACCGCCATACAAGCGATTGAATAGTCGAACCCATAGCTTTATTGCGTGTGTGCTCAACAGCATGGTTCAAGGTAGCGAGTCATGTTACCTGCTTGAGATGCACACCTGCGGCGCAGTGCATCCTACAACTCCCTGGTGATGGCACCTCCACCGACTTAACTACGGAATTTCTCATGCTCTATCTACTCGCAGCTGACTGACTGCGTGCGACATGATTGGCGAGGTGACTGTTTTGATTATCATCAATTCACACACCCCCCATGGGCGAAGATCGGATGCCCCGCATTGCACCATCCGGACCGACCTTTATTATCCGGGGCCTCCCGCCCAGATTGATACATGCCTGCCCTGTATGCGCTCACATTCGGTATTCGTGGTCTCTCCTGCGCCGAGGAGGCGATACGCTCTGCTCAACCTTAGAGGTGCGTTTTTCCCCCCGAGGGTTCCTGCTCGACTACCAGCGAACCGCATGATACCGATAATCTCCGGCCGGGTGAAGTTTTTATCGAAATCAACATTCTCGTGCCACTAGTACGAGATACCTCACTTCATTTGTCGCAGCGGAAAGGCAGCGTCAGCTTCCGCCCAGCCTCCCTACCGCCGTCAACACCATTGCCACCTTACTTTGCATGCGCGCCTCTGATGAGACGCAGTGTCAGCAACTAGGCTTTCAGGGCACACCACCAACCCGCGAGCAGTTCTCCGGGGGGAGATGCCTCTGAAACACACCTTACCTTCTCGCCCAAGCACATTGTCCAGAGGCACAGTTACGGGCAGCTGCGCGGTTGCCGAGCGGACAGATGTGGTTGTGGGCATCCACTATACCGGTTGGCCAACGAAGGCAAGGTCACCTCCAATCACCCGAAATCATGAAGCACGCATGAAAGGCAAACTCATCGGCCATCCCTTTCTCTTGTCACCACAGCGTCGGCCTTCTCCTGCTTCTGCAAAGACAACCGGCTGAAATACTAATTTTGGTGCAACGCATCGTAAGAAGACGATGCCCACTCTTACCGTCTGTCCCATCGACCCCCTTCCCCTCCCTCTGCTGTCTATCCCGAGGGATCAGTGCAAAAGAAAAAAAAAGTGAGGGATAGGAGACGTACCCGCAAGGGCAGGAGCCAGAGAGCGGGGCTTTTCCCAACCTCCAGCAGCCCCTTGTGCTCCCAACCCAGTGCTTCCGGATCCGGGAGAGAGAAGAGTCCTGTGGACTGGGAAACGGGGCAGAACGGAAAAGCGGAAAAATGATTACATGGACCATGTGCCCTCATCTCGTATCCTCTCGCCTCGCCTCCTCAGCTATCGAGCGAGAACGAAACGACTGACCAAACGAACGAGTTCTCCCTCGCGAGCGAGCACAGAGTAGAGGTGAAAGGGCAGTGGACGGCGAGACGCGCGCGCTCCCTCATCCATTCGGTCGCACCGGCTGCTCATCGCCCTGGCCTTAGCAGTGCGTTTTGCAGGTATGTGCGCGGGCGTGGAAGCAACAGAGCAAGTAATACGGTTGTCCTCCGGTAGTAGTATGCTCCGACGTGCACATCTGCGCAACGCAAGTATGTACGTGCCTCTTACACATTAGGTACCGGCACTATTATCCTCCAAGATACTAGATAACAGCTATGGTAGGTTTCTTTTCCCTTTTCTTTCCCGTTTTCTCCCCTTTCTTTACCCCACATCTCCTCGCACTAGGGCATGACGGCCCGAGAAGTGAAAGTGAAAGTGAAAGTGAAAGTGAAATTGAAATTGAAAGTGAAAGTGAAGATCGCTGGGCCCGGGGGAACGGTTTCCGCACGTTA
>Ga0307512_10007992_pt1 | contig 10382 bp, 11 predicted proteins | sample 14_EM_MG_FD_200267 | JGI IMG/M metagenome (GOLD analysis project Ga0307512, IMG submission 200267) | Populus trichocarpa ectomycorrhiza microbial communities from riparian zone in the Pacific Northwest, United States - 14_EM | ecosystem: Host-associated > Plants > Roots > Unclassified | place... | reverse complement strand
TATCACATGAATATCGATATCGTTGACAACCAGCAATATCGCGACTGCTGCGACGAAATTGTTGCCTTACCCTACGACACGGAGCCCTACGAGGAGCAAAATGCGGAGCGGCTGGACAGGTACATCCGAGAATGGTGTCGCCGCCATGACGCCGGGAGGCAGAGGAGGCCGAATCCAGCGGAAGGTGCGAGGTCCGATCCGACTGTTGATTATGCAGTCATACGTCTCTTCTACGACGGAGAGTACAACATCTCCAGGTCGGCTCGGGATAGTCTGGATGCCAGCCTTCGCTCCAACGTCGCGGACAACACCAGTGGTGGCCAGAGCAGTGGCCTTCCACCCACCGAGGACGCCGTTAGGAACCCGGAGCTTGCGGCACCCAACGGCAACAACCAGGTGAACGAGACTGCTAAAACCTTTCCCCGCGACGCACGCGAGGTTGCTGGGACCGGCACTGCCAACGAGACCGATCAGTCCTACATTCCGATTGTTCTGAGTAAGGCTTCCCATCATCCTACGGTACAAGGTGGTGGCACTGCTGACAACTACGATGGTGAAGAGGGCGTGACTGAAGTGACCCGCTAGGAGCTGTCAAGAAAATCTCGGAAGCGGCAGGAGGGGCGACGGCGATGTAACTACGGCGACGGACTGGCGGATATGATTCATGGAGCGTGGTGGTGGAGTCGACGATCTGTTCATTCCTTTCACGTTACTTTGTATTCTGGACGGCTCGATGTCGGTTGGCAACCAAAAGGAGTATGGCCGGAGGCGAATAGGATTTGGAGAGTGTGGGAAGTGGGTCATCCGCTTAGTACTCTGGTTTTGCTTTGATATTTGTTGCACTTCTTGTATTTTGCGGATGCCAACACAACAAACGTCCCGTCAAAGATATGTTCCAACGATTGACATTCACCCCATTTATCGTGAAGATAGCAGTGTATATTTGTGGCCCCTCTCTGACACACACACACACACTCTCTCTGTCTCTCTCTCTCTCTCTCTCTCTCTCTCTCTCTCGATATTGCAGCGTTGAAAACGACCAATTCGTTTCGACCCCATATCCAAAAGGAGCCATATACCGGTGCCGTTACGGAAATAGTCCGTCATCCCGTATAATTTAGCGCGTGTACCCATCTTTTTGTCCACTCTGAGATCCTTAGCTATAAGCTTGTATGCAATACAGCCGAAACGCTGTAGATGTTGCAGTGGAGGCTTGTCGATATCTGGATTCTGCGCGCTGCCGCGGATTCTGCGGAGCAACGACCGCATTCTTGCACGCTGACGACCGGGTTGTGCAGGCGACCAGATTGCGCTGATGACCGGGTTCTGCGCACTGACAACCAGATTCTACACGCTGACGACCGGATTGCGATGGCGACCAGATTGCGCTGATGACAGGATTCTGCACGCCGACAACCGGATTCTACACGCTTACGACCGGATTGCGATGGCAACCGGATTGCGCTGGCGATCGGATTGCGCTGATGACCGGGTTCTGCGCACTGACGACCGGATTCTGCACTCAGTCGACCGGATTGCCGTAACTGCTTCGAGGGTATGCGGGCAAGAAAAGCCATGGCGCGGAGATGAGCGATCCATGGTCGCAAAGGCGTCCTCTTCATTCCTCTCCTAAATCACTGCAGTGCGCGGTAACATTGAGTGGGTGCATCACACCGAACTGGCCCCGAGCAGTCAACATGGGAGCTGCTAGGTGAAAATGGTGAGCCGCGGGTAATCTTCGAGCTGTTGATGGGCGCGGTAATACAGCAACTCGCAAAATGGCAGCAAGCCGACAGGTTAGCACGTTTGACTGAGTTGGGATGATACAAGAGAGTGTTTCCAGGCGGAAGAAGCATCGTTTTCAACGCTGCAATATCAAGAGAGAGGCGGCGCAAATATACAGGACTACCTTCAGAATAAATGGGGTGAATCTCAATCGTTGGTACATATCCTCGACGGATTGATTGGTTCATTCGCATCCACAAAATACAATAGCAATAATTATCAAAGCAAAACCAGAGCACAAAGCGAATGACCCACTTCCCACACTCTCCAAATCCTATTCGCGTCCTGCCATATTCCCTTCCGCTGCCAACAAAAGATCGAGTCGTAGAGCATGTGAGGTAACGCGAAAGGAATGAACAGATCGTCAACTCCACCGCCCCGATTCATGAAAGCCATCCGCACTGCTGCCGCTTTCCAAATTTTCTTGACGGATCCTAGTGGGTCTCATCCCTCGCGCCCGCTTCACCATCGTAGTTGTCAGCAGTGTCGCCACCTTGTACCGTAGGATGATGGGAGGCCTTACCCAGAGCCATCGCAAGCCAGGAGAGACCGGTCGGGTAGGTTCTGCCGGTCGTAGCAACCTCGCGTTCATCGCGGGGAAAGGTTTCCGCAGTCACGTTGGCCTGGTTGTTGTCGTTGAATGCCGCAAGCTCTGGGTTCTTATTGGCGCCCTCGGTGAGTGGAAGGCCACTGCTCTGGCCATCGTCCGCGGCGTCGGAGCGAAGTTTGGCTTCCGGACTATCCTGTGCTTGTTGCAAGAAGTGGTCCCATGGGTCGTGGAAGGAACTGATGAATCTAGAATCAATAGGCGGACAGGATTTCGCACCTTCCGCCGGATGCGGCCTATCCCTCGCGCTCGTGTCGTCACGGCGGCGATACCGAGCTCGCATGATCGTGTTCGCCTGTTCCTGTACTCGGAGCTCGTGGCGCGCCTTGTAGCAGGGTAAGGCAGCAATTTTATCGCAGCAGTCACGATACTGCTGGTTCTCGACGATATCGATATTCGTGTGATATGTCATCACATGACTGGGTAAAAACATTGTGTCAGTCACCCTGTCTGTCCCGGAGTCCACCCTGATTCGGACTTTCGGGTCGGTTGGGGTGGTGGGGGGATGAATTTACAGGACAAACAAGTCCACCTCCCAGAAGTTCTCCGGAGAGAAATCCCTGGCCCAGCAAAAGGGACAAGAGATGGGGGCGGGCGGGGTATAGTCCGTGGCATGAGTGCTACCAGCAGTTTCGTCCCTATCGCGCCCCTGCTCGGCCACACCGGCGTCCGCCTTCGCCTGCATCGTGATTTGATCCATAGTTCCGCCCGTCACCGCGGCGTCTGCAGCAACGATCGGCCTAACAGCCGGGGCTTCCGGGTTGGAGACCGGCGGGGGCCGTCCCAGCAACATCTGAAAAAAATCTGCCGCGAAGGGGGGGCGTGAAGGACCTGGTTTTTCCTCACCGTCGTTGTCTTTAGCGCCTTCCGTATTGGCGCCGGGTGGGAGGTCGTGGACGCTGAGGCCGTCGGTGGGAAGGCCGCCTTGCTGGTCCGTGGCTAGGCCGCGGTTGGGGTTGTTGGTCATGATGTGGTGTCTTCAGACCGATTGCTGATGGTGAGGAGGGGGGGGTGTGGGATGTGGGATGTGGGATGTGGAGTAGAATCGTGAGCAAAGTCCGTGGCCGCCCACTTGGGCGTCTTTTCTCGGCGCGCCGTGTACATATGTGACTGCAACCCGGACGGAAACAGATTAGGCCGAGAAAGCACGAGGGCGTTCGCATGCTCTTGGCAGTCCAGATCTCCAGACCAGTTTCAACTAACCTACCTCACATGAGCTGCCGCGCGACGACTGGCTGGCGTGGCCAGGATTTTGATACGGCTGTAGCTATGGAGGGCGTCGCGGTGAGAACCCAGGTCAGCCGGTCTTTTCCGAGCAGTGACAATTGGGAGTTCATATCCAGTACTGAGAATATACCAGAGTCGAAGAAAAGCAAAAATAGAAGAAAGTCGGTATTTCTTGTGGACATTTTCAGTTGACGATACAGTAGATGGCAGATAGCACTCGCTTTAATGACGTCTGATTTATGTAGTGTATGTTAGTAAGCACTTACTTATGTAGGAGCTTTCCGGTGCTTTCTATCGCTTCACCCTATCCGTTCGGCGGTGACCTTTCCGCACTTCTGTTCGCCGTCCATACAAGCCGATACCGTCAACCTAACGTGCCGGTACACATCCTTCCTAGCCAATGCATCCGTGCTCGCAGACAGCTACATTCCTGCCAGATGAGACATCCTTACTATCCAATGGTGCCACACTCGTTATCGGCCGCAGTACGTGCGGCGGCGGCACGGCGCAATGCATCCCCTCCCACGCCCGTCTCATGGACAAGCACTGCAAACCACATAAGAGAGTAGTCCGCACCCAAGAGGAGAGCAGAAAAACGCCATACCGGTCCTGTGCTCCTCGTAGGCCATGAAACAAGGCGTGGGTAGAAACAGCAGTAGTTCCGTGTCCCGCCGTTTCTTTTTCTTTCCTTGCTTTGTTCGTACAGACCGTGACAGGTAGCGAACTACTTTCTCACCGTGCTCGTCTCCGCGGATATGGAGGAAGGCGTTATCGTCCGTAATCATCCCCGGATGCGACGGCAACAAGGAGAGAGATCACCAAAACACTCGACGCTTCTGGCCGAACCACGCCACTCGTGTCAGCTTCCCCACCCGTCCGTACCGAGAGACTTGCCGCAAAGTCTGAGGCGTGACGGTGGAGTGTCGCGTAAAGTTGTAAAGCTTGGCGGCTGACACAGGTGGTGCAAGGGAATAGGACGCCGCAAGGTAAGGGGAAGTAAGGGGGGAAGCAAGGGGTACCTAGCTAAGGCCTCGAGTGCAGCGAGGAGGCGGACGTCAATAAAAAGGAGGGGCGTCCTTTTGAAGAATCTGTTCTCTAAACAAGATGCCAAACTTAAAGTCCAACTTCGAGGTGACTGCTGCGTTTAGGAAGACAACCAAGCCTGGCTACAAGGAACGTTCTCCAGTGGTGCTCTGCTGCTGGTTACCAGCAAAAAGAGCTACTTTTTCCATTCCACGGGAATTCCAAAGACTCATGAATTAAATTGAAGGACGGCGGTTGTTAGTTACAAAAGTCCAAATGGAAAATTTGGGCATTGGTTGGTACCACAGTAATTTCGTGACTCCGATCGCAATTCCAGCCAGCAACACAAAACCAATTAAGTTTTTTTAATACCGCTCACAGACGATAGATAACATTGTAGCCGATCACCTCCTGTTGCCAGATTATCGATTGGGGCCTTGGTTGTTGAGGTATCCACAGAAGAGCGGTGATGTTGGTGGTAGTGGTAGTGGTGGTGGTGGTGGTAGTGGCGGTGGTGGTGGTCATGTGACATATACTGAAGGTGACGAACAATGCGTCTCAACAGCACCTGCTCCTTCATCAACACCTATGATCGACACATATTCACGTTGCACTGTAGCAGTCTTCGCAACATCGGTTACTAGAGCTGTTAGAGTTGTCAAGCAGATGGAGTGAATGGCGGTGAGTAGATTGTGGTGAGTAGATGGCGCAGAGTAGGTGGTGGCGAGTGGATGACAGCGAGTGGATGTTCAACAGCCACCTTTTCTTTTTTCGCACGGTTCTCGCCGGACTGGAACCGGCGAAAAAAGAACTAACGGAGGGTTTGCTGAAAACCGGAAAAAGGAGGAGGGCGGCGAAGAAGTAGCATGCGGTGCAAGTGATACACGCTCATTACACATTACTCGCTCCAAACGACTTTGAATTCAACCTTCAAGGCCACAACTACTGTACAAGCGCGGTGCACTGGAGCGGTCGTTGACTTCTTGAGAACGACGGAGGTGGGGGCGAGGGTGGGGCCGCGGGAGCTGGCACCGGAACAAACGGGGGAGAGGGAGAGGGGAGATATTCGGTCTCCTTAGGCGCGGTATTTCCCTTTGTCACTCGTTCAGTCACTCTTTCTTACTCTCTTTACTCTGTGTCTCTCTATCTCTCTTTCTTTCTTCTTCTCTCTTCTCTTTTTCACGGGACAGGCCGGGCGGGGGCAGGGGGAGTCGCCGCGAGCCGCCTGCGGACTGTTCGAGGGCGCAGCGGACGGCGAACGGGAAATGACTGTATATAATATCGTCATGATCCAATAGGGTCGCACACGATTAATGAATCATCATCATCAACAACTACTGTAGAATAAGATGATTGAGGCGTTGATATCAATCTCTACGATGTCGGCATACCATTTCTGCGGGTGTCAGCTGGGTTATAGCCAATCAAATGCAGTAACCCCGCAAGTATTGGGTTTTGGTGCCGAACTTTACGGAGGTACACAAAGTTGAGAACTTAACCCAACAAGTGAAAAGAGCCAGATTTCAGCTGTGATTTGCAGAATAGGTATATCGATATTATAGAGATCAACGTCATTGCCTCAATCATCTCATTGTACAGTAGTTCTGACCTGGAAGTTTGAATTCTAAGTCGCTTGGAACGAGTGATGTGTAATGAGTGTGTATTACGTGCTACGTTGGCCTTCGAATACAGCTCTTCGCCGCCCTACTCTTTTTCCGGTTTTCAGCAAACGCTCCGTTTGTTCTTTTTTCGCCGGTTCCAGTCCGACGAGAACCGTGCGAAAAAAGAAAAGATAGCAGTTGAACATCCACTCGCGGTCATCCAGTCGCCACCACCTACTCGCTGCCATACACTCACCGCAATTTACTCACCAGAGTATATTGACGTAAATGGTTGTTGATCAAACCATCCTTTGCTTGCATCGCTTTCTCGAGCGACGAACAGTTCCCATTACCTCTTAGCTTACATTATACCTCTGCAGTGCGCATTTCTCGAAACGGATGGAGTACGGGAGGGAAAAGGAGTGAACGGCTAGTTGGTGGATTAGGCCACCAGCCACCAGTCCAATCGCCCAGCTATACCGCCACGACCTCGCTTTTCGATGTCAATACGTGACATGATATGACATGACATGACACGACCGCCATATTACCGTTGTCATCCCTAGAATTTGCCATCCGTCCGTGGCAAAAGACTCGAGTCCGCATTTCCACGTCCAGCACCACGCATGATTCCATGTCCGCGTAGAAGACGGGGGCGGAGGCAGAGGACGAGCCACCACTTTTCCTCCCCACGCCTGAATTCATGGTGTCGGCAGGATAGGCCTCGGTGGCAGGTCGCTCTCTTTCCTTTTGGATTTCTTTTGTCATCTCTTTGGTGCAATTCACATTGTCTTGGGACAAGTCCGGGGCGGGGGCAAAGGGGCGCTTGCAACGTGAGTCTATTACGCGGACTGCGGACAGGAAAATGGCTGTACAAAATCTCGCTATGATCTGATAGGTCACATGCAATTAATGAATGAACAAAAAAAAAAGTCTATGTACATGGACAGCTCGAAGCCGAGTGAAACACGATGATCTATCCACACACTACGTTACGTAACGGCGTGCTCGTGGCATGGATGGATGGAAATACTCGAGTCTTTTGCCACGGACGGATCGAGTCTCATGCCACGGACGGTTGTCACTTGGGATCAGAAGCCCGCTGTTACGTAACGTAGCGTGAGCGCAGATCATTGTGTTTCACTCGTCATTGCTTAGGACATTAAGTCATGCGATGCGCGGGACGGATGGAAATGCCCCCCCCGAGTCTTTTGTCACAGACGGATGGAAAAGCCGACTGAAGTCTTTTGCAACGGACTGCCCGCCCCATGGAGACGCACCGCAAACCAGAAATGAGTGAAGTCCTCTCCCAAAGGGAGATCAGAAAAAAGTGCTACCGGTCCTGTGCTCCGCGTATGCCATGAAAAAGGGCGTGGGTAGAAACAGCAGTAGTTCCGTGTCCCGCCGTGCCTTTTTCTTTCCTTGCTTTGTTCGTACCAGAACGTGACGAGACGTGAAGTACTTTCTCACCGTGCTCGTCTCCGCGGATATGGAGGAAGGCGCTATCGTCCTTAATCATCCCAGGATGCGACGGCAACGAGGAGGAGAGATCACCAAAACACTCGACGCTTCTGGCCGAACCACGCCATTCGTGTCAGCTTCCCCACCCGTCCGTACCAAGAGACTTGCCGCAAAGTCTGAGGCGTGACGGTAAAGTGTCGCGTAAAGTTGTAAAGGCTTGGCGGCTAACATAGGTGGTGCAAGGGAATAGGACGCCGCAAGGTAAGGGGAAGTAAGGGGGGAAGCAAGGAGTATCTAGCTAAGGCCTCGAGTGGAGAGAGGAAGGGGACGTCGATAAAAAGGAGGGGCATCCTTTTGAAGAATCTGTTCTCTAAACAAGATGCCAAACTTAAAGTCCGACTTCGAGACCGGTGACTGCTGCGTTTAGGAAGACGACCAAGCCTGGCTACAAGGTATGTTCTCCAGTGGTGCTCTGCTGCCATTCCACGAGAATTTCAAAGACTCATGAATTGAATTGAAGTGCCCGCGGATGCGCTGCAATTATTGAGGCGTGGAAAATGCCCAAAACACCACCCGCCAGCACCACCATCTGCTCGGGTGTCCACAGTACCAAGAGGCGATGCACGGCGGGGGGCATCCGTCGCGGTCGCCGGTGACGTAGGTGCGGGCTCCGTTTCCGCTCCGACAACGGTCGCCGGAGGTGCTGTCGCGGGTGGCTTCTTCCGGGGAGGGGGAAATGGCTCCCAGAGGTGCTGACGCGGAGGTGGCTACTTCCGAGATGAAGTAAAGTGTCGCCGGAGGAGCGGTGCGTTTTACTAGCTGTCATTTTGTGCCACTGTATTTCCTATGTCTGGGTTAACTTTGATATGTTGTGGTGGCGGCGTTCTGTTTGTTACTGCATACTCGCATTCGACCTATATAGGCCATGGCGGCGTACATTTTGTTCAATTTCCTGTCCGCAGTGCGCGCAGTGGGGATGTTGTGGTGGGGGCGCGGCGTGGGTGCTGATGGCACGGCGTGGAGGGTGTCATCGCGACAGCGTAACGCAACAGCAGAGGGAGTCTTTGGGGAATAATTGCATCGTCTTTCCCCTTTGCACTCTCATGTCATTCTCTCTCAGACGGCTATATATGTAGCGTTCTTTCTCTACTGTGTAGGAGGGATATGGTCTTCGTCTTCAAGCAATCGCAAGCTCTCTCTCTCTCTTCCGAATCGAATCTTCTAGTTTCCAAACGACCCCACTTCCGCAAAACTACATCGCGGACGTGGCTTCTTCCGAGATGAAGGAAATTGATTGAGCATTCGCGCATGCAATCTAACCGCAAACCTCGCTTTCGATATTATCGGGAACCGCTACATGATGCAGTTGCATCAAACGAATCAATCCTGCGTATAATCCTGCTGGTAGAATCACGTTTTCTTCCACGCTCCTCAATGCGGAATATGAACGAACTTGGAGAGATGTAGAAGGCAAGCTCATCACCAACGAAAGCGCCAACATTACGAAGCACCGCATCGCCAGCATGTGTGCTGATGCATGTACTCTGAGTTCGATTTAACTAATGTATTCCCCTGTTTTTTTTTTCGCTTGGATTGCATTTTAAATTCATGTTGTTTGGTCAGAGAGTACGGGAGCGAAGGGAGTGAACTGCCAGTTGGTGGATTAGGCCGCACGCCGCCAGTCCTACTGCCCCGCAGTACAGCCACCAGCGGCGCCACCAGCTGCGCTACCATAGCCACGCTTGGCAAAAGATAATACCGCCACGACCTCGCTTTTCTGTTACAACACGTGACATTTAATGACTTACCGTTGTCATCCCTAGAATTTTCCATCCGTCCGTGGCAAAAGACTCGAGTCCGCATTTCCACGTCCCGCATCGCGCATGACTCCATGTCCAGGAGGAGGATACGGCGGAGGTCGAGGACGAGCCACCACTATTCCTCCCCACGCCCGACTTCAGGGCGTTGGCAGGAGAGGCCTATGTGGGGGGCCTGCTCTCTTTTGTTTCCGATTTCATTTGTCATTTCTTTGGTGTGATTCGTATTTTCTTGAAGGAGTCTGGGGCGGGGGCAAGGGGTTCTTGCAAAGTGCGGCCACTGCGCGGACAGCGGACAGGAAAATGACTGTACAAAATCTCGTCACGATCTAATAGGTCACATGCGATTAATGAATGACCAAAAAAAAATTAATATGTACCTGTGCAGCGCGTAGCCGAGTGAAACGCAATGATCCGTGTGCACTCTACGTTACGTAACGGCGGGCACGTGGCATGGATGGATGGAAATACTCGTGTCTTTTGCCACGGAGTTGTACTTGGGATCAAAAGCCCGCTGTTACGTAGCGTAGTGTGAGCGCAGATCATCGTGTTTCACTCGTCTTTGCTTAGGACATTAAGAGATGCGCGGCGCGGGACGGATGGAAATGCTGACTCGAGAAACAAAAAAGAAAGCTATGCTCCATGTGGACATGAATGCGGGAAAAAACGCTGTGCTTCGAGACTCGCGGTTTTTTTGGTCGCCAGCAAACAAGAAATCCTTAAAAAAACGAAGTGCTCCGCCGAGTCTTGCGGCGTTCTTCAGGTTGCATGTGAACAAGAAATGAATAAAACAAAATTAAAAGGAGTGCAGTCTTGCCATGTTCTTCAGCCGCATTTTTTTTTGGGGGGGGGGGGGGCGAC
>Ga0307512_10007991_pt1 | contig 10385 bp, 8 predicted proteins | sample 14_EM_MG_FD_200267 | JGI IMG/M metagenome (GOLD analysis project Ga0307512, IMG submission 200267) | Populus trichocarpa ectomycorrhiza microbial communities from riparian zone in the Pacific Northwest, United States - 14_EM | ecosystem: Host-associated > Plants > Roots > Unclassified | place... | reverse complement strand
GTCAACAGAGCGTCAACAGAGCGTCAACAGAGCGTCAACAGAGCGTCAACAGAGCGTCAACAGAGCGTCAACAGAGCGTCAACAGAGCGTCAACAGAGCGTCAACAGAGCGTCAACAGAGCGTCAACAGAGTATCAACACAGTGTCAACAGAGTGTCAACAGAGTGCCAACGATTGTAGATGTTGCATCTAGTGTTAGCAACGGTTCCGGACCGTCACTTCGGGTCCGGGTCCGGGTCCAAACCGAACTGTTGCCAAATTGGCGGTCCGGGTCGTCAATAAACCCGAACTGCCCACTTGGGTACAGTTCCATGAAAAACTCCCAACCCGTCTGAATTGGGCGGGTTGTCAGCGGGTCGCCCAGCAGGTCCATCTATAGATTCATTTAAGGCTCTTGAATTTGCAGTGTGTTAGTAGTATCTTATCAAAATCGCATTTTTAGCAACCAACAATGTGCTTTTGCTTGTTGAGCAGTTTGCAAGATCGAGTAATTTGGTATCTGTATTTCACCTTCGATATATGGTATTTTTGCCTAGCAAGGCGGTCAATAATACAGTTATACACGGGAAGATCCGCGCGATGCCTTGATTACGAAATATGCAAGTTCTAAAACTGTTGACGCTCCATTGACGCTCATTTTCAGGATGCCGCAGGGAGCATGTCGCTGATGTTGTTGCCTGTAAAGGCTGCCAATATCTCATAAATGGATATCCACAACCAATCGGAACATAACTTACTCCAGATGCAAAGCTAACAATCGTTGACGCTCCGTTGACGCTCATGCTAAGAATGGGGCAATGACCGTGTTGCTATCTTTTTTGCGAATAAAAGCGGCCAATACGTCCGTTATGGATAACAACGACCAAGTCACTGGTGAATTACCGTACTTCCAAGACCACAAATCGTTGATGCTCCGTTGACGATCATGCTACGAATGGGGCGCTGACCGTGTTACTATCTCTTTTGCCAAGAAAAGCGGCCAATACGACTGTTATTCATAACAGTGACCAAGTCACTTGTGAATTACCGTACTTACAAGACCACAAAGCGTTGACGCTCCTTTGACGCTCACGCTAGGAAAGGGGCCGTGACCGTGTTGTTATCTCTTTTGCCAATAAAAGCTGCCAGAACGTCCATTATGCATAACAACGACCAAGTCACTGGTGAATTACTGTACTTACAAGACCACAAATCGTTGACGCTCCGTTGACGCTCATTTTAACGTATTGTCCATTCATCATCTGCTGCCGTCGATAATTGATTTCATCCTGATTTGACATTATCGGTTGTCTTTCTGCCTGATTGAGACTCGGCCCTGTGGCAAAGCCGAGCGGCGTAAATATGTTGCACTGTTCACTCTCACACAACTAAAAATGATACATCGTGCCAAAAAATTCATTGCGCCTGCTATACATCTATTTATGAACCGATATTCACAAGCTACTTCTTACCATTCGCCCATAATATATCTCTAACTGAAACTCTCGGTCAAGCTACATAAAGCTGGTGAACCACTGATACATACTGTCCTACTTTTTCTTCCCTCCTTTATTCGTCCGCGTTTCAACTGCATTGACCGTCACTAACACCTTTTCAGCCTGTCTCTTTGACTTCCATGTCGGCCGAACCAATCCGGGCACATATGGCGCGGCGCTCACATCCTGCTGCTCTGGGCATTCCGAATCCTCGATGCCAGTGTTTTGCTCTATATCGGATTCATTGTCCGCTGCGCATTCATCTTCGCTGTCATTTGGATTATCCAACTCGCCATTCCAGTTAAGCCAATCATCGGTGTCCGATATGTTTTCCAGTGCGCTATCCGCCTCTCTTTCCATTGGATGACGGTTGATTCTCCGCATTCGGCAAACATTTAAGATTTGAGTTCTTCCACCAGGGAGGTCCTCTGCAGACAAAGCTGGTGGCAAAGGTGATCTTTCTGACAATTTGAATGCAGCGGCACCATCATGTTGAAAGAGTGACCAGGATGCTTTGATGATCTCTTCCGTGTCCGAAATGTATCTTACAGCGGTGATCCGCTTGTTTTGAGTGCGAGATTCCTTCTGGGTAGCGCATAGGTTTTGGCTGCCCTGCCACATCTCCAAAAAGTCGTGAACCTTGGCCATTCTGTGCAATTTCCTTTCCTCCGCCTCTTTCTTCATTTCCGAGTCATTTTCTGTGTTTGCGGTATCCAATTCCGGGTCAGTGCCTGCCAAAATCCGGTTATTGGCCCGAGGAGACTGCCTTATGACAACTTTTTCGCGAAGGGTCTCGCCTGTGGTTTTTGACTGCTTCCAGCCAATAACATCTCGGCCAAAGGAAAAACTGGCCTCCACTCCGACACCATGTGGTATGATAGAGAATATGTCGCGCGCCACATTGGAGAGATCGGTGTGCTTTGAGTGCGTTTCCTCCTGTTGGCGCCACTAATTGGTTATGTCCAGTATCCAAAATGTACTGCTAATCTCCATTGGATCGGAGTGGTAATCATTGAGATTTGGATTAATTTGTCCCCAGTTCTTTGGTGCTTCACGCGGTGAATTCAAATAGAGCCTGGCGGTGGCCAATAAGCGGGCTGCGCGATCGCGTTGTCCGGGGGTCGTCTCAGCCACATTGTTAGGCGTTAAGTATTCCTCATCATCGCTGGATGAATCATATGCATCAAATGATGATTGATAGGACCCTGAAGCTGTTGCGGAGGGGGCGAAATTGCTGCTCGGTATGGTTTCGAGTTTATTGACCGGCACACATCGATGTTTGGCGCAGTATTCATTCTCCACATACTTCAGAAAGGCCTCCTGGTATTGTGTTGTGTAGGATGTCTCATCCTCAGAATTGATATCCATTCCCTTGTCCCACTTTCTAAACGATCACAACTTCCTGAAAGGATCCAGGATGTGTGTGGAAATAAGAAGCATGCCTGTCGTCGGAGTCACTTCGGCGTAGTATTTGGAAAGCTTCTGTCGAGCTAACTTCACCGCGAAGAGCAAGTCTTCCTTCCATTGAGTCTTCTTCTAGGCCAAAGCTCGCATCACGCCATCCATGTGATCGAACATGTCATTGTATACTGTGATAACGTAATGCAATGTGACTGTATGCCTCTTCAACATCCAAATGGTCCAATATCGAAATGGTCCCAATACTTCCATAACATACTTGACAATCGTCCATTTATCCTGAGTTGTGAATAGCGGCTGGTATTCACTGAATTTTGGGTTTTGAAGCCACTTGGGTGTGAATTCCCATAAACGGTAGGTGCGCTCGAGCAACTCCAGTGTAGAGTTGCAACGTGTCTTCACATCCATAATCGGAAGTACTGCAATACGGACTTTGGCTTTTTGACAGTCAATGAACTCGTTTCGGCAACCAGGTGTTAGCGTAATCAATACAGCAAGCATTCTGTGCTATATGAAGGTCAGCTTCAGGACTTTCAAAATATCATGAAATACATACTTTCTCAATTATCTTTGCTAAACCTGGTCTCATCACCGACACCTTATTGAGTCTAGCATTGCCCTCTTTTCGAAGTCTTTGACTCTTCCCACTGTCTATGCTTTCATTCTCTCCAAATTGCTGATCGCGCTCATGGGCTTCCCAAGACTTGGTGGGGCTTTCACACCGAGACTGCTCATGAATGCACCTAAAGCGAGCTGTATGACATGCGCCATGCATGGTATGTGGTTCCTCAATGCCGGCCACTCGATTCCAGAGGCCTCAACTGTTGATTGCAGCTCACGTGTCATCGAGTAATTTGAGGAACCATTATCAGTCCTAATACCAAGCAAACAGCCGTCAGTAAGCTCAAAACGATCCAGCATGTCCTTCAGATGTACGGCTAGCCTTGCTCCAGTATGTTGGCCCTTGACCTATCATCCTTAATTAGCTTTCGAAACAGGAATAGAACAGGCGATCAACCTCATCGAAAGCGAGTTGAACTTCACGCAATGCCCAATTTCGATCCATATAGTAAGCAATGACCGACGTTATAGCCAATTTGTTTGTTGATGTCCATCCGTCCAAAGCTAAACTCACTTTATTTTGTACCGGCAATTGCTTCTTAATTGCATCCACTGTCAGTGCACATTCCCTCTGGCAAATGTTACTAAGAGTCATAGCAGACGGCAGCACTAGATCATCGCGTAATGCGTTATATGACCACCGTTGCGCAAGATTTGATAAAGCGTTCCATGGAATATGTGCCGAAAAAATCCTAACATGAGGTAGCGATTCCACGTGTCTTGGTGAAGTTCGGAAGTTCGAAAGTCCTTAGCTGCCAGTTTGGAACGTTTTGTCTGTCATTTTGGTCAATATGGATTAAACTGGATATCAAATCTGATTTTCCTCTGCACACTTACTATTGTGATTCCTCGACTTCCTTGCCTCTTCAAAATGGCCAAAGCGGTTTCATCGACCATCAAACTAGTCGATTCAGCAACCTCTGACTATGTTAATTCATTTAACTTTGCGATGTAAGCTTTTGCAAGCAAGTGTTTCCCCATTGAGCTTGTCCCATGTTCTGATGGATGGCGAAGAACTTGATGGCAAACGATACATATGATGCTGGGGCTGCCGGACTCCTCAAATCCACAGTGTATATAGAATTGCCACGAAGGCGCATGTCTAGGCGCATTCCAAGCAATAGGCCGCTTCGAGCCTACATTCATTGAAGCCCACCATGCATCGAAGATGATTTGCAAAGTAATGTCGCTCAAATCGCGAATAAAGTCATGTTCATTTTTGGAAGAGATCATAACCTCGAGCAATGAGGTGTTCAAAGATTTTGTATCCTACATGGCGGCAGAAATTAGGAACCTGGGTAATACGACTCGAAAGACTGCCGAAAATAAAGATACAGTAACGTAGACTGCCGGTTATTAAATATTGACTCTACAGCTACAAGGAAAATAATCAGATCAGTAAGACATTGCATGCGTATTTGTGAAGTTGAATACAAGAACGGATTGCAATCACTGACCGCGTAAAACTCCATTTAGGAACAGCATAATGCAGTTTATTGCTGTGTAGCGTTCGGAGCCTTGACGCACCGGGGGCGCTCAATTGTAGGAGTCGGACACGATATCGTCACTAGCATTTTTGCCAATGAAGGCTGCCGATAGGTTCATTGTGGTTTATCTGCGTTCTATTCCGGTAAGATTATCCAAGATGCCAGCGCAAAAATTGTTGACGCTCCATTGCCGCTTATTCTGGGCCATGGTTACGATCTTGTCCTAAGCAGATTTGCCTAGAAAGGCGGCTGATAGTGCGATTATGGATCATTGGAGTCGCACAGCCCCTCGATTTTGCAAGATAGAAGGCCTCAAATCATTGACACTCCGTTGACGCTCATTTTTAGCGCATAGTGACGATGTCGTCAAAAGCATTTTTGCCTAGAAAGACGGCCGATAGTCCGATTATGTGTCAATGTCACTGCACTGCCCTCGGATTGTCCAAGATGCATGGCCAAAAGTCATTGACGTTCCGTTGACGCTCATTTTTAGGACGTAGTGGTGGTGTCGTCGCAACCGTTTTCGCCTAGAAAGGCAGCTGATAATCTGATTATGGCACAATGTCGCTGGAAAGCCCTATGGTTCTCCATGATACAAGTCTAAAAGTCGTTGACGCTCCGTTGACGCTCATTTTTAGAACATAGTAGCGGTGTCGTCGCAACCGTTTTCGCCTAGAAAGGCAGCCAATAATCTGATTATGGCACAATGTAGCCGGAAAGCCCTAGGATTCTCCATGATTCAAGGCTAAAAGTCGTTGACGCTCCGTTGACGCTCATTTTTAGGACATAGTAGCGGTGTCGTCGCAACCGTTTTCGCCTAGAAAGGCAGCCGATAATCTGATTATGGCACAATGTCGCCGGAAAGCACTAGAATTCTCCAAGATACAAGGCTAAAAGTCGTTGACGCTCCGTTGACGCTCATTTTTAGGACATAGTAGCGATGTCGTTGCAAGAGTTTTTGCCTAGAAAGGCGGCCGATAGCGCGATTATGGAGTAACGTTGCTGCACAGCCCATGCATATTCCAAGATGCAAGGCCAAAAGTCGTTGACGCTCTGTTGACGCTCATTGTTAGGACATAGTAGAAATGTTGCTACCACCATTTTTGTATTGAAAGGTGGCCGATAGTTCAATTATGACTTACTGTATCCGCACAGCCTACTGGATATTCCATAATGCGATGCCAAACATCGTTGATGCTCCGTTGACGCTCATTTTTAGGATGTGGCAACAAGCGAGTCATCTGCTTGTTTCGCAATAACGCTGACTTATACATTCACTTTGGAGCGATATGACAATGCAGCCCATTGATTGCCGAATCTGTATGACTTGAAATCGTTGACACTCTGTTGACGCTCGCATTAATCACATCGAAACAGTCTTTGTACACTCAATAATTGTATGCAACCAATCATATATGCATTTTTGACATCCAGTATTACGTTTGTATGTATTATCGTTTGCATCCAGGAGTTTTGTTACCTCTCTATTTCTGATCAACTGCTATCTACGCTATCTGAGTGAGAAATGACATGGCCTATTACATTCTCGCGCTTTCGGCCAGCAATTGACAGCATGTAGATCATTTCACTAGTTTTTAGTAAATATAGCTCGTCTTCCTCACCATTCCTTATCCTGCTCCTTCTCCTCTATTTCCATGACGTACCACAAGCAATTTTAAATATCTCAACCATGTGCACCAGGTCTGTGTGGCAAGTTATGCAGTTGGTGTTATGGGGGTGCTTCCACCTAAGTATCTATACTTACTTATATCCAAAGATACTTATAAAAGGATACTAGGTACATGGCCGTATGTCCTATAAAATTCCTTAAGCGTATTTCCAGACAAAGCGTATTGGTAGTCTGTAAAGGTCGTAGACGGAACAAGGACAAATATGAATTATCGTATCAGAAGCTATCACATGAATAGCAACTAAATCGTATCGTGGTGTAACACAATACTGACAATACATATAACTTGTAAACTTAATCTTGGTAATTATTATAGCGCTTAATATAATGCACGTTGACAGTGCAATATAATTAAACACGTATCTACACCGTATCCGAATCTTCCTTGATAAATCTGGCATTCAGATACTATCGGCAATATTACGTCTTAAGCGTAATCTCCCTAACTCGTAATTCCTATTTCCTGGATTCCAGATACGTAGCGAGAGTATCCTTAAATATTGCTTGTAATCGACTGCTTTGTTTTTTAGTTAAAGGTTTTGCTGGAATCTTTCCCGACCTCGTACGAGACAATACACAAGGCTTTTGTTCTAATGCCCGCCTTTCTTTCCGGGACTTGCCAATAAACCTATTAGCGCTTTGGATAATCAATGAAGCTCGTTCCAACTCAGGTTCACTATTCTCAATCTCGTAACTATCGTTGACTGTATTATTGATTTGAGATATCCTATCAGGATGAACACAACTTCCATCGATATCGATACTAAGGTGATCGTTAGACGTGGTTGACACCTCTATTCCTGAAGACGATTGCTCAATCTCCAATGGTACTCGATTTCCTTCGGAATGTACACGCAAATTATCAATATGCGTAACAAGTCCGTCCGAAAGTCCAATAACTGAATATATCCACCAAACACTTTGCGCCACAAAGATTTATCGATTCTTTCTGGCGTAACAAATGATTTTCTCTAACGCAATCACTATAATGTCGTTTTCGTGCTCGAAGGTAATAGTCATTTGTATTGGATAATACTTATCAAGGTGCGGGGCTGCCGCTACACAAAGCTAATAGATTTTATATATATAATAATAGGTAGATATAGGTATCATAAAAACTTAATAATAAATAAAGGTTTTCTTCCGCTGGTAGGTATTGCTGTTGTTTCACCGCTAGAGCTTGTTCTTTTCATTGCCGGAACAATGTGACCTCTTTATAGAAAGTTCATCGGGATGTTACGCATGCGCACCCATATTTCCTTTCCATGATTCTGATAGCAACATGCTTTGCGTCTTACATTCATGACACTCCATATGCTCTCTTTGGCAGAAACTGGATTTCCAAATGAATGCGCATGGTAGAGATTGCCACGCATCCCTAAGGTTATCGTGTTCATGCGGGTGAGGCATCAATGCGTTATGCTACTGATAAGAATCAGCCCACACCCGCAAGATATCATATATCAGGTCATAACTTCAACTTGGACATCTCACTCTCGTATGGTTCAGTAATTTGGAACGCTGCCAACATAGTGTACAGACGCCTTCGAGCTTATCAATACTGTAGTATGATTGCATCATAGGTTGACGTGGCGGACAACCACAACTATGCCGATGTAGATTAGATGACACACGCTCTTTCGTCTCTGAACGAAATGCTCTTGCAGTTGCCGTTCCGTCACAAATCAATGTGCGGGGATGCTTCGACCTCATATCAACAGTCATGCCATAACCTCTCAATCACGCCGCTGCTTAGGCCGGGACTGTTCCCTTTGGCCGGGGGTTGCCCAGTGCTCCAGACTCGCATAAGAGAATGGTCTTAAGATCCCACGTAATAGCTGCAACTAACGATTGCTGTGTCTGCGCTACGAACTCCTTTGTTCTACACGAATCAGACATAATCACTCCAGTGTCGGAAGTAAATCTGGTTGAAAATTACACGCTCGGCAGGGTTGTACCCCTTTCGATCTGGCAGTGTAATTGCATCATCAAATCAGCTGCCGCAGCGTATGCTTTCAATCAATCCGCTAAGCCTAAACTTATTCAATCGAGATGAGTACCACTCATACCCCGCTAAAGGTAATCGTGACCGAAAGTTCTGAGGATGCCTAGGGTAGTCGTTTTGCAAGTCAGGTGGCCCGAAGGTTATTTCACTGACAAGTACCCCTTTGGTTATCTCAGGTTACGTATACTCTATCAAGGGAGAACCCCTAACAGTTGGATACATGGATGAATTCAGCATGACGGTTGTCGTTCAGATCGATTCGTCGTGCGCACTGACCGCTCTTTCTATGACACGTATGACATCACTCACTTAAATTTTGTTAGCATATTTCGTCACTAATATTGCTTTTGCTTTGTCGCTTAACAGTCACATGCAAAAGGAAACTGAACTTTTGGGCCGTCTTACAGTGCAATGTGGATTTTAGAACATTCACATGGTGCGTTCGACCCTTGCACATGCACAGACGAATTATCATGTCTCACAATTTGGTCACTGAAATCAAGAAATAGCTGACATGTAGCAAAATTGGTAAACACCTTGTGTTTCACCGCGATCCGACATCAAGAATCACACTTTGCATATCTATTCTTCCGCAGACACAGGAGCCGTCACCATCCCTTCGTTGGAACCCGATACCTATATGGTAATTAGCGGGAGGCTATATGCAGGGGTAAAAGTTTACTGGTTCAACTGGCTTCGCTTTCAGTAACGTGGACGAATCGGGCTCCGCAGCTGGCTTACCAATCGGTATGCTTGATTTTGACTGCGGCTTCACCGAACCTAGCGTGATATGACTACTTCCTGGATGAGAAGTCCCTTGTGGCCTTTGCGATATTCCGGGGACAATGTCCAGACTCTCCACAAGCTCTCCAAATGTTGTCGGAAGAGGTGCCGGAGCGTCATCATTTGTTTGCGGCTGAACGACTGCCGGAGCCCTCAATTCGGATGTGCCGTACTTCTTATCTCGTTCACAGAAGTAGTCAGCTGCATCCTTCCATCCGGGATGAGTCAGTTGGTCGAGCTTCATCTGCTTCTGCCAAAAGCCCTCCATGTGCTGCTGTACCGTTTTGGTGATTGTGCCCATCACCCAGCTGGGTTCGTCATCATCGCTCAGCTTGCCCTGCTCAGTCTCTTCATCATCCTCGTCTTCCCCATCCTCCCCATCGTCGGAACTTGCAAGATCACTTAGACTGTTTGCGATAGCAACAAGCATCTCCTCAAACGTCTTTTCGGACTCTCTGGACGTCAATCCCATGATTTCAGCATGCGTCATATCGTCCTGCTCTTGTTGAACCGCTGCCTCTGCGTCTTCAACTCGCTTTCTTGCCCCAGCGGTTTCTCTCTCAACATAATCCTCAATCCATTTCTGTTTCTCTTCATTGCTTAAGAGGTGCGTTTCTTGTCGCTTTTCCGCCGCAAGCTTCTTTTTGGATCTCAAGCTGCGCAATGCCCCAAGGGCTCGGACTCTCTCTGCCTCCAACCCGCTCTTGCCTTCATTCGCTTGATGATGTCGTTGGGTTGACCGCTTTGTCAATTTGCCGTATCTGCCTGCCAGGAGTGGCAAAAAGTTCGTTGTAACGGGCGGGGTCGGGCGCAGGTGATATAGATGTTGCAAGACTGAACTCGAAGTGCGTATCGAGGAACAAAAATCAGAATATGTTTCAAAGTCGTGCTATTGCTTTGCTCTAC
>Ga0307512_10007987_pt1 | contig 10387 bp, 12 predicted proteins | sample 14_EM_MG_FD_200267 | JGI IMG/M metagenome (GOLD analysis project Ga0307512, IMG submission 200267) | Populus trichocarpa ectomycorrhiza microbial communities from riparian zone in the Pacific Northwest, United States - 14_EM | ecosystem: Host-associated > Plants > Roots > Unclassified | place... | reverse complement strand
CAATTGTCTTTATATAATTAGCAATGACAACAGAACCCACTTATTTGTTGGTTAATTTTATATCAATTGGACCATAAGTTAACTATAAGCAGACCCTGTTTATCCGCCCTTGCCCGCCGTGTTACTACTCTCGCACAATGTATGTCGTTGTCTTTTTTTTGTTCGGTTTACGTTACTTGACTGGTATAACAGGCCGCCAAAGGGATCGACTCGCAAAAAACCCTCTGCTGCTCCGAGTGCGGAAGGCACCGCTACGCCCCAGATTCCTGTGCGTGCTGTTTAGGTAGCATCTCTCGAACCGCCAGAGCTGAATGGTGCTAGACCCTCGCGGAGCAACTGTCCATCTTGTCTGCCCCACGGCCATTCAAGAACCCTGCTTATACGAAGAATGCGAGCCGCCGTACGAAAAACTTGAAGGCTGTTCTTGGACAGGAGCGCGAACGCGAAAGGCTGGAGAGGGAGAGGAGGAGAGCTGAGCGTGAGGAAGCTATGGAAGTTGATGGGGCTGCTGCTGTTGGATCGATGGTGGAGGATGATGTGCCTTCATGTACGCAGTTTTCGAATTGCTCGTCGTCTTACCGTTACTGAGCGTCGTGGTTCCAGATTTATCCATCGAGGCACCACCATCAGTGCTGCCACAGCGTCGGTATTGTGATATCACTGGTCTAGAAGTGCGTGAAACGTCAGAAATCGCAGTTCGTTGTCTCCATGATTTGTACAGGCACCGTACACGGATCCAATTACTGGTCTTCGCTTTCACGATAAGAGTATTTATGAGCTCATCAAAAGTTTGGTCAGTAGCTGCAGTTTCTGCCTTATTGGTCGCTGACCGAGGGTGCATGACACAGTCTACCAGTGCTGCAAAGGACTACCTTTCCGCCCGGGGCGTGAACCCAATCGTGAAGTGACAGCTGATATCGCCATCATTGTCTGGGTGTATGTTGGCACATAGAACAGGCTGTAAATGTATTTTATAATTCATTCTGGTTCTACAGGCTAGGCCTCATGGATGGTCCATGTGCAGTGAGAGCTTATTTGATAGTGAGGGGTCCATACGAGAATGGTAAAAAAAGTTGACAAGAAGGGGATTCGAACCCCTGCCTGCATACGCAGATGAGAAACCTGATTGGCTCAGGTAAGCTTTCGCTTGAGTCACACGCCTTGGACCACTCGGCCATCTTGCCATGACCCTTAACGCTTCATGTGATCTGATGAGACAAATATGATAGACAAGATCACGTGCATTAACCTCGTTCACGGTCACGGTCATAAAATATTCGACGGAACTGTCGGTGGCAGTCTCTGCAGATGTTTACTCTCGGGAGGCTTCGCGCCCTTCCAGTGCCGCTCGCGAGAGCTACCTCAACGCTCGGATCCTTCTCGAGCGTGACACCTATATCCCCTCTCACTTCCTCCTCTGCCACGACTGACGCGGCCACCGACTCTGGTGCCCAACCGCTCCCGACATCTCCACCAAAGCGTAAAACACAGGGTCGAAGAAACCCAAAGTATCCCCCTGTTCGCCCGAGCATCAGCCTCGAAAGACCCCGTGAATGGAACCCTCCCGTTGCACCCGGCGTCATCCCCGCATATGACGAAGCAGTCGCCTACATTCGGGCTGACGCGGCTGCTGTACAAGCTGAAGCCGACGCTTTTCGATCGAGCCTGGAGAAAGGAGAAATTCCAAGTGAAGGTATCGAGGACTCAAGGAAGAGGTTGGACACGCTAGAAATTATGGCACAAGTGAATCTACCAGAAGTGAGGTGGAAGGCCGCAAATGGGATGGGTCTGTATTTCTATCCAACCTTCATTGAAACTTCGATTGACAGGACCCTTGGTTATAGCGGATATGAGCCAGAAAGTTTATCGCCACGTCATTGAACAGCGCTGGCGTAACGAGGGCGCATTGGACCTCCTCGTATGTTCCTTCATCCAGTATATATTATCACTCACATCGTTAAACATTCCGGTTTAGATGGAGCGTCTCTACCAGATGCACGTCATTCCGGACATTCTCCCCATCCTCCGGCCTACCGTCGACCTCCGTGTGGTTTTCCCAGAGGCCCCGCCGAAGAATATTGTTCTTCGTGCAAGAGCAAAGAGGAAGACTGTGCCGATCGAAGCGGGCGTTTTCTTGGTAAACGAACAGGTAAATGCGAAATACAGTGGTTATCGACGCTGGCACTGACCGGACGACTTTTAGACGCGCCGCCCGCCGAAACTTTACACGACAGTTTTCCATCCGGAACCACGACTGTATACATTGCTTATGGTTGACCCAGGTAGGTCCCGTTCTAACCTACCAGGTCGTCTTACTCCGAATTGTACCCAGACGTCCCCGACGAGCAGAATCAAACATTCAAGACCTTCCTTCATTGGTTACAGTTCGTTTATTTATTCTCGCTATATAACTTGGATGTGATATGAATTTGGTTATAGGCCAAATATCACGCTATCTGCCACATCAGCTGGTTTGCTCCCACCTGCGGCCCATGCACCCTATCTGCCCCCTCATCCAGCGCGCGGGACGCCATATCATCGCTACGTCCTACTGTTGCTTCCCCACGAAGACCCGACTGCGAAGCTCTCACTCCCTCTTGGGCCCCTCGAACGAGATGCCTTTGATGTACGAAAGTTCGTGAGAGAGCACGGACTTCGGACGGATGCTGGTGGCGCGTTCATGTGGCGGGCTGTATGGGATGAGGAAAGTTCAAGGATCTGGAGAGACGTCATCAGTGAGTACCCTTTGTTGTTGGTGTGGAGGCGAGATATCTGTCTAATTGGTGGTTCAGAAACGCCGGAGCCTCGGTATGGGTATCCGTCGAAGCCAGACCCTTATGCTACTTTGAAGGAGCTGAAGAAGTACGCATAAAGTAACTTTGGTTGCTACATCTTAGGGGCCATCGATAATAGATTTGATTTACTCTTTGTCGAGAAGAACCGCATGAAGCCCTTCGAGTTCCTCCAGACGGATGTCCGCTTGTTCGAGCTTTCATCGTTACGACATTGCAGATGAATAAAGACAAAAAACGTGGAATAAACGTACAGAGAAGACTTCGGTTTTACAAATGTCTTTTGGACTAAGTAACGCGGACATGGTATGATAACCCACCGCCAGAGAGGACAAATCTCTCGCACAAGTCAATAACCTCAACATAAATATCCACCAGTGAACCCATACACTTCAATATAGGGATGGCCACGAGGCGTATCTGGTGAAGTTCCGGAACCAATATAAATAGTACAAGACGGGTTCAGGTTTGTGTCGTGACTACACCTCAGAGGGCAAGGTACTGTCGCCCCCGACTTGGGCGAAATCCTGCATGTCAACGCTGTATTGTCAACTTGCAATAAAACATTTTATAAGACACACTCTCACCTGCGACGTGGGGTCGGTAGAGCACAGGTCCGTGGTGTCAGCGACAGCGTCTGTCATAATTTCGCTAGTATTCCCGCCAGGGTTTGAGTCAGGCGTGAACTTCCGAGTCGGCATGGTGATCATGATTCCATTTTGGGCGTCCGCAGCGAGCTTGGTGCGAATGCGGTCGCGTGAGTTGAGTCTGCGGAGAAGCAATGGCGTCCATCAAGGAGATGGAAAGAAAAACGAATGGCAGGGACTGACATGGCTAAGAGCGCGCAGACATAGATGCGCACTTCCGCAAAGAACGGAGGGAGGAAGAGAGCCGTGCGAGAGAACCGCACGAACTGGCCCACAGTCACTGTCAGCAAAATGATGCAGATGCTAGTGTTACGGTATATACAGACAGCGACAAGGCATGAAATTCCGAATACGCTGAGAAGGAGTTAGGGCGACGTGTCGGAGATTGTAACAAGGTGACAAACAGCGCAAGAACCCCGGTGATGACGGAGTAGAGTACGAGTGTCGAGACCATGGTCATTGTCCTGGACAAGGCAACAGTCATCTGCATGAATGAATGCTACACTGCTGGTTGACGCACCGTTTCACTCTGGTGCATCGTGTGTATAGGTAGTACACCATACTTACCATGATGACCAAGTCGCAGATAACTTGTGCGCAGGTAAGGGCAACGATAACTCGCTGTAAGTGATAAAGCTTAAATATCATCCAAAATGAAATGATGACAAGGGAATACAATATTAGGCTGTTCTGTCACTTGATTGAAGTTTGGGCGACGAAGGCTGATGCAACACGAGCCAATTAGCAACGCTACTCCTGGCAGTGAATCAAACTAAGCATTGCCTGTGGATGAAGAAGGCTGAGTACAGCCGTGGAGGTTATCGGGATAAATTTTAGATCCAAGCTAGTGCATGGTGCGCACCAGTTCCAAGTCCTATCAGATTGGTCAGGGTCCATAGAGTCAGTAAATAATGAAGATCAAACGTACCTAGCTGAGCAAAAGCAATGACAACCTGAAACGGAACTCGGTTAAATAACTTGGTGATACAAGTACCCGAGTAAAACGCAGCATTACAATGAAGAATGGTATGTATGGTTGACCCATGGTGTGTTTGCTCACTGTTCCAAGACCGTCGAGAACACAGACGGAGATCATGGTTACGACAGGTGGTATTCACGGACATATGTTGGGATGCGTACATAGATAGATTCTCCAAGCGTAAAACCTAAACAGAAATTCAATGTAAGGCGAGTCAGTGGTCCGGTCAAGAAGTGCAGACCGTACTGCTGAATTGCAAACATTATGAGGACTGAGATAACCATGATTATAGATACGCATTTTGGATTTGAAATACATGGGCTACCTACCGCCCATTATCTCCTGGAGTCTGAGGCTCCTGGAATAGTCACCGAGTTCAAAAAAGTCAAGCCCTGAAGGAAATTTCACTCACCATGGGCCTTTCTGATCTGAAATGAAATCGCCAAGATTTGTTATCCCGGCAATATAGTATGCGTGTACAAGAAGCACCATTTGTAGTGATTCAAACACCCTGTTCAAAATGAGCTCATTGAGTTGTTCACTGGCAGGGCAGCAGAGCTCATATAGTCCTACAGAAGCACCATAACCTGGGTGTCAAGGTATAGTTATTAGGGCATTGGAAAGACGGAAAAGAGTCAACTCACGAAGTATTTTAGAAATGGTCTATCTTTCTCACAGTGCCGAGAAAAGTACAAGTAGACTTGCAGACATGTTACACCATATAATCTGCTTCCATCTCGTCAATTTCCGGTAAGATATTGAGGGTTGCCTCGCACATTGATGAGACTACCACGCCAATGAAGAAGGGCCCCAAGAGATTCTTAATAGGGGCCAAACTTGAAGATGACATCTTGCACACTAGTATGATGAAAGAGGGGCCAAGGTGGAGCAATTTCAGGATGCTCAGGCTATAATGGGCGGGGACCTATCCTCTCATGGCAGTTTATATATGGTTCTGTAGAGGCGGTGTTGCTCAGGAGTATGGGAGCCCATCAATGTCTAAGCCCCTGGACAATCTCTTCGCACTACAGCTAGATGTAATTGCGGCCTCACAGAGCTGTGATCTTGGCATCAACTGTGTGTGACTGTATGGCCTTGCCAGTGAGAGCGATGGTGTGATCCAGCTGAAACAGGACTGAAATCGGCAAACAAGGGACCAGTGGCAGGCCTCAGAATTCTTGAGGCAGCACCAGTTGGGTGATCTCACATCAAGCACATTAGCCCCAGGGTCATAGTTGAGTACCAGCAGAACAATCAAGACGGGATGTTGGGTTGTTATGAAGGTTGAACGTTCAACGTTGAAACCCCAACCGTGACCCTCGTCTTACTCATCGATGAGTGCACATCGTCATCTATGGGTCGACCCGGGCCGGATCCCCAAGCTCATCCTCAACTTCCTTGTGGCCATTGATTTGCTGCGTTTCCTTTTCATTTTAGATCTCCATCATTTTTTCATCTTGCTGTGGGGCCATATCCCCGCATATACTAGTATTGTGAGTTCCCTGTGGCGGGGTCCGGCCTTTTCATCATTTATGGGAAAGGGTGTAGCGAAGTAGGCGCGCGTGCGAGAGACGAACCATCACTGCATCACTAACTTAAGCTTACATTTGGTGTGTTTCGGCATGCATTTACCACTCCTTGGCGAATTTCATATTATGGACCTCTTTATGTAGCAGGTAGTTGATTTTTGTACCCTCAGTTCCTGTGTTTACCTGCATGTTCTGAGGCCCGATGCATGCCCAGAACTCAATCTCTTAGCTTTCATGGTTTCTACAAAGGGGATGAAGACTGTGCTATAAGGTCAGCGAGTAAATGACGGCCAGGAAGTGTGAGCAAGGGTGGGTAATCTAACAGCGACGGTCAATGTGCATTTATCACATTAAGGCAGCGGGCCATCCCGGCAATGACGACCCCAAATTCTACAATTTCCACCGCCCACACAACGTTTTTCACGCCCTTCAACGGCTTCCTTGGTGCTCTCCTCCCAAATCTCATCTTATTCTCATGTCATGTAATACCAATGGCTGGCAATTTTTCCACTTGCCCGACTTCGCGTAATCCCAGGACAGTTTGCAAGATCCATCTCAACGCTTGGATTTCTCTCGAGTGTCACATCTACCTTTCGTCTTACCACCTCCCTTTTCTCATGTCTAATGCGTCCACATGCCTAAGTGATCCTCAACAACTCCCAATCTCTCTACCAAATCGCCAGACGCAGGGTCACGGAAACCCAAAGTGTCCCGCTACTTACCCAACCATCGGCCTCCAATGAACCACAAACGGGATCCGCCCGTCGCTCCCATTATCAGCACCACATATGACGAAGTTCTAGTCGCTTACACTAGGACAAACACAGCTGCCGTACGCCTTGAAGCCGAAGTCGAAGCCGTTCGGTCGAGCGGCTCGAGCCTGAAGAAAGGAGAGATTCCAGCCGTGGGCCTAGACGATGCAAGAAAGAGGTTGGACGCGCTAGAGATTATGGTACAAGTGAATTTTGCCAGAAGTGAGGTGGAAGGCCGCAAACGGGATGGGTCTGTATTTCTATCTAACCTTCATTGAAACCTCGATTGACAGGACACTTGTTATAGCGGATATGAACCAGCGTTTATCGCCACCTCATTGAGCAGTGCTGGCGTAACGAGGGCGCGTTGGATCTCCTCGTATGTTCCTTCATCCAGTACATATTATCACTCACATCGTTAAACATTCCGGTTTAGATGGAGCGCCTCTACCAGATACACGTCATTCCGGACATTCTCTCCATCCTCCGGCCTACCGTCGACCTCCGTGTGGTTTTCCCAGAGGCCCCGCCGAAGAATATTGTCCTTCGTGCAAGAGCAAAGAGGAAGACTGTGCCGATCGAAGCGGGCGTTGTCTTGGTGAACGAACAAGTAAGTGCGAAATACAGCGGTTATCGACCAAGCTGGCACTGACCGGACGACTTTTAGACGCGCCGCACGCCAAAACTTTACACGACAGTTTTCCATCCGGAACCACGACTGTATACATTGCTTATGGTTGACCCAGGTGGGAGATCCCGTTCTAACCTACCAGGTCGTCTTACTCCGAATTGTACCTAGACATCCCCGACGAGCAGAATCAAACATTCAAGACCTTCCTTCATTGGTTGCAGTTCGTTTATTTATTCTCGCTATATAACTTGGATGTGATATGACTTTGGTTATAGGCCAAATATCACGCTATCCGCCACATCAGCTGGTTTGCTCCCACCTGCGGCCCATACGCCCTATCTGCCCCCACATCCAGCGCGCGGGACGCCATATCATCGCTACGTCCTGCTGTTGCTTCCCCACGAAGACCCGACTGCGAAGCTCTCACTCCCTCTTGGGCCCCTCGAACGAGATGTCTTTGATGTACGAAAGTTCGTGAACGAGCAGGGACTTCGGACGGATGGTAGTGGGGCGTTTGTGGTGGGCTGTATCGGATGATGAAAGTCGGAGCCTTGATATGGATATTTGCCCAAGTCCAACCCTTATGTTGCCTTTAAGCCGAGGGAGGTAAAGAAGTACACTTGAGGTGTTGCTGGTTAGGCTACATCTTCGATAATACACTTGATTTACTCTTTGTCGAGAAGAGCTGCATGAAAGCACCTCTGGCCCGTCAGATAGCCTTGTCTGGACGAACATCCGCTTGTTCAGGTTTTGCCATTACGAGATCGTACCGGGAAGGTGATACCTAAGCAAAATGCAGCATTACAACGGAGCTTGGGATATATGGTTGACCATGCTGTGTACTAACTTGGAGCATGAGGTAACTTGGGTCAAGCAACATCCCTTACGAACCACCAAGAACATATTTGATATGCTCTTTGTCAAGAAGAAAGCCCCTCAGGCTCGTCTGGACGAACGTCTGCTTGTTCGAATTTCGGCAGTGTTAGAAATCATGGGATAGGAATACAGAGAAGACCTGTGTGTTTACAAATTGTCTTCGGACTAGAGTACCAAGTATGCTGTTATGATTCATCGCCAGAGGGGACGACTCCCCCCAAAGGAGTGGAGTATCGAAGGCCGTTATAAGACAAGAATCACAACATGAATATCAACCGATGAACTCGTACGATCATCCAACTTGCCAAAAATATGGGACGCCTATGACATGTATCCGGTGAAATCCCCAGAACCAAGGTAAAGATTCGGAACAAAAGACAAGGAGGGTATATGCACATTTCAGTTGAGAATGTACTCTCATACTTGACTTCGGCGAGATTCTACATGCCAACACTCTGGTGTCAACACGCAGCAACAACTTATGATGCTCTCACCTTGGGCGATGTGGGGAACGAACCTGCTCTGATACGGGGTTCCAGAGCCAATGTCTATTGTGGTGCCAATACTATCCCTTCCAGGATTCTGGCCGGTCGCGAGCTTTGAGTAGTTGATCACGACTCTGCTTCTCGCATCCGAGGCAAGCTTGGTGCAAATGCGGTCGCGTGAATTGAGTCTACGGTGTTATGATGGCGTTCGTGAGGAAGAAATGAAGAGAGGATCATGAACGGACTGACATGGCCAATGTAAGGTAGGGGAGCGCGTTAGCCTCGAATCCGGCTTATTTCGACCACGTGACAACACCTGCACCTGCCAAAGCGACATGTTCCCTTTGCGCATCACCACCTTGCCACTCCCCACCTCCACTGCCTCACAGTTGACATCCATCCCTTTGCCTTTTCCATATTCAAACACATCTCACTGCAAATCTCGCTACTGCCAACACTTGGATTGCCAACACAATGAGCTGCGTGCCACCTCGAGGACGGCGAACTGGGTCCAAGCACCCTTGTGCAGCACCTTGCTGGAGAGATATTATACTATGTATAGAGTCACTGAGGACTCCCTTTGTATGTTCCTTATCTGTCCCTTGTCTTAGAACACTTCCTCGCACCTAGAATACTTGTATATAAAACTCTTTGCCTGGCCTAGAGCTGGCATTGAGCCTTGGATCTCCCCCCCCTGTGCAATTGAAGACACTCCTTTCCCCATAACTTGTGTGCTCCTGCCAGTGGTTGAGCGATTAACAACCGCCAATCCGCCTTCCTCTCTGTTCATTTCCCCCCCTCTCCTTCCTTCTCGAACTCATGGTGCAGACTCACTGTTGGTGCTACACCAAGAATGCACAGATATACATGTGGACAAGGGAGAAGAAAAAGGGGGCGTAGATAAGTGTGCGGGAGGCACATACAAACTGGTATGCAGACACCGTTAGCAACACATGGATACTGTTATTATGGTAGAAACAGACAGTGATAAGGCATGCAATCAAGAATACACTACAATGGGATTTAGATGACACTTCAGAAAGGAGTGATCAGAGGATGAACCTTGCAAGAGCCCCACTGATAAAAGAGTAGAGTGCAAGTGTTGTGATCATAGTGATTGTCCTGCGCAAGGCAGCCATCATCTGCATAATTGAATACACACTACAGATTCACACACTGTTTCACTCTGGTACATTGTGTATACAAGTAGTACACCATGCTTGCAGTGATGGTCAAGTTGCACACTACCTGTCAAGAGAGGATGGTGATGGCAACTGGCTGCACAATGTCGAGGATTAAGCTTTGATTAAGACTCATCCAAACCAAGTGATGAGAACTGAATACAATCTCATCTGTCATTTTCTGATAGTATTGTAGAGTAGAGTCAGCATCTACATGTGAGTTTGGGAAAGTCCCCAGATGAGAGATAAGAGATAAGAAGAGTGGGTGAAGAGGCCACGATCTTGTCTAGCGAGAATGCGCAAACAAGCAAGAATGAGAGAAGCAAGGACATCAGTGTGTTGTCACTGAGGGTTTGTAGCGTCTTGTGTTGTTGCCAAGAAAGCGATGATGGCGGTGCGAGGTTGAAGATGGTGGCGAAGACAACAGCGATGGCGTGAAGAGGAGAGGGATGTCAAGGGCAAAGGTGGCGGTGGAGAAGATGAGAGACAAAGTTGGAAAGCAGAAACAAGAGCGA
>Ga0307512_10007986_pt1 | contig 10389 bp, 9 predicted proteins | sample 14_EM_MG_FD_200267 | JGI IMG/M metagenome (GOLD analysis project Ga0307512, IMG submission 200267) | Populus trichocarpa ectomycorrhiza microbial communities from riparian zone in the Pacific Northwest, United States - 14_EM | ecosystem: Host-associated > Plants > Roots > Unclassified | place... | reverse complement strand
CACGTGACCCACAGCGCCTTATCTCTGAGCGCGGATCTGCCTTCGCGCATTGTGTGAATATCTTGTATGTGTACTGACCTTCCACATGACTTGTTGTTTGTTCCCCCGCCATCATCGCCTCCTCATCTACTCACCGTCGTCGCCATCCACTGCCTCGCCACCCCTCACCTTGTCCATCTCCGATTCCATCGCCTCGTCAAAGCCTCATGCTCAAGTTCCGTACCAAAGATTCTTGGATCGCCCACCACCCTTGCTTCAACAAACAACGTGCGTTGCGCCTTGTCACCTCGTTCCTTTGTTGTTGTTAAATCCTGCTTTTCTTATCTTTTCCTTTCTTTCTTTCAATCAATCCTTTAGATTTCCCTTTTTGCCTTGTCCAATGGTCCAAGCCAAACACCGTCGACGCTTTGACCTCGCGCCCGCAGTCGCGCCCCTCGATACACCATTCATTACCCCTCAAACTGAATACCAAACGTTCCCTTGGATTACATCGCCATGCAGGATTGTCGCCAGCGACGCACATTCCCTTCTTTCTATTCTTCTTTACTCACAACCATTTCGTAGCATACTTGTCTTATCTCAGCATTGTCGACATATAAATACACATCGCCCGCCTTACTGAACAGGAGGCAATCGTGGCCCCCTTTTTCCTCCTCTAAATTGTATGCTTTTTCCTTCTCTTTCTGTTTTGATCAACTCCAATTTGGCAACGCAGCGGCCATCATCGAAGTTACCCTGTTCCCATACGTTCCCCTTCTCCTTCAACGCTAAAACACCATCTCTAGATCATTCTCACACTCTCGCACACTCTCTGGCAGTTGCACGAGTAACACCCATCTATCTGCCTCCCCCTTTGTGCTCCATTGCGTGTCCCCTTCGTCGGGCGCGGCTTTGGTTCTATTCCGTTAAATCCTCCTTCCCGAACTCACAGCGCAGACTTACTGTCGGCGCTACAAAAGTGGCTGCCCCAGTGAGGCAGTAGACCTTTCAGGTTTGCTGCTTCACCCCCTCTTTTCATATTACAGATTCCATATTTTGCTCTTGGTTGCCTTTGGCAACCTCGCGCATGCCAGCCAGACCTCAGCAAAGGGACTCCCGCGGACGTTTCCTCCAAAGCGTCCAGCCTCAACAAGAAGCACCAGACCCGACCACACCAGTACCCCAACCGATTCAACCCAACACCATCCAATGCCTCTACTTGGCCTTCCAAACCCCGCTTGTCTCAGATATCCCAGCATCCGAATTCATTTCAAACATCGCACAAGCTCTCCACCTCAGTTCGCCCATACCCGACACATCCGAATCGCCCCCGAGCCTCCTGCTCGCGTCAGACAGCCTGCCGTCTTCTCCCATCCGCTACGTTCCACCTCCGCGTTACGCGACTGACCCGCCTATACCCACACTAGATTTGGACGTGCCCAGATCCAATGATATCCTTCTGCCAGCACCACCGCCTTCCGAACTCAACATGCTGCGACAGCCCGCTCACCTAAGCGACAACAAGTCGTCCCCCTCCTCCGACAAGCTATTCCCGCGACTTCCACCACCGCTTCCCCCTCGCCCATATCAAGCACCGCCCCAGCCTCCGAGACAACACCCACGTGCTAGACCCCAGCCACAGCCGCAGTATGCAAGAACTCTACCACCGCCACCTCAACCCATTCCCCAAGCACCACCGGCCATGATTTATGCCTCACCACAAGGCGTCGCCGCCATGCCTTCCAAGCGATCCAAGCTCGCACCATTCTACTCAGGAGAAGTCGAACACCCCATCAAGGACTTCTTAGATGAATACGAGGAGCTAGCAGATAAGTGTGGTCTCACTGGCCCACAAAAGGTGGAAATGGTTATTCGGTACGTCGATCGCTCTCAGCGCCATGTCTGGCAAGCGCTTCCAGGGTACATCAACCGCAACTGGGACGACTTCTGTGACGAGTTATGCGAAGAATACATCAACCCCACCACCGAAGGTCAGTTTTCAAAACAGAAACTGCTAGACTTTGTGAACAAGTACACACGCAAGCGCATGGGTGACAAAACCAATGTTATCAACTACCAGCGCAAGTTCAACTTGCTTGGCAAAACCCTCCTCGATTCGGGACGCATAACCAAGGGTGAGTACAACGCCATATTTTGGTGCAGATTCCACCTGGAAGATCGACAAGAGTTGCACGAATGCCTCATCGCCAAGCATCCGGACAAACCAAAAGGACAAGCCTTCAGCATCAAGGAAGTCCTCAAGATCGCGAGAGCTGTATTTTCAGGTGACAACGACTTTCTTTACCAGGAGCCGTCCCCATGACGAAACGAGTCTGACCCCACACAAGAACAAAGGATGGAACGTAGCACGCGCGACCAGCAAGAAACCGAACGTGACGGACGCGCTTCCAGGTGCGGACGAGCACGCGAAACCTCCTTCGAAGGTCAAGAGTCGGAAGATGAAGAGGCTTCGTCAAGCGACCAAGAACAACAGTCAAGCCGGGGGCACCGACACTTGTCGCCGCGCGTCGAAACGAAAACAGTACGATTCAAGGACAACCAGCGTAATGACAAGGAGTTGGAGGATATGATTGGGCGACTTTACGATCTCTCGGTGCGGGAAAAGAGCTACGCTATCCTGTTCGCGCAATGCACACAACGCTTCCCCGAAGCCATGTTTGGCGTTCCCAAACTGGAGTACAGAACCGGCTCCCCTGCCATAGCTTACTTGTATTAGCCCACAGCCCCACAGCCTCCCATGTCGCAGCCATGGAGCGCGCCAACCACAGCACCAGCACCTACGCCTCCTGCACCTGCCACAAGCACTTGCACTGCCACCTCCTTCTTTTGCTTTGGACTGCGTCCCGAGGCATACGCGTTTTGCCACACTGAAAACCACTGAGTTCGCGATTGCGCTCTTGCCAGCGAATATGTCAAATCGGGACGCGCCTCCATCGTCAACGATCGCATTCATTTGCCGAACGGCCAACCGGTCCCATTTGACGGCTCCAGGAGAGGACTGAAGGCAAGTATCGACATGTGGCTAAACGCACAGATCGCTCCCGCTGCGGCGCCAGCCCAGTCACACGCTGTCTTCACTCGAGACACGCCGCCTCATTTCGACTCCAACAACGCTTCCACCAGCCGGATCGAAGAAGTTGTCGAGTCCCACGTCCTACAAGTCAGGGATAGCGTCACCACGGACAAAGATGAAGAGTTCTCACACGACATTTTCAAGGTATTCGCTACCGAAAAGAAGCAAGTGGACAAAGCGAGCAAAGCCCCGGAACTCTCAGCACCACCTCTGCCAACTCAAGCACCAAGCACCAGCTCTGGCAGCACTCAGCCCAACACCCAATACTGGTATCAATCCAACGCGGAAGACCATCAGCTCACTATGGAGCTAGAAGAATACCTCATGAAGGGCAAGCTCTTGCTCACTACGCCTGCTTATATCTTAGCAGCCAGCCCCGCAATTTGTAAAAACCTGGCCAAGAAGCTTAAGGTGTGACGTGTGGAGACTAACGAATACGAGGTAGTGGCTGCAGGGGATTTGCAAGCTCCGGCTTCGCGTTGCACAACCGTGCATGACGACACTCCCGACGGCATGGAATCACACCTGCTTGCCAACGATCAACCTCCCGCCTTCTGTCTCCCGCTACAAGAGATCGATGTTCTCATCAACAGCAGCACCAAGATTCCCGCCATCCTCAATACCGGCTCACAGATTAATGTCATATGATACGACCTTGTGCAATCGCTCAGAGCCCGCATCAATTCTCAGCGGCTCATAGAAATGGAAGGAGCCAACGGCGCTACAAACTGGATGGTAGGATGCGCTGAGAACCTTACGCTACAGGTCGGCAATGTGTCGATCAAAATCCATGCACACATTGTCGAGCACGCATCTTTTGAGATTCTCTTGGGCTGGCCTTTCAGACGAACCGCACTCTGTCAGATCGAGGACCTTCCAAGTGGTGAAGTCAAGGTCTCGGTGCGTGACCCCACTAACATCGCGCGCAGAGTGTATGTCCCCGCACGACCTCGCATTGGACGCACAATGGCGGTCAAAATGCTCTCCATCGTCAACCTCGCCTCGCCTCCCTTGTGCCCAGAACAAGTCCTCATGCCGCACAAGTTTCCATCACCCCCGCCTGCCAATCCCGCCGTCCTCGTCCTCAAATACAAGCAAGTCGACAAGAAGGTCCGACCAGTTCCCACAACACTGCCCGAAGAATACCGAACAGTCTGCCGCATTCCCAAAGATCCCCTCTTATCGCTCCCGCCACTGCCAACTCACCCGCCTGACTTTACGCCTGGTGAACGCCTAAGTCAAGAACGCCTTGACGAACTCCGGCTCAACCGCGACAACTTCCTTTGGCCCGAGGAGCTCAAATTGGTACAACACGTCCTCAAAGTGAACAAACGTGCACTAGCATGGACAGACACAGAGAAAGGACAGTTTAAGGATGAGTATTTCGCGCCCATCAAAATCCCGGTCATCAAGCACGTTCCTTGGGCACAGAAGAACCTCCCGATTCCACCTGGCATCCTAGAGAAGGTCATCAAGCTGTTCTGAGAGAAGATCGCCGCCAGAGTATACGAGCCTTCCAACTCATCCTATCGGTCTTGTTGGTTCTGTGTCTACAAGAAGAGCGGCGAACTGCGCATCGTGCATGACCTCCAGCCCCTCAATGCCGTCACCATTCGCAATTCGGGCGTACCTCCCATCCCAGACCAAGTCATCGAGTCTATGGCTGGACGTTCTTGTTACACGATGCTGGACTTGTTCTCCAGTTATGACCATCGCACTTTAGATCCTGCGTCTCGTGATCTCACCACCGTTCAGTCCCCTGTAGGAGCAATAAGACTGACGACTGTACCGCAGGGATGGACAGGAGCCATTCTGATATTCCACGCTGATGTCGTTTTCATCTTGGAGCCGGAAATACCAGACCCCGCACAGCCCTTTATGGACGACTCTAGCATCAAAGGACCTCTGACCCGTTATGAGATCGAGGACGGTGGGTACGAAACCACCCCAGCTAACCCTCAGATCCACCGATTCATCTGGGAACATCTCAACGACGTCCACCGAATCCTCCATCGCTTTCTCCGCGCCAGTGCAACCATTTCTGCCAAGAAGATCTTCATCACCATTCCCAAAGTTGTCATCTTAGGACACAAGTGCAATTATGAAGGCCACGTTCCCGACGACTCCAAGATCACCAAAATCCGTGACTGGCCCAACTGCAAAAACCTCTCCGACATCCACGCCTTCCTTGGCATTGCCGGCTACATGCGCATATGGATCAAGAACTTCTCCGCCATCGCTCGGCCACTCGTCGATCTCACTCGCAAAGGCGTGCCCTTCGTTTGGCAGGAAGAACATGAACAAGCAATGAAATCGCTCAAAAGCACTATTGTCCATTCCTCAGCCCTCATCTCCATCGACTACTCTACTGACCGCACCGTATACCTATCAGTTGATTCATCTGTCCGTGGCATAGGATGGATTCTCGTGCAAGACTGCTCCGACGGACGCCGCTGCCCCTTGCGCTTTGGCTCTATTTCATGGAACGAATGCAAGTCCCACTATTCTCAAGCCAAGCTTGAGCTCTATGGGCTCTTTTGTGCCCTCCGCGCTTCCCGCCTCTACCTCATCAGAGTCCGCAATCTCATCGTTGAAGTCGACGCAAGCTACATCAGAGGGATGCTCAGCAATCCCGACGTCCAACCGAACGCAGCCGTCAATCGATGGATCGCAGCCATACTGATGTTTGACTTCAAACTAGTGCATGTCCCCGCAAGCAAACACAAAGGACCCGATGGCCTTTCAAGACGCAAACCAGCCCCGGGCGAAGGAGAACACGACAACCCTGAGGACTGGGTCGATAGCGCGCTGTCTCTTGGCATCTGGGTGGTGAGCTGGCTCAACACATTCCCCACTAACTCGCATCGCACAGATGCTCTCATTCTCGCTCTTGAAGCCTCCGACGATGACAAAGACTTTGCTCATCGCGCTTGCTCTCGCCGCGACCGTTGTCTCCCCGCGCAATATCACACCGGCGACTTTATTCCCACTTCTTGCACTTTCGCTCGCTCATAACTCCTCGCTTCTGACCCGGCTCCCAGCAACGTTGAAGACACCAGCAATGCCTCGCAGCAACAGGGCATATCAGCAATCTCAAGGATAGGAGCACAGTCGCAAGCGACCGCGAACCCTGACACCCCTGATAGTGAAGACAGCCTTGCCGCTGAAAGGGACACCGCCGCTGCCGACGACAATGGTGATGGTAGGGAAGAATGGAACACAGACGCCGGCGGCGACGTACGCTCCCCTTTATATATCGACCTTGATAAACTTGCATGCACAAGCAACAACAACAGCAACAGCTACCGGATGGTTGGTAATGAGCAAGACGCTCGCAACTCATGCGCTCTTGGCAAACGTGGCAAGTATTCCGCCATCGGCTCCGACACCGACACCCGCCACCGCCGCAACAACTACAGCGACAACATCGACAAACACTTCAACGACACCAACTTCGACAACACCGACATCGACACAGCCACCAACAACAACAACAACAACAACAACAACAACAACAACATCATTATCGACAACGACTTCAACATCAACAACAACATCGACAACAACCACACAGAAGATTCCACATCAATCAAGTTCCCGGCAACCGACAACGCAAGCAAGGCCGATGCGGAGATAGATCGAATCCGGCAATACCTCCTCTTGCGACGTGCCCCTTCCGACTTGTCAGCGGACGCACTCACTCGTTTTATCAGCAGAGCACAGCACTTCCTCATTGCAGGAGGATGACTATGGCGTCGACAGCACAGTGGCCAACATCAGCTTTACGCGCGACCCTCAGTGCGACACGCACTCGTTCGCGATGCACACGACAAGCTTGGCCACAAGGGCTTTTACTCAACGCGCCGCACCCTCCTCGATTGCTTCTGGTGGCCAGCACTCGAAACCAACGTCAAGTGGTATGTGCGAACGTGCCATCAATGCCAAATCCGACAAACCACCAAGATCCGACTACTGCCCACCGTCAACACCCCGGCGCCGCTTTTTCGCAAAATATATATCGACACCATGTTCATGCCGCTTGCAGGAGGCTTCAGGTATATTGTGCAAGCTCGGTGCTCACTCACAGCATGGCCTGAATGGCGTGCCCTTTGTACGGAGACTGGCCACATGCTCGGCAACTTCATCTTCGAAGAGATCCTGTGCAGGTGGGGCGCAGTAGGCGAAATCGTTATGGATAATGGTACGGCATACATCGCAGCTTTAGAGTGGCTCACGGACAAGTACGGAATTCATCACATCCGCATTTTGGCGTACAACTCCCAGGCGAACGGCATCGTCGAATGTCAGCACCGCACCATTCGAGATTCTATCTTCAAGGCATGCGATGGCAAGGACTCCCGCTGGCCGAAGGTCACCCCCTTCGCATTTTGGGCTGATCACGCCACAGTTCGCAAGTCAACCGGCTACTCCCCTTTCTACATGGTGCATGGTGTGGAGCCCATCCTTCCCTTTGACCTTATTCAGGCTACCTTCCTTGTACCCAATCTCACACAGCTGCTCTCTACGGAAGACCTCTTAGCCGTCCACACCTGCCAGTTGCAGAAACACCCAGTTGACCTCGCCTCCATACACAACCGCATCCTTGCCAGCCGTCACGCCTCAGTCCGCCAGTTTGAGAAGCAGTACGCGAACACCATTCGCGATCTCAATTTTACGCCGGGATCTCTTGTTCTTGTGCGCAACACCAATCTGAATATGGACAAGATGAAGCCGCGATACCTCGGACCGATGGTCATGCTCCGATGCACCCGCAATGGCGCTTACCGCCTTGGCAAACTTGATGGTGCGATTTCCAAACTACGCTATGCAGCCTTCAGACTTATCCCCTACTATGCATGCTCACAATCTTTTATTCCAGTCACACACGTCGTGGATGGCGATGACCTCGCATCCCTCGAATTCGATGACACCCTGGCAAGAGGTGCGGATCCATGCGGTGATGAGTCGACCCAGGAGGGTTGAAATTTAAACCCCCAGGGAGGTGTAAGGATGGCGTATGCATTGACCTCAGAAACGAGTCACGTGACCCACAGCGCCTTATCTCTGAGCACAGATCCGCCTTCGCGCATCATGTGAACATCTCGTGTGTGTACTGACCTTCCATGTGACTCGTTGTTCGTTCCCCTGCTGTCATCGCCTCCTCATCTACTCGCCGTCGTCGCCATCCACCGCCTTGCCACCCCTCACCTTGTCCATCTCCGATTCCATCACCTTGTCAAAGCCTCATGCTCAAGTTCCGTACCAAAGATTCTCGGATCGCCCACCACCCTCGCTTCAACAAACAACGCATGTTGCACCTTGTCACCTTGTTCCTTTGTCGTTGTTAAATCCTGCTTTTCTTATCTTTTCCTTTCTTTCTTTCAATCAATCCTTTAGATTTCCCTTTTTGCCTTGTCCAACAGTCCAAGCCAAACACCGTCGACGCTTTGACCTCGCGCCCACAGTCGCGCCCCTCGATATGCCATTCATTACCCCTCAAACTGAATACCAAACGTTCCCTTGGATTACATTGCCGTGCGGGATTGTTGCCGGTGACGCACATTCCCTTCTTTCCATTCTTCTTTACTCACAACCATTTCGTAGCATACTTGTCTTATCTCAGCATCGTCGATGTATAAATACACATCGCCTGCCTTGCTAAACGGGAGGCAATCGCGGCCCCCTTTTTCCTCCTCTAAATTGTGTGCTTTTTCCTTCTCTTTCTGTTTTGATCGACTCCGATTTGGCGATGCAGCGGCCATCATCAAAGTTACCCCGTTCCCATATGTTCCCCTTCTTCTTCAACGCTAAAACACCATCTCTAGATCATTCTCACGCTCTTGCGCACTCTCTGGCGGTCGCACGAGTAACGCCTGTCTATCCGCCTCCCCCTTTGTGCTCCATCGCGTGTCCCCTTCATCGGGCGTGGCTTTGGTTCTATTCCGTTAAATCCTCCTTCCCGAACTCACAGCGCAGACTCACTGTCGGCGCTACACCATGCTCCCTTGGCCATGGGCCCATTCACATTGCTGTGGCTGCCCCTACTACCATCGCCATTACCATGCCATTGCCGTCACTGCCGCAGCTACTGGCATCAAGACACCACCCAGCAACCTATCCAGCCCATGCAGCCACAACAATGTGCCACCAGAGGTTCCAGGGACGCAGGAACACGTTGCGGTGCCATGCAGAAGGGTTCAGGTGGTGTCTGGCACTGTGGCAAGGGGCAGAAAGGGTGTGTTCACCCCTCCTGGGCAGCAAGGCCCCTTCTGTCAAGACTCACTACTTTATGGTAAGCAGTGGGCAACGACTTGATGTTTGAGGTAGAGGTAATTGATCCAAAGGATAATCAAAGAGATGTTGAGTAAGAAGAGTACTAGGTAAAGGCTGAGGTGCTCAATGATGGGGGTAGACAAGAGAACAGTCTGAAGACTGTTCACTCCATTTTGCAGGTCTTATATACTAATACAGGGTGGTCTGTGTGTACATGTTTAGGGCAGGCATACATACTCAAACGGGCAGCCCATACTTTAGGGCAGGTACAAATACAGGTAGCGGGTGAGCGACCTTACTGTGCTCCACAGTCTTGTGACTTGTTTGTTGATTCGTTGATTCATTGATTGTTCCCATGGTCTTCCACATGCCGATCAATGGACTAGGCGCGCATCTGAAGTGCGCTCGATCAGGTGATCATGTAGTGACTTGTGATCGTGTTGATGACCAATCCCTTGGTAGGTCATGTGATACTTTCCCAGGGTCATATGCTTGTATATCACGTGATCCCAAAGTTGTCGAGATGTCACGTGATTGAACACATGACAGGTCAGGTGATAGTTTCCCAGGGTCATGTGGTCAAGGAGTGGATCCTACCATGTGACTATACTTTAGCTTAGGGGCAGCTTTGGGAGAACTTAGACTTGGGATTCTTTGAATGCGTGATATTGCAGACTCTGTCCTTGACACCTTCCAGCTCTGTAGTGTATTTTTTTTATTGTTATATTCTTGTTCTACTTAATACAAATACAATGATATATATATTGTGTATAAAACAAGGGAGAGCGGGGGTGAGCACGCTTGCTGTCGGAGACAACAAGCTCAGCTGTGCGAGACGATGGGCTCGCGTCATCCTCAGCTGCCAAGGGGTAAGCGTGGGAGCCCTGGCTAGCTGGCTCCAGGTTTCCAAGAGGGCCCTGGTGATTGCTGGGGCCACATGTGCCAAGGAGCCTTATAATTTTATTTTTTGTTGTTATATTTATGTTCTACTTGTAAAAACAAATCCAATGGTATATAATATGTTATATAAATTATGTAGTTGA
>Ga0307512_10007985_pt1 | contig 10390 bp, 8 predicted proteins | sample 14_EM_MG_FD_200267 | JGI IMG/M metagenome (GOLD analysis project Ga0307512, IMG submission 200267) | Populus trichocarpa ectomycorrhiza microbial communities from riparian zone in the Pacific Northwest, United States - 14_EM | ecosystem: Host-associated > Plants > Roots > Unclassified | place... | reverse complement strand
AACACATCGCGACTGAACACATATATCAGAGTTAAATTCCATAGACCTCGCTTCAGGGTCTTAAGTTATGCGGAAAAGTTTGTACAGGAAATTTTTTTTCACATTCCACGGAGGACTGATTGGAAATGTCGAGAGATCGTTTCCCCACTGTTTTAGAAGTGCTCTTGAGCTTCACGGTTACTACTGTTGTGACCGATGACGCATAGAAAGCATGGAAGTGCAAATATTTAGGATTTCGCAATAGAGATCGTTGATTATAGAATTTCAGAATAAGACAAATGTAGTGTGGGCGCTGTTTCTTACGACGTATCCTATCGGGTGAAATTTTGCTATATTGGGAGGCATGGGGCGGGTTGTTGTACGAACGGAAGCGAAAAAGACCTCGCGAGGCCAATTTGGGAACGGAAGACTTTTTGGTGTAGAGGAACGGAAACGGAAGACGGACTGCGACTGTCCAAAAAACACTGCCTTTTTTTGGGAACGGACGCTAGTCGTGTAAACGGAAGCGAACGGACATCTCCCACCAAAAAAACCAAAACGGACGCGCCCACCCAAACAGGGCCTTGGGCCTAAGTCGCACTAACTCTAATCTATCTACTCAGGTTACGATGAAGATTGCCCAGACCAGTGCAGCCAGGCTTCCCCGGCTTGGGGATGAGCACTTCTTTTGCCGTTTCCCATAGCTCTGGGACGAGCCGAACAAAAGCCCGCACGAGCTGCACGATCTACTGTTAGACCCACCGCCAGAAATCGGAGCCCTAGGTGTATTGCTATTGAAGTTAATTTGATACGATAATGACTATCGATGGTGAGGATAGTAGCTGTTGGAAATTTCACGATGGAATAGCCAATTGTAGGTAGCGGTGGAGAGCTGTAGCCGTCGTGCCGAATCTACGTCTGGACTTAACGACCAACATGTTTTTACTCGCACGAGGAGCATAAACCGTGGAGGCTAGCGGTGCTGAAATTAATGGGAACCATTGTTGGATACCAATCCTTCGTTTCTCTATATCTGCTACCTCAAAGGGTACATTAATAACTCATCGAATGAATAAAGGAAAAGACAAAACAGTCAATAGTCCGCCGTCTTCAAACACCATGTGCCACCCAATCCAAGTAGCTACATAGTGTCAGGGTCCGCCAGTAGCATCAGCGCCGTCCTTGCAACGTGCCGCCACCGAGCGGACAGCGGACAGGAAACGGACTGTACATAATCTCGCCATGATCTAGATAGGTCGCATGCGAGTAATGATTGAACAAAAAAAAAAGAACAAAAAATCAGCGCCGTCCTGGGCTGAAGGCAACTGGGAAATCTCCGCTGGAGCGTCGTGACGCCCTCGCACCCCATGCAATAGTCGAGCCAGAATTCGGGTTTGGTAGTGGGCGGTTGGTAGTGGGCGGTTGGTAGTGTGATGCGTCCATAAAGGCCATCAATGTGATGCTTTTCCCCCGCCCTAGGAATGAAAAAGGACAAAAACACCTAATAGTCCGTCTTCCCCAAACACCATGCGCGGCCCAAATAAAGTAGTCGCACTGTGTCAGCGTCCACTTGCAGCATCAACGCCGTACTGGGCTAAGCGTGGAGATCCACCTCCGCGATGTCTCCGCATCTACCCCGCAGCCCCATCTATCCACTTGCTTTCCACATGCTCTCTCAACCAACGGGAACTCCTCGCGTCTCAGTGTTGACAACCTGAAATGTCTACAGCAAACCCAACTGGCCCATTCGTAATGTACCCGCACTGGGTATCCCAGGCGGCTCGGCTCCAACCTGGGATCAATACCAGATAGCAGTGTTCAAAATGCCTCCGTGGAGGTCACCAAACGGCATGCTTTCCCACTTCCTAAAATCCACTCATCAGCCACGTATCTCTTCCCCACAAACAGTATCAACTTACGTTTGCACGACGTTCTGAGGCTCCACTAAGGGCCACAATCACTCATCTTAGCATGTTAGTCGCCGCCCGGATTTGATCTACGTCAGGTCAACCCATTACACTAACGTCTCCTCGCTCGCTGATGCGGGCCCCGGCCAGGTCGGTGCTGTATTCGCGATGCAATCGATCGCGCCGCCCGGCAGTTTAGACGGATGGCTTCAGAGAAGCCGGGCCCTGACTAGCTGTATGCGCTCCAGGCAAGGAAGCACATCGCCGCACTGCGGAGGGCTCGGCTAGGCGTCGTCATCGAGATCCGGTGGTGCCCAGCCCACAAGGGAGTTGCCGGCAACAAGAAGGCCGATGAGTGGGCGAAGATTGCGGCGGAGGAGCCAGACGCCCGCGGGGTGGAATGGCTGAGCTACTCGGACCGGAACGAGGCGTCGAGGCCCGTGCGGTGCCTCGGCCAAGGTCTCTTGCGGACCTCAAGCGGGGGATCTCTGAAAAGAAGTGGGTGGAGGCGCGCCAGTGGGCTGGGGTCCGGACCTCCAAGACCAAATATAGAGTGCCCAAAAGCCAGAGGCCTGGTGGCACGGCTGCCGGGAGCACCGAAAGGCTCGCCTCACGGTTCTGCCGGGTGTAGGCGGGGCAGTTCCCGGAAGGGCAGTGCCTCCGCTGGACGGAGAACCGCCCCGCCCCCAGTGCTGGTGGTGCCGGTACCAGACCCAGACTCGGGAGCACCTCTTCAAGGTGTGCCCTGGTGGAAGCCGCGGCAGAAAATCCTGTGCGCGGAGGTGCGGAAGAAAACTGGGAGGTGGAAAGACCGTTGGAAGATCCGGGACCTCCTGGCAGACGAGAGGTGCAGCCGGGCGGTGCTGGACTTCCTCACCTCTACAGACGTGGGGAAGTGGGCGCCGGCCGAGGAGGAGGACACAGTGAGCGAGGTTTCAGGCGGAGCTGCGGGAGTGGGGGGAGGGGGCGGAGGCTGGGGAGCTGGGCGCCGGGGGGGAATCACCACTATTCCTGCCCATGCCTGACTTCATGGCGCCTGCTGGAGAGGGATAGGGGGCCGCGTTTTCATTATCTCTCCTCTGTTCTTCACGCCTGCTCGGCTCCTTTTCCTTTGTAATTTCCTTGGTGCGAATCACACCTTCTTGGGACAGGCCTGGGTAGAGAGCAAAGGGGGGCTTGCAACGTGCCGCCACCGCGCGAACAGCGGACAGGAAACGGACTGCACGTAGTCTCGCCATGATGTAGATAGGTCGCACGCGAGTGGTGGTTGGGCGAGGGGAGAGGGAACTGCCTGGCAGCTTCCAGTTCGGGATTGGGGCTTCTGGTAGTCGCCTCCGGAAGCGAATTCTGGCACATGGAAGCAGTTCTCCCTATGATAGTCAGAACAGACTTTGATAAGAGCTTAATTGCAGGGAATGGGATTCATCATTACCACTGCCGTACACTTGAGGCCTCGGCCTTGGAGGCGTGCTCAAGTCGCCCCAGCTACCATCTAGACGTTGTCGAGAGTGTAGAGTTGCAAACATGAGCTCCACTTGAGAACCACGCTCCCCATGGCCCGCGGCACTTGATTGCCGGGTTGGTGTCGGCGTATCCCAAAACCGAAGGGGGAGAGTAGCCCGACGCCACGGAGGGAACTGAACTCAGTGCATCCTCGGAGGAGAGAGTCAAGCCCAATGCACTAGGCTCTCCGGTTCCGTCTCCGGTGACGGTCTGTTGGCGGAGATGCATCGCCCTTGTACACTCTGTACCAAGCTCATCCAGAGAGTTATCCCTTCGGGATCTGCATGACGCCTGCCGAGTAAGCTGCTGGTCCGGAGGTTTTGGCGAAACCGGAGGAATTGGCCAAGAGAACCTAAAGGCTTATCTTGTTCGTTGGGGCGGTGGGCGAACTCTATTGCTGGATGCTCGGATAGAAAGTATGTGCGTACCCTCGCGGAGACGGGAACGGAAGTAGTAATAAGCCCCTTAGAGCTGAAGCCACCGCCCGGAGACGGGAAGGGGGATCAATATGGGCTCATTGGAGCCGAAATAACCGTAAGGAGACGGGAGTGGAGATTGAAGTGGGCTCCTTAGAGCTGAAGAATGAAAGTGAGAATTGGTCTGAAGGGAAATTGCAAGGAAAGGAGAAAACATAGTGCAGGAGAAACGAAGTGCAACAAAGAGTGAAGGTGAAATCACCATCCGGCTTCAAACCAGAGGAATTGTTCGTTGGTGCTCACCTTGGAGAAAGAGAAGAAGCATTGTTGAAAGATCTGGTATGTAAGCTATAAGGGCTCGTAGTGAAGAGGGTCGTTTGAGGCGGAGGAGTTCCTCTATCAGCCATTCAAGACCTGCCAAGCTCCAATCGCAAGCACATGTGAGCACGGAGAAGTGTGCCGTTGTCAGGTTATAATTACCAGTGCCAGTGAGGAGTCATGTCAGATCATTCGCCGAGTGCTCTCACATGATAATCAACGTTAGGTCATATGTGGATACAAAGCACTCCTGGAAGGCTTCTGGTAGCTCGGTGGCAGATGGCTCATACTTGACAGGGAGATGTCGCCGGTGAGATGGGGTACCGCTCGCATTCCGTACTTGTGGATCATTCAATTTAAACGATTTGTCCCTCGAGTGTACGGTGTACCATTCACAATATTATTCCGCTCCCCCTCGAAACGGCAGCTAGCACACCTCTCCCCCAGCAGCCGATGACATACCCCACCCGCTACCAGCTACCCCCTGATCACTCACATCTCTCCCGACCCAATAATCGCCGTATCCGGCGGGTGGCTTCTGAATACTGCGCCGTTCGTTTGAGGCAGCGATCTATAGCGATTCGAGAGTTAGGGCTATCCCAAGGAGAATAACACGTTCATGTCAGGATGGTACTTACTTCACTCCAGGCTATGCCTATGTTTAGACGTTCCCTACCACCACCACCAATGCGCAACCGCAGGCCCCCTCACCCTCAGACGGCAAACCCATTATCCGCTCGAAGCGGTAGCAGTTGCAGAACTCCAGTTCGTCGAGCGTGAAATCCCTTCTGGCTTCCACCTTCCAGATCCTGTCTGCCCTTGAGGTGAGTCTTCTGTCATGAGCTGGGAATAGGGTGTAGCTTACGCTTCAGCAGGAAGGCGTATCTCAACACATGAAGCATAATCTTATCTCACGCCAGTGTTTTCCTCCCCCTAGTATCTACGACTTCCGTTCCGCTCCTCTCCTCACCCCCTGTTCATTCTCCCTGAAATCGCTACTGCATCCTTCTCCATGGACACGAAACAACACGGTCGAGTCGGCATACGACAGCTTCCGGTGTGCGCGAATCCTGGGATCTGGTGGTAGCTGGAACCGAAAGCGTTGGGAGCGGGATTAGCGGTCGCCAACAGGCCCGACGGAAAAGAAGATAGGAAAGAGACGTGGGAGTTGGTGGATGCGTAAATGCAGTGCTGGCTGTAGGGATACGGGGGCGAAGATAGAAGGATGCGGACAGGAAGTTAGAGGAAGGATATGGAGAGAGGTGAATAAGAGGGAGGAGGATGAAGGAGGATGAAGCAGGCGAAGGAGGTGGAGATGGTGGATGGGGTGGAGGAAGAGGGAGGGGGGTGGCGAAGAAGGAGGAGTGGGGTGATGTGAAAAGGCTTCGAAGCTGGAGGTCAGAGGTAGGAGAAGACCAAAGTTAAGAGGTGACCACAGATAGGAGGACTGGTGGCAGGGCGAGTACAAACCGATGGTGTGAGGGCGGCAGTGATGGTATGCAAACGGGCGCTGCAGTGGAGGATAGCTTAGAGTCATGTTTCCTGCGAGCCGGTGTAAAATGCTCTGGGTACCCCCATGGACCAAGTAGCCGGGCATGCCGTCTACGTGCTGCTGTATATGTACCTACGTTCATTGCCGTAGCGGGTAGGGTAAGCAGACAATCAAATCTGCTATGTACTATGCCTGTACGTACCCAAAAATCGCGAGGCTGAACTACCATCCACCCTTCTACTAGAATCGCACATATCCACTTTCCCCACACTCGGAATGTCTTACATTTTTCGGCCAGACCGAATCACCGCGGACACGCATCCCCCTACCGCCATCCTCGAGGTCCCTCCCCACCTACCTATGTCGATATCCGCACACCGGTGGCCGCCACTGTCCATACCTCAAGAAGCACGACGGTATGCCGGCACCGCTTTCGGCCCATCCGACGGCCGTAGGTGCTCCCCCTTCGTTTCTATTGAACATCGGTCTTGTCCCTATGCCTCACTTCTCAGTCGGAATAACGCAGCTCGCAGTTTATATGGTACTCGGACAACAAACGATCTCACACGGCAAGTGTCTCATGAGTCCCGATTACCAAATCAGCATTGTTAACCCTTGCGATATACTTCACGATACTTGATGTTTTCAGTGGCGTGCGAAAAGGGAAACCATACCCCGTATATCTCCTCCCCAACTTCCATCACTGCCTTTTACGCACCTCGAGATCCGCACATTCCCAACTCATGTCAAAATGTCCTGCGTTGTCCGATCACATCCGGCCGTCGCCGATACAAGTCTCCCCGAGAACTCTTCCAACCCACTTACATCAAATGTCCGGATTCCGTACGCCATCCGCCGGCGGCCAATGTCGATACCTCCTCGAAGCACGGCAATATGAGTACACCACTATTACCTCGTCCGACGGCCGTAGGAACTCCATCTTCGCTCCTACTGAGAATCCGGTCTCCTTCCCGCGGCTCGGTTCCCAGTTGGAATAACGCAGCTCAGGTTTTAACTGTGCAGACAAAAAACAACCCACACAGCAAGTGTCTCCCCACTCCTAGCTATCTGATCAGAATTGTCTTACCTGGCGACGTACTTCAGATAGCTCATTTGCTTACCATGGTGTGCGGAAGCACGATCATTCACGCTATCTCTACACCGCCAGACCTCTAACCACCCCTCTTCGACGAGCATCGCACATATTCAACTCATGTCGAAATGGTATACAACTGCCAGCAGGATTCACTCGCCCCCAATATCAGATAATACGGATAGAGATGAAGGTAGTTAATCCCATGATACTTCTCGTCAAGCTGAAGAGGACTGTATATGTCTATACATGCTCAGGATCCCAGATCCGATTCTCTTACGTACTTATCAATTGCCACTATTTGCATACCTCCGCGAGCCTGTTCCTACCTACCTACCTACATACTTCAAATCAGGTACACCGGCAGCCGGCAGTATGCTTTCCGTTCTCGAAGGCACCCCCAGAGCACCACAATATGCCAACCTACACCACAGCTGGCCTGTTCGGAGACCTTGATGATTCTCCTTCGTTCCTGCCCAAGGATATGTACTTATTTCTCGCTAGCAGCAACATTGATCCCCGGGCGACAAGTATCTCCCGAAGCTCAAGGGCCGAATTTAAAAATCAGAACTGTTTTTTCCTTGCGGCGTACCCTATGTTATCTGGCTTATTCGCCGTGGCGTGCGAAAAGCAGAATTTTTCACGCGATATATCCCATCTGGACGACCGCCTTGTACCCCTCTACTTCCAACTTATGCCTGCATCTTTAGGGTTAGATTCAGTCATTACCGATACATCCCGCCATGGCCATCCGCGAGGGCTTTGCCAGCTATGTACGTCGATATCCGCACTGCGCCGGCTGTCACTGCCATCCTTCCGAACATACCTCCGATTACACGCCGGCACTACTGTTGGGCTTTTCGACGGCCTTAATAATTCTCCTTTAGTCTCTGCTGGGGGGACAGATCCTCTCACCCAGGCTCACAGGATAACGCAGGCTCGGAGTCAATACGCGGGAAACAAAAGATATCACGGCAAGCACTCCCAATTCCCAAGTCCAATATATCAAATTCCTCCTCGCGGCCTATTCGACTTCTAACGTACAAAAGGCAGAATTATCCACGGCATCTCTCCTGCCCCGACCTCAACCTCCCCCGATCGCCCACCACCCTCCCTGTCTGACTTTTTACCTCCCAAAACATATCCACATTCCCCCAGCGCTCCGACTATTTCTGGCCAGGCATGAAGATGCTTTTCCGGTCGGACATCTTGACTTTGGCCGGCGTCTCAAACGGGTTCGCATCCATCATCGGCGCGTCTTCTTCGGAGGGCGTGAGGGAGGCTGTCGGCTTCGGGCTGACGACGGTTTTTCTACGGGTGGATGATGTTTTCCTGTAAAAAACGAGAACAGAAAAAACAAATGAAGAGGACATTAGCCTTGTAACTAATTGAATAATTTTGTGAGAGTAGGAGGGTGCTGGTTGCGTGTAAAAAAAAACGTTAAAGTAAAATGAAGGCCGTCTGTTTTCTTTTTTTCTTTTTTTGTAGTATAAAAAGGAAAAGAACATGAGAGTGAGATAAAGAGATAGAAATTGGAATCGAAAAGAAAAGTAAAATTGAAGACGTGAATGAAAAGGTTCATGCTATGATTCCTAGAAAGTATACAAGCAACATGAAAAGTTTGTTATTCCTGATCCCCGCCTTTTTTCCTTCCGCCGTTGATTTGAAGCATCCTCAAGCCCGAAACGGGACACCAACGAAAAGAAAACACTGGAAGGATTTGGAAAAAACAAACAAAAGGGAAAGAAAAAGTCAAGAAAAAAAGCCACTGAAGGAACGAAATGTCGGAATCCCCATTGGCGGTTTTTTGGTGCCACCTACTTTTCAGCAGCCTTCTTAGGAGGGCGACCACGCTTCTTCTGTGGAGGGGCAATCCTGGGAGTCGTGTTAGAGTCAAACTGTTCGTATGGGTGGGGGTGGGGGTGGGGGTGGGGGAATCCTTACTTTTCTTCGGATTCATCCTCAGAAGCGTCAACAGCCTTGCGCTTAATTTTGTGGAGGGGCTGATCGTCGATCTCCATGTGTGCGAGATTAACTCCAGAGGCAACATCGCCAGTCTCGGATCCCTTGTTGGCCTTGCTCTTAAGCTGACGCTTGGCGGTCGTCTTCTTGATTCCTTCCTGGGGAGTGCTGCCGTCGGCCTTGGTAGCGGGTTTGCGTCCGCGCTTCGACGCAGACTTGGCAGGCTTCTCGGCCTCCTCCGAAGAGGCGGCGCCCGCCTTTTCAGCAGTCACGGCCTTGACGCTGCTTTCGGAATGTTCCCCAGCAACGTTCTTGGGCTTACGTCCCCTCTTCTTGGCAGGGATCTTCACGCCTCCATCCGAGGAATCGGCTTCGTTTTCGTCCTGATTGATGTTCTTGATGTGATCCTCGGGGTTCTCTGTGACGACTTCCTTCGGTTTCCGGCCACGCTTGCCGGGCACCTTCTTGACGGTATCAGAGGCGTCGGCGGTCCCCTCCTGGACCAACGCCTTTGGCTTCCTGCCACGCTTTCCGGGAAATTTGGCGGGCGCAGCCATTTCCCCGGCGTCAGGTCCCTTGAGGTCCTTCGGACGACCACCCTTGGCCGGCTTCTGAAGTTCAACGTTATCCTCTGGGGCATCTTCCTCATCCGCATTGCCAAGCTCTTCCTCCTGACGAGAGGCAGCCTTGGAGCTCGGAGCACGGCCGCGCTTCGCTATGACTTTATGATGCGGAACTTCAGCTTCAGAATCGCCCGACTCCTCGGCAACTTCCTTGTACGATTTGACATTCTTGACGCGAGCGGAGGTCCGAGTCGACTCTCTCGGAGCCGACTTAGCCGCTTTGGCAGGAGCCGCATCGTTCTTTTTCGGTCTACCACGCTTACGCGCAGTAACCTCGGCATCGACCTCGACATCGGAATTTTCGTAGTCAGCCTCCTCTTTCTTGGCCATCGGCAGAGATGGTCGACCTTTCTTCTTGATATCCCTAAAGTTTATTAGTACGGGTCACAGTGAAGCAGCGAGATATAACAAACTCAGTCTTCTCCTCGGTCAATTCAGCTTCAAGGGTGGAGGTTCCGCCGGGAGCCTTGGTATCGACCCCGTCACCTCCGTCCTGGTCCTCAGCCTTGGAGGACTTCTTCTTGCGGGCAGCCTTAGGAGGATCCGGACGGTTGCCAGCAGCAGCCTGTCATGATTATTAGTCCGGTTCGCGACGATAGCAACCGATGAATTGAGGGAGAACATACACCGCGCCAGTCCTCATCGACGATATAGCCACGTTCAATCGCTTCGCGGACTTTCTCCTGGTCCTCCTGATGAAGATCGTTGAGTCCGTCACAGAGGTCCCAGTTGACTTCATCACCGTCCACGAGGGACTGCTTGATGTTCGACACTATCTTCGCCGTTACACAACCCCTACAAGCAAACCGTCGTGTCAGTGGCAACGATAAATCGGACGGGAAAGAGGACGACCTACCAATGTCTCCAAGCCCAAGAACCCTTATCGGTGCCGGGCATAGTAACCCAAGTTCCTTGACGGAGTTCGTCCTTGGCTATCTTTTCGTGGCCGCACGTAGTCGCCTTGCACTTGGCGCGGTCCGACTTCGAATTTTCTGCGACGGGGAAGTGTCAGTGAACACGCTCCACCAAAGGAGTGCACAAAACAGAGGAAAATCGAGAAGCGAATGCAACTTACCGAAACGATAAGTTCCCATGTT
>Ga0307512_10007981_pt1 | contig 10393 bp, 4 predicted proteins | sample 14_EM_MG_FD_200267 | JGI IMG/M metagenome (GOLD analysis project Ga0307512, IMG submission 200267) | Populus trichocarpa ectomycorrhiza microbial communities from riparian zone in the Pacific Northwest, United States - 14_EM | ecosystem: Host-associated > Plants > Roots > Unclassified | place... | reverse complement strand
CAACACACAATGTAACATACAAGAGCAATATGCAACCTCAAGATTCAAGCCAAAGAACTTTAAGAGACTTGATAAACCATAAAAATTATGGAACACTTGATCATCACAAGCATCAATTTCAAGCAGGGAAGTATTAGAGGATAAGGGTTGATTGCCTTTCCCATAGAGGTACCAAAGGAGAGACCAGGTAGCAGCCTCGTCAAGCAAGAACTGAGCCTTCTGTCTCATCAATTTGTCCTCTACAACCCGATGCCATATATTGGGCCCATACCTGTTGAAATAATAGCACTTAAAACTTCTCTTTTAACTGTAAAGCTCATCATTACAGAAGGAATTCTATTGCAAGTGAATGAATTAAAAGCTGTTAAATTACATCCATCTATCCTACTCATGACAATATAGAGCAACGGATTACATAATAGAAACTCAATATTCTACCCCAGCATCAGACTCACCTAATGGACTCTGAAACATCCCGGCATGATTTTTCAAATCTTAAAATGAGATCACGAATTGGCATCAACCCTGCAGAATCAGACTAAGACATTATAACTAATATACTGTGCATGGCTAACCAGTTAAACAGCTATATACATGTTGCATGATTAATAATAGCCAATTAAGAGAGTCCAGGTTGTGGTGTACATTTATTTCCAAAAAATTTCTATTCATTTGTTTGTACTTGTAATGTATGAAAAAGAAATGATAGCAAACAGAAAGGATATCCAGGTTTTGACAACTGTTTGCTCCCCCTCCACCTTCTCCCCCACCCAAGCCAAAACTCCAGTCCCCAAGCCTCGGAACCAACATCCTATAAGGCCTCATATAACAGCATCTCCCACCCTTCAGCACCCTATCTAAAACATGGCAGGTAAGCTCATGCATGGTGTATAGAAGACAGAAAGTGCTGAAGACCAAACTTGTCAAAATTCTATTCTGATATGAATGGTCCTTGTCAGTCCAGGGTGCTTCCTTCTTCCAACTAAAGAATTCCATCAGTAACTAAACAAACATCACCTAGTTCCTCTTTTTTTTTTCTAGCTGCATCAACCAGTTCTAATCTTTCATTAATTGCTCTTATTTTTTCTAAACTTAGTCACCAGAATATCTCAATGTATTGCCTAGGGTCATAGATATGAAATGCCAAAACATTTCCTTTTACCAATCTCATATTTTCTAAGTTTCAAACCTAAAGGAAAGAAATAACAAAATCACTTCAATGTACCTTGAATAGCAGAATCAAAAAGAGACGCAAATAAACCAAAAGTAGTCTCTCCACTATCCGTCAATGTCTCATCCTCAATCTTGCAAGCTTTAAGTGATTGGCTTCCAAATCGAGCACCTGAATCAATACCAAGATCAGCCTCTGAAAATCCACCACGGCTATCAACAGACGATCTCCTTTTGATTGCAGATTGATTCCTCGCAGGCGTAGTAGCACCTTCAAAATGATAGGTCTCAATGCTGTCAACCTCTTGCTTGATGTTTTCTAGAATAAGTGCAGCATTGGTGGGGCTGTGAATATTATTCCCATCATACAACAGCCTGGACTCACTGAACTTGGAAACGGGACCATCTTGATGGGGTGAAACGCTTGATATCGAGTGCCTTTTCCTGCACATAATTCATGATTCTTGAAGTTCTTACAGAGGTACGCATAAAAAAATAAAAACAAAAAATTGCACCACAAAATCCATCATCATTGGTTTGGTAATATATACTCCCTTTGATCTTTCACGTTTCATAACGAACCAACCAAGCAAACAACCACAATATATTCCGTCATTACAGTTGAAACTAGCCAAAATATCGAAATTGGAGAAGCGCAAAGAAAAGAATACAAAAGAAAGAACCCTAGCTAAACAATTTTAAGTTAAATAAAAAAAAGGGAAGAAGGAAGGCAGTCACCCGTAACGGCGAAACTGTTCTCTTATGGTAAGATCTTCGGGGTCGAAGTAGCTGTTGGACACATCCATTTCAACATCCTCCATTTCCTTTCCTTTCCTTTTAAAGTGGCTAGTGCGCCTCTCAGGAGGATGCTGTACTCTCAGTCAGAGGAGAGAAGAAGCTATACGAGGGAGGTTGAGAGGGAGGTTTTTCCACTTTCAAGCCGAGAGACCAAAAACCCTTTGCACTTTGACGATTACAATGGGCCTCCAGATCAAATATTAGAAACAACGCCAGGCAAGTTAAAAATTTTCTCCCATTCCATTCATTTTCTTTGTAATAGTGTTTTTTTTTCTAAGTTCTTTAATTTTTTTTAACTCTTCAAACTTTTTTTTAAAATTTTGTCTTTATTAAAAATTATATTTGATAATTTATTTTAATTTATTTTATATTTAATTATCATGTCATCACAAAAACATCTAATATTAATATTAGGTTAGGTTGATACTTGATTTTACAAAAATAAAATTATTTTTGTTGCTAGTAAAAAATTAAAAATGAAGGGGCTAAAGTTGACAACAAGGAAAATATACATGCTTTTTAAAAAAAATGTCCATTGAGCGACTTTCTAAAGATTTTAACTACTAGATTTTTTTCTATTTCTCTTTTTGGTCCTTTTAGTTTGAACTTTTATGTTTTAATCTAAAATTTTATTTTATTTGTATTCCAGTCTCTAAACTTGAAAAATAAGAGAGTCACCAAAAAATAATAGAGAATAGAGAAATCAATCAATTTGTGAGATTTTATTAACAAAAAAAAGCTAAATTTGATGTCAGTGAGTTTTTCTTTGAGAGATAAATGTTATTGAAGTGTTTTTTAGCTTTTATTTTGCCAAAAAAAATAGATCGGAGTTGAGAAAAAAAAAGTTTTTTGTTTAATTTTGTATTTGTTGATCGATTTATAAGCGTTTTAAGTTGAGAAAATAGTTTATCAAGATTTTAAAGGTGATTTTAGTTGAAATTAGTTTTGTATGTCTAACAAACTACAACATGATTTTCCAAGCACCACTTTGATGGTTAAGATTTGGGTAAACAAACGATGTTTCATCTACTCTATGTTAGGAAAAACAAAATCATTCTCTGATTTTATGAAAAAGAAAAAAAGTAAACCATGCGCGCAGGGCTGATCTCCTTTTTAATTATAATTCATTTAAATTGATTAATTAATAATTTAATTTTATTATGATTTTATTACATACTATTTAAATTTTACTTTTTTTAGTAAGATTGTAATATTCTTTTTATAACATTAACAATCAATCTTTTCATATAGCTCTTTATAATGCTTTTTTTTAAAAAAAAAAAAACTTTTAATTTGTGATTGTCTTAGTGTGTGTGTGTAAAAGGGCTAGAATGACTTCCTCTTGATTTTTTTTTTTCAGTTAATGAGTTTTGACCAAATAGCATTTTGACTAGTTAGATCAATTAAGTTACATCAGATCAACTGCTACTATTAAGAAATTATATTAACAAATTATTTTATTTCAATGAAATTTAACTTATTACTATTATTGTAAAAACATTATTTCCATTTGATTAAAAAAAATTAAAGGGCTCTTGTGACATAAGATCGGATATCTTAATCAACATCTATATCTTAACTGCTCGACTTAATCTTTAGTTAATGTTAACAACTCTTTTTAATATTTTTTGACATATATGATTATCTATTTTTTATATTAAAAGCACGCATCATATTTTTAATTAATAGTTGAACATTTTCATGGTGATAAAAAAACATGTCCTCATATTCTTTTTCTGCATTTTAAATAAATATACTTGATCTGGCTAACAACGTAGCATAGACCAACTAGCTAGTTTTTTACTAAACATATTTCCTTAATTGTTTTAATATATTGTATTGATGTGCTTGCTTTTCTTGTCTAATATTTATATTGTTGATCTTATAGATGATTTATGTCAATTTATGATTGATTATTGATTTCTTAATCAACATACTATCTATTCCTTATTTTTTTTTCTTTTCAATAAAAAGAAACTACAATTAGAAACTTCATCCTCAGTGAGGATAAATAAAAGTTTTATTAATCAAACAAAATGTGGGGTTCTTAACTTAAATTTTACAGGCTAAGAAGAAAAGTAAAGTGAATACCAAAATTAACAAACTAGAAAAGAATGTAAAAGAAAAGAAAGCTATAAACAAAAGTTGTAAATAAAAAAATAAATTGTGATAAGCAAAAGAAAACAATAAGTAGTAAAAAATTGTGAATAAATTGTGTATACAGGGCTAGCCATTCTTTTAAGTTATTAGATGACCCATTTATATTATTCTAAAGATAAAGATAGAATTTCAAATAAACATAAAATTCTAATCATATACAAATTGTTCAAAGAAAATAAGAACTATACAATCTTAATCCTTACTTTTATTGTTTTCATAATGTTTAAACATGAACAAACCTTAACATAACAATATCGAACATGTTACTTATAAAATATATTTAACTTACATTGTAATCTATTTAAATTATAAAATTATACATAAAATCTATAATTTGAGTTATTTTATTACTGGAAATAATTCATTTTGTATTATAAACTTAACTTACAGCATCTCACACGCCACCTAAAAAACACGAAGACAATCCATACATAATCCATACATTAGCACATGTATTGCATACGTCAATCAAGTTTTTTATAATAATATCTATATTAAATAAATCACCGAAAAGGCCCTCAACAAACCTAATTACTATAGAAAGACTAATATAAATAGATGTAAAGGCCTTTGGATTTAATTATAAAAATTTTGCTTTTAAGGTCAAATAAGTCATTTTACTGTTTAAAAATAAAATAAAAAGACGATAAAGCTTCTAGAGCCATGTTTAGAAAATTTTGCTTTTTATGGCAATTAAGTAGCTTTACCATGCTAAAAATCATGAAAAGACCTTCTTGCCCCTGTTCGATTCTTAAATGACTAGTTGACAAAAGACCATTTTACCCTCATGCAAGGCTTAATGAATTTGGATTAAAGGGAAAAATCACAATTTCACTATTGTAATTCATAGTATATTGTCTCATAGGCCATAGTGCATACACAAAGCAATTATAGTTGTTTTTTAATTGACCATTAAGTATTCAACCATAATAAAAAAATAAAGTACTAAAATAAAAGGAAAAGAGAATGACATCATAATGTATTATGCATTCCTCCATAAGTTTGAGTATTATTTTATTATTTAATGGCTTTTTTAAGTGAGTCATCATCTGTCATATCCCACATCGGCGGATGAGGGATTGGTAGTTGACCTTATTAAGAGTGTTGGTTGTAACTTGTCATACGCGTTTTGGGGTGTCAGGCTCAAATTTGGGCTCACGTTACCAGGAACAAACTCGTGAGGGCGGTAAGGCCCAAAGCGGATAATATATGGCAAGTTGGGCCGGACTGTTACTTTTGGTATCAGAGCCAACCTCACTAGTTGTCCGGTTGTGTCGACGGGGTTGTCGAGCTCCTTAAGTGGATTGGATTGTCATATCCCACATCGGCGGGTGAGGGATTGGTAGCTGACCTTATTAAGAGTGTTGATTGCAATTTGTCATACGCGTTTTAGGGCGTCAGATTCAAATTTGGGCTCGCGTCACCATGAACAAACCCGTGATGGCGGTAAGGCCCAAAGCGAACAATATATAGCAAGTTGGGCCGGGCTGTTACTTCATCTTTAGAAATAATTTTTTCAGAAGCTTAAGATTAAAATCCTTGCACGATCTTTCTATGAGCTCAAGATCAAATCTTCATGATCCTTTCAAATCTAAAAACAAGAATTATCAAAAGTTCACAATTAAAAAACTTTAAATGGTTAGAGTGTCACTCACATTTTAACAATAATTTTTCCTATAAAAATTAAAGTATAAATTCACACACTAAATAGTAGATGTTAAAATAAAAGGTTATTATTTGAATGGTATAAGGATGATGCAATGAAAATGGTAACAAAAGAATAATAAAAGATAATGATTGAAGTTTTAGCTTGTTAAAAAAAGTGTATGATTGCATCAATCTTTAAGACAAATCTTTTTATAAGCTTTTTTTTAAGGCATTCTTGAATTTTGACATCCATGTTGATAAGGCGTACTAGATAGCTATACCAAATGATGATGTTATAAAGCTCTAAATGGTAGCTAAATTGAAGGATAAGGGAGTGTTTTCTGTTTAGTCTATCATAAACATCAAAAGTTGATGGAACCAATTTTTAAATTAAAAAAAAAGAGTGTGAAGATGAGTGAAACCAACTTTTACAAATCATAAAAGGATAAAGAACACTAAGAATAAAGGAATCACTCTCTCAATTTGGTTGGGCTAATGGTATACCAAATTTCTCTTACAATTTTAGGAGGAAAAAAGGCTTTTCAAGTTAATTTTAGAATGAACCAACTGATTTAATTAAGATTCAAGTGTTTTTGGATATTAAAATGACCTTTTAAATCATTTCTCATATTAAAAAAATATCCTTAAAACACATGTATAAACTAGAAACTTCTATATGCAAAAATCAAAAATTGTTTTAAAATATTAGAGTAAAAAGGTCCAAAAGCCTTTTAAAAGATGTGGACAAGACAAAAGCAGCGGTTCAGTAGTAATAGGTAATAACAAAAACAACATTATAGGAAATCAAATGTAATTATTAGTTGTTTTATTCAATATGAGTAAAAAAGATTTTATTTTTATTTTTTAGGTTAAGAAAATCTCTTAGACGGGGCATAAATATTGGTATAAAAGAGGTTGTATAAAAAAAGCCAAGAGGCAAGGTCTAAATGGTTGGGCCAACGTTCCAAGCCCAATACAAAGAATCCCAGATGCACACAAACATGATCTTCGTGCTTTTAATTTTGTTTATAAGGTGAACAATATGTCATCCGCTCTATTTATATATATAAAAAATACATACAACGTCATCTACCAGTAAACATTATGGTTACCGAAGATGTATAGAAAGTCAGGGTCTAAGTTTTTGGACCTCAAAAACCAATTTACAATCATTTTCACTTGAAAGCACCCATGAAACACCTTAAACACATAAATAAACCCATTTTGATATCTAAACACCCTTAAATCAATAAAAAAAAAATTGATGTTAGCAAAGCTAATAAGACAACAACAACACAAGAAACATAAAAAGATTTGATGAACAAAAATAGTTGTAGATATAAACTCTAAATTCACGGTTTTATTCTATAAAAAAATGAGTATAGGGTGGCTCTCTTCTCAAGAGGTTTATAAGATATTTAAATATGCCATAAAATCCTACATCTACTAAAAAACAACTAAAAGTTTGAAAGCATAAAGGAAATTAAAATAAGATCTGAATTAAAACAATAAATCCGAAGAAAAAACTAGGAAGAACAATAAAATTGGCCCAAACATCAATTTCTGGGCCTAATTCTGAGAGATCTAATGGTCCAATAAGCGATGAAATGACTTCCAATGAGAAAACTAAATGTAAAATCATCTAGAAAAAAACTCGAGTTTGATCTTATAGTCGAATCTCCTGTTATTATTGTTTTAAGGTGCTAACCTAATTTAACGCGATCAGACATTCTCTTGGACTTAGGGTGCGTTTGTTTCCCGAAAAGTGGTTTCCGGGAAATCACTTTTCAAACTTTCTTGTGTTTGTTTGTCATTAGAAAAGTTGGTCAACGAAAAACACTTTCCGGTCAACATAAAACACTTTCCTGTCAAAGGAAAATTTGGCTTGATTTCCATGAAAGTGTTTTCCTTTTATTTTGGGCGGAAAACACTTTCCAGAAGTTGTGAAAAATTTTGAAATATCATATTATTTTCTGATTATGTCAAATTTGGTCCTTAAACTTTTGATTGCTTTATATTTTGTTTGAATTTTTTTTTCAATTTCATCTCTTAAAATTTGATTTAATTTGATTTTTATATTAACTTTGGTTCTTATTTTTATGATTGTTATTTACCTTTTCTCTTATCATTTTTTTAATTGCAATTTTTTATCTATCAAATTTGATTCTCATTCTTTTGATTGTTACTTATTTTATTTAAAATAATTTATGAAATTATAATTATTATTATTTTAATTTCATCATCTTTTAATTTTTTTATCTGTTAGATTTGATCTCTATTATTTTGATTATTATTTATTTTATTTGAGATAATTTATGAAATTAGATTTTTTTTCAATTCCATTCTCATTCAACTTTTTAATTTGTAAATTTTTTTCTTTATTATTTTAATAAACTTGAAAAAAAATAAAATATTAATAAGCTATTTTCCATAACATAACCAAATACTGGAAAATGTTTTCCAACTTATTTTTCATGACACTGCCAAACATCAAAAAATAATTTACTTTTCTAGAATTCACTTTTCAAGGAAACCACTTTTCAAAATGAAACTACTTTCCTGTAAACAAACGGGGTCTTAGACATGTCCCATTTATCCATAAAAATATCTACTAGGCCATCCACATTGTGTGTATGGGTCAAATCATCATCTAGTTCTGTCAGATCCTCACCCGAATGATCAGAATATTTAGTTTCCACAAGCCTAATTGTATCAAAAACTCAAATTTAAACCAAGTAAAAAAAAAATATTCCCTAGCCATGAACTCTTTTTCTCGACAAGATAAAATCTTAAAAACACTTCAATGATACTCCTCTCGTTAAAAAGAAATAAAATAATACCAAGATCAATTTTTTATGCCATAATGTAGCCAATCAATAACTCTCTTTCATTCTTTATTTTCTAGCAATTTTTCTCTTATTTCTGAAAACTTAAGGCTTAAATTTAAAATTTTAAAACTGAAGAGATCAAAAAAGAGTAAATGAAAAGTATTTGGAGGAAAGCGAACTTATTTGAGCAAATCTAAAAAACCCTCATTAATATTTTTTTTTTTGGTCCATTTACTTTGAAGTTTTTTAACATTATATATTTAAATTTTATTTTATGAAATTGGCTCCTAATTCAATTATGAAATTTACTAATACATTGAATTGTCGAGAAAACGCAAGGATAAGAAAACATCAACACATAAAATATAACAAACATCACATAAAAAAAGATAAAATTGAAAAACAAATTAGTAATCAAAATAAAAAATAAAAAATAGCATTATTTATTAAAAAATATTGTCTATAATAAAATGAGAAACTATGCGCAATAAAATGTTGAAATCTTTCAATGTATCCATAAAATAAGATTATGTGATTGGTATTTTATATTGGATTTAATTAAAAAAATACAAATTGGTTAATAACAATACTAAGAATTTTCAAAAAAAGAGAAAAATATATACACAATTTTTTTATTTACTGAAAAAATTTCAATATTTTTTTATATTTATAAGATAAAATCTAAAAATAAAAAAATGAAATATTCCATTGATCGATTAAAAATAATCAACCATGAATTTATCAATGCAAATTCCATTAAAAACTTTGTCATAAAATATACATATAATACATTATAGATGTCATACCACCACTTGTAATTGCAAAGAAAAAAAGAAAATAAATACTTGCCACAAATTTAAATTATTGAAGGTTTTTTTAATTGTTAATTTTAGAATATTAAAGAATTAATTGAAATACGTATAAGTTGAATTAGATATTTATAATTACTAAAAAAATAAAAATAAAAACAATTATTTTCAATATTATTATATTATTGAGTTTGAAAATAAGATTTTTTTTTTCTCACCTTGAAAGAAAAATCAACTGAGTCTCAACTGAGGCAGCATTTATTGTTGGTTTAAAAAATGAAAAGAAAAAGAAAAAGAAAGAAAACAATGGCGATTCGGCAGCAGCACCAACGACGTTTTATCTCATGCTGCCAACTCCCAAGGGATTGAGTGAGACATAAAAAGCCAACAGAAACATCAGAAGCCAACGTTTTATCCTCTTTGAAACCACCAAAGCGATAACAAAAATAAAATGGCAGTGATAATCCGCTGCAGCTCTTGCTTCTCTTCTCCACCCTCCTCCGATCACATCATCTCCCCCAAACCCCATCTTCCAGCTGGTCAGTGCTCTCTCTCTCTCTTGAGTTTTTTGTTTTGCTTGAGCGTGAATTATGTGAGTAATGCACTAGTTGCGCGCCTTTTATGTTTGGTTTTCGAGAAATAATGAAAATGGAAATGGATTTCAGGTATTATTATGTCATTGTTGCTGGGTTGGATTTATTTTAACTTATTTTTCCGGGGATGTGATTTTTATGCTATATCTAGTTAAGGGCTACTACCAAATTTCAAAATTTTGATGCCTAACTATCAAGCATACAAATATAGCTTCAATGTTTTGCATTTATTCTATGTCCGTGTTCATAAAGCTTTGCAGATTTTTGACTGATCAGAAATACAGAATTGTGGTGGATAGATTTTTATTTCGTTTCTCGAAGAATAGTGGAAATCTTATGTATTTATGTTTAAATCTGAAGTAATTTCTTGATCCTTTGAACCAGGAAA
>Ga0307512_10007980_pt1 | contig 10394 bp, 7 predicted proteins | sample 14_EM_MG_FD_200267 | JGI IMG/M metagenome (GOLD analysis project Ga0307512, IMG submission 200267) | Populus trichocarpa ectomycorrhiza microbial communities from riparian zone in the Pacific Northwest, United States - 14_EM | ecosystem: Host-associated > Plants > Roots > Unclassified | place... | reverse complement strand
GCCACTGGAGGCTTACATGGTCGTTAACTTCAGGGCCCGTGGGATTAGTCGAGGTGCGCGCAAGCTGGCCCGGACACCCACGTTAAACTAAAAAAAAAGTAATATGTATATTAACGTGGTTCAATAATCCTTGTCCACGTATTAATCCATGTAAAATCAACAGGTCAAGAACACGACCGGACAATATGACAACTAATTATCATGTTTAATTAACTGGCAATTAATGACATTTTTTAATACTATATGGGTTTTCATATATTTAATTACAGGTACACTTCTCTTGATCTGCTTGCATTCTAGAATGATTTAGCAGGAGAATTATCCCACCCACAGAAGATTCTGTAGATTTTAAAAAAAAAAGAATAATATAATATTTCTTTCATGGTTGCTCCAACAATGACACCATGATCAAATATTGTTGATACACAAAACATTCTTCTCTTTGTTTTTACTGAATAATATATGTAGGGCGGTTGTTCTGCTTGTTTTTTTTTTAAAAAAATTCTCAATGATGCAACAATTACTGTGTTATTAATTTAATAAAGCCATTATGATATTTCCTCGGAATATTTATGGTAAATTACAATAACCTTATGTGATGCATCATATATAAGAATATAGAGATAATTCAAAAATTAAAAAAAATAGAGATCATTAAATTTTTTTAAAAAATCCCCCTTTTGTATATATCCAAATTCAATCACCTTTAATATTTTAAACTTTCCTTTCTAGATATTGTAAGAACATTAATTAAGGGTATCTTAGTGCAAGAGAGAATTTTTATAATTTAATGTGAAATGGGTTCGTGTTAAATATTTTTCAAACCTTTATATGTTCATCTAATTCCACAATATCCGATGAAAATTATTTTAATTGATCCTAAATCAAATTTTATCTCATTTATAAGAAGCTTTAATGGTATAAAATCAAATTTTAGTTTTGATTTGAAATATTTTATGAAAAAAGATGTTGAATTCAAATTCTGATATCGTAAGAAGTAAAAATGATATTCTTTTATATTTTTTTAAAATAAAACTGAATTTTAATATACTGAATTGATAAAATTTAACTAAGTAAACTTTGATTTAATTTAACTTAAAACTTCATCCAAATGATTAGGTTAATAGCTCGACTGTAATTATAACACTGCAAATTTACAAGTTATTAGGAATCTCGAGGGCCACCATACTCCTTCATTAACGATGCATCTGCTGGTGTTGATGACTATAATGGATACCTGAACCACCTGATTTATTTTCTTTGGTAAAAAGATAGGGTCATTTTAATGCCCTTGGCAGGCAGTAAAACTAGCTAGGTATACCTTTACTAAGGGACAAATGGTGGGGTGGCCCTCCCTCCGTCCAACAGGATCTGGGTGTCTTTTTGTCCCAAACCTTGAGTGCCGTTAGTGGGTCCTGATCACGTTCATGGCCCTCTCACCTCCCTTCCTCCGTCGCACTGGTTAAGTCTTTGCTTTTCTTGACCGCATGATCAGATGGCAATATATGGTACTCGCTTTTTATGATCAGTATTTGTCTTAATTTACCTCAACAGAGAGGATATAAATGGATTTCTAATAAAAATGGTGGTCAGGTAGCAGCTTTCATGGAGGCAAAAGCAGAAAACCTCCATTGATTGCAAGATATGTCTTTTATCTTAAAGATTTTTTCACAATTTCATCTCAGTACTTTCATCGAAATGGAACCATATATGCATGCATGTGGTTGTTGATCAAATATGTATAGACAACGGGAAAATTAAGGGCAAAAAACTTTAGTCCGAATGAGCAATATTCTCCTAGCTAGCTACCTCAGTACCCCAGTACTCCTTCATTAAGTTCTTAATTTGCTGTTCTTGGATACGAGCGACTACATTGATTGAGGTACTGGCGCCGATTAAACGGTCTCTGGAATTATTGCTCTTGTACAATATTTTCCCATCTGTCATATTTGTGTAGAAGCCCTTGTTTTTTTTAGTTTTTTTTTTTTTTTAATTTCTATCCATACAACGTGACATGTTAGGGCTATGTTGTGGGATTGGAGGACAAGGTTGTATCCGATCATGTGTTTTCCCAGAGTTGCAAAGAAAATGTCGAAGGAAAAAATGAATTGATTTTCGGCATGATAATCTTATATATTCTTGCCAACTGCTAAGATCTTAAGATCAGGTGCTTAGCCCCTTAATGTAATATTTAATTTGTTGCTTGAAATTGAAATTGTTGTCTCGATCAAAACTATTAAATGTTACTTGCTATGTGGTTTGGACAATATCATTTGAAAAGAAATTAAAATAATATTATATTTATTTATTTATTTATTAAATTAAATTAAATTAGTTTTTGACGAGTTTAATTACTATTTATTTTTTTAAAAAAAAACCCAGTCCAAATTAAATCATCGGATGATCGACATGCTTGAATCAAAACGGACACCTATCTCGGTTTATTTAATAAACCCTACTTCAATTTCAATTCATTACGAGATGCAGCAATCAACCAGTTTCATGCCACATTCAATTAACTTAAGCACAAATTAATCTAACATTTCTCGATGCAAATCATATATTATTGAAACAAATACAAACACAAGTGGCCAATGAACAAATAATTTCTTTTGTAGTCTTGCGGTTAAAGCGTTCCTTCTAAAGGTGCGTGCCTGAAGAAGTTCTTTAACTTCCTTTTAACAACAAAGAGAACAATGGAGCAGCCGAAATTAAGGCTTAATTAATGATATTAATTGGAGAGAAAGATTTAATATTTGGTGTATGGAAACTAAAAAACTTTATTTACGCACCTCAAATTGAAATATACACAATTCTTTCAAAAAAAAATTAAAATTAAAATTAAAATTGTTAGTAATTTCAAATCTAAAGCAAATTCAAATTTAAGTTTCTAAAAAGAAAATTTGAGTTAAGATTTAAATAATCTGATCAAGAAAAACTTAAACAATTAGTGGTTTGGCTTTGATGAAATAACCTCATTTGGTTATTATTAGGCCCTTGATTTGTGGCAAAGTGACATTACTTTGCTATCAATCTTTAAAAATATCAACCACACATTTACAAACTCACTGCTTTAAAGCACGTACACAATACTTTTTAGGTTAAATTTTAAAAAATAAATCATAAAATTCAATTTTCAAATTGTTTTATGACTCCATTTAATTCACACAATATTTCAGGGTTGTAATCAATCTATTTATACACCTGTTTTAATTAAAAAAAAATAACTCATAACCTATTCACACAATATCTTTCAAGTGAAATATAAAAATATAATTTTATCTTTCAAATTGTTTCAACATAAATTTAATTTAGTCAAATCAATTTAATATCATGATATATATAGTTTGAATTGATTCGAGTCCCAAATTTATGATCATAATAAATCTATATATACATATATTTTTAATTAGGAAAAATGACTCATAACTTATTTAGACATTATTTTCAAGTGAAATCTAAAAGTAAAGTTTCATAAAATTCATCTTAATTTCAAATTGTTTCAAACTACATTTAATTTAGTCAAATCAATTTTATAACATGATATTCAATTCAGCTTGATTAGAGCCCTAAGTTCATCTAAATTTATGATTGGATATTAAAAAAATTTAGAACAATCTAAAAAAAAAAAAACATTCCAGCACAAAAACAAATACGAATGAACCTAGTCAAGATCCTGACCGTTCATTTACAGATGTACGTCCCTGATTCACTAAACAAAAACGCTCACGTGTACTCCACGTCGTCTTCTTGTCCTCTTTTATCACCAAGACAAGACCGCAACACTAACGATACATTGTTCAAGTGTTTAACACCTGTCTTTGCCTTTTGTTTCCCTCTCAAGATCCATGAATCAAACCTCCACCAAATTTCCTTCTAACAGCTAATAACATTCCATTTCTTGACAGTTTGTCCACGCCCCACTTTCCTTTCTTCCTTTTTGGGTTCTTGAATCCTTGATTTCCCACTTTTTCTTCCTTTTTTTGAGTGTTCTTTGAGGAATTCAAGGTGGTTGTAAGTTTGGACTTGCCAAAAACAGTAAACAAAGAGATGATGATGGGTCACTCGTATCAACTTTAACCTTCAAATCTCTAAAATCTTTTTGAGAGTTTGAAATCTTGTAGTAGTAGTAGTATAATTCTTGAGTTTTGTGCCACCACTTAGCTAGCTAGATCTTAACACCTTTTATTTTTCTCTTCTTGTTTTGTTTCTTCACAATCTTGAAAATCTTGAAGCAACCATAATTCTTGCTTTTTGCTTGTTACATCAATGCCAAGAAACATGATCGTGTGTATTTGCCTCATAAATATGCTAGAATCTCTCATTGAAACTCCAAATCTTTCAAATCTTTGAAAATCCCTGGAAAACATTTTTTGATGCTAGTGATTATCTTGTTCCAATCTTGAGAATGCTACTATAGGGTTATTAGTAATAATTTTTAAAAGGCATTTTGCTGAACTGTTGGGATTGTGATATAATTTTATGGAGGCAAAAAGCAGAGAGCAACAGCACTGTAAGGTAAGAAAGAGAGGGAATTCATCATCTTCATCATCTTCTTTAGTCCAAAAATACAGATTCAAGAGAGCAATTCTTGTTGGAAAAAGAGGTGGGTCTACTACTCCTGTCCCAACCTGGATGACAAGCTCAAAATCTCCAACCTTGGCAATGCTGAATGCTGAGTCCACCAAGTGCACACCACCTCAAAATGGAAGCAAAGCAAAAGAAGTCTCAGTTTCTGCAAGAAAATTAGCTGCCACTTTGTGGGAAATCAATGGAATGCCTTCTCCAAGAGTTAAGAAGAATCTGGAAGACAAGAAAGAGTTTAGAAGCAGAGAAAAAGTTGCTAGGTTGCCACATTTATCAGATCCATCTTATACTCCTTTTTCAGAGGTGAGATATTCATAATTTTCTTTTTTCTTTTTTGGACTTCCATGTTTTCATGTGAAATTTACTAAAAAATATGATTTTTTGGGGGGTTATGCAGAGGATGGAGAAATCTAGAGGCCATAGTCATAGGGCAAGAACATCAGCTGTTACAAAAAGACTTCAGCTTACTGATTATCATCTTGGAGGTTTGGATTCTGCTAGCAGTGACAGTTTGATGGAGGCGGTATGTGAAAACTTTCGTTAGTGTTTGAGGTCATTTTCAAATAATTTTCCATGTCTCAAAAGCATATAACATGATTAGAATGGAACAGTATAAATGGTCCTGGTATATATTTTAATATATTGGTACTTGAAAAAATGTCACTGAATTGACACTACAAACACCAAATTCAGTGCAGCTTTCAGCATTATTCTTATAAAGAAAACAAAAAGGTAGCTTTCAGCATTATTATCTTTGTGGGGAATAGTAATAATAATTATGATAATGACAACCATTAAGGATATTTATTTTAGAAGTCTACTAATTATGCAATTTTTGAGATTTATTCATCCAGAAAAAAAAATCTTTTAAAGATTTTGGATTTACAGAATTGCATTTCAAATCCTGGACCAAACATTTTCCAATTTATATGAGAGAAACAACTGATCCAATCTCTCAAAATGCAGATTGAAAGTCATCCAAAAGGCAAATCTCGCACAATTGGATTTAAAACCTGTTTGAAGGATGTTAGTGATGGGATAACCACCTCCAAAGAACTTTTGAAAGTTCTGAATCATGTTTGCGGCCTTGACGAGAAGCACCCATCAGGCTTATCTCTTGTCTCCGCCCTTCGGATTGAGCTTAATCGAGCCTGCATTTTGGTCAATCAATTGATCAAAGAACATCGATCAAACCACAATGAGATTGAGTACCTTATTAAGCATTTTGAGGAAGAGAAAGCAGCTTGGAAGAGCAAAGAGCGGGATAGGATTCGCAATGCAATAGCATGCATTGCAGAAGAGCTTGAAGTTGAGAGGAAACTACGAAGGCAAACAGAGAGATTGAATAAGAAGCTTGGGAAAGAATTGGCAGATACAAAGGTATCTCTGTCAAAAGCAGTGAAAGAGCTTGAGAGTGAGAAGAGGGCGAAAGAAATATTGGAGCAAGTTTGTGATGAGTTGGCTAGAGGTATTGGAGAAGACAGAGCTGCGGTGGAAGAAATGAAAAAAGAATCTGCAAAGGTGAGGGAGGAGGTGGAGAAAGAAAGGGAAATGCTTCAGCTTGCTGATGTATTGCGTGAAGAAAGAGTCCAGATGAAGCTCTGTGAGGCTAAGTATCATTTTGAGGAGAAAAATGCAGCTGTGGAGAGGTTAAGAAATGAACTTGAGACCTACTTGAAAGAAAAGGCAGGTGCAGAAAACGGTGATGGTTCTCCAAATTATGAAAGGATTAAAGAGCTTGAGGCTTATTTAAAGGAAATCCAATTTGGATCATGTCAGCAGGATGAGAGGGAAGAGAATGAAGGGGGTGCAATAGGAAACGGAGAAGTTCATGATGGAGATGATTCAGCTGACAGTGATCTTCATTCCATTGAATTAAACATGGACAATAACAGCAGGAGCTACAAATGGTGTTATGTTTCTGAAGGTGATGCTCCAGACAATCCAAAGTGGTTTTCAGGAGGTAAAGATTTCAAGGGAAGGAAGTCGATCTCCGATAATATTCAATGGGGAAACATCTGTTTGCAAACAAGAAATTCCAATGGTATTGATGGTCCTGATTGTGACTTAATCAATGAAAATCAGGGAAGTCTGAATACGCTCTATAGGGAAAGGTTATCTGATCTTAGCTTCCATTATCCAGTACAAGATCATGAAGATGAAATCAAGAAATATAAAATATGTCAAGACTCTTAAAGACCATGTATTATCTGGTTCTAAAAGATCATCGACACAGAACTTTTCCAGTCCGACTCCCGTGTGGTGGAAATCCTTGCCTCTTCAGGAGGCTGGCAGTGTAGTTTCAGATGATAGTTCACCTGTGATACAAGAGGATAATTTGAAGCCCAGGATAGCATGAATGAGAGGTGATCGTTGAATTTCAACAAGCTCCAGACATTAAACTAGTTCTAAATTATGTTTTCTTTTTTCTTTTCCCTGCAGAAAAGCAATGCTTGCACTTTCTTCTAAATATTCAAGCCTTCCCACTGTCAAATTCATTTGCATCAGTCAACTTCTAAAAGCGAAAATGTAAATACAAATCATTTACAAGCTATATGGATCTGAGATTACTTGTCAACCAATACTTAAGTTTTGCAGTATGTATCCTTATTTTGCCAGTGTGGAACAATCAAATTATATTTTGTAAGTAAAGCAATTGCAGCAATTGCTCAGAAGATCAGTCCATGAAAATAGAACAAACAGAAGTCTGCTTTGAACATTTTTTTTTAATCTATGAAGTCTGATGGGGAATTCAAGGGAAGAGAAGTTGACATAGCAGATATATTCAGGAAGAGAATGCGTTGGTATTTCCTTATCTGCCACTATAATTTTCTATTAAAATGCAGCCATGTGAGATGCTTAGATACTTTAAAAGTCATTTGCCTTTTTGGTTGAATAATGACATCTACCTGAACGTCATACTAACATGATGGAGACAGCCAAACTTTGAGTATAATTATTATTGATCTTCATGATGTTTGAGATGAAGTCAGTTTCAGGGACCATAAATACTTGTAACATGTTTGGTAAATTTTCTGACACCGTCAAGTCACTGTTCTGGCTCCCCTCCAGCATAGTTACCACCACATGCAAATTAACTCTTTCAAGTTAGGCCCTTGTATTGATGCAGGAAATATGGTCTATAGGCAGCAAAGAAGATGAGGCTGGAAAAAATTTCTAATCTCTTGCCATATATCATTCACTCGGTTACATGAGATTAATTTCCAAATCCCCTGTCCACATGCATTTCATGGATTGAACAAAGACTTGACTAAATAAGAAAGAAAAACCAGGAAGGGTATTCCAAGTTTCATGATGCTCCATCACCCTTCCATGACTTGAATCCTTGAGATGAACCACAAGATGAATGTGTGGGGTTCGAACAACAAAAGGGCATTGCCTAAACTTCATCTCTCACAATTTTCCCATCCCCACAACCCAGAAAACTATTCCTCCATTTAAGAAAACTCATACTCCTTATTTATTTTTCTATATATTTCCATCACTACCAAAGTTTCAACTTTATCTTCTTGTCTATGGTTAAATTATGGCTGAACCCGGTGTCAAGAGGACTGACAATTCTGACCAATTTGCTCGAGCTTATACCTTCTTTGCTTGGTGAGATGTTGGCAGCGAGGCGCTACCATCCTCATCATCAGGAAAGTTCTACTCCCTTACAGGTTCTGTTTGCTGCATTGTTTTGTTTGGATTTACACAAGGACTTGAACCAAGTCCTCGAAGAGGGATCAAGGAGAAGTAGGCACTAAAGGGAAGAGAAGTTTATTGAAACTGTAAAATTGTTTCTTTGTTTTTGTACTTGATGTCTGATTTCTCCTACTTATCAATTCACATGTACATCTATTCAAGCCACAAAGTATTGTCAACACACACACACACAGACAGACCCAAATTGAGTTCTTGGATTGGAACTGACACTGATGCATTGAAGTCTACTTGGGACTTGTTTACCAACCAGCAGTGAGAATACTAAAGGGAAGAGAAGTTGCTTGGCAAATTATCAAACCAATAAATTCGGTCATCAATAGGCAACATCATGAAACTTATCAACTCGGCTGCGCCTGATTCACGAAACATTGGATCTTCTTTAGTTTTACACTCTTGTCAGATCCAGAAAACTACATAGATCACCGAATCATTTTTTAGATAACAGGTTCAATATTTTTATTAAACCGCTATCGTTTTATTTTTTAATTATTTAAAAATTCTTGATATAAATTTATATAACTGGATTTGAAATTGGTCTCTTAAAACTCAACTGAATAAACTAGGTGATATGGATTAAGATATAATATGTTGTCTGATATAACTAAGAACTGAATCCAAGTTAGACATCAAGTCTCGGATTTAATTTCTAGAAACAACTATGTCCTTATCTTTTTTTTTTTTAATGAATATAACCTTTCCTTTGTTTCCATGTAAAATAAATAAATAAAAGAGTTAATATATTTTTCTATCATTTTCTTTCCTTTTATTTCTAATCCATTTAAATATGGGTGTATCACAAATCAATATTGGAAAATTATAATTTTAGAAGGATGAACAACGGGTCCCAATGAACAATAAGATGGAATTCAAACCAAAGTAGAATTATTGAAGAGAATAACTCTTCTGCAATCTCAAGCTGGTAAAACCAGCTAGATTAGAGTAATTTTAGAGATTCAAGAACTACAGATTAAAAATGCTTAGCTTCTGTTACTAATGATGTCTAACTTTAGAGTAATTTTAGAGATTCAAGAACTACAACTCTGAATTAGCTCCTTTAATTGAGCTGATCTAGCAAAGTGCGTGTTGAGAAAAACTCATAGCTCAAATAAAAGTTGGAACAGAGCACAACTCAATGACACAGGAACACACGCAAACAAACACCTACTCCCTAATGTCAAGCTAAATTGTCATTCCAAGCAGTATAGGGGTTATGATGGCTATTTCAAGACTGCTATGGTGATTTCGGAAATACAATTTTGCCAAAATAACTCACCTTCACCAAACATTGCTGTCCTTGGGAGTGGCATTCTATTTTCCCAACAAATAGCAGCACCAATTTTCCCAACCGGAGTCTCAAAAACCGGAATCGTTGATCCATCTCCAAATCCCCACACTATACGCTCCACCGCCGTTGGCATAACTTTCACAAAAAGAAAAAGTCTTAGGCGCAGTCTTTCTTATCAGGAACAGCAATGGCTGAAGCATGATACTTCCTGAAATCCTCTCTGCCTTTAGCTGTACGCCTACCAATAGCAGCACCAAAACTTGATCCTCTAGGATAACCACCAATAAATGCTTCAGGAAACACAACCAATTAAGTCCCAAAACCGGCTGCCTCAGCCAGCAATCTCTCAGCCTTATCTTTACACACAAGAATCAGAAACTAGAACACGATTACAAACAAAAGAAAGTTTCCTTTTCTTCTGGGGCATAAAGAATTCAAGTACCTAGAGTGGCAGGAGTATCATAGAAGACAGTGGTGGCTTGAACAACAGAGGCACGGACAGTCGGTGCTGAAGAGTCGGAATCCATGTCTACCTCTGCAAAAAGTGGGCTTTCTGATAGTGGGACAGTAGGGACAAGAGCCATGTTTATGGTCTGAGCGGAGAGTGTTTGGTCTGTTGCCGTACTTGCTGTCTGAGAATTGTCAACTCCAGTCTCACAATGTCTTTGCCTTTTTTTTTGGGTTTTTTCTTGATTCTTCTTTATTATACACGCAGATTGGATAGATTAATACTAGTTAAATAAAAAACCTTTAAAAAAAAATTAAAAAGTTTTGTAATCACAAAAAGTTTTGTCAA
>Ga0307512_10007978_pt1 | contig 10394 bp, 10 predicted proteins | sample 14_EM_MG_FD_200267 | JGI IMG/M metagenome (GOLD analysis project Ga0307512, IMG submission 200267) | Populus trichocarpa ectomycorrhiza microbial communities from riparian zone in the Pacific Northwest, United States - 14_EM | ecosystem: Host-associated > Plants > Roots > Unclassified | place... | reverse complement strand
AGCCCCTAGGTTGGTCGTCCGGAAGCATCCCGTCGTTGCCCGGGCCTGCTGGTTGACGAGTAGTTGTAGCTCGTCCGCCCGGCCTGTTGTCCCTCGGATGTTGCCGCCCTTCCACCAAAGCTCCGACCCAAACATAGCGACCGACTGGACGTAGCCCATCATTATTTTCCTGTAGTTGGCCGGCGCGAGCCCCATCTGCCCCGTCAACCGCCGGAGGCGCGTCATCGCTCTCTTTCCGTCCCGGAGCCTGGTGTTATGGTGGACCCCCAGGGTAAGCTGCGAGTCGAGCCAGATTCCGAGCCACCTTGTCGCTTCCTTGTTAAATGGGACTTCGTTGTCCCCCACTCTCACCTTGGCCTTTGCCTCAGTACCTTTCTTCCTCCTCCAGAACATGGCTGCCTCCGTCTTCCCCTGATCGAAAGCCACTCCATTATTCTTTCCCCATTCTATAGCCGCCGCTGCTGCCTCTGACAGCTTCACAGCCACCTCCTCGTCATTCCTTCCTTTTGCCCACCACCGTTCGACCCTGTGCGGCGCCGCGCCTCGAGCAGCGACAAGTATTCTCAACACACCCCGTCTTGAGTTATCTCGCACCAGACGTTAGTGCCTTGGCAGTCTTTCATTTTTGTCTGCGGCACTAACGTCTGGAAGAACTCTCTCTTGAAAGGGGGACCTTGGCAAGGGGTCCAAGTTACCTCAAAATGTTAGGATGTTTTTCCAATTATTTCCAAAATCGGTAAGCATGCTACCCCAAATGGAACTCCACCCGCCCACAAAAAAGTATGCAGATCATGAATGCTAGATGAAAAGCACCAGAGCCAGAAGCAAGTAGAATTTTAACACCGTAAGTAATCATACAAGAGAAAGAATGACCAAATCTTATGCAAAACGCATGTACCATAGATATGTATCATTCCACGAGTGAAGGTTACAAACCCATTGTCTCGCGGAGCTTAACATCCGAGGGAATGGGAGTGGCAGTCCCAGAGGCGGCAGCTTGGCCACGAATTGCCGAGGTAGCGGCGGTCTGTTTGGTAGCGACGGACGGGATAGTAGCGGTCGATGTACTACTAGTGCTTGCAGGTGATGACCCAGGCAACTGCTGCTGGCCCGCGCGTGGACGCATTACCCCAGCGAGTAGCAGAAGTTGCAGCTGAGTATCCTCGCTGCGATCTGCGGAGTTTCCCGGTGAGTCCACCTTGATGTATTGACACAGCGGGTGGAAATGTCATTTGCAGGCTGTTTTGTATGGGATAACGAGCATCGTCTGGGTTTGTATGGGAAAAGAAGCATCGCAGCAAACCGCTCTACCGGGCGTGACCGCATTACCCCAGCAAGTAGAGGAAGTTGCAGCTATGTATCTGTGCTGCGATCTGCGGCATTTCTGGAGTCCACCTTGGTGTATTGACGTAGCGGGGGAAATGTCGTTGCCGAGGCTGTTTTGTAAGGGAAGACGAGCATCGTCTTGTTATGTATCAGAAAACAAGCATCGCATCAAACCCCTCTGCCGCCCGTGTATGCAGTACCACAGGGATGAGCAGAAGTGGCAGCTGAGTATCCTTGCTGCGATCTGCGGCGTTTCTGGGCGAGTCCACCTTGATGTATTGGCGCAGCGGGCGGAAATGTCGTTTGCGAGGCTGTTTTGTATGGGTTATGGGGAAACAAGTATCACATCAAACCGCTCTACCGGGCGTGTACGCAGTACCCCAGCGATCAAAGGAAGTTGCGGCTGAGTATCCTGGCTGCGATCTGCGGTGTTTCCGGGCGAACCCACCTTGATGTATTGACGTAGTGGGCGGAAATGTTGTTTCCAGGCTGTTTCAGTGTTCTGCATAGTCCGGTCCGGACGGCCGTCCACGCCGTCCGGACGGGATTTTGGCAGTCCCGTCCGAGCTCTGGACGCACCGTACTGAGATAGTCCGTCCCGTCCGTGATGGGGGAGGACGGCGGCCGTCCCCGTCCTCGCTGTTGGACGGACGGCGCTAGTAGTTTTATGTAAAATGTCACGTGCAAGTACTGTACTAGATAAGTGCATGAAAATTTTCCCCAAGTCTTCCTCTGCCGAAGATTCGCACATCTATGTACCACCACCAGGCCACCACAATCATGCCGCGAGCTCGGGCGAAAAAGAGCGACAAAGCAATTTCACAACTACATTCCAGTAGCCGAGAGGTCACCCAAACGATACGAGCAGAATATCAAAGTTATTGAGGACATGTTGAACGCGTTATGCGAGGAGGATTTGGCTTAGTCTATATGAGATTGAATTTATTGCCTTGCTTTTTTCTACAATTCTTTCTACAACCGCAGTGATGTGCCAACTATCACCCCATCCCACTCATTAGGCCTCGACGGATGTCTGCCCCATTGGATCACCGCCACAGTCAGTGCAGCTGCTGAGAACCCCACCAGAAAGAACCCATTGGGGGTTCCGGAAATATCACTATTTTGGTGGCGCCTTGGCAGTCGACCGCCGTCGACTGCCGTCCGTCTCGTCCTAGGGACACTCCGGACGGGCTCAGTCCAGTCCAGAGATTGGACGGACGGCATGAATTTTATGTAGTCCCGTCCGAGGCCCAGGACGGACGGACTGGACTATGCAGAACACTGGGCTGTTTTGTACGGGATATGTGAAAACGAGCATCACATCAAACTCCTCTACCAGGTGTGTACGCAGTACCCCAGCGATTAGCGGAAGTTGCAGCTGAGTATCCTCGCTGCTATCTGCGGTGTTTCCCGGCGACCCCACCTTGATGTATTGACGCAGCGGGCGGAAATGGCCTGCAAACAACATTTCCGCCTGCTGCGTCAATACATCAAGGTGGACTCGCCCGGAAACTGTTGAATGGTTATGACCGTAAGAGGATCTTCGAGGGCGAGAGAGAGAGATGGATGGGATTCTTCACGTTGTGACTAGAGTTTGAGCGACGACAATTTCTTGTTGTTTTTCTCGGAGGTTGTAAGAGTGTAAAAGACAAAGAAGAGAAAAGACCACAAGCACAAAGAACCCCATCGACCCTATCGCTGTGGTACGCGCTATTCCCAATCGAAGTTTCTTTGTTCGCAGACCCCGACGGGCACCGCGCCTCAAGCAGTGAGAAGCATTCCCAACACACCCCCTCTTCTCGTGCAGAGGCATCCCGAAATGACCAAATGCAAAACAGCCCATTAATCCTCGTCGACCTCATTAAAATCTGTGCAGTGAAAACCCTGCGGGAAAAACAGTTGCTATCAGGATGCCGACTCCAACAATACCAAAGTCAATCAAATGAAATCAAATGCCAGACCAAAATCAATAACACAACTCAGCTCAAACAACTTTTCCGTTCCTTCTCACATTCTAATTTTTCTTGTCGGTGATCCGGACCCCCTCTTCCTTGCAAGAGATCCACATCCCCTCATCCTTGCTGGTGTAGCTGTGATGGGTGCTTTACCAGGCCGGTAAGCTTCAAAAGCTGCTCATGTCGGGGACTCGGGGTGTGGCGAGCGGTTTCGTGAGGAGGTCGGCCGGATTGGCTGCCCAGGTAACGTGCTGGAACCTGACTGACCCTCGCTGCTGCTCATCGTGGACACGGTGATATTTGACGTCGATGTATTTCGACTTCTGACGCACAACTCCGGAAGCGATTAACTTGAGGGCACCCTGATTATCACATCCAATGGGCACCAGGCCTCCCGACACCAGTACAGACATTCCATCTGCTACCTCTTTGGTCATACGCTTCAGCCAAAAACTCTCCCAAGTGGCGTGAGTGCAAGCGATATACTCAGCTTCAAGTATTGAAAGAGCTACCACGCTTCGGGATTTCGATTGCCAGTGAATTAGCCCGGATGCTCGGTGTTGTCGTCGATGTAGCCAAGGCCGAACACGGATCCTCCAATCGATTTCCGGGTTGTCAGATTTCCTACCCTGTCCGAGTCGGTGAAGCCCACTACCGAGTTGTGTAAGTTGTAAATGTGTGAGGGTTTGAAGTGTAGATAGTCGGAGTGTGAGTACGAAAGTCATCGGTAGTCAATACGTAGTTCGGATGTTGTTTCCAAGTACCGTAGTACCCTCCTTGCGGCGGCCAGGTGCATTTCGAGGGGTTGAACGTTATATCGACTAAGAGCAGTGACGCTGAAGGCGATGTCTGGTCTGCTTCTGATTGCCACGTACATCAATGAGCCCACAATTAACAGGTACTCCTTGCGATTGGCTTTCTTAACTTCGCAGTTGGTGTTCGCGAGGTCCACTTGATGGTCAAGTGGCGTCTTTGCTGATTTTGCATCCTGCTGGCCAAACCTCTTCAGAATCGTGTCTATGTACGCCTGCTGGCAGATACTTATACTTTCATCTTCTCCTCGCTCAATTTCTATACCTAGAAACCTCTTGGCTGCTCCGAGATCGCACATCTTGTACTTTGCCTGTAGTAGACGCTTGATTTCGTGCTCTTTTCTATCGGTTCCATCATATGCTATTAGCAAATCATCCACATAGAGTATCAGCAGTACTCCGAGCTGGAGATATAGGTTTGAGTCCTCGGCAGATTGGTGAAATCCTATAGACTGTAGAAATCAGTTGATATCCTCAAAACACAGTCTGGGTACCTGTTTCAGTCCATACAGCGCTTTCTGAAGAACCAGTATGCTTCCGTCCGGCATATATGGTTCCAACCACGCAATCCCGAGACGAGTTTCCATATGGATATTATCTCGATCGATTTTCGGATTTAGGAATGCTGTAACCACATCCATATGATCAACATTCCATCCGTATTACGCCGAGAATGCCAATAACAATCGAAAGGTTGTCATTTTGGAGACTGGAATGTATGGTTCGTCATAGTCGATTCCTTCCTTCTGGGCATTTCCTTTGATGACCAATCGTGCCTCATGCTGGGTAGATCCATCTGGGTTGACCTTTCTCCGATAAACCCATTTGCATCCAATTGGTTCTCCATTTCCTTCGTTCTGTCTCTATCCTCGGTCAGTACCACTCATGTGATTTCCTCGGACAGTATCAAACGTGTGGTTTTCAATCAAGTGTGCCCCTTCTGGTGCATTGCTTCCTCCCATTCTCTCACTTGTGGGCTTCTGAGTGCCGCTTCATATGTAGCTACCCGTATTTCAGAGCGATGCAATAACCACACCACTGATTGGGCTGAAAATCAAATTAGTATTGGATTAATATGTTCTCGAAGGACTGCCGACGCGGTGTTGCAACTGGGCTGTATTGGCAAAACCGTGACGGAACTGGCTATACAGCAATACTGGCTCCGTCCCGAAGTGGGGTCTGCATACGCGGGGTATGCACATATTTGCGGTATCATATTTCATCACTCGTGCTTAGTCACGGATTTTCGAATCTGTTACAGCGCCAAGAAATGCCAAGACGCTACCTCGGCTAAGTGTCCGACACTCTACTCAGACATCAGACAGAATACGAGCACCGCTTTCAACTCGTACTGTTCCATCTCCACCACCATCTCTCTCCCCATCACCATCTCTACTGTTGCTACCACTCTTCTCTCCACGCCGGTACTTTCTCACAGTGTCGAGAACCCTCTGTTCCGGCGGTGATCCGGCGAAAACGTAACAGGTTATGAGCCCGCAGACGTAACCGCTCCATCAAACCTCATCAATCCTTCGCGCCCAAAGTAACTCCTGAAGGAGTCACCGGAAAGCGGGGGGGCCGGCAAATCGAGGTCCGATCTCTTACGTCCTCCTACACTATCCGTACAAACTTAGCTGACACTCACACAAGCAATAAGGAAACAACCCCGCCTCCCACCCGAAGAAAACAACCCCGCCTCCCACCCATCCCATCGCCATGGCCGAGAAGCCAGCTGTGAGGTCCAAAACCGGGAGGCGGCCAGAACTATAGTTCTATAGGTGGAAGAACAGCGGGTACGTGAGTTGCTGGTATCTGCATATCGAACAAAACAGGACCGTCCCTTCTCCGAAATATGTACCTCGTCAGGTACACACCAGCACTCCGACCCTCTGCCGTCAGATCCTCAATCCTCGGAGCCTCCTCGCGTGACATACCGCAACATTCTGGGCCAGACTGCTCCGAACCAACACGTCTAATTATCCCACAGTGTCCAGCGTCGGTTACTGCGGGCGCCTCGGGCGCCTCGGGCTAGGGCACGTTTCGGTTGATATCAGTCCCAGAGGAGAGACTAGTGCTAGCGTGGAACCTTCATACTTAAGGACCTGCCACTGGCACTCCTCGAGGAGACATGCTTCTCGATCCCCCCCGCGGTCCCTCACTACCACCCCCCTCATTTCTCTTCCACCCTCAATCCGAATAACCGCAGCCGCAACCCCAACAAGAACACGCGAGAAGCAATCTCCACCTTAAGTTGAAAATGTCCGGCGAAACTATCTCTCCTGTTTCACACTCTGGCAAGTTCTCACTTGCAGTCCGTGCGGCCCAGGATTGATCTGACGTTGATTGTTTTTCCCAGGTTCCGAGCCCACCGAGTCCCAAGTTCTGGTCAGCTCCTGACAAGCTGCCACCGCGACAACCTCCCCGCCTTCGAAGCAATCCGGAAAGCAATCGAGTATGCGACTGCGGTTCAAGACAAGCAGTACGATATCATCGATGGCTATTCGTTTTACATCGAAGCCGACGATACCGATGCCGCGAAAAATGTTGAATTGTCGTACTGCTTGTCTTGAACTGCAGTCGCATACTCGATTGCTTTCCGGATTGCTTAGAAGGCGGGGAGGTTGTCGCGGCGGCAGCTGGTCAGGAGCTGACCAGAACTTGGGACTCGGTGGGCTCGGAACCAGGGAAAACGAATCAGCGTCAGATCAATCCTTTGTCGCGCAGACTGCAAATGAGAACTTACCAGAGTGCGCAACAGGAGCGATGGTTTCACCGGACATTTTGAACGTAACGTGGAGATTGCTTCTCGAGTGATCTTGTTGGGGTTGCGGCTGCGGTTGCGGCTGCGGTTATTCGGATTGAGGGTGCAAGAGAAATGAGGGGGGTGGTAGTTAGGGTCCGCGAGGGGGATCGAGAAGCATGTCTATCCTAGGAGTGCCGGTGGGCCAGTGGTAGGTCATTAAGTATGAGGTTTCCACGCTGTTACGTTTTCGCCGGATCACCGCCGAAGCAGAGGGTACTTGACAGGGTGAGAACGCGCCGGCGTGGAGAGAAGCGTGGTAGCAACTGTAGAGATAGTGATGAGGAGAGAGATGGCGTTGGAAATGGAACAGTACGAGTTGAAAGCGGCGCGCGTATTCTTTCTGATGTCTGAGTATATCGAAAGAAAGAATAAAGATAGAGGGAGAAAGAACTAAGTACAGTTTTTTGTTTTTTGTTTAATCATCCTCGCATTCAGCCTGTGTTGACTATGGAGGTGCAGATTTTTGACCGTTTCCCCGACGCTGTCCACGCGATGGCGGCTCGTTGCAAGCTTTCCTTTGCCCTGCACCCCTCGATGGCTATTGGTTTTCTTCGAAGCCGACTGTAGCAATGCCGCCAAAATTGTTAAATCGTTTGCGAAGCTGTGTAAAAACGAGCTTGGAGTTCGCTACTTCAAGCGGCTCTCGATCCATTGTCTCGTCGCCCCGCTTCGACCGGCCCCCTACAACCAGGAGGCCTATGACGCAGAGTGTGCCGCCCTCGCCCGAGCACTGGAAGAGGCATCGAGAAGAAACATGATCCCAGACCGGGTCACCATCTTCAGCGACGCGCAGGCAGCCATCAGACGGATGGCGTCCGACGAGCCTGGCCCCGGCCAGAAGTACGCGATCCAGGCCAGAAGGCACATCGCGGAACTGCGGAAGAAGAGACCGGGCATCGCCATCGAGATCAGGTGGTGTCCAGCGCACAAGGGGGTGGAAGGAAACGAGAAGGCCGACGAATGGGCCAAACTCGCGGCGGAAGAGCCAGACACCCGCGGGGTGGAATGGCTACACTACCTGGACCGGACGGAGGCGCGCCCCATGCCCCTCCCCAGATCGCTCGCCAATATCAGGCGGGAGATCTACGGGAAAAAGTGGGCAGAAGCGCGGAAGTGGGCTGGAGGCCGGTCCTCCAAGCAGAAATATAGTCTACCGGACACCCACAAACCGGACGCGACGGTCCCTGGGAGCACCAAGAGGCTTGCCTCGCGGTTCTACCAGCTGAAGGCAGGGCACTGCCGCACCGGACAATACCTACACTGGACCAAGAGTCGCCCCGACCCCCAGTGCTGGTGGTGCCAGTGCCCCTCACAGACGAGAGAGCATCTCTTTAAAGAATGCTCGAAATGGAAGATGGAGCAGAAGATCCTCTGGGCGGAGGTGAGGAACGAAACAGGGCGGTGGAAGAGCCGGTGGCGGATCCGGGACCTCTTCGCCGACAAGAGGTGCAGTCAGGCGGTGCTGGACTTTCTTACGTCTACGGATGTTGGGAAGGTAGTGCCGGCTGTGGAAGAAGACGCAGGAAGCGAGGCGTCGGAGTGGGAGCTCCGGGAGAGGATGGAGCGGGAGGAGGAAAGGAGGACGGAGGCGGAGGCGCTGGGGGCTGGGGAGGAGCCGCTGTTCCTACCCACCCCACCCTTCATGGCTTCGGCGGGGGAGGAGTAGGGGACCGGCGCGCATTTTCCTTTGTCCTTTTCCGTATGTCATTTTCTTTATGTCATTTTCCTTTGTCTATTTCCTTGGTTCGCGATAACTTTTTCTGGAGGGCCGGGCGGAGGGCACAAGGGGAGCTTGCAACGAGCCGCTTCGCGCGGACTGCGGACAGGAAAACCGGGCAAAATGTACGCCGCCATGATCTACATAGGTCGCACGCGAGTATGAATAAACAAAAAAAAAAGCTTCGACCGGCCCCCGCCGCCCCCCCCTCAAGGAGTACGTGACGCCAGGCTGGTATGTCATGGGCTTTTGCGATCACATCGCAAAAAGGCGCTCGACGCCCCGCAATTTAGTTGTTCTACATTACGCCGCGTATGGTTGGACGGCTAATCATACGGACAGTGGCCGCGACTGCTACGCCTCACGAGGCAGCAAACAATCCTTCCCTTGGCAGATAGTCATGGATAGGGTCGGACTGCCTTTATTCTTGACTGCTGCTACGCAGGGGCGTCGACGAGGGGAAACTTGGCCTCGTCAAGGACCGTCGAGTTGATCGCCGCTTTTGACGCCTATACGACCGCGGAATACACAACGCGGAAAATATCCTCCACGGAAGACTTCTGCAGTACGGGGATGCAGATGAGGCGCGAGAGCGGTTTGCTCGACTTTTCTGAGGTGCTGGCCCGCATCTTGGCTCGCAAGGCCAAGTCCAAAACGCCGATACACCAATGTCTGGAGGGCTCCATCGCAATTACTCTCCGACTCGCAAGGCCTGCCGGGTTTCCCAAACACAATGTGGCGCCTGTGGCCCAATCGCAGGCACCCCACCCTTCCGCAGCTAACCCCGTTAAGAATGACACCTCACTCGTGCTTGCAGGCCCCGGTACGGCACCTGCCGGCAAGGTGAAGTGTTGTGCTCAGTGAAATTTGGTGACGATATTGGGGCAGAACGTTTGGAGGAGCTTCTGAATTGGGTCAGGCATTTGGATCACGGCTTCACGATAAAAACGGAGTGCGCTAACAGAACTGCATCGGCAGTGATGATCTGTAGTGTGCCTCTGCGCAGTTGGCTCAGACTCTGAGGTTCGAACGGCTTTGAAATGATTAGCCTGGTTGCTGGGGAGAACATCATTAGTCCATAAGTATTCTCCTCCTAGGATCTTCGGCTCTCGCAGACGTGGTTTTTGAGTAACACTCATCTCACTTTGTCGTCGAAGAAGCTTCGGCTCCTCTTTACATTACGAGAATGCTTTCGAGTGTCTGTGGGTCGGAGTTAGATGTTATAGTAATATGGCAGGGTGGATACGTGGTGCTAATGGTTCTGATGGCGGGGATGAGTTTCATGCATTCTCGGAACGTAACAGTACGTACGGTGGCGTGGTGGAGATGGTTGCGACACGGGATGAGACGAGATGGATAACCGGGATATTGAGAAAAAGGAGGCCCTCTATCCCAACATCTGAGAAGAGAAACGACCCTCACTGAAACTCGGGTGTTGGGTTGGGGCTTGGGCAATGTGATCCGCCGTCGCAACCAGCGCACCACCATCCATTGGCAATAAGGACTATTGCAAACTTCTCATCAGCGATTTAACATCCCAATCACGGGTTCTGCAGATGCGCACACACTGTCGAGGAAGCCAGTCAAGTTGCATAATCCTTGGGTTGTGTGTTTCCCTTAGCCTGCGCATATTTTGGTGCATTGGAGGGCAGCCTTGATCCACATAGATGGAGGTACATTTCCGCGGTTTTCCTCTTCCACTAGTTGGCGCCAAGAGTCCCTTAATCCTGAACCACAGGACGAATGTATATTTACTTGTTCAGTGAACGCACTTGACAATG
>Ga0307512_10007977_pt1 | contig 10395 bp, 7 predicted proteins | sample 14_EM_MG_FD_200267 | JGI IMG/M metagenome (GOLD analysis project Ga0307512, IMG submission 200267) | Populus trichocarpa ectomycorrhiza microbial communities from riparian zone in the Pacific Northwest, United States - 14_EM | ecosystem: Host-associated > Plants > Roots > Unclassified | place... | reverse complement strand
TGGACGCCGGGTCGTAGAGGGGACTCTCATTGGCTCCGCTGGCCGTCCCGTAGAGGAGCATCTCGAAGCCCTGCATGGTGGCCGCTTCACCCGCGGGCTTGCCCGTGTAGATGTTCATGGGGATGACGCCGGGGACCTTCACCTTGATCGCGCGGGCCGCGTCGAGGATGTCGGCCCAGTTCGCCGGCTGCCAGTCGGCGGGGAGCCCGGCCTTCTTGAAGATGGCCTTGTCGAACCAGAGTCCCCGGGTGTCGGTTCCGTCGGGGACGCCGTACGTCTTCCCGTCCTGGGCCTGCGCCGCCTCCTTCGACGTGTCGATGAACTGGCTCCAGTCGTCCCACTTGGCGAGGTACGGGTCCAGCGGCTTGAGGTAGCCGCTCGTGATGTCGGAGTTGATGAGGAACGTGTCCTCGTAGACCAGGTCCGGGGCCGTCTTCGGCGAGCGGAGCATCTGCTGGAGCTTCGTGTAGTACTCCGAGTCCGGGGCCTTGATCGGGACGAGCTCCACCCTCTTGCCGGGGTTCGCCTGCTCGAACTGGTCCTTGATGTCGGCGAGATACGTGTCCATCACCTTGACGGAGTTGTCCGTCGACTGTTTGAAGGAGATCTTCACCGTGTCCGGATCACTTCCGGAGTCGCTGCCGCAGGCACTGAGCGCGGTGGCGGTGAGCAGGGTGGCGAGGAGAAGCGGAACGGCTGTGGGGCGCACGGGTACAACCTCCTGCTGGCCGACGTCTTTGTGGCCGGGTTGGGCTGCACGAGAACCTAAGAGGGCTGGTCCAGCCAGGTCAATGACTTTGCATGATCAGTCCGCCACAGTGCGTACGGTCGCGCACACTCAAGGTACTGCCGAGCCGCCCCGCCCGGCGGGGCCCCCGGCGTCCGGAAGGGGAACGCGAAATGCCGGAACAGGACGTGAGCGTAGGCCAGTTGCTGCTGTTCGAGTACCAGAACGTCAAGGACGAGCAGAAGGCACGGATCGGGTTCCGCGACAACCTGCTGTACGTGACGCTCGCGGTCGTGGCCGCCGCGGCCACCGCCTCCGCACAGTCCGGGCAGACCTCCATGCTGCTGGTGCTGTGCGTGCTCGAAGCGTTCGTGGTCGTCGGGCTGGCGGTCCAAGTCGCGTTGTACGCCGGGGTGTTCGGCTCGGGACGGCGATCACCGACGTACCTCTCGGGTACGAAGACGACGTACCACCTGGGTACGAAGACCCCGTCCGGCTAGCCCTTCACCCACCGGTACTGCAGCTCCGGTCGCCCCACCTGCCCGTACTGAGGACTGCGCCCCGCTCTCCCCGCGTCCACCAGATGTTCCAGATAGCGCCGGGCGGTGATGCGGGAGATGCCGACGGCCTCGGCGACGCCCGTCGCGGTCAGGCCCTCGTCGCAGTCGCGCAGGGCGCGGGTGACCCGCTCCAGGGTGGGGGCGCTGAGCCCTTTGGGCAGGGCGGCCGGGCCGGGGGCCCGGAGGGTGGCCAGGGCGCGGTCGACCTCGTCCTGGCCGCTGGCCTCGCCGGCCGCCGCGTGGAACTCGGCGTAGCGAACGAGGCGGTCACGGAGGGTGGCGAAGGTGAACGGCTTCAGTACGTACTGCACCACTCCCAGTGACACCCCCTCCCGCACCACCGTCAGGTCGCGCGCCGAGGTCACCGCGATGACGTCCGCGTGATGGCCGGCGGCGCGCAGCGAGCGGGCCAGCTGCAGGCCGTGCACGTCCGGCAGGTGGAGGTCCAGGAGGATCAGGTCCACGGGCAGGCGGTCCAGCGCCCGGCGGGCCTCCGCGCCCGTGTGGGCCTTGCCGACGGCCGTGAAACCGGGCACCCGCCCCACGTACAGGACATGCGCGTCCGCCGCGACGGGGTCGTCCTCGACGACCAGGACGCGGATGTCCCGAGAGGGGGAAGGCGTGCTCATACGGTGCCTCCGTGCGGCGTCGGCTCGGGCTCGGACTCATGCGTGAGCCCAGGACCGCCGCCGGACCCGTCCCCAGACCCGTCCACGGCCCCTGACCCGGACTCGGGCCCGGCGTGGACCTTAGTCCTCCCCTGCCCCGCCGTCGGCAGCGGCAGCCGTACCTCGAAGGACGCGCCGCCGCCCGGGGCCTGCGTCACCGTCAGTGTCCCGTCGTGCCGGGCCACCGCCTGCCGTACGAGGGCGAGGCCGAGCCCCCGCCCGCCGGGCCCCGCGGGCTTGGTGGACCAGCCGCGCTGGAAGACCGCCTCGGCGTGGGCCGGGTCCACGCCCGTACCGGTGTCGACGACCCGCAGGACCAGCCCCTCGGCGTCCGCGATCGCCGTGACCGTGACACGGGCGCCGACCGAGCCCTGCGCCGCGTCCACCGCGTTGTCGATCAGGTTGCCGAGGACCGTCACCAGGTCACGGGAGGGCAGGGACTCCGGGAGCAGGCCGTCGTCGATGCTGCTGTCCTCGGAGACCACCAGCTCGACGCCGCGCTCGTTCGCCTGGGCCGTCTTGCCCAGGAGCAGCGCGGCCAGCACCGGCTCGCTGACCGCCGCGACGACCTGGTCGGTCAGCGCCTGGGCCAGTTCCAGCTCGGCCGTGGCGAAGTCGACGGCCTCCTCGGCCCGGTCCAGCTCGATGAGCGAGACGACGGTGTGGAGGCGGTTCGCCGCCTCGTGCGCCTGCGAGCGCAGGGCCGTGGTGAAGCCGCGCTCGGAGTCCAACTCGCCCATCAGGGACTGCAGTTCGGTCACATCGCGCAACGTCACGACCGTGCCCCGGCGCTCACCGCCCGACACCGGCGAGGTGTTCACGACGAGCACCCGCGACTCGGTCAGATGGACCTCGTCCACGCGCGGCTCCCCGGACAGCAGGGCGCCCGTCAGCGGCGTGGGCAGGCCGATGTCCGCCACCGAGCGGCCCACCACGTCGTCGGTCACGTCGAGCAGCTCACGCCCGCCGTCGTTGATCAGCGCCACCCGGAACTGCCCGTCCAGCATCAGCAGCCCCTCGCGCACGGCGTGCAGCGCTGCCTCGTGGTAGTCGTGCATCCGGCTGAGCTCGGCCGCGTTCATCCCGTGGGTGGAGCGGCGCAGCCGGGCGTTGATGACGTACGTACCGACGGCCCCCAGGGCCAGGGCGGCCGCCGCGACGCCGATCAGGGCCTGCACCTGGCCCTCGACCCGCTGGCTGATCTCGTCGACCTTGATGCCCGCGCTGACCAGGCCGACGATGCGGTCGTCGTCGTAGATCGGCGTGACGGCCCGCACGGACTCGCCGAGCGTGCCCGTGTACGTCTCGGTGAAGGGGTGGCCGAGGAGCGCGCGCTGCGTGTTGCCGAGGAAGTGCTGGCCGATCAGGTCCTTGTTGGGGTGCGTCCAGCGGATGCCCTCGGGGTCCATGATCGTGACGAAGTCGACCTGGGCGTCACGCTGCACCGACGTCGCGTACGGCTGGAGCGGCTTCGTCGGATCGTCCGTACGGATGGCCTCCCGCACGGACGGCGAGTCCGCGACCGACCGCGCCACCGCCATCGCCTGGCGCCCCGCCGCGTCCTCTGCCTGACTCCGGTCACTGATATAGGTGAAGAGCGCACAGCCCGCGACCACGACCGCGACGAGCACGGCCTGCATGGCAAACAGCTGACCTGCCAGGCTGCGGGGTCGGGGGGCACGGGGGAGGCGCATGGAAACAGTCTGCCCCTCCGGATAAGTGCGAACTAAATGAACGGAAGGGTGACGGCCCTCACAGGGCGGGAGATAGTCACCGACAACCCCCGGACGTGAGCCGCACGCCGGATGATGCCGACGACGTCGTCAAGGAGGGCAGCCGTGACCAGTACATCCGATACGGCACCTGCCGCTCCCGCTGCCAAGCGGGACCGCACCCACTACCTGTACATCGCGGTGATCGCCGCCGTGGCCGCCGGCATCGCCGTGGGCCTGATCGCTCCCGACTTCGCGGTCGAGCTGAAGCCCATCGGTACCGGCTTCGTGAACCTGATCAAGATGATGATCTCGCCGATCATCTTCTGCACGATCGTGCTGGGCATCGGCTCGGTACGGAAGGCCGCCAAGGTCGGCGCGGTGGGCGGCATCGCGCTCGGCTACTTCGTGGTCATGTCGTTCGTCGCCCTCGCCATCGGCCTGGTCGTCGGCAACATCCTGGAGCCCGGCACGGGCCTCGCGGTGACCGACGCGATCAAGGACGCCGGTCAGGGCCAGGTCACCGAGGCGAAGAACACCGAGGAGTTCCTGCTCGGGATCATCCCGACGACGATCGTCTCCGCGTTCACCGGCGGCGAGGTCCTGCAGACCCTGCTCGTCGCGCTGCTCGCCGGCTTCGCGCTCCAGGCCATGGGTTCGTCCGGCGCGCCGATCCTGCGCGGTGTGGAGCACATCCAGCGCCTGGTCTTCCGCATCCTCGCCATGGTGATGTGGGCGGCGCCCATCGGTGCGTTCGGCGCGATGGCGGCGGTCACCGGCTCGGCGGGTCTGGACGCACTCAAGAGCCTCGCCGTCCTGATGCTCGGCTTCTACGTCACCTGTTTCCTCTTCGTCTTCATCGTGCTCGGCACGATGCTGCGGATCGTCGCAGGTCTCAACATCCTCATGCTCTTCAAGTACCTGGGCCGTGAGTTCCTGCTGATCCTGTCGACCTCCTCCTCCGAGTCCGCGCTGCCGCGGCTCATCGCGAAGATGGAGCACCTGGGCGTCAGCAAGCCCGTCGTCGGCATCACCGTCCCGACCGGTTACTCCTTCAACCTCGACGGCACCATGATCTACATGACCATGGCCTCGCTGTTCATCGCCGACGCCATGGGTACGCCGATGTCGGTGGGCGAGCAGATTCCGCTGCTCCTCTTCCTGCTGGTCGCCTCCAAGGGCGCGGCGGGTGTCACCGGAGCGGGTCTGGCCACTCTGGCGGGCGGCCTCGCGTCCCACAAGCCGGCGCTGGTGGACGGGATCGGCCTGATCGTCGGCATCGACCGCTTCATGAGCGAGGCGCGCGCCCTGACGAACTTCGCGGGCAACGCGGTCGCCACGGTTCTGATCGGTACGTGGACCAAGGAGATCGACAGGGGTCGCGTCGACCAGGTGCTCGCGGGGCAGCTGCCCTTCGACGAGACGACCCTCCTGGACGACGGCCACGGTTCCGCTCCCGCCCCGGCGGAGGTCCCGGACCAGCCGGAGGACAAGACCCTGGCCAAGGCCTAGCCCCGGGCCTGGGCCCCGCCCCGGAACTCCGGGCGGCTGGGTGCATCCCCCGTCGCTCAGCCGCCCGGTCACTCCGTTCACGGCGCCCACTTCACATTTCCGTCTCACATTTCCGTGCTTCCCCGGCCACCGGCCGGTGGCCCCGGTCCTCCCGACCGGGCCCACCGGTCGGTGGCTTTTGGGCGGGAGGGAGTGGGCGGGGGTGGTCGGCAGGGTGCGGGCGGCCGGTGGCTGAGTGCGCGGTTCCTCGCGCCCCTAAGGGCGCCGATGGCCGGGGCGCGCTCCGTTGGGGGCGCGGGGGCGCGGCGCGCTCAGCCCACGCGACGACGGAGACGTACGCACGGGCCTGGGCCCCCGCCACAGGCGCGAGGAACGTCGTGCTCGGCCCACGGACGGCCGGAGGCGTACGCACGGGCCTTGGGCGCCCCCTCAGGGGCGCGGGGAACTGCGCGAGCAACCACGACGGACCGGGACGCACGCACCGGCCTCGACCTACTCCCCAGGGGCGCGGGGAACTGCGCGACCAGCCCGCCACGGCCTCAGCCTGCTCCCCGGGCCCGGCCCCGCGTCCCGGTTCCCTTGGGGTCACCCACTTACCTTCCGCTCAGTACCTGACCAAATAGTGCGTACTTGTGGGGAGTTGGGCCCGAGACCAGCATGGTCGGCATGACAAATGACCTTGAAAAGACCCCTGTCACCGTCCTGGGCCTGGGCGCCATGGGCCAGGCCCTCGCCACCGCGTTCCTGAAGGCGGGCCACCCCACCACCGTCTGGAACCGTTCCCCCGGCAAGGGCGACGACCTGGTCGCAAGGGGCGCGGCAAGGGCGACCAGCGCCCGCGAAGCCGCACGCGCCGCCGACCTGGTCGTCATCTGCGTGGTCGACCACGACGCGGCCGCGGCCGTCCTCGACTCCGTCGCCGAAGAGCTCCCCGGCCGGGTACTGGTCAACCTCACCTCGGACACCCCGCAGCGCGCCCGCACGACCGGCGCCTGGGCGCAGGAACGCGGCATCGACTACCTCGACGGCTCGATCATGGTGCCGGTCGACCTGATCGGACAGCCGCCCGCGCTGATCTTCTACAGCGGCCCGCGAGCCGCGTACGACAAGCACGAGACGGCGCTGAAGGCGCTGGGCGGCAAGCCCGCCCACCTCGGCGAGGACCAGGGGCTGGCCGCCGTCCACGACCTGGCGCTGCTCGACTACTTCTACAGCTCGATCTCCGGCCTGCTGCACGCGTACGCGCTCGCCGGTGCCGACGGGGTGCGCGCGGCGGATCTCGCCCCCTACCTGGACACCATCACCGCCTTCATGCCGTCCCTCGCCGCCGAGGCCGCTCAGCACGTCGACGCGGGCAGCCACCCGGGCGAGGCCGCCAACCTCGGCATGATGGCGTCCGGCGTGGGCCACATCCTGGAGTGGGCCGAACACCGCGGCCTCGACGTGAGCACCCTCCGCCCGATCAAGGAGGTCTACGACAAGGCCGTCGCCCTCGGCCACGCCGCCGACAGCTGGACGAGCACGATCGAAGTCGTACGCGGCGACGCAGGCATGCCACGCGGCGACCGGGCGAGCCAAACCCTTTGACCCGTCGGCGAGTTCGGGCCTCCTGGACGAGGCGGACGAGGCGGACGGGGCGGCGCGGCTCGACACGCGCTCAGGAGCCCACCCCCGCCTCCAGCCGCGCAGCCTTCAGCCGCGCCACCTCCTCCGGCGTCAGTTGGAAGGCGTAAAGGCCGGTGGCGTGGCCGGGACGGCGGTGGAGCGGTCGGGGCGGGCTGCGTGGCCGGGATCTTCGGGCGTCGGCCGTGACGGCCAGTCCAGCGAGCTCCGCGATATCCCGCCCAGCGGACTCCACGGCAGGAAGGCGAGACCCGGCTCGGCGCAGAGCCGCGGTTCGGGTTCGCTGTCCCGGACGGCAGCAGACCTGGTCGACGACGACGTCGAGAGTCCGTGAACCGAGCGCATTCTCAAGGGAATTCTCGTCACTGCGGTCGGAGACGAGTTGAATCGTTCCCGGGGGCAGCCGGGCCGGCAGCCGCTTGCCGGAATACCGGTTTCCGCCAATGCCACGCACCTCGCGTACGGCGCCCCTCCCGGAATTCCCTTCACCGAGGTCCTGTTCGGTGGACCCTGTGGTCACAATTCGTACCGAAGGAACCACGGCAGCTGCGAGCCGCCGCCAACGAAACGTCGGCGGTCTTCGCCGCCCTGGACCGGCGGATCCTGGAGCTGCTCCAGAGCGACGGCCGCATCGGGCTCAGCGAGCTGGGCCCATGGACCCGAGCACCCGAGGACCCTGGAGCCGGCGGCTCGGCCGTACGGCGACGTCGGTCCTCCTGTCGTCCCCGGTGGAGCGGAAACCGCTGCTGCCTCCCGCGTTGCCTTGACGCCGGGGTCAAGGATTACGTTCGTACGTATGCGAATCGGCGAGCTGGCGGCGCGGGCCGGGACCACCACGCGGACCCTCAGGTACTACGAGTCGCGGGGGCTGCTGCCCGCGCGGCGGGGGAGCAACGGGTACCGCACCTACGACGAGGACGACGTGAAGCTCCTGCGGCAGATCAGGACGCTGCAGGACTTCGGGTTCGACCTGGAGGAGACGCGGCCCTTCGTGGAGTGTCTGCGGGCCGGGCATCCGGAGGGCGACTCCTGTCCGGCGTCGCTCGCCGTGTACCGGCGCAAGCTGGGCGAACTCGACGCGCTGATCGGTGAGTTGCAGGCCGTGCGTGTGCATGTCGGCGAGCAGTTGGCGCGGGCCGAGGCGTCGAGGGACGAGCTGGCGGCCGGGGCGGAGGTTCCGGGCGGTCCGGAGCCGGTGTGCGAACTGGGAGGGACCATCAGGTGATCAGGGCAGCGGGTGTGGCCGAAGTGACGGACGCGGACTTCGAGGCGGAGGTGATCGGGGCGGAGCTGCCCGTGCTGGTGGAGTTCACCGCCGACTGGTGCCCGCCGTGCCGGCAGATCGCGCCGGTGCTGAGCGCCGTCGCCTCCGAGGAGCGCGACCGGCTCAAGGTGGTGCAGCTGGACGTGGACACGAACCCGGAGACCACGAACGCGTACGGGGTGCTGTCGATGCCCACGCTCATCGTGTTCCGTGACGGGCAGCCGGTGAAGTCGATGGTGGGCGCCCGGCCCAAGCGACGGCTGCTGGAGGAACTGGCCGACGTGCTGTAGCCGGCCAGTCGGCTGACAGCCGCGTCCGCCGGCATCCATCGGCCGAAACTCCCAGGCCAACAAGAAATCCCCCGCGGCCAATTGCCTGCGGGGGATTTCTCTGCGTATATTGAATGGTTCGCGACTTCAAGAAAGTTGGTCGCGAAGAAGTTCACTAGGCGCAGTATATCCGGCCGGGAGCGGAATTGTCAAACAGGGGATCACACACAGAATTCACCGACGATGAATTGAGGCACGAGCAGGAATTCATCGACGGTCTGTACGCGCGCGTGGACGCCCTGCGCGGCGGCACCGAGGCCTCGGTGACGGACGCGCTCGCGCAGGGCAGCACGCCGATGCAGGCCCGCCTTGAGCGGGACATCCTCGTCGCCGAGCGCTCGGGCCTGCTCGCCGCGCTCAACGCGGTGGACGGCTCGCTCTGCTTCGGCCGTATCGACCTGAACACGGGACTCACCCACCACATCGGCCGTATCGGCATCCGCGCCGACGACACCGAACACACCCCGATCCTGATCGACTGGCGGGCCCCGGTCGCCCGCCCCTTCTACCTCGCCACCGGCCACACCCCGATGGGCCTGCGCCGCCGTCGGCACATCACCACCGAGGGCCGTTCGGTCGCCGCCCTGCACGACGAGATCCTCGACCTGGGGGACCAGCGGCGCACCGGGCACGAGGACCCGACCGGCGACGCCGTGCTGCTCGCCGCCCTCAACTCCGCGCGCACCGGCCGCATGAGCGACATCGTGCAGACCATCCAGGCCGAGCAGGACCGCATCATCCGCGCCCCGCACCGCGGAGTGATGGTGGTGGAGGGCGGCCCGGGCACCGGCAAGACCGCCGTGGCGCTCCACCGGGCGGCCTATCTCCTCTACGAACACCGGGAGTTGCTCGCCAAGCGTGCCGTTCTGATCGTCGGCCCGAACCCCGCCTTCCTCGGCTACATCGGCGAGGTCCTGCCCTCGCTCGGCGAGACGGGCGTGCTGCTCGCGACCGTCGGCGAGCTGTACCCCGGTGTGAGGGCGACCGCGTCCGACACCCCCGAGGCCGCCGCCGTGAAGGGCCGCGCCGAGATGGCCGACGTCCTGGCCGCCGTCGTACGCGACCGTCAGGCGCTGCCCGACCCGGTGATCGCCATCGAGCACGACCGGGACATCCTGATGCTCGACGCCGGTCTCGTACGCGTCGCCCGTGACCGCACCCGCGAGGTGGACCTGCCGCACAACGCGGCCCGCGAGCACTTCGAGGGTCACATCCTCAACACCCTCACCGACATGCTCGCCGAGCGGATCGGCACGGACCCCTTCGACGGCACGAACCTGCTCGACCCGAGCGACGTCACCCAGATCCGCGACGAACTGGCCCAGAACCGCGAAGTCTGGGCCGCCATCGACCAGTTGTGGCCACGTATCACTCCGCGGCGACTGATCGCGGACTTCCTGGCAGAACCCGACGCGTACGTGTCCGAGGCCGACGCGAACGCCATCCGCCGTACGGTGACCCGGGCCTGGACCACCGCCGACGTCCCCCTCCTCGACGAGGCCGCCGAACTCCTCGGCGAGGACGACCGGTTGGCGCGGGCGGCCGCGGAGCGGGAGCGCAACCAGCAAGTCGCCTACGCCCAGGGTGTGTTGGACGTCTCCTACGCCTCCAGGACGTACGAGTTCGAGGACAAGGACGACGAGGACGCCGAGGTTCTCTCCGCGCACGACATCATCGACGCCGAGCGGATGGCCGAGCGCCACGAGGAGGACGACCACCGCAGCGCCGCCGAACGGGCCGCGGCCGACCGGACCTGGGCGTTCGGGCACATCATCGTCGACGAGGCGCAGGAGCTGTCGCCGATGGCGTGGCGCCTGCTGATGCGCCGCAGCCCCACGCGGTCCATGACCCTCGTCGGCGACCCCGCGCAGACGGCCGACGCGGCGGGTGTCGGCTCCTGGGCGGACATCCTCCACCCCTACGTCGAGGACCGCTGGGACCACACCCGTCTCGCGGTCAACTACCGCACCCCGTCCGAGATCATGGACGTGGCGGCGGCC
>Ga0307512_10007976_pt1 | contig 10397 bp, 21 predicted proteins | sample 14_EM_MG_FD_200267 | JGI IMG/M metagenome (GOLD analysis project Ga0307512, IMG submission 200267) | Populus trichocarpa ectomycorrhiza microbial communities from riparian zone in the Pacific Northwest, United States - 14_EM | ecosystem: Host-associated > Plants > Roots > Unclassified | place... | reverse complement strand
TGGCAGAGGTAAAGAACGGTGGTGGCAGCAACCGCTGTCGCACCTGCCCACGCTGCCCACTCTGTACCGCAACATTCTCAAGTGCAGTCTCGCTTATTTGTTGGGATCCCTGTTCACCTATTACCCTCCACTCGCGCAGTTCATCTCGGAGTTGACCCAAGACAGCCCGGCCGAGAAGTATCCCTCCGTTATGGGCCACATGGTCGCGACAGTGTAAGTCTGTCACCTTTCGGACTACCTTATTCGATTCTGCGTGACTTAGTCGCTGTGCAGCACCGTGTACTACAATCCGGCCAAGACACTTGGCGGGATGATAGAGGCGGATATCTACTGCCTCATGGGGCTCGCCTTTGCGTCTTTCATCTCTCTCGGGAGCATGTACACATTTTGGGCAATCGAACCGCACGCGGGGTGGGAATGGCTCGCGGACACCCTCGTACTCGTGTGGATTGGCGTTGGGATGTCGCTCGTTGCGTGGTTTAAACTTTGGATAGCCAAGCCGACGTTCAATCCAGGTCTGACACACATGCTTGTGGCATCTGGCGTTTCTTCTGACGATGGCTTGTGTAGCTGCTAGCATGACGTCAATTATCCTCTTCGTTGTGTAAGGGCGTGATTTTATTTAGTTGTAAGGCTTTTGGGCTGACCAACACTAGGGTTGTAAAAGAAGGCGGAATAGAGACCCTCATGCAAGTCGCGCTCATCGTCGCGATTGGGGCTCTTATTTCGAATTTCGTGTGTATGGTCCTCTGGTCCCAGTCCGCCAAGAAAAACCTGCAGGCGAACATGGTCAAAACCCTCGATTCGTTCTCGACGCTAATCTCGTTGCTGACAAGTACTTTTCTGCTCGAAGACGAGTATTTTCAACCCTCGCAGGAGAAGATATCCAAAGCCGTGGCGGACCATCAGGCTGCGTTCACGGGACTGAAGAAGAATTTGGCCGAGGCACGGAGTGAATGGCTCTGCGACGGTCCCAGCGCGGGACCATCAGGTAACGGTGACGATCCATATGGGGATGCTGTAGATAGCCTCACGCGCCTAGCGCAACACCTTAATGGTCTTCGTAGTGGTACGAGCCTCCAATATGAGCTCGCAAAGGCACACCGGGACGGCAAAGTCGCGATTCGTCGGCAATCGGTACATGGCCACATGGTCACAAGCGTGCGCGAGACCGAACTCGGGAAGGGCAAGGCACCCTCGGAGGGGCATGGTAATGGCAGTACAGAAGACGTCATGCTTCGTGCAGCAGCTGCGGTGTTCGGCGATCTGGTCGGGGAGCTCGATTCCCCCTTGCGCGCACTTTCGGTAAGTTCGGACGGGGGGATGTTTCATGTTCCCATATTCCTCATCATACAAGTTTGTTGTGCTTACGAGTAATCCGCCCTGTTCGTCGGGGCGTCGCTTTCTTTGGATCAGTCGACTTGTACGAGGGCGATTGGGCATCTTCGTGGTGCCTTTTCTGATCAGGGCCACACCTCCGCGGACACCGAGATTGTCCTGGACGAGTTTATCGAACTTGCCAACGGGATCCAACGAGCGCTTTTTGAGTTTGATAGCACGTCAAATCATGCCGTGTTGCGTCTGTATCAACGCGTTGACGTCCATGGCTCCACCTCGCACGGATCTACCGCTACTGCGTCCGCCTCCGAGGAAAACCCCAATCCATTCCTTCCTGGTGGCGAAGGCGAACATGTGTTCCTGGTGTACTTGTGCGTGGACATGCCGTCCTCATCGGAGACTGGTCTTTTTTTTTTTTCTGACCTGTCCCAGTTTTATTTTTGCCATGCAGGAGTTTGCGCGGGAGCTCATCTCGTTGACGGTCGCGACGAGCAGGGTCTATGCGGCTGAGCGGCCCGAGGACTCCCGTGGCTGGCTCACCCGCATTTCCGCCGCGTTGTCGGGCGTGTTCTCTTGTTGCCTTCGAAGCCGCGTCAAGACATCTGTATCAGAGTCCCAATCGAGACAAAGTGAGACGTCGGCGCCATCGAAGCCGGTTCGGCGAGGCCTGCACAGGAGAATATGTATGTTGTTCTTTATTTTTTTGGTGCCGCCCCACCAGAAATCACGCTGTTGTGGGGGAGTTGGAGTTTCTGATTGACAGCGGCATCACAGCGGGAATACTGACAAAGGACAAGTCACGCATCGCGTATTCATTCCCCAAGGTCCTTCCGCACGCACCCGACACGGTGCAGACGCCTTCGCGCGTGGGGCTGTCCGCATGGCGACGATTCCAATTGTGGTTGTGGAATTTGGGCGCACGCACGCGGGATCATGATATCAAGTATGCGATCAAGACGGGCGCGGCCACCGCCATTCTAGCTGCGCCTGCGTTTATCGAGGCGACACGGCCAACTTTTATGGAGTATCGTGGAGAATGGGCATTAATTTCGGTGAGTGTGATGTCCCGCTGGCCGGTGCACACATAGTAAAGGTTGAAACGGAATCTTTAGTTTTTTGTCGTCTTGTCTCCCACAATAGGCGCGGTGCGTTTGGTCTTCTATCTTTGATCGAAAGGGGGCGATTCGATTCGAGCTCATGACGCGTAGACCAATTTCCTTAGCGTGCATCGCATCCTCGGGACACTGTGAGCGCATTATGCTACTTAGCCCCCGGGTTCCCCTAACACGCGCCCTCTTCGATTTCGTAGGTCTGGCGCCGTGACTGCGGCGACCGCCTACACGTTGTTCCACGAGACCCCGGCCGTCCTGGCAGTGTTCGGGTTCTGCTTCTCGATGCCATGCTTTTACTACATCGTCGCCAAACCGCAGTACGCAACCACCGGCCGATTCGTTCTCCTGACGTACAACTTGACATGTCTGTTCTCGTGAGTCAATTTCGTCCTCTTTTCGTGGTCATGGTGTGCTGACTCTAAATGGGTGCACGCGACGCCCCGTCGGAAAAACAGGTACAACGTGAGACAGCTCGAGGCGTCCGTCGTCGATATCGCTTTCCATCGCTCTGCCGCCGTCACCGTCGGCGTCTGTTGGGCCGGTTTCGTCTCGCGGTTTTGGTGGCCGTCCGAGGCGCGCCGTGAATTGAGCAAGCAGCTTGGAGAGTACGACCAAGCCCTCCCTTTTCCCCCTCATATTCTTGCCTTTGTAACCTCGGGTTTTACAGGTTCTGTCTGAATATGGGTTGGCTGTACACGCGTCTCGTCGCGTCTAACTCGTCTTTTGCTGAGTCTTTGGCTGAGAACGAGATGGACGACGGAGAGGTGGGAGGTGATCATTCCAACGAAGAGACACCCTTAATTCGGCGAAGACTAAACAACTCCGTCGAGGAATTCATGGCGATGTACGACGACAGTCTCCGTCTGTGAAGTGATGTGGTGTAGGCTGACTTGATTGAATAGGGAGTTGCATTTACAAATCAAACTCCTTGAGCTCCAGGATTTGCTCAAACAGACGCAACATGAGCCTCGTTTGAAGGGCCCGTTCCCTATCAAGCTATATCGTTCGATCTTGGCAAGTCTTCAGACGATACTGGACAAGTTGCATAGTATGCGGTGCGTTACCACGCGCGAGGAATGGTACGTGAATCCCCGTTTTGGTCACGAATCCCATCTAACTTGGGCCACCGTGTGCGAATATAGGTATACGGTAAGACAGAATGCCGACGTGGTTGGCCTGGCACACTGGTTGATAGATCGGTGTTTTTTTTTTTCTCAATGTAGAGCGTGCGCCGCGATTTCATCATCCCTGTAAGCAAGGAACGCCGAGAGATGGTCGGGAACATCATATTGTACTTCTCGACGTTGGCATCGGCATTTCGCTTGAAAGCACCGCTGCCACCCTACTTACCGCCTGCAGAGAAGGCGAGGCAGCAGCTTGTACGCATCTCACTGTCTTTTTCCAAGTTTTGAGTGCTCACTCAATTCATTAGGTCGAAGCGATCCGAAAATTGGAGGTCGTACGAAAGCGCGAGGTCAGGGGATCACGGCATCTCCTGTATTTCGCGTACGCGTTGACGATGAAGGGGATCACGCAAGAACTCGATTTCCTTGGTCGGACGTCGCAGGATGCGTTTGGCGTGATTGGACAGAGCACCGAGGTGTTTGAGAATCTGTTCCGGGAGAATACCGTAGAACCTTGATTACGTCACAATTTGCGTTGTTGTTTGGGTTTAAACCCGGGCCGGGACGAGCCTGTGTTCCCTGGCCTCGTGGGGTCGTACTGGCAAAAGCGAGTCTTGTTGTCAACCGCAAGGGTTGAGTGTCAGGGTTATGCCTCTCAGTATAGCCGATCAAGAGCGCCAAGCCATAGAGCTCTTCGCCCGCGCTGAGCGACGGGTGCCAGTGACCCATTCCGTCGTACGTTTCCCCCTTCCCTTGAACTACCCTAATACACGCCACGACCCTATCCTCCTCTCCCGCCCATCCCGTTTCGTGTTCGTGTTCTGATGCGAGTTCGTCCCTGCGCAGAGAAGAGATGCGTTGCAGCGCGCTATCGAACTTTCTCATTCTTCCTATGCATCCCTCAAACGACTAGCAGCGGTGAACGTTGCCAAGTTTTTCAAGGCGTTCCCTGATCTCGAGGAAGATGCCATCAATGCCATATACGACCTATGCGAGGACCAGGATCAAAATGTTCACACCATGCTCCCCATTTTCATCCTATCGAAGGGGCCGGCGTTGACCCTTTTTGTTTTAGATTCGGATACAAGGATACAAGGCTGTCGTGCAGATGTCCAAGGAACAGCCAGGATGGGTGGAGAGGAACGTGGATGTGCTCGTGCAGTTGCTTCAGAGCGGTGAGTCCTTGTCCGATTCCGATGGAGACATTTTTGATCTGTCGGCGTTCCAGATGAGCCAGGGGAGGTTGCGGTCGTGAAGAACGCGCTCATACAGCACCTCGAATTAGACTCCAAGGTCACCCTCGGCGTCCTCTGCGACCAGATCGTACCCCCAGATGACCCCATGGAAGAGGAGGACAGGGCGATCCGAGAGCGGCTGCGGGGGCTGGTCGTCGCCTTTCTCGCAGAGGACGCACGGGAGCCGCTCCTCGCGCGATTGCGAAACCAAGGTGACAGCGGCGCGGAGCAGGAACAGGAGCTGATAGACACGCTGCTCAAGGTGAAAGCGATACATTCCATCGTTGTATTGTATTGGGCGCGCTGACTAGTTTCTCGGGGTCGACAGGCAGTGTCCAAGTTTGGCCGCAAGGACGCGGCAAAGATCACCAAGGACATCCTCGTCTTCCTCCCTTCCTTCGCCAACGACGGCCGCGCGCGCCAGCACGCCCCTCGACGCGCCGATGAACTGTTGCGGACGCTGCTCGGGCGGGCAGGGGCGTCGCTCAAGGAGGACCTCGCGCCGGGGCGCAACCCGGCGAGCCTGGACCAGTCCCGTCTCTACCTCGAACTGTCGGACTTTTTGTGCCGCGAGAGGGCGGCGGCGGACCCGGTCCCGCTCTTGCGCTTCTACTGCGTGTCGTCGCTCATGGGTAAGATGACGCTCGGGAGGCTGTCCGAGGCTGCCCGTTTGTTCTTCGTCGTTCATCTGGCGCGGGCCCTCTCGGCTTGTGCTTTGCGACCGCCGAGTCCGGATAGTTCAGAGTTTGGAGAGCTCGCTTCGATGCGACGACAGGTCGTGGACGCGTTGACGATCGTCCTTTGCGTGCGTGTTTCTCACACCCTTCTCCACACTTCTTTCAAATCGGTTTTTTCATACTTGCGAGCAGTTTTTTGTCCAATTAGCGCCGTCGGAGGCGCAAGCATGGATCTCGTGCGAAACGCTGTTACAAACGTGTCAGCAGGTTGGTGGGCCGTGGACCTTGCGGGAAAACTGACAGATGTGATCTTTTTTTTTTGTCGCGTTCGAACTCTTTCTTTTGTCCCCCCTCGTGCCCTATCAGAGGAAGGAGCAACAGACGAATTGGAACGTTCCGCCACCCCTTCTCGCGGTTCTGGTCGAGATTGCTCGTCTGGCAGATGAAAAGCAGACGCCCGAGTCTAAACGGGTCGCAGATCTCAGTAGGGTTCGTTTCTGACCTCTCCTTTGTATTTGCTCCGTTCTCGACTGACACTTGTGCTCGTTTTTATCACAAGTCGTTGACTTGCCCACGACCCAATCCACCCTCGCGCCCTGTAAAACCACCACCACCGGCTCAGCCCCCAATCCCGGCTCTCAAACTTCCTGCAGAGGACGAGTCGGTCGTGTCGAACGAGCGACAGGGAGCGCGGAAACTGTCCATCAAGGGACAACACGACTATCAACGACGTAAGCGCAAGGATTCGTCTCCCCAACGCTCTGTAGGCTCCGGTGCATCCACGCCCGGAAGTGCGGCAGAAGATGGCCCTCAGCCCTCGAATACAAAACGGCTGAAGAAGATGATGACGACGACGACGACGGAGGACGAGACGCCGTCGTTGCTGTTGCGAATGGGACACCCACAACACCTCTTGCCCACGGCTCGCGGTCGAAAATCCTCAAAGTCAAGGTCCCCACCGGTGATCCAGTCGCAGCGCTCGGAATCACCAAGGCGTCCTCCTCCTGCCGGGTTGCCCGATCTTTCGCTAGGGATTAGCATCAAGGGCGCTGCGCGCTCGCATTCACATTCACATCCTTCTCTACTGGAGAGGATACAGGGGGGCGCGACATAGGAGCTCTATCTGAGAAAGGCGGTTTATCTTGGTTAGCAGTTTTGGTAGTTTCTAGCAAAGCCCTATTAGCTTGCGGACACGGCGCCACACGTCACAGATCTAGTAGCTACATACCGTAGCACTGTAATGGATGCGATCTGACTCTATCTTTGTTTGCATGCCGATCGCAGTTCAAAGTCGTCAATCCGTTTTAGTGTAAGTATGACGTGGCAGAGAAGGCGCTTGTTCCCGTTGCGCCGTCACGGTCGCGTCAAGAGTTGCACGGGGCAGCCCACGCCATCACTGTCCTTCCTAAGCTTCCTTTGCCATCCTAATTAGTCCAGACTACGGAAAAGTATGATGACAATCTCATCTTTATCGGTGGTACTCCTTGCTTTATCCGTCATTGGCAGCGGAGCAAGCTCAATTCAGGTACGTCCTTGTTCTGAATTTCGTATTATTGATAACGGACGCACATATCCCATCCATCCCCGCATCATCATAACGCATCTCGACTGCACGGACGCTGGCACTACATGATATCAGTCGCAAAAAGCCAGGCAATCATCATCATCCGTCGTTGCCCACGACAGGCTATGTAACCAGGTACGCATTGGAGTGTCGGGCTTATCAACCGGGACGGTGGTTTTAATGACTACCCGCACACGCACACGCAGGTGATGTGTATCGAGGCCGAAGTGGAGGGCGAGGTCGCGCGATGTACGTGCCAACAACGAATGCTCTTTGGTATCGCTCGAACTCTGAAATTCGTGGCTTGTGCGCGCGCTTAGATACCCTGAGTAGTACAGGTGCGCAAGCGCTAGGATGGATGGCGCTGTACGTCCTCTCACCACCTCCTTCCACCCCTTCCTGCCCCCTCTGCCGCTATCGTGGACAGTAGTCGGGGACTGCTACCTCTCGGATGGCTGGTTGAATCTTGAGCGCGCCGCGGGGCGGCCCACTTACGCTTTTTTTTTCCTGCAGGGGCTTCGGGCACATCATGGGTGACAGCGCGATGGTGATCATGTGGCCCTCGCGCGACGCTGAAGACGGCGAGTACTCGTCCGTGACGCTTTCGCAGCGCAAGGCGCCGTACGAGACGATGCCTCTGCCCGACCCAGATCCGCCATTCGTCGCCGAGCTCGAAATTTCAGGAACATCGGTACGATCCTTTTTCCTTGGGGGTTCCGGTGCTCTCTTTTTGTGCCCCTGATGGCCATGCCTTTGTCAGGTTACAGGGGAGAATCCACAAATGGCGTTCACTTGTCCTGTGAGTATTTTCTTTTCTTTTTTCTCCCGGGAGGACGGGAGTACGTTTGGGTGCTCCCAAGATACGATTTCTCACGTCGCCTCCTCTCCGACTCGCGGTGCAGGCTCCGCCGGACGGATTGCAGCACATCATCTGGGCGTTCAGTCGCACGCCGCCAGAGTCGGCGAATGCGAGCGTGGACATCAAGGTCCATCACGCGTTTGGAAGCACCACGCTCAACTTGACGCGCACCGCTGCCGCACCGTCCGATGACACGGGTGGAAACGGGGACGGGGACGAGGCGAATGGGTCGACGCCGACGCCGACGGATGGTGCCAGTGATGCGTCCGAGCCGATCATGCCCGGTCTTGCTGGCTTTGTGCACGCGGGTCTCTGCATGGCTGCGTTCCTGCTCGTGATACCGTCTGGCGCGCTCGTGGTGCGGTACGCGGAGCTCACGGGTAGCCCTGCTGCCTTTGAAATGCACCGCATCTTGCAGTTCGGCGTCGGTGCGTTCGCGTCTGGCCCTTTGTACCGTGGACTTCCCGCTCATCTATTTTTTTTTTTTGGTTCCCGACTCACACGTGGGGATCGAACATTGTGCCTACCAGCCGGAGTGGCTATCGTGGTGGGCGTGCTCGCGTATCTTTTAATGGACACCCGCGGCTCTGATCTATCGCACAAGGTAATACTGGGATGGTTGACCTCAACGTACTCGTACTGACTATGGACGTTCTTCGTTTGTGTAGTTGTGGGGCGCCGCTCTGGTGGCGTTGTACGTCGTGCAGTGCGGAGTGGAATACTGGGTCCAACGTACCCCCGAACAGCACCGCACGCGCGTGCAACGCATCATGCTCGCGGTGTTGGGCGCGTCCATCGTCCTGCTCGCGTTCTACGACTCCTGGCTCGGCGTCGTCGCGGCCGGCGACAGCCCACTTTTCTGGAGCGTTCTCTTCGTGGTGAGCCCCAGCCTTCCCATCTATCTGACAAAATCATGAACGCTAAAAATGGTGGTTGGGTTGGTTCCCAGTGCGTTCCCCCGCTGTTCTTGCTTGGGTGGTTGGTCATACAGCGTCGATATGGGTCGGAAGGAGAGGACGCGAAGGGCGACTATGTTGCTTTGGATACGCGCGTTCCGAACGATGAAGTTGAAGAGGGAGAAGGGCATAAAGATACGGACACGAGATAATGACTTTGATTGTCGTATTTATCTATTATGAGGAGCAAGGGATCTACTACAGTGGGCAGCACGAACCCACCTTGCCTTGGTATGACTTTATCACTTTTGGGCGCTTTTACTGGCGGTTCATGGCAAGACAATCTTTGGAAGCGAAAATGTAGCAGAAACTCGGGAATTTCTGTAATGTTGCATCTCTATTGCGAGTCACGGGTTTGGGTCATTACAGGGATCATGGTGTGTCAGGCAGCCTATAGTACGTTATTCTGCAGGGCGGTTGACTCTTCTCCAGGCCCACAACTTTGAGGGCCAACCGAATCTCGCTGATTCACCCCTGTGTCCCAACTGTAGACCTCACTATACTATACCTGTATATTAGTTCCCATGTAATGACTGACATGGTACACCAGTTAGTACACACGTACACATGACAATAGAGTTGTGACATCTGAGCTCAACACCCGTGCCTGACACTACCTGTCCCCAGTGCAAGTCTGTCTCAGGCTATCTTCAGCACCAGTATCCTCCTTGGCACACCACGCTCCCCACCGTGATCCATGCATTCACGTGCATACACTTTCTCATTAGGTGCACAATCCCTATGTTTTAAAGTGTTTGTGCACAACTTACAGTAATCCAAGCGGTAATCATCCAAAACAACAACATGTTTTCCGGCGTCATACTACTCAGCTGAGTACAAAAAATCTTAGTAGACAGCTGTCGTGAGAAGGGCACTGCAAACATAACTCCCCGCTCCCGTGGCCATGACAGGTGGCGTGTAGTAACGATCTGCCAAAAAAAAGACCAGAAAACAGAGGCAGCTACTAAAAGGGCCAACTCTTGTCTACCCGTCATCCGAGTCCCCAACTTGAGAGCAACCCATCGTCTCAAACGCCCTAGTTGCTAACTTGAACCCAGGGGGCATCCGGCATAACTTCGCTGACAAAAAGGTAGCACCGTATGCCCCCAGACTCGGACTCCCTGTCTCCGGCTTTGGCACACTACACAAATGGTGCTAACATGTCGCCCAACTTGCGCCCGCACGCAGAGACTTTCGGCCCCCCAACGCTCCGCGAGTTGGTGTGCGCAGCTATTTCGGTTCTCTGGCACACACTGCAGCCAGAGCCTGGAGAAGAATTATACCCCCCTGTGGTGACAGGACTTCAGGAACGCCTGGAACCGCTCATTCAACTGCGGTGTGTATGGGGGGAAGGCAGCATCGCTGGAAGCACGCCCCAGCTTGGTGCATCGCTTACTGAGACAGGTGTCAGAGAAGAGGAAGAAAAGGAGTGGAAGTTGTTCACAGAGGTCCTGCGGGATGGCTATGTCCTCTGCCGGTAGGTGTTCCCTTGTTCCTTTTGCTACGATACGTCTTGTCAGAAGTACCAACGG
>Ga0307512_10007975_pt1 | contig 10398 bp, 8 predicted proteins | sample 14_EM_MG_FD_200267 | JGI IMG/M metagenome (GOLD analysis project Ga0307512, IMG submission 200267) | Populus trichocarpa ectomycorrhiza microbial communities from riparian zone in the Pacific Northwest, United States - 14_EM | ecosystem: Host-associated > Plants > Roots > Unclassified | place... | reverse complement strand
ATCCGGCCCGGTCTGTCTCCTCTTGCGGGCGGGCCTCCCACGACCAGCCCCACAGCAGTGCGCGGTCCGGCTCCTGGAGGACGGCGGGAGCGTAGAAGTCCCGCCCCTGGTCGAGCCGGCCGCCGGCGCGCGGCACAAACCTCAACGTGCCCTGGCCGTCAGCCTGCAGACGGCCCGTCAGGTATCCGGTGGAGCAGGGATCTCCGTCCCACAGGGACACCAGAAGTACGTGGTCGCCGCCTGCTGTCCGGTACAGGTGCGGGCACTCCCAGCCCACGGACTTGTCGCCGAACGCGCCCGCGGCCACCGGGTCCCTGCCGTCCAGCAGCACACCGGCGAACCGCCAGTCGGTCAGGTCGTCGCAGTCGTAGAGCAGGACCGACGGCGTGCCGTCGGCGTGCCCGGCCCCGACGACGGCCCAGCGCCTGTCCGCGTGGCGGAGGACGAACGGGTCGCGGAACATCACCACGTCCAGTCCCGGCGGCGGCCCTGCCACCACCGGCGTCGGCAGCGGCTTCCACTCGGTCAGCCGCTCGTCGTCCGGGTCCGCCGCCCGCGCCAGGCAGATGGTGCCGAGTCCGGCGTGGGCACGGTCGACTCCCGTGTATACGGCGGTCGGTGTGCCGGCGTCGTCGGTCACGCAGCCCGACCAGCAGCCGGCCTCGTCGGGGCCGCCCGGCGTCGGGGTGAGCGCGATCGGGTGGTGTTCCCAGTGCGCGAGGTCGGCGCTGGAGGCATGACCCCAGTGGACGTTCGCGTGCACCGGTGCGTCGGGGTTGTGCTGGTAGAAGAGGTGGTAGCGGTCCCGCCAACGGAACGGCCCGTTGGGGTCGTTGATCCAGCCGACGGGCGGACGGACCCTGAAACGCGGCACGTTGGGGTCATTGCTCAACGGTTGACTCCTGCGGACGTGATGCCCTCGCGGAGAGGGCGCTGGCCGACGGCGAACACGGCGACGGCGGGAAGCATCGAGAGCACGACCCCGGCCAGGACCACCGAGATGGACCCGGTGCCGAGGTTGCCCTGCAGGGAGACCAGACCCAGCGGAAGCGTGTAGTTCTGGCTGGAGGTCTCCAGGATCAGCGGGCGGAAGAACTCGTTCCAGTGGTAGTTGAAGGCCAGCACGCCGACGATCGCCAGGCCGGGTGTGGCCAGCGGCGCGTACACCGAGCGGAAGATCCGCCAGGGCCCCGCGCCGTCCAGCATGGCCGCCTCGCCCAGGTCCTTCGGCATACCGAGGAAGTACTGGCGCATCAGGAAGGTGCCGAAGGCCGTCGGGAAGGCCGGGATGATCAGGCCGAGGAGCGTGTCGGTGAGGCCCATCGACTTCAGCACCAGGAACACCGGCACGATGGTGACCTGCAACGGCACCATCATGGTCGCCAGGACCAGGCCGAAGAGCGGCTTCTTGAAACGGAACTCCAGGCGCGCGAAGGCGTATCCGGCCAGGCCCGCCGTGATCATCTGGCCGACGGCGATCAGAGCCGTCACCAGCGTGGAGTTCAGGGCGAGCAGCCACACGTCGATCTGCTGGAAGACCCCGCGGTAGGCCGTGGTCGTCGGGTGCGTCGGGATGATCTGCGGGGGCAGGTCGAAGGACTGGGCCGGGGTGCGCAGTGAGGTGGCGACGGTCCAGATGACCGGGCCCAGCGTCAGCAGGGCGCACACGGTCAGTGCGGCGATCCGGGCCCAGGGGGTGAGTGAGTGACGTACGCGATTCAGGGTCGGGGTTGCTTGGCTCATGCGGCTCACCGGCTCACTGGTAGTGGACGAAACGCCGGCTGAGCCGGAACTGGACGGCGGTGACCGCCATGATCATCACGAAGAGCAGCACGCCCACCGCGGATGCCTCGCCGAAGTCGAGCTGCTCGAAGGCCCTCTCGTAGATCACCATCACCACGGTGCGGGTGGCGTCGCCGGGTCCGCCGTCGGTGAGGACGTAGGGCTGTTCGAAGACCTGCAGGGCGTTGATGATGCCGACCACCGATGCGACGAGCAGCGTCGGCGACAGCAGCGGCAGCGTGATGCCGAGGTGCTTGCGCAGGCCGGTCGCGCCGTCGAGGGCGGCGGCCTCGTGGATCTCCTTGGGGATGTTGTTCAGACCGCCGACGAACAGCAGGAACGAGAAACCGAACTGCTGCCAGACGTAGACCAGGATCACCGTGGCCATCGCCGCGTGCTCCGAGGTCAGCCAGGGCACGGGCGCGACGCCGACCAGGCCGATCAGCCAGTTCACCACCCCGAAGTCCTGGTTGAACAGGTACTTCATCACCACCGAGATCGAAGCGGCGGACAGCACCAGCGGGAAGAAGAACGCCGAACGGAACACCGACCGCAGCCACACCGGCATCCGCCCGTTCAGCGCGAGCGCCAGCGAGAGCGCGATCAGCAGTTGCAGCGCGACCGCGAGGACCATGAAGACGAGCGTGTTGCGGAAGGAGACCAGGACGGTCGAGTCCGTGAAGGTCGTGCGGTAGTTGGCGCCGCCGGCGAAACGGGGCGGGTCGATCACGTTCCAGTGGAACAGGCTCAGCACGACGGACCCGATGATCGGCACGACCGTGAAGACGACGATGCCGACGACCGTGGGCGCCAGGAACAGCGCGGCCACCAGCCGGGCGCCGCGGTCGCGGACGGACGGCCGCACGGCGGCTGCGGGTGGCATGGCGGGCCGCGGACGTAGGGCCGGGATCTGAGTGTTCGTCATACCTCACGCTCCATGGCCTGCTCCAGGTCGCCCTGCATCCGGCGCAGTGCGGGACCCACCGCACGCGGGGAGGCCAGCGCGGTGCCGGTGTACTTGAGCAGGACGTCGGTCACCTCGGCGACCTGCGGCGGCGCGGGGATCGGGCCGGTGTCGGGAAACCGGTCGAGGGTGTCGTAGAAGACCTGCCAGTGCGCCGGGCCGCTCGCGGCGTAGCGGGTGGCGTTCAGCATCGAACGCCGGGCCGGGGTGGTCTGGTTGCTCCGGAACAGCCGGGTCATGGTGTCCTTGCGGGCCGCGTACTTGATGAACTCCCAGGCGGCTTCCTGCTTCTTCGAGGTGCGCAGCAGCGCGTAGCCCGCCGCGCCGAACTGGTGGCGCTGGGTACGCCAGCGCGGGAAGTACTGCACGTCGTAGTCGGCGGCCCGCATGCCGGCCAGTTGCAGGCCTCCCGCCCAGAAGCCACCCGCCGGTGTGACGCCGACGTGGCCGGTGGAGAACACGCCGACCAGGTTGCTGCCGTTGCCGCCCTCGGGCCGGGTGCACAGGTTCTCCTGGACAAGGGAGGCGAGATAGTCGTACGCCTCCTCGACCCGGTCGGCGGTGGCCTGCGGGGTCGTCCAGCGGAAGCCGCCGCCGCGCCCCTTCCGGTCGGCGGCCGGGTAGAAGGTGTCCCACAGCCAGGAGCCGCCGGGCGCCTTCGACTCCTTCAGCAGGTTCGTGCCGTTCGCGAAGAGCCAGGGCACCACGCCGCCCCACAGCCGGTTGGTCCAGAAGTACGGCGTGAAGTGCGCGCCGCCGGAACGCTTCAACTCCCGCAGCAGCGCGGTGAAGTCGTCGCGGCTCCAGTCGGCCGCCGGGAAGCCCGCGCCCGCTCGCTTCAGCACCTGCTTGTTGAGGTACATGTCGGCGGCGTTGAACTCCATCGGCAGCTGGTAGAGGTTCCCCTCGTACATCATCGACTCCACCAGCGAGGGGTGGACGTCGGCGAAGTACTCATGCAGTTCCGCCGCGTCCCGCCGCACCCAGCGGTCCAGTGGCACGCCGAGCTGCCGGGCGAACAACTGCACGCCCTCGGTGGCCACATACACCAGGTCGGGGGCGGTGCCCGCGGCGATCTGGGTGAGGATCTTCGCGAAGAAATCCGACCAGTCGACGGCCTGCACCGCGTTCACCCGCAGCGGGATGTCGGGGTGGAGCCGGTGGAAGCCCTTGGTGAGGGCGGCGACGGTGGCCGGGTCGAAGGCGGAGCCGAGGGTGGCGACGACGAGGGAGCCGTCGTCACGGCCGGGGATGTCGGCTCCCGTGAGCCGGTCCCAGCTCGCGGCGGTACCGGCCAGAGCGGCTGCTCCAGCCCCGTACGCGCCGTACCGCAACAGTGCGCGGCGGGGGAGGTGCGAGTCAGTCATCTAACGGGCCTAACTCGTGTTAGTTCAGGGGTGATGCCCCAGATGATGGGAACCGGGCGGCAGACCTGTCAAGGGTCGGGAACGCTTGACCTTTAACGAGTTAGGTCTACAGTCCTCGTTCGCAGGAGCCGATTTTTCACGCCCTCCACGTTGTGAGCCGCACTCACGTGCGTGTCGAACCGCCACGAGCCCTCATGGGCCGCCACGAGAGGAACGATGCGTCATGCCCGGAACATCGGGGCTTTCCAGGAGATCACTGTTCGCGGGATCGGCGGCGGGCACCGCCGCCGCGCTGCTGTCCACCGGACCGGCCACGGCCGCCCCGAAGCCCGAGCCCGGGCTCACGGCCAAGAGCAGGACCAAGTCCGCGGCGAGCGGGGCGAGTTACCGCGCCGCGTACCACTTCACGGTCCCCGACCAGTGGAAGAACGACCCGCAGCGGCCCGTCTGGATCGACGGCGAGTACCGCTACTACTACCTCTACAACGCCGACTACTTCACCGGTGTCGTCGGCACCGCGTGGCGCCTGGCCACCACCAAGGACCTGGTCTCCTTCACCGACCGCGGGGTCGCCGTGCCCAAGGACACCACGCCCAACGGCGACCTCTGGTCGGGTTCGGCGGTGATCGACACCGGCAACACGGCCGGATTCGGCGCGGGTGCGGTGGTCGTCATCGTCACCATGTCCCCCGGCGGCGGCACCGACCAGCAGGAGCAGTTCCTGTACTACTCGACCGACGGCGGTCTCACCTTCGACAACTACGGGACCGACCCCGTCCTGCCCAACCCCGGCGTCGCCGACTTCCGCGACCCCAAGGTGATCCGCGACGAGGACCGGGGCCGCTGGGTGATGGCCCTCGCCGAGAACGACAAGATCGGTTTCTACCACTCCGACGACCTCAAGTCCTGGACGTACGTGAACGGTTTCGTCCACGACGGCATCGGCGTCCTGGAGTGCCCCGACCTGTTCCGCATCACCGCCGGCGACGGCACCGTGAAATGGGTGCTCGGCGTGAGCGCCAACGGGAAGAGCTCGGGGCTGCCCAACACGTACGCCTACTGGACGGGTTCCTTCGACGGCAGCGCGTTCACCGCCGATGCGAGTGACCCGCAGTGGCTCGACCACGGCTGGGACTGGTACGCCGCCGTCACCTTCGAGAAGCGGGACGCGAGCGGCGCGGTGGACCCGGCTGCCCGGTACGCGATCGGATGGGTGAACAACTGGGACTACGCCGACACCACCCCCACCATCGACTGCGACGGATTCAACGGCACCGACTCCATCGTCCGCGAGATCACCCTGAAGAAGGCATCCGACGGCACCTACTACCTCGCCTCCCAGCCCGTCGCCGGCCTCGACTCGCATGTCTCCCGCACCGTGAACCTGGGCGACGTGACCGTGGACGGCACGAAGGTGCTCGACTACACCGGTATCTCCTACGAGGTGACGACCGAGCTCACCTGGTCCCAACTCACCGGCGCGGGCCTCCAGTTGAGGCGCTCACCCGCCGGCGGTCGGCACATCGACGCCGGTATCTACGACGACTACGCCTTCCTCAACCGACGCAACACGGTGAACGCCGACACGTCCGGCAAGTGGCAGGAGAGCCACACGCCGTTCGCCCCGTCCGCCGGCACGGTGAAGCTGCGCATCCTGGTGGACCGTACGTCGGTGGAGATGTTCGTCGACGACGGCCGCTACGTGCACACCAGCCAGGTGTTCCCGTACCTGCTGGACACCCGGCTCGCACTGTTCACGATCGGCGGCAGCGCGGTGTTCCGCAACACGGTGATACGCGAGTTCTCGGTGTGAGGCCGGCGAGGGGCGCGGGTGCACACCGTACGCGTGAACCCGATCGGCAACACCGGAACGGGCCGCCCGGTCCTGGAGGGATCCGCATTCCGTCCCGCTGACGCGGCGAAGCCGAACGTCTTCCGCGTCCGGGTCGTATGGCTCATGCCGGCGAGGCTGTCCCGACCTCCCACCGCATTCCGAGAACAAACCGGGCGAACGTGGCTCTCCCCGGACCTCGCCCCGGCGGAGCCCCTGCGCGTTGGAAGGGGAATCCGCCGCGGGCGAGTACGAGCCCCGTTCACGAGCCGGCGGGACCCTCCCGGGCGGCGCTTGCCTGGCTCCGTGGGGCCTGATTGAGGCCGCGTTGAGGCTGCAACGACAGGAACAAACCCTGGTGCTGTGGTCGATGACCATGCTCATGAGCGGTACCCCGGCCGGACGCCGACCGGCCGGACTAAGGCGGCCGGCACCGCGAGCGCGGTGAACGCTCCCGGCCGTGCCTGGAGTGCTCACCCTCGCTCCACCAGGTGTTTTGCCTTCGATCGCAGTCCCTCGACCTTCGCCGGGGTGGCCTCCAGTCCCAGCGCGACGGTCAGTTGCCGGCAGCGCATGCCCTCCCGGCCCGCTTCAGATTCCGGCACCGACAAGATCCGCTGGTGGTCCGGCGCGAGGGCTTTCGCCGCCATGTCCGTCTCCCGCCGGGGCACCGTCGAACCCGTCACCGCGCTTCCCATCGGCTCCGTGACCATCGAAGGCGGCCCGGCCAGCACCTCGGTCACTGTCACCCGGGCATCCACCAACCGCTGAAGCTCGCGTTCGGCCTCACCGAGCGCGGCCTGCAACCGCTGGGCCTTCTCCTGCAACCGTGCGATCTCCTCCCGGACCCACTCCTCCCTGCCCTCCAGCAGACCGAGCACCGACGCCACCAGCCACCTCCACGAGCCAAACGAGCGGACGAATCACGCCCATCTCTCCCGCCACCGACCGGAGTTCATGCCCACCCGCCCCGAACCGACCGATCACGTTCGGAAAGCGGATGTCCTTGGTTCAAAGAGCTATTCGCACTCAGCAGTAGTACTTGCGGTGCCCGGCCCGCCATCCACTGGGCCGGGTGCCGGTCTTGTCTCATGCGTCGGGCTACCTTCTCAATGTCGGTGGACGGGCTCAGATCGAGGTACTGCCAGCAGACATGAGCAATGTCGTGGATCCGTGCGCCCGGTGCCGCAAGGTCCCAGTCGATGAATGCCACTGGCCGAAGCTCGCCACTGCACAGCTGATAGACCGTGTTCTTGGGCGACAGGTCGTTGTGACACACGACCTCTTGATCTCCGGCCAGCGGGGTGTCGGCCGTCAGGTCATGGACCTCACCGAGGGTCCCGGACCCGGCCGTCGTGCCGCGAATGCCGCAGGTGTGCTGGAGCCGCAGCATTCACGGGCAGAGGGTGGGGGTTCAGTTCACCGCCTCGTCGAAACGCCAGTCGGTGTTCCGCCCTGGGCGTTGCAGCGTCACCCATGTGTCATGCGCGACCGGCACCTCCGGGCCGACGGCGAGGCGAGTGTCCCTGACGGGAACGATGCGATAGCTGCCTGGGTCGGACGGGCTTGTCCGCAGAATCCAGCGTTGGGCGGGATCCGTCTTGTCGCACTTGACCTGCTGCAGGTACGCGCTGGGCTTCGTGTCGCCGTAGACGGCCAGGCACATGTTCTCGCTGCGGCGGAACCGCAGGATGTGGGTGGTCGACACCGTGTCGTCGGTGATGACCCGGCCGGCGTCCTCGACCTCCCATGCTTCGTCGTAGCCGGGGTTGCCTCCGCCCCATGCTTTGACGAGGCCGGTCGTTGCCGACCAGCCGGCAGGTAGCAGGCGGTCCGACGAGTCGGTGGCGCGCGTGATGATGTAGGGCTCGGTGTCGATTACGTCCTTGGCCCGAGGGGCGTTGGATGGAGCTGACGCCTGGGCGGCACCAGGAACGACTGCGGCTGAGAGAGCCAGAACAGAAGCGGCGAACAGAGTCCGAGAGAAGCGCACGTTTCTTCCTCCCGTAGATGAGGGTTGTACGTCCGGCATGATGCTGGATGCACGCCTAAAGGCTGCCGGATACAGATAGAAATACTCAATCAATTCCATAGTCTTCATATGGGATGACTTTCCTTATCGGTGCAGTTGAATGCACGCCCTCGTCGCAGGATCGTTTTGCCGCCTGGCGCGATATGTTCGCACCTTCGTTCGCGATTGGGTCCACGTGAGGTGCTGACGTGTGGCGATCCTCTTCTTTTGCGCATAGACGGGGGCGTGGCGATATCCGACGAGCCCTCGGCATCGAATTACCATTCTTATTTGCGTCGAAAATGGATAGCTTTGCTATTTGACCGCAAGAGGCGGGATCGGATTTCGGGTCGCAGTAACTTGCATTCACGGTATCTGCCATTAAGATATAAATAACGAATTCGGGAAATGCTCGAATGTAAGGGGAAAAGAACGGCTGGCCGTGCGTGCAACCGGCCTGGCGGCTTCTGCGGAGGCTGCGGCCACGCTTCCCCGGCAAACATCGTCCCGGCTACCGGGAGGGGTGGGCCGTCGTGCGATTACCGCTGGTCCCGGCTCGGTGAGCCCCAACAGGGCGTCAGCCGGGGGCGATTCGGGCTGCGGCCTGGGGATGCCGCCAGTTTGATCGGCTACGCCACGAGAAGGGACGCCATCGTGTGGCCGGGCTGAACACGATGCAGTCCTGCCGCCGGTCATCCGGGGGCGCGGTGACCGTGCATCGGTCTCGCCGGCGTCCCAGAGCCTCGCCAACTGCCCCGCGACAGCCGAGATGGGCGCGTCACCGGCGCTTCTCCTCGTCCTCCGGCAGGCCGGCAGCTCGCTCAGGCGGGCGGCCTGCTGGGCCTCGGCTTTCTCCTGAACGAACCGGCGCCGACCTCTCCTCTGCGGCGCCTGCGCCGACGGGTCGCGAGCGGCGGGCCTGTATTGCCGCTCAGTCCATTTGCCCGCGGCGTAGGTCGCTGACGGTTTCGCCGAACTCGCGTTTCAGGGCCCTGCCAAGGTGTTTGGTGTCGTGTACTCCCCATCGTGCTGCGATCGTGGCTGTGGAGATGTCCGCGGAGGCGGGGTCGAGAAGGTCTCGGCGGATCCGTAGCAGGCGTTCATGTCGGACCCAGGCGGCGAAGGTCAGGTCGCTGCCTTGGAAGAGGGCGTGGAGGTGCCGGACTGAGATGTGGTGCCGGCGCGCGACTGGTTCCGCACTGAGGTGGGAGTCGCCCAGGTGGGCCAGTGCGTAGGCGCGGATACGGTCGACAAGGTCGCTGGCGACGGAAGCCCGCTCGGGGGTGGTGTCGGCGAAAGCGGCGAGGAGGAGTGCGGTGAGCGCGTCGGCCAGATACGTGCGTGCCACACCCTGACGGGGGAGGTCCTCGTTGGCTGCGGACAGTGCGTGGCCGAGGAGTCCGCCGATCCCGCCCTGAGTGGGGATGGGGAGCACCGTACGCCGGCTTATGGAGTTCGCGTGACTGCCAAGACTTGCCCGGGGAACGCAGAGCACGGTCATGTCACTGGAGTCGGCACCGACGAGCCGGTAAGGCCGGGTGTTGTCACAGGCGAACAGTTCACCGGGCTTCACCATCGTGGTCCGGTGATCCTGGGTCGCGGTGACCGGACCGTGGTGGTGCAGATTGAAGTGCATCCACTCCACGTCGCTGGAGGTGATGCTGCGGTTGTCCCGCGTCACCGTTGCGGCGGTGGCCTGGATACGAGCGACGACCACGGGTCCGATGACTGTGTGGTCGACCACGGCTTCGAACTCCTGCGGGCCGGGATCGATCACCCGCAACGGGGCGAACAAGGCCGAGGCAACTGCTTCGAACGACTCGGTTCCTCTCAATCGGGAACCCTTGCGGTCTGTCATGCCGATGTACCCCCCCAGCCCCCTGTTTTGCACGGGCACTTTACTGCCGTGTTGTGCACTGTGCACGAACTGGGGAGTCATGGTGCGCGTATTGGTGCTCGTGGGGCACGGATTGCGCCTACGGTCATCAATGAGCGATGCACAACCTGAATCTGCAGGTCGGGGATCTGGTATGCGTCGCTCACTGGAGAAGGCCCGGTGGCCACTGCCGACCCTCACCGTCCTCGCAAGCATCACGGCGGTGGCGTTCACCGTGTTCGGCATGGTCAGCCGCGCCCGCCGAAGGGGCAGCGTAGCTCGCTGGATCCCCAAGCCACCCTGAGAACTGGCAGGTTCCCGTCCAAAGGCCTCCGTTCCATGATGCGGGTGGCTAGACCGACAGTAACGGGAGGACTGATATGCGCACCAACCGGGGGCCCGGCTTGATGGTACGCAAGATAGCGACGGCTATTGCCGCCGGAGCGCTGCTGGCAGGGTTCGGACTTGCAGAATCCGGATCGGCTGCGGCGGCGCCGACGGCACCTGCTCATGTCCTGGTTTATCTGAACACCACGGTTAACCAGTGGACCCACTGGACACCCGATC
>Ga0307512_10007974_pt1 | contig 10401 bp, 6 predicted proteins | sample 14_EM_MG_FD_200267 | JGI IMG/M metagenome (GOLD analysis project Ga0307512, IMG submission 200267) | Populus trichocarpa ectomycorrhiza microbial communities from riparian zone in the Pacific Northwest, United States - 14_EM | ecosystem: Host-associated > Plants > Roots > Unclassified | place... | reverse complement strand
AGACGACTACTATTAAGCAAAAATTCCATCCATAATGTAACCCTTTTCTTTGCCATTAATATATGGTTTCCTTCATGACAAAATATACCAGACTAAAAATATCACTTGTTTTTTTCCCCTTCTCTTATAATCTCTCTCTCACTGGACACTAGAGCTAGGCTAAGTTGCTGTCTGGCAACTTGCACTTTGTGCAGTTGTAGAATTGCAATAATGAATTGCTGCTACCACCTCTGAGAAGCCATCCAACAATTCAATGCTATAGACATGGCCATTGTGCTAACATGCTACATTGTATCCCGTCATTATTTGTTCTATCCTATTCAAGAACTGACCTGGAAAAGGGTTTGTGTTGTTAGGTCACTAGATAAACTATTTTTATTAAAACAGCGGTAATCTGGCTTGGTTTGGACATGTCAACAGTTCAACTAGCAACCCGGCTTGAGTGGGGCTCTAGGTTTCGAGTTTTTCAAATCAACTCGTCAGGTCAGACCAGGTTTTACAACTATACTATAAATAGATCCCATAAAGGTGTAACTCAAGTTAGAAATATATAGACACCCTGTTTGTAAACTCACAGAATGTACACTTTTATTGCCAGTTTGTCATATATCAACATGAAAGAAAGCAACAGTAAAGTAACTACGCCACTAGATATAGACATGCACTTTTCTTATACCAAAGAGTCTAGCAGCATCAGTCCAGCAAACTAAACGCAATTTCCTTACAAAAACCCTACAGAGTGCAGTTGGGGGGATTCAACTTCCACACCATGATAGAAACTATCTTCTTTCTCGGTTGAAGTCTTGGCATCTTCGGATTAATCTTCGCATACTGAGACAAGTCCCTTCCCAATAAGGTTCTAGACATGCTATCCATGCTCATACTAGTACATTTTACAGTAAATTTCTTTCTCGAGGCCTCATTTTAGATTTGAACCCTAGTTGATAAAGTAAAGAACAAACCCGCTCGTAGCCTAATCTGAGGGAAGCTCCCAAATACACATGTAAACGAGTCTGCAGCATTATTTTGATTCAATACATCAGTTTAAACAGTACTCATGTAATTTTCCCCTCTCTAGCATACGCACTAATTATTCTTAAGAAATATGTATTATCATAATAAGGATACATTCATCTTAAAAATTGTAAATTTCTCCATAGCATTTCAACAATATCTCCTTTCCCTACCCTTCTGTTTGCTAGGTCTCAGAAGTGTTTTTAGCTGCGTGAAACATGATGAAATTGGTCCTTAAAACTTTTTCACCTGAACTAGTGCTCCATTCTTGTTTCCAGATTCAAGCATTGCGTCTAAAACTGCAACATCTCTGGCTCCTTCAATAAAAGAGAGTCGAGGCTCAACTTCGTAGCTACTTCCCTTCTGTGACAGATAAAAAGGTATTTAATTGAATGCATCAGTTAAAGCAAGTAGCATTCTAGCAGAATCATTACATTTTAATTCCTGTTTAGTTAAAGAAATGGAAGTTTTAGTAATCCAACAACAGTTACCCGAGAGATCATCAGTTAAAGCAAGTAGCATTCTAGCAGAATCATTAAATTTTAATTCCTGTTTAGTTAATGAAATGGAAGTTTTAGTAATCCAACAACAGTTACCCGAAAGATCAGGCTGTTGTTGACGAAAGAAGGCAACAAGGGTTAATAAATGAACAGTAAGCTCTGAATTTCCAACTAACAGAATGTTTTGTTGTCAATCAAATGAGTCAAATTCCTCTAATGTCGAACAAAACAACCGAACTGAAGGTAATCTCCACTCAAAGCACATTAAGACTAATAATAAAAAGCTAAATGTGAAGACTACCATGCTTATGGTTTATGTTTGAAGCAAACCGTGACAACGCACACAGGAGCTTGTCATCTTATATTACCTTAAGGTTGGCCTGTGAAATGTCATGTAAAAATGCCTTCAGTTCAGCGGTCACTCCACTAAATGGGTAGAAGTTGCTTTTACAGTGTCCACCAGCTCCATAAAAAGAAATCTGCCACAGCATTGTAAGATATCAAATGAAGGTTACTTCTCAAATATAAATGCTACAAGTTAAAGGTAAGAAATCAATTATTTTGAAATTTAAAATTTAGCTAGATAGCTCAGACAAACTAAGATCCGACTACTGCAGCCGATGAAGATCTAATTGACCACAACATATTGGGTTTTGGCATACCATGTAACCATGCTGTCCACCTTGGTTTCCACGCCCAATTTCCACTGTTCCGTTTATGCCAACAATTCTCCATAATATCTAAACGAATTAAAAGAAATGAGAAAGAAGAATTTATTTATCAAGAAGTTTGAAGTAAAACCATCAATTTACCACTTGCCTTGGGTGTTTTGGAGGACACAACCATTGCAAAAACTCCAGAACATCCATTCTCCAGGTGACTAAAATAGGAAAAGTTCACGCGGTGACTTTTATGCTTCCAACAGTATCAGGAAATGATTTGGTTGAAAATCAACTTCATGCATAAGAAACTTACAAAACTGAGGATATGTTATCAGGTGGAGGCAAAGTTGTATCCACATGAGAGGTCATAGCTGACACTGATGTCACCTCACATCCAACAAGCTGTTCAATTGAATAGAAATGCATAATTTAGAGGTCAAAGCTGGATCTCAGAGAGCAATAAATAGTGATTAACATGCAAGCCTAATACCCATTTTAAAAAGCTTAGGTGGCCTCAATTATACAAGTTCTGATTAACATGCAAGCCTAATACCCATTTAACAAGGCTTAGGTGGCCTCAATTATACAAGCTCTATTTACACAGAGAAACACTACTGATATAACATTTGTGGTGTGTCCAGAATTAAAAGCATGCAAAGGATATAAGAACTTATTCTTGATATAGGAACAAGATTTTGGAAAACTATAATTGTGTGAATGACTTAACTCTAGGAATAAATTAATTGCAACAGTGTTAAAATGGAGGAATGAGAAGTTAGAGATAAAGAAGTGAAAGGAGAAGTGCCATTAACAATAAAACTGTTGTGTGATACATTGCTAGCGCAAAATTCAGAAGACCATATGAAGTCTCTGATATTTTATAAAAAATATACACTTAGGAAGTCTGTGATATTGTAGTAGCAGAACATCATCTTTTAATAAGGATAGCAGGAACCAATGTCACTATTTATCAATAAGGTATATTTAAAATGAGAGATTACCATTCTCAGTCCTGCAATGAAGTGCACTCCCATATCTAGAATGAAACCCCCCTGCCAAAACAGAAGATGCACTGGTCAATAATAGCAATGGTAAATGGCTTAAGCATGGTAAATCAACTAGTAAAGGAGCATCTGATATCTAGAAAGATAAAACTACTCCTCTCATATTTCAGGGTATATTTCTCGATTATAACATAGATAAGTAGCTTGGGCCATAGAAGTTGAAAACATATGCACATTACCAAATCCTTTTAAGAATCAGTAAAAAAATTCTGAGTAATATAACTCAGTTATATTATCAGCACAAACCGTGTAATTCCGCCGCCAAGAGCTTGAGAAGTAAGGGTTTGCACTATTCATTGATGCTTCAATTATAAGTTGGACGCTCATCATTTTCCCAATATCAGCCAATAATTTCTTGCTCTGTGAAAGCAATAGCAAGTATATTGGAACGTACAGTATCTTACTATCTTGAACATCAACTCAAATCAGATATTTGAAACAATTACCTCTACAAGTGCAGGTTCAAACCTATAGTTCTCTGCCACAGCCCAAATTGGATAACCAGGTGAATTTGCACAGATAGATTTGTAGCTTGACAGGCTGGTTTCTATTTCACTAATAGCTGCATTATCCAACCATTATCCGAATGCACACAAACTCAAACTTTATGAGCATATTGTATGCATAAAAGTGTTCATCTTGAACAGGGACTGCTAATGAATATGTTTTGGGCCGGATATTTCTTTCAACAGTGGAAAAGCTTACTACTGATAGATGCAAGCAATCCTAGTGCGATGGGTGAATATGGGACTTTGTTTGACTGGAGTTAACTTTCTTGCAAACAAAAGTTCTAGCAGTCTTCCTCATCAATCTATGGTGGGCAGATAAGATACTAATTATGTATAGTTCAGAAGGAAAAGAGAGTCACATTGATAATAGAAGCATATTTTCTTGTCCAAAACAATGCCACTATCCAGTTATGATCCTGCCAAACTGAATATAATCAAATAATGACTCTGTTTAGACAACTCTATTTGTGTGAACTTTCTGCTCTCAAGACATGATTGGCTTTTGTGGTTTGAAGCAAGGATGGCCCCTGTATATATTCTTATAAAAAAATAACACAATAATCTAGATCGATTATTGGTATGATCAGACAATGATCTCACACATCAATCTCAACAATAAATGACTTCATATCTCTTTTATCACCTACTCCTTATTGCAAAATTCACAGTTACATTTTATCTATTCTTCGTACTGTTTCACTACTGACTAAAAAAATGAAGAACTATTCCTAGTGCCACTATATCAATTTGTAATATGTAAATTAAATTCAATAGCATGAAAAGAGTTTCTATGCAAGAGAATCTATATGTGCAAGAGTTTTTAAACCTGCAAAAATTCCACATAAATTTAATCTAGTGGGATGATTTCTATTCCTAAATATCACGGAGAGGCTACAAACAACCAGAAAACATCGTAGTTTACTTACAAGATGCTGCTGGTTTCTCTTCAGATCATCCAAGTTATTCAAGAATTGCAGATGACATGCCAAAATAAAAAAGATTAAGAACATTGCACAAATGAGAAATATAAATACAACAGCAATATCAACAAAAAATTCACCAGTAAATTATCCATCTTTATTTATTATTCAACATTTTTTAGATTGTTTTTGGTTAAAATTTGGGAATGTCTTAGGAAACAACCCACATCAATCTGAACTAAAAAATGCCTTCATTTTGCGACTACGAGCTTATATTACCTTGGAGGACATGCTTCCCTGCCTTTAGTAGCTTTAGTGACATATCAACCTGCATCAATTAGTTTATGTAAGTGAAAAATTTACTGAAAACATAACAAGTCAAAGCAAAGCAAATTCCTTAAAAGAGATGGAACATATAAGATGACATCCAAACTGAAATCACAGGATAGTCTGTCGAGAAAATTTCTCTAAACACGGCCAAAGCTCATCGCCAGACTCCAGTACATACATTTATCATTTGCCATGTTGCCTGCCCAATTTCTGAATTACATTTTAGCTTTGCACTAAGCTTATACTGACAAAATGACTAACAGATAGGCTCCTTCTCGAAATTCTTTATAACCAGCAATGAATTCGATCATTAAGAGTCAAATTCTTGATTCAGAACTAGAAAATTCAGCAACCAACGCATGGAAATGCAACAAACAAGAGCACCATGGTAGCTATGATTTTACAGTTTCTTGTTAAAATTGTTAAGAAAAATCTAAGATCGCTTAGTGACAGCCATATCAAGAAAGATTCTAAGCCTTATCACCATAAAATAATCAACATTTGAATAAAGAAACAAAATTGATGACACACCTGATATTGTGCAGCAAGAACCACAGCAACACCAAGAATTGACTCATCTTGAATGATCTCATCAAGACCCTTATCACCCCACTTGCATTCCACACCAGGAAAATGCTCCTTTGCTACCTCCACTGCTTCTCTTGCAGATTCCTGAACATGTAAATAAATATATAAGCAAGAAAGATAATCAAGAAATGAAATGAGTAATAAGCAATGAATCACCTCAGAGCGACTCCAGATGGATTTAAGAACAAAAAGATGAGAGATCTCAGCTAGTCTTGGAATGTATTGAGTCTTGACAAAGATGCCAGCTCCAAGAACGGATATCTGGGGAAGTTGGTTTGCCATTTCTTGAAAATCTTGGAAATGGGTTCTTGATGAGAGTGATATTATAATGAATATATAAAGGAAAAGAGAAGCACAAAAAATGAAATAGATTTTGCTTAATGTTTTAAGAATGTGTTAATTTAATCATATTTGTCGTTATAGGAAATCAAATCAATAATTTATTAATTTAAATCTTGACTAAATTTAATATTACACTAGATATTTTTACTCAAAATAATATTGTTTTTGTTAAAAAAATAACCTAGTCTCTTTAACTTGTATTTTAAATATAATATAACATAATACTTTAATCAATTTTATATCCTTTTCAATTTATTTATTTTTACTTTTTTATTTTGGTAAATATGGAAAAAAGTAATTAGATGAGAAGAATTTGATGAGAGAAAAGAAACAATTTTGAAAAGAAAAAAAATGCTGAGTTTGATAAATACTAGTAAAAAAATTATTTAATCATCTTTGATGCTATAGAGATCAAACTAACTACGTATGCTAAAACAAATTGTGGAAATTTGACACAAGAAATGTTGACGTTTTGGATGTGGTTACGCAAGGTAAGAAAATTCTTGGTGTTAGGTCTTTGATTGCGAGATAGATTGACAAAATGTTTGACTATACAAGAACGTGAGCTAGTTGAATTCTTTTTATTATATATTTAGATTAACTTACGTGTATTTCAATTAATTTTACAGATTATAAAATTAATAATTATATAAATCTTCAATAATCCTGAAATTTATAAAACTCAAACTGATAAATTTTAAAAAATAAATTTAAAACTTGATCAATTAAATTACACCCCTAAAAACTAGTTGAATTTTTCACCAAAGGCGTAGTTGTAAAATTTGTACTGTCATGGCATGGCAGATCGCCTTGGGACCTGCCGACCAAGGGTTTATACCGATTTGGGTTGAAGACAAAATATAAGAAAGAAAAAACTTATTGATTTGCCAAGTTGATCTGCTAATCTAATCTACCTGGGCCTGACTCTATTAAAACCCAACCGTGTATTAAGCTCTTTCACAGCAGCACACAGTTTCTTCTGTTACAATATCTATCATGTTTCAAATTGTAAATACAACAGCAGTTTTAACAGATAATTCATACAATCACATTTGATTTTAAGGCTGCAGTTTAATCAGATACAAGTAAACAATGAAATCGACTGTGTAACCAGAGTTTTGAATCTATAGTAAGCAGGCAAGGATGAAGGTATTCGAAGTAAATGCGGACGCATTCCTAACATACTAGTCTGAAAACAAAGATGGGACTTTGGAATTCGATGAACTTATTTTCAGGATCAAGGGTTTGGATGAATATATCTTCTCTTGGTTCTTCGGTCACTCCACTTTGTGTCGCGTATTCCATTGCCATTTCATAGTCCACCTGCAAATAAAATTCACACATGTCAAAGAAATATAAAATTTACATGCAAAGGAAAGAAAATATGCGAGGGAGGACTGGGATAGCTAGGAAATTTCACTTGAAATCGAAACATTGGGCTGTTATAAGCCTGCCAGAGAACCAGCTGTGCTGGAAAACTGAATGACAGATAAAATCTTTTCCTTGATGTTTCTAATGTCAGTTTTCAATACGTAGCAACATCTTTACATCTTTTGATTAGAATCCCGTATTGCTTGATTAGTTTGGCATATTTTTACCAAAGAGTTGGAACTTGGTTTGGCAATAGGAGAATCTTATAGTCTCTAATCCCCCATTATTAATGCAACAGCCATCCAAATCATAGCTAGGATGCACCAAAAGGCCATTCAAAATTGTCAGTGATGGAGGATCCACAAGTTTCAATTAGACCTCACCTTTTCAACATGCTCAGCAAGCTTTTCCTTGATTGTCTCTTTTGTTATCAAATTAGCTGTTATGTTGCTAAGTATTTCCGCTTCCTCACCGCTGTAACGCTTCTTCTTTGATGCATGTGACTGTGACATGTATTTCAAAACATCATATACAGCATTGGTAGCATCAGGAATATACCTGCCAGTACATTAAAATTTGGTTTCAGACTTCAGTACATGCAAATAGGAAAAAGAATAGGACATTTTGGACAACTCTTGAGAGAACAGGTCAGGTCAACAGGAAGTACCTGCTTAGATTTCGTTTTCTCTCCTGTTGCTCACGGGCCAGCATTTTCTTTATAATTTTGGATTTTAGCTGGATGCAGCATTGCTGAATGGCAGACTGGAAGGCTGATTTTATTAGCTAACTTGTAAATTTCTACTGCTGTGATCAAAATGACAGAAAATGGGAATAAAAAAAAACCACCTTCACAGCTGTAGCTATCTCATTAATATCATCTCCAATATACTCCTTGCCAGTCCCTTTAAAGGGGATTTTTGTGCTCACGACACTGACAAAGACACCAATTTTGTCCTGCGTCTGGTTAATCTTGTAACTCCCCCAACTGAAAGGACATTTTAATAAACCATTTTGTTGCATTAACTGTGAGAACATTCCATCTGCCTCCCACACCCACCCCAAAACTATCAAAAGAAATGGCTGTACTGTTATATCTTACTTGATTCTCTTAAGTGCAGTCCTGGTGACAACATCTGCACCTTGCTCAAATAGAAGTGGAATGCGGTTTGCAAATCGAAATATATTCAAGCCCTGCAGTTTAGAGAAATAGTTTTGCAGGATAATATCAGCTAGGATAGAAAATCAGAAAGAAATTTAATTAGCATAAAGCATGAAATACATCAGACCAAGGGCATTAAATACACCATCACAGAATTTGCAGAGTTGCCTTTAGAAACCCACGATCAAGTATCATGCGCATGCAATTAACATCATATTGCTTTTAAGAAGCTAACTGGCAAACCAGTGCCTGATGCTTTTACTTCCATAGATGGAATAGTAATTCCTTAATTTATTTTATTTTACCAAAAAAAGAAAGAAAGAAAGTAAAATGTGTATTTTTAAGCTCATAAACCAACCCAATAAATACAAACGCCTGTCTATTTAATTTCACAAAGCATTGCTTATCAAACTGGGATGTACAAACAAGGTCCAATTGTCCCGAAAGCAACACAAGCCAGCACTTTCAATGGTGTTGGTTTGTGAATCATAAAAGTCCTTAAATTCCTGGTTTTAAGGTGCTGGATTTGATCAAAACCTACACATATTTCCTAAGCTAGCCTGATTTGTTTCATCACAATCACAATATTAAGAGAGACACACTTACTTGCTTAACATCCTTTCCACCCACACTGACACCAGCTTCTACAATAAATGGGTGACCCTCAAATACTTGAGCACTGCATATAATGGTAGTAAAGAAAGGCCACATTTAGAACATTGTTTATCCATTAGCAGAAAAAAAGATTAGTAATATTTTTTTGGTTCCGATACCAATAACTATTTTACCATGCAGGTTGGCTTTAGTTAAAAAAAAATAGATATAGCAAACAGAGATTTGAACACAACCTGCCTGAATAAGTTGCAACCATATCTGGATGCAGCTCCTTTATAATTCCAAGACGAAGATTGTATTCCCCTGCAGGACTAAGACACTGAAAATGGCTTATCAGTAATGTGCTAAGCTATAAAAGTTGTATTATACAAGTAGAGCACCACACAGTATGAAGTGAGGACAAATCACATCAGCAAAATCAATGGCAAATAAATTACATTCAAAGCCTAAAAGCATCTTACATCACCAGTAGGGTCGTCAAACTTGGCTTGGCGAAACAACTGATTGATGCGAACTATCTGCTGATCAGTCAGAGATTTTACAACCATTTTTGGGCTAAATTCTGGACCCATTTCCCCTAAAAAATTGGGAAGGATTATTGTTACAACCACAGAATTTTATTGTTGAATTGCATACTGATAGAATGTAGATATTAATTTTCTCACCAATTAATCGTTCAGCAAGTGACTTTCCTATGTTTACAAATTCATGCTGTAGAAACTGCAAAAGATTCTGTTTTGAAGTTTCCGCAATGAGGCGTTTGATCAGCAGTAAATCAACAGATGATGGATGGTGTTTTGTCTCGAGAGGAACTGGAGGCATCACATCAGTTCTCCGTGCAAATTTTATAGTAACATTCTTACTGCAAAAATGGAAGTAGCATGTGCTTAACAGAATGATGATGCACAAGAATAGAAGCATGAATGTGTACACAAGAGAGAGAGAGGGAGAGAGGGAGAGGGAGAGCATACTCTGGTGCATCTGATATAAATCTGAAAAGAAATTGGGCATAAGGAGTGATAACAGCCATTTGCCGCATGTAATGCAATATCTTGGACTGCACATACAGGACAAAACACCACTATTAAAACTTAAAATAGACCAAACAACATTGCTGAACACAACTGCAATGCATTGCATAAATTCAAAGTGTACAACGAAATGTTAACATAGGCAAATTATGGTCTACATACACGATAAGTTGTCCAATTTCCCTCAATAACAACTTGAATTTCAGCTCCATGCCAACAATCATCATTGTTCCGTTTTTCATGTAAATGAATGTGAGGAATGTTCCTGGTTATTTAAAAGAAGCACCATTAATGGT
>Ga0307512_10007973_pt1 | contig 10403 bp, 12 predicted proteins | sample 14_EM_MG_FD_200267 | JGI IMG/M metagenome (GOLD analysis project Ga0307512, IMG submission 200267) | Populus trichocarpa ectomycorrhiza microbial communities from riparian zone in the Pacific Northwest, United States - 14_EM | ecosystem: Host-associated > Plants > Roots > Unclassified | place... | reverse complement strand
CATAACGCTTTAATACCGCACCGGCATGAACACGATAACCATTGGGATTCGTGGCAATACTTGCAAGGCGCATTCGTTTGAATGTAAGACGCAGATGTATATTGCTATCGAAATCATGGAAGACGAAGTATGGGTACGCATGCGTAACATCCTGAGAAGCATCTATATAAGAGATCACATTGTCCCGGCAATGAGAAGAACAAGCTCTAGCAGCGAGACAAACAGCGATACCTACCAGCGGAAGAAAACCGTTATTTATTATTCAGTTTTTATGATACCTATATCTACCTATTATTATATATAAAATCTATTAGCTTTGTGTAGCGGCAGCCCAGCACCATTGATAAAGTATTACCTCGAGTAATGACCTTGACCTTCGAGAGCCACAACGACGTTATAGTATATGCGCTAGAGAGAATCATCAGTTACGCCAGGAAGCATCAGTACATTTTTGTGGCGCAAAGCGTCTGGTGGATAGCTTCTGTTATTAGCCTTACGGAAGGATTGGTAACACATATCGATAATCTACGGATACGAGAGTTTACAGAGTTAGTTGGCATGTTAGTTACAGACCAACCTGATAAGGAGGAAGTCACCATACCTCAAGATATTCCAGATTGCCTGAGCATCGGTGTTGAATCAGGATACATTCATCCCGATAGAAAAGGTCAAGTTGACAATACAACCAACGGCAACGGCAGTGAGAAGAATAGTGATTCTGATTCCGGATGGGCTTCAAGAGTTATATAGGAAACTGAGGAGTTCCTTAGAAAGTCTCAGAAAGAAAGGAAGAAGTTGAGAGGAAAGCCTGATCCGTTGGCGCGTACAAGATCAGGGCAAATACCAGCATTAGCTGCATCCCGGAAGCAGAATAATTGTTTACGGGTAATTCCTAAGGATACTATTGCTGCATACCTCCGACAAAGGAAATAGGATCAATGGCCGTGCAATAGTACTTGCTTAGAAATATCTCAAGAGGTACAACTAAGTATAGGTACTTACGTGGAAGCACCCCCGTAACATGACACAGCAGGTATATCATTTGAGAGAAACGCATTTCTGCGGAGTGTGCAGAATGATCAAATTATCATCACCCAGAGATGCATCAGAAGATTTCGGAATTCCCAACTTTGGATAGCTATTCCACGCTCAAATTGAAGAGGACTGGGGACCCGAAGTTTGTGGACTCGTGCTCGGATATGATCAGAATGTACCCATTGACACTATATTCATCCAACTCCATAATGGGCTGTTGTACTACTGTCAACCATTTCAAAACCCTACTTCTGTTGAGCGTCTTGGACTTGATTGCAAGGTAGAATATACCAATGCCAACCAAGGGGTCATGCCTGAAGCTCATAACAACTGGGTCCAGTATACGCAAAGTGATGTGAATGACCTTGATAACACCTTCCAAGGATGAATGTCTTCTTTTCCTGTATTATACTTCAGCTGGACTCCACCGAATCGGATCCTCCAATTGCAGGAGCACCTGCCAGCTGGCAATGCAATATCGACATTTTCCAAGATGTGCAAAAAGTCCCAACAATGGGTTTTATGTCCTCAAGCTGAAGAATATGCGGTGGTGATTCCAAAAAAGTTCAAAGATCTTGATGGTTGGGCTGATTATGTTGACGAGATCATCCAGGTGATCAAACCGACGAATATGATGAATATTGTACCCGTTGGAGCAATAGTTGCACCGGCACATTTGGTGCGGAAGAATGCTGCATCGGGCAGCATTGATAGCACACTAATGGCTTGTAAACACTCGTGTGAATTCAGATACGTACTGGACTGTATATTGATTAGATTAGAATGCCTGATTCAGGTGTATAGCTGTGAGATAGTTGATCGAATTGTCTATTGAATATAGACATTATATAATAACACTCCCGGAGCGTCTCGCTCATGGTGCAATGGTATGGTCTTGGCGAGGAGTGTCGTAGACCCAGCAGCTCCAAAATTTTACCCACTTAAAGCCATGATTGTATAGCATTCTGAAGATGACTTCATCATCTGGAGAATATTCTTGTATTCTGTTCCGCAACTTCAGGAGCATTGAGGAGCACCTGAAAGTACGTCTCAGAGCACCTGCGAAGCACATTGTTTTGCATTCAGCCTGTTCAGGAGTATCTGGGTAGTTCTGGATAGATCCATGTGGCTGTTCAGAATTCCAGGGACGTTGAGTTATGACTTCCGAACCATTTTACATTTTGCTGATGTGGTCCGCACGCCTGTAATGTTACCCCAGTCTTCCTTAACAACCCTGTTGCCAGATAGGTGAACGCAGCGATGAGCAACCCAATGCTTTCTTGCGTCATTTATCATGGCCAACTAGCCAACTGCACAGCTGGTACCCAGATGCCTATGCGTGGTGGTTGCAGCTGCCTTCCTCTGGATGACATCCTCCGAACTCCAGATGTGGATATGACTGATGATATCAGGGAGGAATTAGATGATGATGGTGGGACGCTGCGAACAAATCCAAGAAGCTTCCAGACGATGAAAACAGGCTTCCAAAAGTTTCAACGGAAGCTTCAAAAGAGGATTATAAGACAGCAGCGATACCTGGAGATCGTTTGAGTCCATGCTCTTGGTCTGTTTGCCGAATACGAGCAAAGCCTTATTGCTGATGAGGATGTGGCTTGGCTACGCGAGGATGATTACCTTGTGAATCCTCCTGCTGCAGGCTCTTCAGCCAATAGGAAGCGTATAAGCAGCCGCCCAGCTGCAAATCAGTCGTTGTCAGGATGGAATGCACTGGCTGGGCGGTTGTTCAAGGATTTGCATTGTGGGTGAGTATTTTTCTGCCACTTTGGAGAGTGGACGGATGGGTGATAATTTAAAGTTTTTTGGTGAGGTTTTGGGTCTCTTTTTGGTGTTTTGTATTTTTTATTATTACATCATTCATATTCATGCATGCAGGGCTCCATTGAAAGTTCACAATGTTGGGATTAATTGTTGAGACATTTATGTCTGGGAAAAGAATAGTGACAGCGATAGGACTCCGTCTATGGCTATTATCTAATTGGTAGTTTGGTATCTTTACCCAGGAGAAATTAGCTGGAATGATTTGTGAAACGCGAACACGTTTAGCTGGTAGCAATAACGATTGTCATCAAAGGAAGCCAATCAACAACCCTGCGGTGTGCTTCTCACCTGCCATTCTTAGTTCCAACTTCCCGTCCATCCAAGGAGTTGGAAGTGTGGGTGGCGAGACAAGCCAAGATCCTTGAATTGTCGACAGGATGAAAAGATGCATCACGACGATGCTTTTAATCATATCAATGCTTTGTTTTCTTTACACAACGCTACAATTCATTTACGCTGCATTCATTTACATTTCTTGTAGTCACTCCTTTGATGTTTTCATACTTATCACTCGCTGCCTTTTTCAATCATGACAAACATGCGCCACACTTCTCCTCCTCCGCCTCTTCCTTCCAGCACCAGGTGAAGCAGACGATCTATCCACGACGAGAATTTCTATGACCATCTCGAGCACAATACCTGACAATTACGATGATTGTCGAGATGAAAATTCAGAATCCAACGATCAGCCTGTTTGGCGACCATCCAGGACAGCAATGGGCATGCGGCCATCAAAAGGTTCCTTCTTGTCAACACTTGGAAGGCATGTTGCGGCAACTGAATTAACTCCTATGCCGGCGCGACATCTACATCCTGAGCGTCGCGAGGTCGATATTTTCTTGGAGGAGGTGGATGAACGTGTGACTGCTCCGCTGGCATCCAAAAAGGTATCCAATTATGCATTTGACTGGGTGAATCCACCTGCTAATGTATATATTTACTAGAGGAAGAATTCAAACGAAGCCAGTGAGCAGTTGGTTGCATGGAAAGCTGGAAATCTGTGGCGATATGGGCGCTTTGTTGAAGACGTGACAGGCCTCATCATCAGTGCAGAATACAATGCCCCGACAACCCTCCCAGGCATTCTGGCGATGGTCATGGCACGGGGGAAGCCCATAGCTATTGATTATGCGATGTTTGTGAATTCCTTTGCCAGGAATGTGGTGAAGACCACCCAGATTCATAGTTGGTGGTATGAGGATATCACCTGGATTGATCCAGCCCAGAGAAACTCGGACGTTCCACGAGCCTACATTTAAGTGGCAAATGAATCATCTGAACGATTGTTTTCATCGCTGACATTGTGCATCAGGCTCTCGCAAAGATCACTTGCTCCCGTGCAGCAATAATATACCACTGCATGACCTCAATTGGCTCTGATTACGGATTTTGAACACAGTTGCCTACAGAGATCCGGACAATGGTAGCCTGGCTATTGGCCAAGGACAGGTTTACATGCCCTATAAACTGTGGTGAGGTAAGTTCAATGTTCCGTTTGTGCTGAATCATTGTCTTGATGATCGATTTGGGAGTGTAAGTTTCGATTTACAGCGACTGAAATTGTGGATCTTATATACCAGACATACTTCTATGGCATATGACAAATGGGAATGAAAGATAGATCATTGATTGATGAAATCAACCAGACATTCATTACCCTCACCGCGACGGCCATCCACCATTGTCTGTCGGCCTGAAGAACAGGCGAGTTTAGGCTCCCGCCAGAGGTTGGTCCACGAGGTGGAGCGCAATGTAAGTGCGATACAAGAAACATTAATCACGCAGTTAATAATGCATGCAAAGATGTATTTCATCGTCTCGACGCAGATTGTTGATCTTCCTCGCCAGAGGTTGAAGCCAAAAAGATTGACAATATCCGCAGCATGATTCGCCGAAGGATCCACTCAACTTGTATGGACCCAGCGACAGCACAACCTCACAACAATCAGGGCAGCTTTGATGAGGACTTCCTTGATTGAGTCAAGGAGGAGCTGATAGAGCAGCCCGACAATTCTTTTAATCGTTTCAGCAGCTTTGTTGCTGCTACTAAAGCTAGCATGTGATTCTCTGCTGTTCTGCCTATGGGTGGGTCTGCCATCACCAGCAGCAGCCAGCCCGTCACCTGCAGCAACCACAACTACAACAGCAACAGCAACAGCAACAACAACAGCAACAGCAACAGCAACAGCAACGACATCACCAACATCACCAACATGAGCAGCATTGAGAATATGGGATTAGTCAATGGAAGTATGATTGTAGAGGGTGCGATGTTGCTTGGAGATTAGGAATGGTGTCAGTGATCAGATTTAGAATTTCCTTTGTGTGCTATTTTATTCTAGGTTTCATCAATATATCATAATAGTAGTAAATGTAATACAACTGATGGTTTACTGAAGTCCGATCTCAAATGGGTGAAATCAAGATCATGATGATGCATAATCCTCCCGCAACAGTTGAACTGCAAGGTACTGACGATCTTGTATCAACAAATTAAATATTGTAAACCACTTCTGCATGGTAACTATCATGGGTCAAATTGAGTCAGGAGGGTCTTTAATAACAAGAACTACACTCTTGATTAGATGTATGGAGCGACTACTATCATCATCGCGAGGACAAATCAAATTGAGCGACGTAGGAGTATGCCGAGCGATGATTTGTGATATTGCCAAACGAAGTGTAAACCGTTCGTCAAGTGCTTGTGGTCACATTTGCAAAGTTGGGTACACTGGTCATGACGCTTGAAAACAGCATCGCGACAACTCCAAGAACACGCTGGAACTGTAAAGCAATGCCATATTTTGGGGAAACCTCGATTTCATTTTTTTGAGTTTGTGGGTACAATAAACTATATAAATTTTATGAAGGAAATTTAGTTTTTGCTGAGGTCCCTGCCCCATCCTGAAAATGAGCATCAACGGGGCATCAACAATCTTTGTTCCTGCATCTTGGGTATTCGAAGTATCACTTCGTGGCAATAATTTATATATGATGTAATGGCTGCCTTTTCAGGTTAAACACAGTATGATATCTTCATCACCCCATCATGAAAATGAGCGTCAATGGAGCATCAACAATTTTTGGTCTTGCATATGGGGTGATCAAGGCACTGCATGGATATTCGAGCTCATAACAGAACTGTTGACCGCCTTACTGGGCAAAAATACCAAAGATAACAGAAACAACACAGATTACAAAATAATCAATATCGCAAACTGCACAACATGCACAAAGTGATTACTGGATGTTGAATACGCGATTTTGATAAGATACTATTATCAAGCAGCAAAATCAACAGCATTATATGAATCTAGAGATGGACCCTCTGGACAACCCGCTGAGAACCTGCCCAATTCAGATGGGTTAGGAGATTTCCTTCAAACTGTACCCGAAGTGAAAGTTCAGGTGTATTCACAATCCGGACAGCCAATTCGGCAACAGTTCAGTTCAGATACAGACCTGAACCCCAAGTGACGGTCTGGAACCATTGCTAACACTACTCTGGGTGTCTTAATCTGTGTTATGAGAGTTGTGCAAGCTTGTGTATAATTGATCTCTCAAGGGATTAAATAGTGGAGACTATTGTTGATATCAATGGAACAGTTCAAGTAATTGTCCAACTGATCAAAATCTACAGGACCAAAGTGAAAGAAACATGTGCAGTAAGTTAGCGTAAATGACTAAACAAGTTTTTGAAATATCATGATGACTAGTGTTAGCAATGGTTGCGGGTTACCTGGCTTCAGTCCTGGTTGGAACCAGAACTGAGACCCCAGTCCATGTTAGGGACCGCCAAGGAACCAAACCGGGGAACTAGCGCTGGGTCATTACCTGGACCGGACCGAAACCCTGAGGTTTTTGGCTGGGTAGGAACTGGACTCCGGGTCCATTTTGTGGGTCTTACAACTTTGGCTGCAATTAAATGTTTGAGTTCTTATCGTATCATGACATGGGATATACATAGATCATGTATCTTTAACCGCTCTTTCACCTACCGCTTTCGTATTTGCGATCTGACTGATACTAGTTGAGTGGCTGCAAAATAAGTGCAAATTGTCATTAAAATTTTCGCGTTTTCGATACCGACTCAACGAATATCAGTCGGATTGCAAATCTGTAAGTGGGAGGTTGAAGTACAGCCAAAACTGCACAATCTACATACTGATCATGTCACATTACAATCAGAACTCAATTACCTAATTGGAGCGAACAATCTGGGCTTGCAAAGGCCAGGTTTTGAGGTGAAAACAGGCCCAAATGCAACGGTCAGGGTTTGTCATGTGGTAAAACCGTTGCAACGGTTCAGTTCCGGTTCCAACCCAAACCCAGAACCATTCTAGCGTGTTGGAACCGTTGCTAACACTAACATTGATGACGCGATCACAACATTGAACTCTTTGATGAATGGGGGAAGACAGCAAATCAGTCGCGCAGATTCTTTGTGGAGAATGTGGAGAAGGATCAGTACGTGGGGTCTATTGTCGGAACCCTATTTCGCTTGTTGCTGATGCATAGGCTTAGTCAACTCTGAGATTTAATCATCCTGGGATGCTAGTCTAATAAGTTCCATATACTTCCAAGGGCTCTTAGTGCCAGAAATACATTGTGAGGATAACAACATCAGCACCAACCCTAGATACTGTCAGAAACACCCCGGTTTTCCGGACGGCTCTGATGGCTTGAAGCGATCCTTGTACCCTCGGAGGGAGAATTTCATACTTCCTATCGCCCTAGCGACGGGTCGTGTTGCATACTTGCCTGCTGTACTCTGCGCCTGGTATGCGGTGACGTATACACACTATCAGAACGACACGTGTGTTTCACTCTTCGCAGCGGCTGCATTTAGGTTGTAGCCATTTACACAACCCCTGGCAATGGTTATGTTCTGCTTCGGCTGATAGCCACATGCCACACTCTCGTTTATGTTTAGCTTTGAGATTTTGTCACTGATTTCAATACAGTCTTGGCTTCAGATACATGGCGTGCAATTGCACTTGCTTCACTATTATCGTATTTTACATATCTGAAATTCACTGTTGAATCTTCACACTCTCTAGTACTGTGCGCTTAGTCCTCGACATTCTGCGTTGATCCATCATTGGCTTGCGATGCTTCATCCTCCTCATCGGTATCTGCATCGGCGCCATCCTCAAACTCATACCTGTCAACATCACTGGTTCACAGGTCAAACCTGCTATGCCCTCAGTTCTCCACATTCTGCATTGATCCATCATCGGCTTGCAATGCTTCTTCCTCCTCATCCACATCTGCATCTGCATCCGCCATCCTCACCCTCATACCCAGCGACATCGCTGGTTCCCAGAGCAAACCTCTCGAGTTCAGTAGCGGGCCGTCGTCACTGGCTGGCGGTCAGGATGGCATTGCGCTCGTCGCTTTCGTCACCTTCATCAACGTGATCCCCGCTGCCCCCTGGAATTCTGGAATGCAGTTCGTCATCCATGTAATTGTTGTCTAATGGGATGTTTCGGTCAGTGCTTCCAATCTCTGGCTCCTCAGGCGCCAATTTGGAGGTCAAATAGTCAAGAAGAATAGCATTGTCAACGGGCACTGCTTCCACGCTAATGACCACCGCAGGCATTGGGTTCTCCGCCGGTTGGATGAGACGCTTGACTGTAGCAAGAGTGTTTTCATACACCCTCCATTGGTAGCTCTCCTGTAGTGTGTTCCAGGTATTCATCAAAAATGTATACGTGTCTACAATGCCAGGCGAGGTTGACAACTTGCGACCAATTGCAGCGCAGCAGGATGCGTTCTTCCCATCGTCATTCTTGTAATTGAAGTAGTTTGAGCGATCAGGTCTGTCTGCTTTTTGCTTTGACTTGGAAGATTTCGGATGAACAGCTTTGTTCTTTTGCCACTCAAGGAGAGCATGGCGCAACACGGTGCAGGTAAACATGATCAGTGGTGAGGGTATATGACCATCCTTGTTGTTGATCAGGGAATTATAAAATCCATCAGCATACTTACCACAGTTTTTCGCCCGATGATAAAATTCGATGTAGATATACCCCAGGATTACTTCTTCCAGGAAGTACAGTGGATGCTGGCCATTCATTAGCAGGTATCAACTCTCTCTGCATTGGATTTGGGCTGCGTACACCATCTTCCACATGCTCTGCTACAGAAAAATAACACTTATAGTCTGCCAGAGGGGAATTGATGAATTCCAAACACTCTGCAGCAGATTCAAAGCGGTGGAGATCATAATGCTCTGCTATGTTCTCCCTTGCTGATTGAATGAAATGTGATTTAACCTTATTGACTTGGGCTCCAACCTGGTACCGGTTAGAGCGTTTAATATCCAACGTGGGCCACTGCGTCAGCATACCTTTTCCAAGATCTTCTCTGTGCACGCCTCGAATCCTATGGATCAACTGTTGTATTACTGCATAGCAGTGTTCTAGTATGTCTCCATGATCTACAAGTGTGGGGCTTCAGCTAATGCTTTCGAAATGTGTCGCGTTGCATAACCTACTCTCTCCAAGCAGCTTGCACTCATAAACGGCCGTCTGTTCCACACGTAGAGCTCCAGAAGTCTGCCCGTTGCCAACACAAGACGTGTCCTGTCAGAGTGATTAAATCGATTGATGCTGCAACCGCCGGAGTCCATTGATCAAGGGGTGGACACCGCCTGCGATTGCAATTACAACTGCCTCGGTCTCTGATTCTTGTTGGTAGCTTGCGTTCGGAGTGGACTTGTGATGATTGCGTGGGCTTCTGGATGAGGGATGAGGGTAGACAGGTTTTCGAGCCCGCTGAGAGGAGTGAGAGTGATAGCAATGCCAGATGCTGGGCTGGATTCAACGCGACGCGTTGGTGTTCCTCCTGGTGCTGGTGTGCCACAACTGGTTGTACCTGGCATGACAGTTGGAGTATTTATCAACTGTCGCTGTGCAGCGGACGGGGTAGAAGTCACACTTTGAGTGATATTTGCAACCCGAGACTTTTTCAGCAAAGATGAGGAGGGGGAGTTCTGACCTTGGATTGTAGAGGCTATGGAACTCCCTCCTTGGGAGGAATCCCTCTCGCCAGCCGGTCTGGAAACACATCTCTAAGCAGGCGGAAGTTGATAATTCCCCAAACGCCCAGGCTTTTGTTGATTTTGTAGATTAGCAAGACTAGGAACATTTCGTACGACCGGTGTCATGTCAGGGTGAGGGCTTTCATCAGCAATGACCCTAGTTTCCGTCAGAAACACCCGGGTGTTCCGGACGGCTCTGACGGCTCTGACGGAACCTCATACCCTTTGACGGAGAATTACACGCTACCCGTCGCGTTGCACACGTACCTCCTTTACATTTTGGTGACGTATACGCACCATCAGAACGACACGTGTGTTACACTCTTCGCAGTGGCTGCAGTTATGCTGAAGCCTTTTGTTCTCCGGCTGCCGCTTCTTTGTAAATGCTGCGGGTGCACCTGGAAATCATAGCTACTACTTATCGTTCAACGATTTTCAAAACTTATGCATTCAGTTTGTATTCTCATCTATGTATCTATGTATC
>Ga0307512_10007972_pt1 | contig 10404 bp, 11 predicted proteins | sample 14_EM_MG_FD_200267 | JGI IMG/M metagenome (GOLD analysis project Ga0307512, IMG submission 200267) | Populus trichocarpa ectomycorrhiza microbial communities from riparian zone in the Pacific Northwest, United States - 14_EM | ecosystem: Host-associated > Plants > Roots > Unclassified | place... | reverse complement strand
CATACGATATGTAGCCGGGGTGAGCGAGAAGAAAACTTCGAAGAGGCACACAAGCAAGCCCAGGGCGAATGCCGTTGAATGTAAGCGAGGCATCATGCGCTGGGGCTCAACACAACGTTTGACTATCCGGCATAGATGAAGACCAGAGTGCCCCTAAACCTTCGACGTCGCGTCAAACAAACAAATCAACAAGCAATCGTGAGTCTGTTTCGTACATTTGTCCTGTGCAATTTATTCTAATCTGCCTGTAGCCAACTCGAAAGCGACTAAATCATCGAAGAAGTCTGCGGCTACGAAGAGGCTCGAACTTTCCAAAGCTTCGTCATACAATGCAAGCATAGGCGACGACTCCGACAACCGACCTATCGCTCCAGAACCAGCCCAGGGCAAGCTCAAAAGGTCCTCTCTGAAGCCACCACCAACTCACTCTGACGACGAAAGCGATGACCTTGCTATCAAGAAAACGGAGGTTCCCAAAAAGGCCGGTAAAGGGAGGGCCAAAGTCACGGAGTCCCCTCCTGAGACGTTCGAATCTGCTGGGACTGACCTGGAGGATCCCCACCCTGGACTATCAAGCACGAAACCTCCCTCAACCGGGGAAAAGACGTGGGACGTACACGAGACGATCACAGCACCGATTATCCCTCGTAATCAGGGGGACGTCTCGGAGGAGGAGCGCCAGCAGCAGAAGCCCCCGCCGAAAAAACGGCGCCGCCCCCGCAAGGATGAAGGCGGGGAGGAGCCTCCGTCCAAAAGAGGGAAGACGCAGAAGGCGGACGACGGAGAGGTCAAGGGTTTGGCAAAATCAAAGTCCAAGCAGCAGGCGAAGAGGTCACCCTCAAGGCCAGGGCTGGCGGCCACCGGGAGCAGGAGGAAGAAAGCAGACACTCAACCCGATACGAACGACGCGGAGAAAGAAAAATGCGTCCCCTCAGAGACTAAGACGTCAGGATCAAACACGCGGAAACGTCAACGGCGAACGCTTGACGATGGGTCCTGCGATGAGAAGCGGGATGAACTCCCCGACGGCGACGAGCTCAATCCGAACCGTGTAAGGCTTGATAACATACCTCCGGAGGGCGTGGTCATACGAAAGAAGAACGGTATAGTTGAGAGGCTTCTCCCACCCGTGATGTACGTTCAGTTTCGTTGTCTCCGGTTACCAACACATAACCTCGACATCATAGTAAACCCAAGAGGAAGGCCCCGAGTAATAGGGGGAAGACTCGAAGCTCTCGTAAACGAGCTATCCCCGCTCATGTTTTGAAGTACATAGGGCCTACACGCATTGGCTCGCCGCTCAAGGCGGAGGGAACGGACACCGACGATGACTTAAATCTCTAACACATTCTCTCATGACTACATTGGCACCCCACATAATTTGTTGCATATTCCGGCTCAGTTATACAACATCTTGGACTTGATCATACCAGGACACCGGCTATGGGTGCGTAAGTTAACAAGGTCGAGGATTGATCGGACGGAAGTCGCAAGCGTGGGAACGAAAAAGTTGCACATTTTGAAAAGTGATCGAGCTTCGCGTTTCCTGAAAGAATCTCTATCCCCACCCCGGATTCCGCGATGACGAGTAGCCTCGCCACTCAGCTCGCTCAAGGAGCGTCGCTGAACTCCTCCCTGCTGGTCGACAGGTCAAAAAGGAAACACACCGAATCATATCTGTTCACCGGGAAAGAGGCAAATCACCATGACCTCTATTCTGTTCACGCCCTCGCCCTTAATGGCTTTACGCACTTGCGCTCTGTTAATCCGGCTCTCAAGGCCTTTGAACAGACGCTGTTTTCGGACGCTACGAAAAGTGTTGACCGAACTTTGCTAACGAAGGAGAAGGCGGAGGAACTTAGTTTGACCATCGGAAGGTTTTTGAGGTTGTTGGGACCCTATCTTTTGGATGCTCCTTCTGGGAAAATTTTGGAATGGCTAGTCCGGCGATTCAGGTGAAGTGATTGTGTTGATTGTTTCTCCCAGAGTTCTGAAGGATCATTATCAGGATCAACGAGTTTAATGTGGACGACGCACTGGCCTTGTTCCTACCGTACCACGAAACTCCCCACTTTACTAAACTACTATCGATATTACACGTCAAGTGCGCACCTAAAATTTTCTCTCTCTCGTCGTTCTCACTTTTCTCTAGGCCACAGTCGACTTGGCATTTCCTGTTAGCCTACAAGTCTGCCGTTAAAGGGCTTCCTCGCTTTGCGCTTGTCACAGAGATGCTGAAGAACCCTGACCTAATGCGATTCGCCGCTTCTCTCCTTCCAGAGGCTATAAAGGGCGGCTATTCCCACCGCACGCTTATTAACTTTCACACCGCTACCCTGATTGAGTACATCTCACGTACAGAGTCGCTGGATTCCGGAAGCGCGGTTGTATTCCTCTCAAATTTCCTCGAGCCACTGGAAAGCGAGGGTTCGGTTCCCAAGGATGCCATTGTGAGCAAACTTGTGCCCCTCATTGGACACACCGCTGACGAGGGACAGCTCTCAAGCTTTATTCTGCTCTCTTTGCTAGCCCAAACATCTCGCCTCACCAGCAACGCAACCCAAAACATCCTCAAGGCCATCGCAGGTTCCCTTCGTCATGGAATCGAGCCTACCCAGGCGATGACCGTAATGCTGTCCATCTGCGCTCCCCAGGAGAAGCTGTCTAAGATGCCGAGATCTCTGGTGAAAACTCTCGTCGAATCCCCGTAAGTTTTTGCCCCGTGTTTTACCCCATCTAAAATTAACCAACTTACCTAGGGGTATGGCTGGGACTTTGTCGACTGCTCTTGGCTGGACGGGTTCCGAGAAGTTCTTTATCCCACTTCTGAACCCGTTGGTTGGACGGTAATTCCACCTTCAAGGTTTTAGCCCTGGCTGTGACTCAATTTTAACCATCTAGCGTTAATAAGCTCGCTGCCTGCGAACTTCTTACAACTATCACAAGTTCATCCGAAACTCCGGCAGCCGTGGTCAGAGAACTAGCAACAATACTAATAGAGTCACTGTCCTCGGAACCTGACACCACGGAGAACAAGGAACAGCTACGGAAGTTGTTGGCCCAACTTCGCCAGCGACACCCTGAAATCTTTTCCGAGGCTTCGTCGGATGTAGTGAGCAAGAGGGACGAGGACGGCCGGGCTCAAATCGAGCAGCTCATCCTATCACTTTCCGTTGTGAGTGTGGCGAACGGGCTTGTCGACCTGTTGGCTGTTCGCTTATGCCACTCCAACTAGACGAGCCTGGATTCCATACCGTCAAGGGGAACGGGAGGCAAAGCCACAGATCTTATAATTGCATCTGTAGACTCGGATCCAGGTATGCGCACAGCAGCAGTACGGGAGCTCCTGGAGGGGAACGGCGATGATAAGGTACCGTATCGCGGGACCACTCGCCGACGAATCATCCAACCTTATTCACGACAGGAGATTGGCGCCGCCCTTACCTCGAGAACCATTGACACAAGTTCTACTGTGCTCGAGGTGCTCTACTCTAAACCTTCCGCTTTACTCCCGCATCTACAAAAGGGATACCTCGAAGCCATTGCCGCTGTTTTATCCTCCCCCGCTACCCCACGACAACTTATCCGCCTTCATGTTACTTTCCTCTCCCATCATTTTGTCAAGACGTATCCAACCGCCGTCAAAGCCGTAGTAGAGCGGTGCCTATGGCCCTTCTTGCTCTTCACGAAGGCAAAGCAAAAGACATCCGCGGCTGTCTGGGACATACTGGATTCCGAGGACTGCAGTGACGACCTCACCGAATTCCAGCTTTTGCGCGGGTGCTCGGTCATAATTCGTGACCTGGAAGAAAACTTTGTCGCCACTCAGGACGAAGGAGATTCTGATCCCGGACTTCAGAAGCTAGCTGCTATTGATATCGCTTTGGCAAATCGAATCGCAGGCATGTCTATAGCCCTCCGTACTTGTTCCGTGTTTCTGAGCTGTTTCTTGCGGCAGATAACATCATGTTATCGGAGAATCCCCCCGGTCACATTGATTTCGTACTTGGCGTTCTGAAGGATGCAAACCATAACGCAAGGGCACTGGGTTATCTTGTCACACGCGCTGTGATTGGGAAGCTATCTGGTCAACATCAACTCAGCATAGCTCAACGCGCGATTCAAGCTATGTCCATCGAAACCCTATCTGGGATGGAAGACTTTATGAAGGGATCCGACAATCTCCAATCCGTAAGATACTATTGTCGCTTCTCTGCTACCGTACTTATTTTCTCCAAGTTCATAAGCGATATTAGCCTCGCGTCTTGCATAGTGCATAAACCAGGCAACAAAACGACTCTAAACCGCTTGAAGATCGCAGTACTGACGTTGATCCCGACTATCTCGCGACCAGCAAATTCCAAGATCGATTGGTTGAGCCGTGTAACCCGACTTGACGGGGATGCCAGAGGAGTGCAGTATGTTACACTGATGACTACGGTATATACGTTGGCAAATACTGCGTCGACACTTCCTCTCCTGTCCGCCTACCTCCTGCGAGCCTTGTTCATCTCCTTGAGGGACGATGCTCTCGTCTTCTTGGCGGGCGTCTGGTTTTCATCTGCTTCCAAGGATCTAAATGGGGAAACACGAATTCAGGTTCAGTTGGCGGCACTGGCACATGCCTCTGCGTTTCTGATTGCGCACGAGGCGGCACAAGGATCTATTGACTTTCAAACTATCGTCCCTTTGATCCTAGCCGTGTTCGAATCTCCGACTCAGCCGGTGAGAGCTGCTGCCGTTCAATGCTTATCAGTGCTTGGGCGGTTGAGCCAAATGGGAAAACCCAAAGCCGTCTACGCGTTTGACACTGTTTATGGTCCCCATTCAGGTGAAGCGATTTGGTGACTGGCGTGGTTTATTCGGCTGAAGGACATCTCCAGACCAATTGCAATTCCTGGATTGGGTGGACTTCCAGAGATACATCCTGGCTCTTGTCGATCAGGGTGGCCACTTGGCTAATGATGTTGACTACCTCCCCGCTTTTCACCAACAACACCTCACGAAACACAAGTCGGACTCAAAGAAAGATTCCGGGTGCGTTTACCTCTGATTTTTTCGACAATTTCACTGACGAAACTCTTAGTTTTAAACACCGAGTGATCTGTTATCTTGTTTCGCACGCAGTCGCCTGCCCTTTGCCCCAAGTTAGAACAAGCATCCTGAAGTCTTTGAGAGATGTCCCCGATGAATCCAAGGCCTCGATGTTGATTCCAGTGTACAAGCAGTCGTTTGGGACATCTGAAAAGGTAGGAGCCTGCGCAGATCAGGAGTACTTCGTGGCACTTGCGCGTGCGATCGATAAAAATGCCGCGAAAATGTTGAATAACAAGGAAGGGCCACTCTGGCAAGTTTTTGTGGAGGTGCTACAGGCTTGTTTAACGTGGGGTGAGCACTATGCGATTTCACGATCTCAACCCCACTAATATCGACAGGCCCTCAAGACTCCCTCAATGGCGTATTTGAGGAAACACTGCGGGACGGACTCTTCAGGAAACTCTCGTTTGATCGAAAAGTCACGTTATGCCAACTCCTCCTTGACCTGTGCGACGTGGAAAAAGCGGTGCGATACTGTGTTAGTCACTTGTCCACATGGATTGATGTTGGTATAGGTCACACGGTGCAGAATTATCCTCAGCCTCGTTCTCGATGACGAGAGCTTGTTGCTGTATCTCCTTCAAACCCTACAGCCCGTAGTGAACGAGGCGGCCGCCCCGGTTGCAAAGAAAGCCAGACTTGATGGGTTAGATCCCCTCTATGGCGAGGTAGTTATACCGTTGGCTTACGATGATCTGATACAGGCAACGCAGCGAACCATCATTCACTGCTGACAAACTCCAACAATTGACTCTGCTCATCGAAGTTATTGGTGCAAACCAGACATTTAGTGGGTCCGAGGATTTAACAATTCGTCTGCTCGATACACTTGACAAAGTTGTCCATTGTACCGGAGCGTCTGTGGGCCAGTCGGATATAATCTATCTCGAACAACTCTTGATGTCTGTCATCGGTGATCTGGCAGATCGCCTGGTCTGTTGCCCTCACTATTGACACCTTGTCAACTGCTGACGTGATTACTACAGCCTTCTGACAGTGTCGCTCCAACCGATATCAAGTTTGATGTTCTCATCCAGATCATACGTCGTGGGTTACTCCCCTCACACAGCTGCCAACTGGCGCTCACATCATTACAAGTGTCGGACAACCCACAGACTTTCCATCAGGCTCTCCTTCTCATCTCAAGTCTTGCTCACCTGGCGCCGGAGGCCGTCCTCCGGAATATCATGCCGATCTTCACGTTCATGGGATCTAGTGTCCTGCATCGCGATGACGAATACAGCTTCAAGGTCGTACAAAAAGCGAGTACAAACAAGAGCTTTTTGCGTGGGCGTACTGACCTTTCCGCAGACCATCGACAGCGTTTTGCCCGTAATAACCTCCTCCTTCAAAGCTAAGCACACAAGCACCATCGGACTGCATGTTGCGCTGAGGGAATTTTTGTCCATCTTCACCGACGCCGCAAACCACATCCCACGTCACCGTCGGATCAGGTGAGTGTATACAGCGCCGATAATTTTCTCATCTCACTGGATGAATGGTAGTTTCTTCGTGCACCTTACCGAGGTCCTCGGTGGCGACGAGTTCCTCGCACCCATCTCGATGTTGCTCATTGAGAAGGTAGCTGGGCGCGTGGTCCGGCAATCCCAGTCCGACGCACAGGCTTCGTTATCCATTCCATTGTCCATTCTGCATCACTACGGAAGTGCTACCCAAGCCCAAGTGGGTTCTTCTTGGTCATCATCGAGAACCAAAATAATTGTCTCTACCAGACGCTCAAAGATATCGTGCAAGAGAGTGGGAGGATCTTGGGACACGCATTCAATTTGGAAATCACCGAGCCCACGTTCTTGGATCTTACGAGGTGCGCTTTCGGCAGAAATCCATCTACGGAACCCATGTTGATGAGCGCAAAGAAACGACGAGGACGGCCCGTCCCTCATTTCTGCCAAGAGACGGTCTCATGCACTTCTGTTATTCGTGAATTATGCTCTTCAACAAGCAAAAGCGTCAACGCAGGGTTGTGCGAGCGGTATTCTACCTCATCTGCTCCAAATTTCGGCCGTTGCGAGCGCGCATTCCGATGAAAAACAGGGTACGGAAATTGATTCCACAGCGCGAACTTGCTTGAGCTCCGCCTTGAGTATCGTACCCGCGGCCGAGTTTGTGTCGCGTGCGAGAACCCTACTGACGGGGGTTGAGGATAAGAGGGTGAGTGTTGAACAAAGGATTCCACCCGGAAGACCCTCTGACAGTCATTCTAGCTCAAATCTGGCACACTAGATTTGCTCGCCGTGCGGGTGCTCAAGCTTTCGGATGAGATCCGCACTTCATCATCTTCATCCATTTTGAAGATCCTCGAGATGGTGGAGTCATTCCTGACCGGGAACGACGAGAACATGCAATCATCTGGTCTCAAGGCTCTCGATTCCTTGGCACGGACGATGACTCCCGGGGAAGAGAATGCCTTCGCAGAATTAATTCCGAGCCTGCTACCTCTCATCCACAGCAAGTCATATAACGAGAGTGCGATGGATGCGCTGAGTGCTATTTGGTACGTCCCGTGCGTTGGATACGGTGATGACGGCACTAACTGGTCAAAAGCACGAAGCTTGGTCCACGGATTATTCCAAACCTCAAGGTGGTCATCCGGGAGTGCACAAAGTTGATCGGCTCCGAAGTCCAGGAGGGAACCCCTGGTATGCACTCCACTGTCTCGCAGAGCCAAGCCCACTGAGCCCTCGATAGGTTCATCGGTATCCGTCAAGGCCCTTCGCGTTCTGCAGGGCTTTCTTTCTACGATACCTTCATTCTGGGCCGCAGACGATGTCGACCTCGTGGTCGACCTCTACCTGCTTCGCGACGTCGCGACCGAGACATTGGTGATGGCAAATCTCGTAAAAGCAGTCGCGAAACGAGTGCCGAGCTCTGTTTTAATCCCCACCTTGTGCGACACGTGGAAGAGACTGAAAGAGTCGTCAGCGACCAGGTCGTTCGGGGCATTCTTCTTGCTAGTGAAAAAGGCTATCCACGCCGCACCACGAGCAGAGCTGCTACATCGACTGCGCGCTCTGTTCAGTTTGTTTCTTGACGGGTTCGTGGTTCAGAGTAACGAGGAAACATCAGATGCAGAGGTCAGAAATCGACTTTTCCCCTTCTACTCTCGGCAACTCACAGGTCTCTTGCCATCCTAGGCCGAACACGAGACAATCTCCGCATTCTTGGAGTTGGTGGTCAAGCTCAACGAGACAACATTCAGGCCCTTCTTCCGGAAACTGTACGACTGGGCATTCACGCAAGAGTCAGGTACGAGAATGCCACACCTTTCGACTCCCCTGAAGCTCACACTGTAGTACCTCACAAAGACGAGAGAAAGCGTGCGGTTTTCTGTCGCGTGTACACTGCGCTACTGGACTACTTCAAGGCGTTGATGACGCCCTACATGAGCTTCATGATCCAAGCGTTCACCGATCTCCTCGAATCCTTCTCCGAATCCGAGGAACCGGATCCAGAGTTATGGAGTTCGCTCGTCCAGGTCCTCGGTAAATCCTTCGAAGTCGACGAAGCAGGTATGACCAAACCTCCTGCATCCCACCGTAAATTCTCTCACTCAACAAAAAACAAAAAACAGCTTTCTGGCGCGAAGATCGCCTCAAACAAATCTCCGTCCCTCTCGTCTCCCAAATCCCCATCGCCTGCAACTCTTTCACAGAAACCGACGGTGAGCCAGACCGCAAATCCCTCCTCTCAGACGCTCTCTGCGCTCTCGCAACGACCGTGAGCGAAGACTACGACGAACGGGGCGGGGGAAGCGGAGGCGCGCTCCTCAAATCCCTCAACCTCGGAATCCTCATGCAAACTCGCTCAGAGGACGCCAAGCAGAGGATATTCACCGTCCAATGCGCGACCGAGCTATGGAAGACGAACGGGATCAAGTTGGTCGGGTTCGTGCCGGAGACGTCGACGTTCATCGCGGAGTTGGCGGAGGACGATAACGATACGGTGGTCAAGGAAACTCGTAGGCTCAAAAAAGCAGTCGAAGACGTCGGGGGCCCTATTGATGGTCTCTGAACCGCGCAACCTCAGGGGGAGGCGTCCACTTTGAGTAATACACATTAACCATATCACGACTCGCAAAACACATTTCTATACACCCATCGGGATTTCCCAAGTAGCAACCTCGTAGGCGTGCACCATGCTTGATTCCGAATATCTATGTAGTTTATATACATAATATGCGCAAGGGTCAGGTATGAGATTGAACCATTAACGATGAATGAGGTAAAGCCAGGGAATCTGTTTGAGAACGGTTGTATATGAGGGGAAATGTGTATTGTGGAGGGAAAGGAGGGGAGTTGAACGTAAGGAAGAGAGGAGTTGGACAATAAATGAACTGACGAATAAAGAAAGGAACAAAAGGAAAGTGTCAGAGTCACGAGTAGGATAAGTAGTTGGAGATAAATGATTTGGTTAAAACACAAACAGCAATGATCAGAGCAACATTAAGCATCGACATTAAGCAACGAGAGGGTGGTAGTAACCAGAAGGAAAGAGAGGGTGGGAAGAGGTGTGAGGGGAAGGCAAAATATGTCACAGGCGTTTGAATGGAAAGGGAGAGAGAAGGAAAGAGATGTGTTGGTGGAATGATATGTGCGTGGTTGGTTTGTATCCAGAAGGCAGAGACAGGTATACTCGCCTCGAAAATAAAGATAGGAATCCTTGATTGTACATGTGGAATGATCTGAATCGTTCATCGTCTCGAGAAGGTCCCTTGGGAATCTACGCTCGGTCGACCCCCCATCAGCGAGCTCTCGATTCTCCGACAATTCTTGAGTATCTGAATGACAGCAATCCGTCGAGCAGCGCTCCGGACAAAAGGCGTCTACAAACCGAAAGAAAAGAGAGCGAGTCCCGACCCCATCGGTCAACCATCTAACCCACGAAAAAGAGAGAAGAATGTGAGACTCACCTGAACGAGCGCGTTCGCATCCGGTCTCGACGCAACCGGGTTCGAGCACAAAATCAAAAAGTCGTGTAAAGAGCGCGAAAATTCCCCTGCTCTCGTCAGAGGCGGCCAGCGATCCCTCAGGTCGTTCGCGCTGGCCGCACTGTGGAAGGGAGGTGTAGACTCGGCCATTTCCCAGATCGTGGCACCGAGAGACCAGATATCGGCTTTCGTCGGGTTGTAGGCACCACTATAAGACATGGAAAAAAAGAGAGGGGATAAATGAGTGTCGGTACGAAGCCACACGGAAAGGTGAGATCCGCGTACGTTCGCACTTCGGGCGCTTGCCAATAGATCACACCCACGGCTCCGGTACACGTCGGAGATTTGGAGGAAATCGT
>Ga0307512_10007971_pt1 | contig 10404 bp, 7 predicted proteins | sample 14_EM_MG_FD_200267 | JGI IMG/M metagenome (GOLD analysis project Ga0307512, IMG submission 200267) | Populus trichocarpa ectomycorrhiza microbial communities from riparian zone in the Pacific Northwest, United States - 14_EM | ecosystem: Host-associated > Plants > Roots > Unclassified | place... | reverse complement strand
CCACGGTCGAGAAGCAGCTGTACCACCGCTTCCTTTCCATTCCCTGCTGCTTCATGTAGCGGAGTCCTCCCTTCGTTGTCGGACGCATCGACCGCAGCACCACGGTCGAGAAGCAGCTGCACCAACGCTTCCTTTCCATTGCATGCTGCCTCATGCAGCGGAGTCTTTCCTTCTTTGTTGGATGCATCGATCGCAGCACCACGGTCGAGAAGCAGCTGCACCACCGCTTCCTTCCAATTCCATACTGCTATATGCAGCGCAGTCAACCCTTCTTTGTTGGACGCATCCTTCGCAGCACCACGGTCGAGAAGCAGCTGCACCACCGCTTCCTTTCCATTCCTTGCTGCCTCATGCAGCGGAGTCTTTCCTTCTTTGTTGGATGCATCGATCGCAGCACCACGGTCGAGAAGTAGCTGCACCACCGATTCCTTCCCATTCCATACTGCTATATGTAGCGCAGTCCATCCTTCTTTGTTGGATGCCTCGATCTGGGCACCGTGGTCAAGAAGCAGCCGGATCACTCCCTCCTTTCCATGGTTTGCCGCCTCATGCAGCGGAGTGTCTCCCTTGTTGTCCTGTACCTCCATTGGACTACCACGGCGTGTCAGCACATCTATTTGATCTGCCTATCTTAGTTGTTGTACTTTGCGAACATACCTGTCAGGGTGGTGGTGCGATCGTGTTCTCTTTGTGGTGCTAAGCCCATTCGCTGCGATACCGACAAGTGGCGCTTTCTCGTCTCGGCTCCTTTTGGTGTTGGAGTTTGAACCCCTCCCGATCAAATGCAGGCTTGCTGTCTCATTTCCTACCATTGCTGCTAGGTGCAACGGGGTTGAACCCAACCTATCTTTCGCTTGTACATCTACCTCTCTCGCTTTGATAAGATCAAAGACCCCGTCCACCCACCATCCCCCCATGGATGCCAAATGTAATAGCGTTCTTCCGTTGGCTTCCAAAACCGTCGTATTCGCCCCATTTCCAACTAAAAGCTCGATCATGTCAAGATCCCCGTAGTGTACGGCCCAGTGAAGCGGTGTCCTTCTCAAATTATCATGAATATCGACATTTGCGCCGAATTCAAGGAGGCGGCGAGCGATCTCACAGTGGCCCCTGATAGCAGCGTAATGCAAAATACCGCGACCGTCTCGTCCTTGGGCATCCAATCTTGCCCCCTGTTGTAAGAGCATCTCGCAGGCCGATTTGTTTCCATGCCATGCGGCTGCATGTAGCGGGGTCCACCCTGCAAGGTCCTTTGATGTGGGATCTGCTCGAGAATTGAGCAGTACCAGTATGGTTTCCTCGTCACTGTAGGTTGCAGCGTAGTGGAGTGGTGTCCATCCAAGCATGTCTGTAGAATTCGGATCTGCCCCCGCATCCAAAAGCAAGGAGGTTTGTTTATGCGGCAACTTTGACAAAACCGAGTAATGAAGAGGGGTCAAGCCGATGATGTCTTTCTCTCGTGTGTGTAATTCTTCCCTTATGTGCCGCTTATTAGACAAGAAAAGTCTATGCGTGGACGAGGCACCGGGAAATCCTTGGAACTTGCGTGGTCTAGTTCCACTCGCAGGACCATCTGCGCTGAGGTTTTCGAATATGGTCTCCGTTTCGTCCGTACTTTGGCGTTGCAGCTGAGAGACGGTTTGAAGACAGCTGATCCACGATTTGTTGGCAGTTTCTGCTTTCGCCAGCAAGGCAGATTCGAGTGCCGCAACAGTTGCGAGCTCTGTAGGACCGTGCATTTCCTTCCTCCAGAGTCTGACAGTATTGCGGATAGTCCAGGTAAACATAGTGAATGCAACGAATGCCTTCAATGCGACGGGACCATCTGAGTCGCTGTATGTACGAAACAGCCACATGTAGACGTCCGCTGCGTGAGTCCAACGACCTCCTGCTTCGTAGGGCCTTGCAACATCCATTGCGTGCTCCACCACACAAAGCGAGGCTGGGAGCCGCTGATTGAGACTAAGCGGTGGAACTATGGTTAGATATATGTCTTCCAGGCCACCTAGCCCGGATCGCTCTATATCCTTTGCCATTCTTTCTAGGGTTGCGTTCTCAAGTGTGAAATGCTTCCACGATCCATGTGTATTGGTATCCCGCTGATCCAGTTTGTTGAGGATTGTTTTTCCGTCTAACTTTTCCGTTTTTCTTGCGGCGGCCCACATGAAAGCCGAAAAAACATCCTGAGCAAGACACAGCTCGAGTGGGGCATCTGATATCACGGCCAAGTACCGGCGACTCTTCTTGTTTTCTGGTGTTGACTGCTCAGCCGTAGTCTGCCGCAAGTCCGACGCATCCGAGTCCACTTCTGCAGGTTCTGACTCATCCATGGCAACAGGGATTGTTCGCACTTTGTACCTTTTCCCAGGAAGACTCAGGGGCTGGGCCGGTGATTGGTGGGCCGAGGTTGCTGGCCTGGGAGGTGGAGCTGAAGGACTAGAAGATGGATCTAAGGGATTGTTAGGCGGAGCCGATCTGTGTTTGGTAAAGCCGAAAACTCTATGCCGGTCGATAAGGACCTCTTGGACATTGGGATCATCGCTTCGTTCGGCTGGCCCTGCGTCACTCTCCACACCCGGAATCTCTTCCACTTCCGAAATTGACATAAGTGCATCGCTAGCGTACCAATGCAAGTCCCTCAAATAGCCCTCCTCTCGAAGGCCTAAAAGTCGAATGTTCATCTTCCGCAGCGCAGTGTCACCCCGGCGCAACCAATCCTTTTTAAAACTAGAATCGTTTTTGTCCGCTCGTGCTTCTTCTTCTTCGAACTCATGGATAGCGTATAGCCACAGGGATAGAACTGCCTCAATTTCCGTTGCGCTGGCCATCCATAGACCGCTATCCCCTCTCTCCACCGACAAGTATATCAAACTTTCCGGATCTTCCCTAGCTGAGCCTTGGACAGACCAGAATAACCTTTTCTTCCCTTTATACCGTTTTCGTGAGAAGAGGGTATTCATAACCACTTCGATGGCGTTGGCAACGGAGATCGCATGACTCGATAACGTTCCGGTCCAGTTACTGAGCTGGCCTAGACGGTCACGTATTCTCGTCACCTGGTGTTCGCCGCTCATATGGTACTGTTGCTGAAAGGAAAATAGGCCGGCTCCAGCGCCGGTCTTGACGCCCAATCCCGAGCACGTCTTGCTGCGGAAGTCACTTGATACCTGTGGGCTTTTGGTGCCCAACAAGTCTCCTCCGTCCTCCGGCCACAGATCCCCTGAATTCTTCGCAATCCGAGTGGCCAGCCAATCGAGCTCGTGGCGCTGGGGGATTCTGTCCGCCTGAGGACGGCTTGTCAAACCCCGACGAATCCATGCTCGCACTATCGCCATGGTAAGAGTCGCAATGAGCTGTGCGATTGTGGCCGACCAGTGCATCCCGCGCAGCCCAGTAAATTGCGTAACGAACCCCGTGATTGAAATTAGTGTTCCCGTCACCGCAAGTGTTCGCATAAAATTGGTCGGAGTCGTGAAGCCGGATTCATTGGGAGCTGGTCGACCAACGTTGCCCCTGAGGTGGAGTGTATGGGACAGACGGTCCAGGGTTGCGATCGCTCTCTGGTACGCCGTGGAAGGTACACCTTCGGATTTGTCGCCATTCTCCTGTGGGTCCATTGTTGACCAGGACGTGAGGACAGAGTCGCGTGAACCGTGAGCAAAAATTGCGTAGGAATCGAAAACCTGATCGTTGACGTTGCCACCTGCTTGTAACCAAAGAATGCCGGCTCTTCGTTCTTTCTTACCGAGTGCATTCAATTCTCGTTTGATCTCGTTCAGCTGCATCTCTCTTCGCCCCCGCTCAACACCCTTTGGCACCGCTTCTATCTCTTCTTTCAACTCCTTCTCCATCTTCTCCTCCAGGACTATTACAGCCTCGGTATTAACGATCCACCGTTTTTCCTTGGTACTTCGTTCCACCACAAAAGAACAGATCAACATCCCCACCACTAAAATCACTGTTCCCGAAGCCGTGAGAGGGTAGGCATAGGGCGCCACTTCCAGGCCTCCTTTGCGGTATAGCAATTCTGGATGATATGTAGTGAATCCGGAGAATACCAACACTCCGGCTTGCAGGAACATGCCGAACACTGCGAACGAACGAAGTTCAATCCCATTCCTGCTGCTCGGTGGGCGGAGGTTAAGGAGTATGTTTGGGGCACGCGTTGTACTCTTAGGCGGCACCTTTCCCGCATCAGCTTGCGATTGACCTTTCTCTAGTGCCCCTGCCTTGTCGCCACAACGTTGAGAGATCGAGCGTTTCTCTAGGCGCTTATTGATTAGCTCATGCATGGGTATTCGATCAATTCAGCCCAAGATAGGAGTGGGGATAGCACCAACCTTTCGTTGGTATGGAGAGAATATTGCCGTCGATCGCTTGTTGGAGAGTGAATAGGCCACACGTTGATCCGTGGCGCAAGGTATGGAAATAGAACAGCTCCAGGATCTGTGGCGAACCCATCATCCGTACGATCGTCTGACCATTCCACAGCTCGCACACATCGGTGGATGTCGAAGACATCAACTCCACTTCAGCAGCGGCCTGGTTCTCTCTCGCTCTCCCGACGACTGCCTTTAGCCACACCGGCCCACCGACCCGGATCGCTCCAACGATGGCGGTAAGTATACCCAATGGAGCCATTGCGAAGATGATGTTGTCGGCCCAGCCCATCGACTGGCTCATGAACCTAGGGAAGCCGGATGAGCAAGGATCGACAAGCATCTTGAACTGCGACGTACTGTTTTGCAACCTGCTCACCAAATAGAGCCAACAGTGGTGCGAGGTCTGAGAGGAGATTGTTGCTGAAGTTGTCGTCGGTATCTTCTGCCACGGCAGGACAGAGAAGCACTGCTACGACCAGCAGAATACCAAGTACTCTAGGTCTTTTGATCGCAGCCATCCTTGCTTGCAGAGGTGCAGACAAATCAAAGCTCAAATCTATTGATGAGGTTCAGCATGTAATCGTGTAGCGTCAGTGAGTAGACCTGCCTGGCAGACACTATCGGCGTTTTTAACGGCGGGAACCGGTGAAGCAAGGCGGGTTGTGATCGTACGGAAAGGTTTTTGGCTCTGTCGATATGTGTTTGTGCTGTTGTGGTTTTTTCTTTAGTTGCGATCGAAGGGTGCTAGTCGCTCGGTAGGGAAAACGTGGATGCGCTTCCTTTAATCCGCCAGCCTCACGTTGTATGCAAAGCACAGACAGTGCAGAGCACAACTCACAGGCTGCGTGGTTCACTCCAGACGAAGCGATTGGGCACACAGCGCTAACCGGATCTTCGCTGGCCAACTACCATCCACTCCTGGATCAACGATTATGTAGATATGTACTTGCTGCGCAAAGACGTGCGGGCAAAGCATGAGTTCACGGGAGATCAGCTCCCAGCATCGCGGTCAATCAAGCACTCCGATTAGTGGGCAACGTTTCGAGTACACGGGCACATTTCCGGGCCTTGGATGCTCTTCCAGCGTTCGCGCTGCTGATTGGGTACCGAGCGCATCGCCACAGTAGGATAGGGATTTATGCAGAATCAATGCAGGCCAGTCGGTCTGTAAACCCTATTGAGAGGTAAGTGCAGATGTGTCTCTGGAGAGGTGGTGGACAGCTGGCAGTTGTGCGCGAGGTGCTGTCGGCAGGTCCGGAGCTCAGAAATGGGCTACGTGTTTGTTCGCCGGACAACGGATGTCAGTCTACCCAGTAGAGCACACCTCCACCTTAGATCTCTACATATCTATCTCAAGTCTCCGAGCCTCCCAACCTTAGTGTTTTTGGAACAGCTACAAGCAGCTGACTCTCAGAAACCTCCCTGATATAGAGTACGCATCGGTGATCCTTATACCCTCCACAAATCGGAGGGTTAAATCTCCGCCGTGCCCAGTAAGCAGTTCCCGATTACTGCAGTCGCTCAAGTATCATAATGATGAAGGAGAAATTTTTCACTCTTTCTGTCGAGCCCTCGGTTTTCGCAAGGTACACGCGCGCCGTCAGAGGGTTTATGTTGAGTCTGTCTAGCCTGGCACAGGTGGTCCGCCATAGACAGCCAGTAGGATATTGCCGCTGCGGATCGGGTGAGCTTCTGCCCGCGGGAATCTCAGCGTTTGCGAATTTCGTTGGGCCCAGTCTTCTTCTTATCTTTTTTTCAGTTTCTCCATTAATCGCACGCAACTAACTCTGTAGACTATGGCGATATGCACACAACGGTTCCCGCCCACTATCCTAATCCCGACCTCGATCAGTCCATATGTCACACCCTCATATCTCGGGGGGGGCGTTGGGGTGCGGGCCGGGTAGGTATGTAGGTATCGGAAGCTCGTCACACGGTCTTAGGACGGCAAGCCGAGACGGAGCACCGGCGGGTGCTTGGCTCCGGTCGACCGACTCTGCAGCACAGGAGGGGGCCCAGGCCAAGTACCGACTCGGTCGAGAAAGTGCAAATGCTGCCGCAGAGGAAGACAACCCTTGTGGCCATCATACGGAGACGGGCCATCGGAAAGGTGACGGAAGGATACGCAAGGAGTCGAGAGTCTATGTAGAATCTAGATCGAGAAGGGAGTGGGGTTGCTGCACAAACTCCACGAGTAGGGGAATTTGTGTCCCCAATCACATCATTGCCTGCGGCATTCGATTATGACGAGAACTCTGGGCATTACCAGTGGAAGAGGTCATACTTCAGGATCGCACGCGATCGGTGATTCATCATCACCATCAGGAAGAGATCGTATGGGTGTCAGTTAAGTCGAATCTGCCAGCGAACATATTCTTTCTCGGGGCGCCAAGATAAGTACCGCTAGCACTAGTGTATCTACTTATCTACTTAGCGAGTTGTTGAGCGGGGTTTGTTGAGTCGCCAGACACTATGCATTTCGACTTTCGACTTTCCAAATGCGAAAATTTGAAACAATGAAAATTTTTGTATGCTGTTCGCCAAGGGTTGATTAGAACTCATAGAGTTAACTTCTTTTGTCCGATCCTCGATGGGAGCATTAGTTGTTGAGATATCCACACTACTAGAGGTACGGCGGGCTTTTGCGACAGCGTCCAGTCACGTGACCCAGTCCCGCTGCCGCTGATTCTCGCTGCTCACTCATTCACTCACATTGTACTTAACCAGGTGGGCGCAGGTGGAGTCACTGCGGGCAGCCTGCCGACTGTGAGAGGTCACGAGGGACGGCGAATGGGCAGTGATCTGACAGGGTCTTATGCGATCAATGGAATCATCATCGCATTGTACACCCTCGACGCGGAGGTGCTACAAGAGAAGGAAGCCGAGGCCAATGCTGAGGCAGAGGAGGAGAGCCCAGGACTCACCATGTTCTCACCGATGGGTCACGGCTAGACAGTGGAGCAGCAGGGTACTCGGCGGTGTGGAAGAGGGGCCTGACCTGGGTGGGTATCAAACCTTACATGGGCTACAACCAGGAGGCCTACGACTCAGAGTGTGCCGCTCTTGCAGGGGCACTAGAATCGGCGTCGAGAAGGCAGACCATTCCGGAGCGGGTCACGATCTCCACCGACTCTCAAGCAGCCATCAGACGGATGGCTTCGGACGAACCGCCCCGGCCAGCAGTACGCGCTCCAGGCCAAAAAGCACATTGCTGCGCTGCGGAGAGCCAGGCCAGGCATCATCATCGAGATCCAGTGGTGCCCAGCCCACAGGGGAATCGCCGGCAACGAAAAGGATGACGAATGGGCAAAGATTGTGGCAGAGGAGCCAGACACCCGCGGGGTGGAATGGCTGAGCTATTCGGACCGCGTCGAGGCGCGAGCCATGCCCCTCCCAAGGTCTCTTGCAAGCCTCACGCAGGGGATCTCCGAGAAGAAGTGGGCGGAGGCGAGCCAATGGGCTGGAGGCCGGACCTCCAAGATGAAGTACCGAATGCCGAAATGCCATAAGCCGGACGGCGCAGTGGCTGGGAGCACCAAGAGGCTCGCCTCGCGGTTCTACCAGCTGAAGACAGAGCACTGCCTGACTGGGCAATACCTCCATTGGATGAAAAGCCAGGCCACTCCGCAGTGCTGGTGGTGCCAGTACCAGAACCAGACTTGGGAGCACCTCTTCAAGGTGATTCCGGAGTAGAAGGCCCAGCAGAAGATCCTATGGGGGGAGCTGCGGAAGGAGACGGGGAGGTGGCGGAGCCAGTGGAAGATCCGGGACCTCCTAGCCGATGAGAGATGCAGCCAGGCAGTACTAGACTTCTTCACCGCCACAGATGTGGGAGAAGAATGCTGGCTGAGGAGGACGCAGGGAACGAGGCGTCAGAGTGGGAGCTTCGGGAGCGCCGTGAGCGGGAAGAACAGCGGGAGGCGGAGATAGTTTAATTCTTGATAGAAAAACAAAGGAGTAAAAAATCTAGGTTTTTGAGACATATAAATATTTTTTACTAATTGAAAACTGAAAATTATCGTATTGAAGAAATCCCTCAAGAATTATTAGTCAAAACCAAAAAATATCGGCGGAGGAGCTGGGTGCCGTGGGGGAATTGGGTGCCGAGGAGGAGCTGCCGCTGTTCCCGCCCACGCTCTCCCTCATGACACCGGCAGTCGAGGGGTAAGGGGATGGGCCACTTTTCTTGTTATTTTCCTTTGGGATTTCCGTGGTGCACATCTATATTCTTGGGACAGGCCCGGGCGGAGGGCAGAGGGGAGCTTGCAACGTGCCACCACCGCGCGGACAGCGGACAGGAAACTGACTATACGTAATCTTGCTATGATCTAGATAGGTCGCATGCGAGTAATGATTAAGCAAAAAACATGAAAAAATCATCGCATTGTACGGGCGTAAGGGTAAGTGGTGCCTCACCACCATTAACGGCGCTTAGAAGGGGCTGCTTGGCGGACAGGGGGGGTTGGCATGGCGAGGAGCTGTGAAGGGGCTAACATTGAACTTCATCATCTTCAACCACCCGCCGCCCGTCTGCCTCCCGTATGCCATCAAAAGTCATCGTTAAGTTACGTGAAGTCATCGTTACACGAAAAATTCGGCCATGAAGCAGAAGGGAGTCCGTGATCCGGCAGTTGGAGTGAGGCACCGAGAAACCACCCGGGATGAACGGATGCGTGTTATTTCATTACGTGAAAATGCCAGATGGAGCTGGAGGCAAATAGGAAGAGAGCTCCGGTTTGATCCTCGAACGGCCTCAAGAATTCATCACCGCTATAACCAGCACAGCACTCCTTCGAACCGGAAACGAACCGGCAGACCTCTAATATTCGACGATAAAGAGAAAGCGCGTCTCGTTGCCTTTATTACCCGCGACTCCCGTACTTGGCATCTGAGCTGGGAGGCAATCTGCATAGAGAGTGATCCGAAGACTGTGCGAAATGTGATGATTTCATTGGGATATCACAAACGTGTACCAAGAACGAAGTTCAACGTAAAACCGGATGTCAAGATCCTGACTTCTTCGCACTGTCTGGGCTCGACAGGCAACATAGTTCCTCGGCGTGCCTACACGGTAGGTCTTTCCTTTTCGTTCGGCTCTCGGGCTGTGTTTGTTCAGCTCACTGGCACGGGCAAGTACTTCCCTCTCTGGTTCAGTGAAGTCTGAGGATGTCCCTCGGCGTAGCCCTGTCTATGCTGGCGAGACTCTAACTCCCAGTCTTTCGTGCGGCCTTCGAGGTCTTCGCGGTCTTCGTCTACTGCCACCTGGTGGTCTTTACTGTAGCGCGGTCGTTCAGTTCGGGGTTTCGGTCGCAGCGCCGGTTTCACGGGAAGGTAGAAGTAGGAGTGGTGGAGAGAGATAATATGCCATTTAATTCACTTGTGCTTCAGTACTTCAGACTACATGCACTCCTCCACGCCATACCACCCCCATGGGGTTCCCATCTTTCCAACCGCCAAACAGAACATTCGCACCAAATGAAAGGAAATCAGAAACAAAATCGCGTTTGACCAACAAACCACCTGAGAGGGGGGTATCAGAAATGCAAACCAAGAACAGCTTCTCAGCAACCTTTTGGATCCATCATTCTGTTGATCGGATTGTCGTTTTTATGGTTCAAAGATTCCGAAGTCCGGCTCGGATGAATCCGAATCGGAATCTTCGACTTTCTGTATGGGTATGGGTTGTTTATCGTAAGAGATATTCGTAGAGTAGCCGAGTCCCATAGCTCGCAGAAAGTTTCGAAGTCCAAGCCAGTTTGCTGGGTTGGTGAGGAAAGAAAGGGATTGGAGATCACCGGAGGTGGAGAGCTGCATCTGAGAACGCCGTTGCGTAAGGAGGGTGCAGTCGCGTAGGAGGTGCTGAAATGTGTGTAGGTCTTGCCCACATGGACATGGATCCGCAGTTTTGTTCGGATGTGGGTCAGAAGGGGATCTGTTGCAGAAAATTCGCCAAAGGGCCCGTGTATCTGCCCATTCAACATTGTGTAGATGAGCTGAGAAAGGTAAAGGAGGGGTTGGAGAG
>Ga0307512_10007969_pt1 | contig 10406 bp, 7 predicted proteins | sample 14_EM_MG_FD_200267 | JGI IMG/M metagenome (GOLD analysis project Ga0307512, IMG submission 200267) | Populus trichocarpa ectomycorrhiza microbial communities from riparian zone in the Pacific Northwest, United States - 14_EM | ecosystem: Host-associated > Plants > Roots > Unclassified | place... | reverse complement strand
CTCGACGAGGTGGTCGGCCAGGACCACCTCCTCGGCACGGGCGCTCCGCTGCGGCGGCTCGTCGAAGGCGCGGCTCCGGCGTCGCTGATGCTGTACGGCCCGCCGGGCACCGGCAAGACCACCCTCGCGATGCTGGTCTCCAGCGCGATCGGTCGCCGGTTCGTCGCGCTGTCCGCGCTCTCCGCGGGCGTCAAGGAGGTCCGCGGCGTCATCGAGGAGGCCCGCCGCCGCCTCACCCACTCCGGCGAGTCCACGGTCCTGTTCATCGACGAGGTGCACCGCTTCTCCCGCACCCAGCAGGACGCGCTGCTCGGCGCCGTCGAGGACCGGATCGTGCTGCTCGTCGCCGCCACCACCGAGAACCCGTTCTTCTCGGTCGTCTCCCCGCTGCTGTCCCGGTCACTCGTACTGCAACTGCGCTCGCTCACCGACGACGACGTCCGCGAGCTGGTCCGCCGCGCGGTCGCCGACGAGCGCGGCCTGAACGGCACGGTCACCGTCGAGCAGGACGCCGAGGACCACATGGTCCGCCTCGCCGGTGGCGACGCCCGCCGGGCGCTCACCGCGCTGGAGGCGGCCGCCGACTCGGCCATCGCCACCAACGACGGCACGGTCGACCTGAAGACGGTCGAGTCGACCGTCGACAAGGCCGCGGTCCGCTACGACCGCCAGGGCGACCAGCACTACGACGTGATCAGCGCGTTCATCAAGTCCATCCGCGGCTCGGACGTGGACGCGGCCCTGCACTACCTCGCCCGCATGATCGAGGCGGGGGAGGACCCGCGCTTCATCGCGCGGCGCCTCGTCATCCACGCCACCGAGGACGTCGGCATGGCCGACCCCACCGCGCTGCAGACCGCCACCGCCGCCGCGCAGGCCGTTCAGCTGATCGGCTTACCCGAGTGCGCGCTCCACCTCGCCCACGCCACCATCCACCTGGCGACCGCGCCGAAGTCCAACGCGGTCACCACGGCGATCGGCGAGGCCATGGCCGACGTCCGGGGCGGCGCGATCGGCACCGTGCCAGCGCACCTGCGGGACGGCCACTACGCGGGCGCGAAGAAGCTCGGCAACGCCACCGGCTACCGCTACCCGCACGACGTGCCGGAAGGCGTGCTGGAGCAGCAGTACCCACCCGATGAGCTGGTGGGTAAGGACTACTACCACCCGACCGGGCGTGGCGTGGAACGCGCGCTGGCCGAGCGGGTGCCGAAACTACGCAAGGCGATCAGGGGGAACAGGTGAAGATCGGTTTCTGGCACATGTTCATCGACGAGGGCATCCACCCCGTCGAGTTGGGCCGGGCCCTGGAGGAGCGCGGGTTCGAGGCGTTGTTCGTCGGCGAGCACACGAACCTGCCCGTCGACGACGACCAGCCCATGCCCAACGAGGACCAGGCGCGGACCCATCCGAGGATCGCCGACCCGCTGGTCGCGCTGAGCGTGATCGCCGGCGCGACGGAGCGCCTGACCCTGGGCACGTCCGTCCTCCTCGCGGCTCAGCACGAGCCGATCGCCACCGCCAAGGCCATCGCCAGCCTCGACGCCTTCTCGGGCGGCAGGGTGGTCCTGGGCGTCGGCGCGGGCTGGCACGACGGCGAGCTGCGCCAGCACGGCGTCGACCCGAGGAAGAGGGTCGCCGCGCTGCGCGAGCACATGCTGGCCATGCGCGAGATCTGGACCAAGGAAGAGGCCGAGTTCCACGGCGAGCACGTCGACTTCGGCCCGCTGTACTCGTGGCCGAAACCGCCCAGCGGTCCGCAGGTTCTGGTCGGCGGCGGCAAGAACCCGGCCTGGCGCAAGATCGCCGAGTACGGCGACGGCTGGTTCCCCATCTACCTGGGCGACCCGGACTCGCTCATCAAGGACGTCGCCGAGCTGAAAGCCCGCGCGGCGGACCTCGGCCGGGAGCTGCCGGTCACCGTGATGGGCGCCCCGGCGGACAAGGACGTGCTGGCCAGGCTGACCGACGGGGGCGTCGAACGGGGCCTGCTCGAACTGCCGCGAGCCGATCGCGACGCGACCCTCAGGGCTCTAGATCAACATTTGGGTCTGCTGACCTGAGCCGAACGGGCCGCTGTCGGGGGTGCGCGGTAACCTGACCCGCGATTCCACACCCCTGACCTATGGAGGGCACGTGTCGCCCTGGGAGATCGCGCTCCTGATCGTGGCGGGCGCGTTCGTGCTGCTCGTTCTGCTTCTGGCGATCCCGTTGCTCAAGCTCGGGCGCACGCTCGACGAGGCGACCATCGCGATCCGCAAGGCGCACACCAACACCGACCCGATCTTCACCGAGGCGAACACCACGCTCACGCGGGTGAACACTCAGCTGGAGCGGGTCGACGGCATCACAGCCAACACGCAGGCCGTGACCGGCAACGTGTCCGCGCTGACCTCGGTGTTCACCGCGACCCTCGGCGGCCCGCTCGTCAAGGCGGCGGCGTTCTCCTACGGCGTCAGCAAGGCGCTCAAGGCCCGCCGCAGGGCCAAGGGCGAGACGGACGGCAAGCACGCCCGGCGCGGCAGGCGCAAGGGAGCTAAGTCTTGAGGCGCGTATTTTGGCTTGGGGTCGGTGTGGTGGCCGGCGTAGCGTTGTCGCGGAAGGCCAAGGAGACGGCTCGTCAGGCCACTCCCGCCGGCATCGCCGGTAACCTGGGAGAGGCGATCAGCGAGCTCGCTGGCGCCATCGGCTCCTTCGGGGCGGATGTGCGCGCTGGCATGGAGGAACGGGAAGAGGAGTTGTCCGAGGTGGTGGAGCAGCGGTCCGGCGTCAGCCCGGTAGCGCGGCACGCCCTCGGCGTCCGGGACGAAGGACGCAGGCGGCCGAGCCGTCCTGCCGACGCGCGAGCTCGCCGGGCGGGCAGCTGAGCCGCGCCCGGTAGCGCCGCGCTGTCCGCCGTGCCGGACTCTCGCACCTTCTCGAACTCAAGGACCCGACCGTGCAGACACACGAGATCTCCAAGCGATTCACCGACCATTTCACCAGCAACGGGCACACACTGGTGCCCAGTGCCTCACTCATCCTCGACGATCCGAACCTGCTGTTCGTGAACGCGGGGATGGTGCAGTTCAAGCCGTTCTTCCTCGGTGAGGAGCCGCCGCCGTACCCGCGCGCGACCAGCGTGCAGAAGTGCGTGCGCACCGGCGACATCGACGAGGTCGGCAAGACCACCCGCCACAACACGTTCTTCCAGATGGCGGGCAACTTCTCCTTCGGCGACTACTTCAAGGAAGGTGCGATCGAGCACGCCTGGAAGCTGGTCACCGGCAGCCAGTCCGAGGGCGGCTACGGGTTCGACCCCGAGCGCATCTGGGTGACGGTCTACGAGACCGACGACGAGGCGATCGAGCTGTGGCGCAAGATCGCGGGCCTGCCCGACGAGCGCATCCAGCGCCGCGACGGCAAGGACAACTACTGGGACATGGGTGTGCCAGGTCCCGGCGGCCCCTGCTCGGAGATCTACTTCGACCGAGGCCCCGCGTTCGGCAGGGAGGGCGGTCCGGTCGCGGACGAGGACCGCTACCTCGAGATCTGGAACCTCGTCTTCATGCAGGACGAGCGCGGCGAGCTGTCCCCGAAGGTGGGGCACAAGCCGATCGGTGAGCTGCCGGCGAAGAACATCGACACCGGCATGGGCATCGAGCGCGTCGCGTTCCTGCTGCAGGACGTGGAGAACGTCTACGAGACCGACCTGGTCCGCCCGGTGATCACCAAGGCGGAGGAGATGTCGGGCCGCCGTTACGGCGCGGACCACGTCGACGACGTGCGGTTCCGGGTCATCGCGGACCACGCGCGTTCGGGCGTCATGCTGATCGGTGACGGCGTCACCCCGAGCAACGAGGCGCGTGGCTATGTGCTGCGCCGACTGCTGCGCCGCATCGTCAGGTCGATCCGGCTGATGGGCGTGAACGAGCCGGTGCTCGGCGAGTTCGCGAAGGTCGTCCGCGACACCATGGGCCCCGCCTACCCTGAACTGGTCGAGCAGTTCGACCGTATTGATGGCGTGGTGCGACAGGAGGAGGACGCGTTCCTCCAGACGTTGTCGAGCGGGTCGAAGATCTTCGACCTCGCGGCGACGGAGACCAAGGCGTCGGGCGGCACGGTCCTCGCCGGCGACAAGGCGTTCCAGCTGCACGACACGTACGGCTTCCCGATCGACCTGACGCTGGAGATGGCGTCCGAGCAGGGCCTCAAGGTCGACGAGGACGGCTTCCGCCGCCTCATGACCGAGCAGCGGCAGCGCTCGAAGCAGGACGCGGCGTCCCGCAAGGTCGGCCACTCGGACGGTGGCGCGTACCGCTCGATCCTCGACACCCACGGCACGACCGACTTCATGGGCTACCAGGAGCTGTCGACCGAGTCACGGGTCGTCGGCCTGATCGCGCATGGCCAGCCCGCGGTGTCGGCGGGGGAGGGCGCGGAGGTCGAGGTCGTGCTCGACCGCACCCCCTTCTACGCGGAGGGCGGCGGCCAGCTCGCGGACACCGGCAAGATCGTCGGCGACGGCGTGGTGGTCGAGGTGCACGACGTGCAGTCGCCGGTCGCGGGCCTGAACGTGCACCGCGGCAAGATCATCACCGGTGAGCTGCTGCTGGACGCGACCGTGCACGCGGAGGTCGACCCGTCGCGTCGCCGCGCGGTGTCCCGGTCTCATTCAGCAACTCACCTCGTGCACGCGGGCGTGCGGCGCGCGCTCGGCACGCAGGCGGCGCAGGCGGGGTCGTTCAACGGGCCGGGCCGGCTGCGGTTCGACTTCACCTCGCCGGGCGGCGCGGTGCCGCCGAGTGTGCTGGCGGACGTCGAGGACGAGGTCAACGACGTGCTGCTGAACGACTACGACGTGCGGGCGGACATCCTCACGCTCGACGAGGCGCGCAAGCAGGGTGCGATCGCGTTCTTTGGCGAGAAGTACGGCGAGAAGGTCCGCGTCATCACGATCGGCGACTACTCGAAGGAGCTGTGCGGCGGCACGCACGTGCACCGCTCCGGCGAGATCGGCGTCGTGAAGCTGCTGTCCGAGGCGTCGATCGGCGCGGGTGTGCGCCGCGTCGAGGCGCTGGTCGGCCTGGACGCGTTCCGGTTCCTGGCGCGGGAGCACGTGCTGGTCGGGCAGCTTGCCGAGCAGTTCAAGGTGCGCCCGGAGGAGCTGCCCGAGCGCATCGGCCAGACCGTCGAGCGGCTGCGCGCGGCGGAGAAGGAGCTCGAGAAGCTGCGTGCCGGCCAGCTGCTGTCGTCCGCTGGCACGCTCGCGGAGGCGGCCGAGGACATCCGCGGCACGGCGCTGGTCGCGATCGCGACGCCGGACGGCATCGGCGGCAACGACCTGCGACAGCTCGCGGGCGAGGTCCGCAACCGGCTCGGCGCGCGACCCGGCGTGGTCGCCCTGTTCTCGGCGGACGGCCCGAAGGTCAACTTCGTGGTCGCGACGACCTCGGCGGCGCGCGACGCGGGCTTCGCGGCCGGCAAGTTGGTGCCATCGTTCGCGCCGGCGATCGGCGGCCGCGGCGGCGGCAAGCCCGACCTCGCGCAGGGCGGCGGCGGCAACGCCGGGGGCGTCCCCGACGCGGTCGCGGCGCTGCGCAAGGCGATCGACCAGGCGGGCACGTGACCGAACCTGGCCGTCCGGGCCCTGCTGATCCGGGGCCCGGACGCAGGCTGGGTGTCGATGTCGGTTCTGTACGGGTTGGGGTCGCACTTAGTGATCCGGGTCCCGTTCTCGCGACGCCACTGGTTACGCTGTCTCGCGACGAACGCTCGGGTAGCGATCTTGATCGCCTCGCCGAGCTCGTTCTCGAGCACGAGGTGGTCGAAGTGGTGGTTGGCTTACCCAGGACGCTCGCGGCGCGCCACGGCAAGGCGGCGGCTATCGCCACGTCCTATGCCCGGCAGCTGGCGCGGCGTGTGCGTCCGGTTCCGGTGCGGTTGGCGGACGAGCGTCTCACCACGGTCAGCGCCACCAGGATGCTCAGTGATCGAGGGGTGCGGGGGAAGAAACAACGGGCTGTGGTCGACCAGGCGGCCGCCGTTGAGATCCTGCAGGCCTGGCTGGACGGGCGGGCACGACAGACCCCACCGGAGGCGCCGCGGCCATGACGTACCACGACAGTCACTACGACGAGGACCTCGACCTGTTCGACGAGGCTCGGACCGAGAAGATCCCCGCGGTGCGGCGGCGCGGTAAGCAGCCGCCACCGCCGCCCCGCAAGAAGAAGCGCAAGACCTTCGTGTGGATCGGCATGGTCGTGGTCCTCGCGCTGATCGCCGTCGGCGGGTACTACGGCTACAAGCAGCTCACCGGCATCGGCGACTACGACGACTTCGCCGGGCAGGGCAAGGAAGACGTCATCGTCCAGGTGAAGGGCGGCGAGTCGACCGGCGACATCGCGGCCACGCTGCACGACGCGGGCGTGGTGGCGAGCTCGCGCGCGTTCGTGGTCGCCGCGGAGTCCAACACCAAGGTGCGGGGCGTGCAGCCCGGCTACTACGTGATGAAGAAGCAGGCGTCCGGCAAGGCGGCGGTCGCCAAGATCGTCGATCCGAAGTCACAGGTGGGGCAGTTCGACATCAAGCCGGGCGCCCAGCTGGAGAGCATCACACAGCCGGACAACACCGTGGTCGACGGCATCATCGCCAAGCTCGCCAAGGCGTCGTGCGCTGACCTGAACGGCAAGAGCACGTGTGTGCCGCCGGAGCAGCTGTCCCAGGTGATCCAGACCGCCGACCTGGCCAAGCTGGGCGTACCCGACTGGGCGATCCCCGATGCCAGCAAGGCCGAGCCCAAGCGCCGGCTGGAAGGCCTGATCGCGCCAGGCGTGTACGACGTGAAGCCCGGCTCGACGGCCGAGGAGCTGTGGACGCAGCTGGTGAGCGCGTCGGCGACGCAGCTGCAGGCGTGGAACATGCCCACACTCGCGGACAACACCGGCTACACGCCCTACCAGGTGTTGGTGATGGCGTCACTGGTGGAAAAGGAAGCGATCACCAAGGACTTCGGCAAGGTGTCCCGGGTGACCTACAACCGGCTGCACGAAGGCATGCGCCTGCAGTACGACTCGACGATCAACTACGTGCTGGACCGTCCCGCGATCCGCACGAGCGACGCGGACCGGGACAAGGTCGGGGCGTACAACACCTACGGCAACTCCGGCCTGCCACCGACCCCGATCTCGGCGCCTGGCGAGGGCGCGTTGAAGGCGGCCGCCGCCCCGGAGCAGGGGACATGGCTGTTCTTCGTGAAGTGCGAGAAGGACGGCACGTCCTGCTTCGCGACCACGGACGACGAGCACGAGGCGAACAAGAACAAGGCGCGGGCGAACGGTGCCTACTGACGTACGCAAGGCCGCTGTGGTGGGAAAGCCGGTGGCACACTCGCTGTCGCCGGTCCTGCACACGGCCGCGTACGAGGCACTGGGGCTGAACTGGACGTACACCCGCCTGGAGGCGTCGGAGTCGGAACTGCCCGCGCTGGTGGCCGGCCTGGACGAGTCCTGGGTCGGCCTGTCGGTGACGATGCCGGGCAAAAGAGCGGCCCTGGAACTGGCCGGCGCCGCCACCACCCGCGCGACGGCCGTCGGCGCGGCGAACACCCTGATCCGGCAGGCCGACGGCTGGGCAGCCGACTGCACGGACGTCGACGGCGTGGCCGGTGCGCTGCGAGCCGCGGGCTGCACCTCGGGCACGACCGGCGTCGTGTTGGGCGCCGGCGGCACGGCATGCGCGGCACTGGCAGGCCTGGCGTCACTGGGCCTGACCTCGGTGACAGTGGTCGTGCGCGAGGCAGCACGCGCGTCAGCCGCCGTGGCGTGCGCGTCGGCCGTAGGCCTCGACATCGAGGTGCGCACGTGGGCGCGGACGGACTTCGCGGCAGTGGCGTCGCAGGCGTCTGTGCTGGTGAACACCACCCCACCGGAGGCAGTGGCCCCGCAGGTGGCGGACCTGTCGCTGGCGCCGTGCGTGCTGGACGTGATCTACCACCCGTGGCCGACCCCGCTGGCCTCAGCGGTCACCGCACGCGGCGGGATACTGGCGACCGGCCTGGACATGCTGCTGCACCAGGCGTTCGGCCAGGTAGAGCAGTTCACGGGCGAACAGGCGCCACGCGAGATCATGCGCGACGCACTGAAAGCGGCGACGGGTGGAGTCCTGCCACTGCCGCTCTAGTGTCCTGCGCCTGAAATCCGCTGGCAATATCGTGCGAGTGAGTCGATGATCTCTTCGGCGGTCTTCTTCCACACGAACGGCTTCGGGTTCTGGTTCCAGTCGGTGATCCATTCGCGGATGTCTTTCTCCAGCGCTACGACACTCTTGTGAACGCCACGGCGGATCAACTGGTCGGTGAGGAACCCGAACCAGCGCTCGACCTGGTTGATCCAACTTGATCCGGTGGGGGTGAAGTGCATGTGGAACCGGGGATGCTTGGCGAGCCAGGCTCTGATCGCGGGGGTCTTGTGGGTGCCGTAGTTGTCGCAGATCAGGTGGATATCCAGCTCGGCGGGGACGGTCTTGTCGATCGTGGTCAGGAACTTCTTGAACTCGGCGGCTCGATGCTTGCGGTGTAGTTCGCTGATCACGGTGCCGTCGGCGATGTTGAACGCGGCGAACAGGCTGGTGATGCCGTGGCGGACGTAGTCATGGCTGCGCCGTTCGGGCATGGCCGGCATCATCGGAAGTACGGGCTGGGAGCGGTCCAGTGCTTGCACCTGACTTTTCTCGTCGGTGCACAACACCACCGCCCGCTCGGGCGGGTTGTGATAGAGCCCGACGACATCGATGACCTTGTCCACGAACAACGGGTCGGTCGACAGCTTGAAGGTGTCCGCCTGATGGGGTTTGAGCCCGAAGTCCCGCCAGATCCGGCCGATCGTCGACTTCGACAGCCCGGACCGTTCCGCCATCGACTTGCGTGACCAGTGCGTCGCGTTGCGGGGCGTCTGCTCCAGGGTTGTCACGATCACCTCCTCGACCTGGTCGAGCGCGATCGACGGCGGCCGGCCAGGCCGGTCTTCATCGACCAGCCCGTCCAGCCGCTGTGCGACGAACCGGGAACGCCATTTGCCCACCGTCATCCGGTTGATGCCGAGCCGATCCGCAGCCTCCACATTGGACAAGCCTTCCGCGCACGCCAGCACGATGCGACATCGCAACGCCAACGCCTGCGCAGACTTCGCCCGTCGCGTCCACCTCTGCAACATCTCACGCTCGTCATCGCTGAGGATCAGCTCGACCTTCGACCGTCCACGACCCGCCACCACCGCATCCTACAATTAGATAGCGGATTTCCGGCGCAGGACACTAGGGTGGTAGGTCATGGACGACGAACGCCTGCGAGCGGTCACGATCGGCGAGCTGACCCCGTACCAGACAAAGGTCGTGATCGAGGACTACAACCTGGCATGGCCGTCATGGTACGAGTGGGACCGGGCCAGAATCGCGCCAGCACTGGGCGAGACCGCGCTGTCCATGGAACACGTCGGCTCGACCTCGGTCCCAGGCCTCCCGGCGAAACCCATCATCGACATACTGCTGCAAGTACCCGACTCAACCGACGAGGATTCGTACGTGCCAGCGCTGGAGGCACTGGGCTACGTACTACGAATCCGCGAGCCGGACTGGCTGGAACACCGCCTGGCCCGCCGCAGGGCAGAACCACCACACGACGTCAACCTACACGTGTTCTCCCCAACCTACGCGGAAGAGGAGATCACCAGAATGCTCAGCTTCCGCAACTGGCTACGCACCCACGACGACGACAGAGACCGCTACGCGGCAACGAAACGCGAGCTGTCCACAAAGGAATGGCGCTACATGCAGCACTACGCCGAAGCCAAAACCGAGATAGTAGAAGAGATCCTGGCAAAAGCCCTCCCATAAATTTCCCGCACGAAAGTCCCACTCGCTCCCACTCCTCCTTGCCTTCCAGCCGTCCACCCCGGACCCTGGACTCATGACCCCCTCCCTCCTCGCAATCGCCGGCGCCGCCACCGGAGCAGCCGCCCACCTCCTCCTCACCCGCCTACGCCGAGGCGCAACCGTCCACAAGAGATGGTGCATGATCGGCATAGGCGCATTGTGGGCACTGGCAGGCTGGCGCGCGGCCGAGGGTCACCTCCCATGGTGGTGGCTCCCGATCCCACTACTGGTCGCCTGGCTGGCGGTAACGCTCACAGTGGTCGACCTGAAACACCGCCGCCTACCCAACGCGCTAACACTGCCCGCCTACCCGGCAATAGCGGCAACGGTGGCGCTGGCCACCACCCAAACAGGCTGGCACACAACACAAGGCGCTCTGCTGGGCGCGGCAACCCTGGGAGGCACGTACCTGACAATCCACCTACTGTCCCCAACCTCTCTGGGCGCCGGCGACGTCAAACTGTCAGGAACACAAGGCGCGGTCATGGGAGCAGTAG
>Ga0307512_10007968_pt1 | contig 10406 bp, 14 predicted proteins | sample 14_EM_MG_FD_200267 | JGI IMG/M metagenome (GOLD analysis project Ga0307512, IMG submission 200267) | Populus trichocarpa ectomycorrhiza microbial communities from riparian zone in the Pacific Northwest, United States - 14_EM | ecosystem: Host-associated > Plants > Roots > Unclassified | place... | reverse complement strand
CCGTCGACCAGCACGGTCAGGTCATCGACCTGCTGCTCACCGTCCGCCGGGACGCCGTGGCCGCCCGTCGGTTCTTCACCCGGGCGCTGCGCCCGCTCAAGGTGATCCCGAGCGAGGTGGTCACCGACGCCGCGCCGGTCTATCGCGGAGTGCTGGCCGAGCTGGTCCCCGCGGCGTGGCACCACGTCGAGCAGTACGCAAACAACCCGATAGAAGCCGATCACGGCAAGCTCAAGCACCGGCTGAGACCGATGCGCGGGCTACAGACTGATCGGACAGCCCAGGTGGTGATCGCTGGCCATGCCTTCGCACAGAATCTGCGCCGCGGCCACTACGAACGCGGAGTCGACGCCAGCCCCGCACTGCGGGTTGCCGCGGCGTTCACCGAACTCGCCCGAGCGATCTGACACTGCCCGGCGCAGATCCGCGCGTCCGCTGATCCCGCAACGCAACAACGCCGTCGCCGATGGTGGCGAGGGTGGTGCCGTCCGGGCTGAAGGCGACGTTCATGGTCACTTCAGGACCTAGGGACAGTGACGCAGCGTGTGTCGTCTGGTTGCCGGGTCCGACGCCCCACAGGTCGACGCTGCCGTTTGCGCCGGCGGTGGCGATGACCTTGCCGTCGGGGCGATACGCGGCATGCCAGGTGGGCTGTGTCGTGCCTGGTTCGGTTTGGTACCGGGTGGCAAGTGCGCCGGTGACGGCGGCCCGCGCGGCGTCGGACGGGGCGAGGGCCTGCGCCGCCATGGCGAGACGCAGCGACAGACCCGGGTCGCTGTCGACCACGCTCGTGGCGCGCGCGGTCAGTGTCTGGCTCGCCGACAGGACGGCCTGCCGGCGTGACTGCGTGGCTGCCGCCCGGGCGGCGGTGCCGAAGTGCACGGTGACGGCTGTCGACCCGCCCAGCAGCGCGAGCGCCGCGGCCGCGGCGACCGCGCGTCGTCTCCACCGCCGATGACGGCTATGGCGTGCGGCCGCGGCCGCGGCAGCGAGCGCCGCGCGGTACAGCTCAGGCTTTTCGGCCAGCGTCAGGCGGGCGGTCGGCTCCCCGCCCCGTAGCAGTGTGTCGAGTAGCGTGGCCGCGCTCGGCCGCTGTGCGGGGTCTTTGGACAGGGCGGCCTCGACGAGGTCGCACATCGGTGGGGTCAGTCCGTGCAGATTCGGCGGCTGGGTCAGGATGCTCCCGACGGTGGCCTCGGGGGAGTCCGCGGCGAACGGCGTACGGCCGGTCGCCGCGTAGGTGACCAGCACGCCCCGCGAACACGTCGGCAGCGGGTGTGACCGGCACCCGGCCGGTGCTGTCGAATCGCTCCGGCGCCATGTAGGCGATCGTGCCCACCATCTGTTCGGGACGGGTCAGAGCACTTGCGGTGTCCAGGCCCCGGGCGATGCCGAAGTCGATGACCTTGGGGCTGCCCAAGGCGAACAGGACGTTCGCCGGCTTGAGGTCACGATGGACCACGCCTGCACCGTGTATGCCGACGAGGGCCGCCGCGACGCCGACGGCTACGCTGTGTAGGTCTCCGGCTGCGAGCGGTCCTTGCTCGCGGACGACCTCGGCGAGGCTCGGCCCGTCGACGTACTCGACCACCATGAAGGGCACGGCGTGTTCGGTGTCGGCGTCCAGCACCGCCGCGGTACAGAATGACGGCACCTGACGCGCCCGCTTGGCCTCGCTGCGGAAACGCGCCGTCGCGCACTACGGTGAGTAATTGATCATCGGGTGGCACGGAAGTCGCCGATCGGTTATCCCGGGCCCAGCGCTGCGGCAGATCCTGAAGACGACTCGAGCGGGACCAGCGCGCCTGTCGCGTAACGACCCGTCGTGGCCACGTTGGACGCTCGTCTATCGTGGTCGAACCTTGATCCCCGGGTGGGGTGTGCTGTCGGGCGGGTTCGCGGTGTCGTCTTCACGCTCAGACGGCGTGCAGGTGTCGTGATCGGGTACCGGCGGGGGAGTGGGTGGCCTGCCAGCGGGTTTGCAGGCCGTTGACGATCCGGGCGGTCATGGGGGCCGTGACGTGGCTGTAGATGCCTCGGACCCCGGAAAGGCGGCGTGCAAGAGTTGGTCGACCTATTCGCCGGCGACGCATGTGCTGCGGTCAACTTGAGTCGCACCGGCCGGTACAGCGTGACGACTGCCTCGGCGGTATCACCGCCCCGGAACTGCAGCGAGCCGAGATTATGCAGCGTGGTCAATGGGGGATGGCGCCTGGCACGGCGATGGAACGAGATGGCACGCCACCTCATCGGCGGGCCGAACCCAAGCCCGTCATGGCCGCGCGCGGACACCGTCGGCGTTCGGATGATCGAGCTCGACCAGGGCGTCCGGCGCCCGCTGCCAGGCCTCGCGCGCGTCGTCGAGTGAGTCGGCCGCGGCGTGGACGTCGCCGAGAAAGACGAGGTAGTCAGCCATGAAAATAATGGTCGCCGAGGGCGTCGAACAGGTCGATGCACCGCCGGTGGCAGGCGACGGCCTGCGCATGATCCCCGATTTCGTTGTAGAGGTAGCTCAGGCTGTCCAAGCTCAGCGCTTCCCCCGTCGCGGTCGCCCAGTTCATCCAGCATCGTCAGCGACCGCTGGCAGAGGTCGAGGGCCTGCTCGTGGTGGCCGAGCGGGAGCCGGTCCCATCGGGGATACAGGTGGCGCGCCGCCGGGTGCGCGGTGCGCAGGTAGTGGTCGAGGAGCCGGGACATCGCGTGCGTGCCGAAAGCACACCCGGATGGCGGCTGAGGAGGCGGAACACTCACGCCGCGTCCTGGCTCACCGCCCTGAGGGACCAGGACAGCACGACACGTACGTCGGTAGCCAGGTCCCCGCGCAGGGCGTCGAGGGTGGCCTCGTCGAGTTCGCCGGCGAGCGTGGCCAGGGGGTGACCCGGGCCGGATCGCGGCGCGGGCGGCCGCGATGGCCGGGGGCGAGCGGCAGCCGGGCGCAGCGGGTGACGATGTGCCTCACCGCTTCCGGCTCGGCCGATACCCGGGGCGCGCCGATGCGGCGGGTCAGCAACTCCCCGGCCTCGGCGGCGGTGAGCAGGTCGAGCGTGAATGACCGGGCGTCCAGGCCGCCTGGGCGCGCAGCCCGTCTCACTCGACCGGTGGACGGGATGGAACGCCCCACGGTCATGGAGCACAGGTGATGGCCGTCCATCCCACCGCGGTCGTCGCGGGCAACGCCGAGATCGCCGCCGGCTGCGTCATCGGACCGTTCACCGTGATCGAGGACGGTGTCCGGATCGGAACCGGCGCGCGCATCGCGTCGCACGTGGTCCTGCACACCGGGACTCGGCTCGGCGACCGCGTCCGGGTCGGCCCGCACACCGTGCTCGGCGGCGATCCGCAGGCCCTCGACTTCGACGGGGCGCCCACCGAACTGGTCGTCGGCGACGACACGGTGATCCATGAGGCGGTGACCGTCCACCGCGCCACCGGCCCGGTCCCGACCTCGATCGGGCCCGGCTGCCTGATCATGGGGCAGGTGCACATCGCGCACGACTGCGCGGTGGGCGCCTCGGCGGTGGTGGCCCAGGGCGCCAAGCTCGCCGGGCACGTGCGGCTCGGCGAGTGGTCGGTGATCGGCGGGATGACCGGCCTGCACCAATGGGTTCGGGTGGGGCCGCACGCGTTCGTCGGCGGGATGGCCAAGGTCCTGCACGATGTCCTGCCGTTCACCGTCGCCGACGGTTTCCCGGCCCGGCACCTGCAGATCAACGCCGCCCGCTTGCGCCGCCGCGGCTTCCCGCCCGCCGAGATCCGCGCGCTGCGGGCGGCGCTGGCGAGCGTCCGGGCGGGCGTGGCGGTCGAGCGCGATGGCCTCGACTCGGTGTCCGCCTTCGCGGACTTCATCGACGGTCCTTCTCGTCGGAGTCTCTCGCCCTTTTGACGCGTACGCGTCAATACGGCAGGTACCCGCATCGCCCACCGGTCCGCACACACTCCTCGAGATGGGCGCCGTCCGCGGTTCGAGACGGGCCACCGCGGCGATCGCCTGCCGGATCGCCTTGCCGACCGACAACCGGGCCTGCTCCGGGCTCGGCGGGACAGCACGTCCACGGCACCGCGCGGGTCGTTAGGCGAATCCCGCCGGGTCAGCGCTTTCGGCGAGCCCGCGCAAGTTGTTCGTGTCTCGGATCTGGATGAGCTAGCCACAGCGGAACGGACGATCGTCGAGGGCTTTCCCGTGTCCGCCTTGCGGCCTTGGCGGAAAGGAGAGGGGCTGCCGGCGCGCGTGCTGAACATTCCGGGCTGTTCCGTCTGGCTCGCCCAGCTGCGGGACCGGCCGGCCGCTGCCGGATGCACCTTCGACGAAGGTGGCATTGTCGGCGTCTATTGGCTGGCGACGTTGCCCGAGTACCGGTCCTCGGGCCTTGGCCGGGCGGTCATGGCCAATGCCCTCAATGCCCATCCCGACCAGCCCTTCATGCTGACCGCAACCGATGCCGGACGGCCGCTGTACGAGTCGATGAACTTTCGGGCAGTAGTGACGACAACCTGGTAGATGCGGCCGGGCGCTTGTGGCGCTAGCCGTGGTGGGGGCTGCCGGGTTGGGTCTGGGCGTGGGCCACAAGGTCGCGGACCCGACGGATGTGGGGAACGTCCCACAGGACCGGGGTCGGGGACGGCTCGCTGGACCAGGCGCGCCATCCCAGCCGGCGCCCACCGGTGAACGCGTCCGCGACGCTGGGGAACCCGCCAAACGCCAGGCTTCCGGATCCGTCCGGCTCCTCGATGATGACCGGTGGCGGTAAGGAATTCAGGTACTGTGTGCTCAGCCGGCCGCCTGACCATCCGCTGTGGACTAGGACCCGGCGGTCGGTGATGATGTACTGCGTGTGCCGGGACGAGATGACCCGCACGACGAACCGTCCGGCCACCACGTAGAGGCCGACCAGCACGAAAGGCGCACCCCACAGGGCGAAGAAGACCGGTGCGCCGCTGGACAGCACGCCGCTCTCCCAGAACACCGCGAACCCGCACCACAGCAGACTGAACGGCACGAGCAGCACGTCGGTACGCCGGAAAACCCGGTGTCGCAACGGACGGCCATCCCAGACGATCCGCTCACCCGGCAGAAGAGAGCTCTCCACACTCTGCATCGTGCGCCCCCCGTGCAAGCGACTGACGGCTGACCGACAAACAGCTACGGCGCCACCCCACCCTGTCCAGGACAGCGATCTTGGCTCCCGGATCTGCCGCGTACAGCGTGCGTTTCATGCTGGTCTTTGCGTGTCGGCGGATTGATGCGCGATTGCTAAAAGCCATTGTGGAGCGTGTCAGGCGGGCTCAGGCCGATCGGGTTGGGCCGGTCAGCACGCGACCCTCTACGGGCAGGGTGTGACCGGTGATCCATGCGGCGTCGTCGGAGCCGAGGAACGCGACCGCTGCGGCGATGTCCTCTGGCTCGCCGAGGCGGCCGAGCGGGTACATCGGCTCGAGCTTCTCCAGCGCGTCTGACTGGGAGTCCCAATTCGGTGTCCGGACGGTGCCGGGGGCGACTACGTTAAAAGCGCACGCCGAGCGGACCGTACCGGGCGGCGTAGTTCTGCGACATCGCGATCTGGCCGGCTTTCGCCGCGGCGACCGCGGCGTCGACGTCGGCGCGTGAGGTGACATCAACCTTGAGCCCGAGCGCGTATTCCGCGCCGACCTCCTCGGCCAGCGTTGCGGCCGCGTCCTCCCGCAGGTCCGTGACGACCACCGCACCGCCCTCGGCGGCGACCCGCCGTACGACGGCCTGCCCGATGCCCTGTCCCGCCGCCGTGACGAGCGCGACCTTGCCCTCGAATCGCCGCATCACCACTCCTCCAGAATCCTTGTTGCCGTTCTCCACGCAATCCAGGCGCGGCGTGGCGGCACCGGGACCGCCGCGGAGCACGATCAAACCACCGCCCGCGATGCCCCGTCCACCACACCCACACCAGCCGGCCACATCCACGTCGAGGTCATGAGCAGCCGGTCTGTGAACACGATCGCCGCAGCATCCGCTCATGCCGCGGAGAAGGCGCCGCGCCCAGGTAGGCGTGCGGCCGGCGTGGCCACACACACCGGGCTTGCGCGTCGTCGCTGCGGGTGCAGTGTGGACGCCATGCCCGCTCAGATCAGCGTGATGCCCCCGCACCTCATGACTACGACGTCATGACTACGACGTCCTCCTGACCGATGCCTAGCTTACCTAGGCGAGCCCGCCCAAGGATGGATGAAGGGTTCCACCAACTACCCATGGAGGCGACTTGTGAGCATCGCCAGTCCGTTGATCGCACTCGCTGGTGTTGTGGTCGGCGCCGTGCTGTCGTTCGTGTTCACCCAGCTGGGCGAACGCCGACGAGAGCAATGGGCGCTCAGCAGGGAATGGCGAGAGCGTCGCCTTCGGACATACACCGCTTACCTCGACAACGTGAAACGGACACGGAGCATCTCACAACGCGTCGCGGCCGACATCGGCCTGGATGATCAGGCACCGCCTCTGTCCAGAGACGAGGCGATCGACCAGCTCATGGAGGCAAACAAGGCAGACGCAAGCTCGTTCGAGGCGCTCGCCCGAGTTGCGGACCGGGAACTGGTTGAGGCGGCCCGAGCACTAAATCGCGCTGTCTGGCGCTTGGAATGGGTCGCCAGAGGCCTGCTGGACGACACAGACGTCGATGGATGGCGCATCGCAGTAGGTGACTACTTCCACGCGATGAACCGCTTCCACGAGCGTGCCCGAGACGAACTCGGTGTCCACGGCGGATTCTCACCCCGCGTACATGAAGACTCGCCCCGGGCACTATACGAACAGGAACGGCGGGTCCGAACCCACGGGACAGCATGATATTCGGAAGAGCGCGGGTTATTTCGTGGCACGCAAGATCGAGTTCACTCTTCTGCCGCTGATCGCTCGTGAACCCGTCCTGTTGCTGCAGAACGTCACTGCCTGGCCATCCGCTCAGCAATGTGAGACCAGGGTGTGTTCGTCGATGTTGAACGTCGTGCGACCACGCTGGTCCTCGACGTTGGATCGCAAGCGGACGAGCGACGACCGGTTGCCGGCCTGATCCACGGCCTGCTCGAGTACCTCGCACGGAACCTCGACGTACGCCGGAAGCCTGGTCTCGAGTGTCAGCCGATCGCCGTCGTCGAATACCGGCACCTTGTCGATGAGCGACACGACTGTGCCGTCTGACTCATGCAGACGCACCTCTACCCATCCCGGCCACTCGACGTCGACCCACCGAACCGCCTCCGCCCGAACGAAGTGCACGTGCAGATCATGCGGTACCAGAGGAATGTTCGGCAAGCCGTGAGCCTCCGGCGGCGAAGCGTCCCCAATTGCCGCGACTAGGTACTCCAGCCGCATACCCGATCGTCACTCTTCGTGCTTTCGTGAGGGGTCAGCCCGGGAATACAGCGTCCGCCGACGGGATCACGGCACGACGGCGATGTAGCCGGACGGGATGAGAGCGTGCCGGGCCAGCCGTCAGCCGGAATCCGGTACGGAGGATTCAGCGCCGACCTCCGCGACGTCCCACACGACGCATTTCACGCCTGGCCTTTCCAGCGCGCCCTGGGCCACCATGGCGTCGTGGTACCGACGGGCATTCTGCTCGTCGGCGTATACCTGCACCATGTGTCCGTCCAGCGTCCACGTACCGTGGAGGAAGCCGGGCGTTCCCACCTTGCTCGAAGCCATCAAGGGAACCTGAGCGCGCAGCTCGTCGATGACCGACGGGTCGATCTTCCACACACCGATCACTGCCCACATGTCGAGGCCCTCCCGACGTAAACTGCCATGCCCAGATGTAGCAGCGACTTTACGCCGTGATCGGAGCTCGGTCGTCAGCCGAAAGAGATGCGCTCATCCGCGACGTGCGCTCGGTTGACCGTCGGGGTTGACGGGCGGTTTGTTCGCGGGCGAGGCTGGACCGAGGTCACACCAAACGTGGCTTGATGGCGAGCCACGCGCGTAGCCGCAGGGCCAGGTCGGGATCATCGAGGTCGGCGAGGTGCCGTTCGGCGGCGTTGAGGAGGTTTTTGGCGCGCCGCGAATGGAGCATCTCCTGGCGGCCCAGCGCCCGCAGGTTCTGCTGATCGGTCAGGGCGACTTGGTCCAGAGACACGGGAATGGCTTCGAGGCACGCCCGGACCACGATGTCCGCCGACGGCAGGATCGAAGCTGCTATCCCGGCGCCGCGCATCTGCGACACGTAATACGCCATGCGTTCCGCAACGGCGCTCTGACCGAGCGCGGAACGCTCACGGGCCTGGCCCAACAGCCATATCTTCAGCTGAGCCCATGCCGCTCGCTCCGCCGGCCGATGCTCCCACCGCTCATCGATCAGCAGCAACAGGTGTAGCCACCAGTTCGCTCCCGGCGCCAGCTGACAACGGCGGTCGAGCCATCGCGAGCGCGCGTTCTCGTCCGACCTCAACAGCTGATCGAGTTCCCCGCCAGAGATTGCCTCGTCTCGCATCCCGCCAACAGTGACGCCACCCGCGACGAGAAACAAGAACGCGACCATGAAGACGCCCGACCCTGCCCGATTTCCGACGCCCCTGATTTGCCGCCGACCGTGTGCGCGGGTCGGATCAATAGTGGGCGTGGACCTGCATCACGGGATGTCCCAGGATGTCTCCTGCCGTGGCGAGTTCCTCGACACTCAGTTCCCAGACGCTGCGGGACCAATTCATGGCGCTCACCTCGAACCGGGCGAATCCGACCGGCGACTCGAAGCGCAGTTCGGGCAAGGTAAGCGCGGCCTCGCAGCACGGGGCGACCACGGACGCGTCCTGGCAGCCTCCACTGATTGACGGCCATCCATGCCGCGTAGCGCTGGAATGGCTGACCACAGGGGAGATGGTTGCTTTTGATCCAGACTACGAGCCCGGCCGGGCGACCAGGCGTCCGGACCTGTCCCGCACGGCTGCACCGACGAATCGGTGTTGATTGCGCCAATCATCGTGGGCTGGTCTCGCCGAGCGCTCTCAGCGGTTGTCGCCTACTCCGGGATGGCGCCATGGGTGCGCGGGAGGCCCCAACCCGAGCGACGCGGCCGGCCCGCATTCCAGCAAATCTCCCTATCTGCGCGCCTCGCACGACTTCTCAGCCGGCGGCGGTGGCTGCAGCCTTGCGGGCGGCTTCACGGCGGCGGCGGATTGGCCAGCTCACGCCGCCGATGAGCACCAGGGCTCCGCCCAGGGAACCCCAGATGTACGGCGCGGCCTTCTGGTTCGTTTTGGTCTGGTCGTATGTCCGGTCAGAGGAGCCAGTGGTGTCGGTGATCCGGCGGCAGATGTCGCCTTGTTCCATCGTGGAGCCGCCGCAGGTCGGGGCGCCGTCCCAGTCGTAGGCGAAAACGCCGCCGAGGATGACAAGGCCTATGACGATCCCCACGATCGGGCGGCGGAACGGCAGGATCAGGAGGTGGATGAGCAGTCCCACAAGGTGCCTCACACGAGTATTGCGCCGCCCCGCCCCCGCGGAGTCCCCGTAGCGCCGCCGGACGGTATCAGCATCCGCCGTCCGGCCGCTGCCCCGCCACGGCCGTGGGGTGCGAGGAGACGCTGGCGCACGCCGCGCGTCAGCCGAGCCCGGCTCACGCACTCCAGGGGGGGCCCCTGGGCGTCGATCACAGGGAGCGCAGGAACCGGATCAATATGTCGTTGACCGGCTGGCCGCCCAGCCGGGCAGCGTTGCCGGCGCGTCGAGTAGGGAGTCGACGATCGTGCCGCCGGCGGGGACCATTGTGCTCCATCCCGGCCCGTCACCGGACGCGGTGTACATGATGCGGCGGAACAGCCCCTCGGGGTCGCGGCGCAGCGCGTCGGCGAACGCGGCGTCGGCGACACCCGGTTGCTGGAAGTGGACGATGTAGAAGTCGTTCCCCAGCGCGGCGCGCATGCCGGCGGTCGGGGTCGCCGCCGTGCCCGGTGGCTCGGCGAAGCGGTCCGGGATGCTCAGCCCGGCCACGGCCGCGACCCATTCGGGGCGCATCTTGGCCATCTCCCAGGCGACGATGGCGCCCCAGTCGTGGCCGACGACGACTGCCTTTTTCTCGCCTACCGCGCCGATGAGTGCGGTGACGTCGTCGACCAGGTGCTCGATGGTGTAGTCCGCGACCCGCGGCGGCACCTCGGTGTCGCCGTATCCGCGCTGGTCGGGGGCGACGACGTGGTAGCCGGCCGCGGCCAGCGCGGGGATCTGGTTGCGCCAGGAGTACCACGATTCCGGCCAGCCGTGTAGCAGCAGCACCAGCGGTCCGGTCCCGGCCTCGGCGATGTGCATCTGTAGTCCGTTTGCTTCGAGCGAGCGGTGGGTGACTTCGGCGGGCGCGCCCGTACCGTCGGTCTGCTCCGGCGTCCTGCGAACGTCGGTCTCCATGTGGTTGGTTCCTTCCTCATGCGGCGCACCGTGCGCCTGTGCTGGTTCG
>Ga0307512_10007967_pt1 | contig 10407 bp, 7 predicted proteins | sample 14_EM_MG_FD_200267 | JGI IMG/M metagenome (GOLD analysis project Ga0307512, IMG submission 200267) | Populus trichocarpa ectomycorrhiza microbial communities from riparian zone in the Pacific Northwest, United States - 14_EM | ecosystem: Host-associated > Plants > Roots > Unclassified | place... | reverse complement strand
GCCCGCAGGCGGGTGTCGAAGAGGAACTCGGCTACGAGCACGCCGGTTTCACGGTGCAGACGTACGCGTCCGGCGCGGCAGTTCTCCAGCGCGTGCACCCGCATGAGCTCCGGCGCGCACCCCGGGTCGCCGTGGTGGACGGCCACGAAGCGGTCGACGCCGTCCTTGTGGGCGCGCACGATGTGGTGGGACTCGCGCCCCGCCAGTTCACGGTGCGCGCCGATCCGTATCCGCTCGTGGTGCCCCAGCGTGTGCAGCCCGCCGTCGAAGGGCGAGCCCAGTTCGGCCAGGAGCCGTTCCAGGACACCCGACGCCTCCACCAGGGAGCGGTAGGAACGGCCCGTGGACCGCGGGACGGACGGGTCCTCGTCGGCCTCGGAGAGCAGCCGGATCAGGGACTCCTCCGGCAGCTGCAGGATCTCCTCCAGCGCCCGCACCGCCCGCAGGGACTCGGGGCGCTGCGGTCGTCGGGCGCCCTGCTGCCAGTAACTCAGGCTGGTGACGCCGACCTTGACCCCGTAGCGCGACAGATGGTGCTGCACGCGCTGCAGCGGCAGTCCGCGGGCGGCGATCGCGGCACGCAGCGCGACGTGGAAGGGGCCGCCCCGCAGGGCCGAGTCCAGTTCCGCGGTGGCGACGGCGGCGACGTCCGCGTGCTGTGTGGCGTGCGGCATGCAGGGGCCTTTCTGTGAATGCTCGCTACGGCTGGTCGGGCCGGTTTCACGCTGTCTGTCGGGGCCGCCCCGTCGGCGTCGGGGCGTCTTCACATCCGTACGCCGTCGTTCATGGCCCCGAGTTCCCCCGCATTGAAGCGTGTTGACCAAGTCCCGACAACACCTGACGCCCAACAGCGGCGTACTCCTGGCCGAGACGCGGCCGGCGGGCTCAGTCCGGTGCGCTCAGTCCGGTGCGGTCGCCCCGTCGTCGCCGAGCACCTCCCGGATCGCCCGTGCGGACAGGTGGGACTTGTGCAGGAAGCCGCGGGCCGGGCTGACGGCGACGAGTTCCTGGAAATCCTCAAGGGAGTGCGTGGAGATCAGGATGATGACGGCGGAGACATGGCCGGCCAGCTCCACCGCGACGTCGAAACCGCTCTCGCCGTTGAGGTCGAGGTCCACCAGGACGATGTCCGGGGCCAGTTCCGCCGCTCGCGCGAGAGCTTGTGCACCCGTCGAGGCCAGGCCGACGACGGGTATTCCGTCGCGTTCGAGCAGAGTGCGTGCGGCCTCCAGGAACCGGATGCTGTCATCGACGAGAAGACAGCGCATGGACATGCGGACAGAGTGCCAATCGGCAGGTGGTTGCGCTTTCCGGCTACCCGGAAAGAGTCGGTGTGCGCGCTACCGGTCAGCTGGAATGTGCTGAAGTCCTGTGCCGAAGCGGCGGGTTGGCGCCTACCCAGCGCAGCGGCAGGTCACGGGCGGTAGCATGGGGACGCCCTGGGGTGGCCGCGAGAGTCCGGTCGAGTGGGGGTGCGCGATGAACGCGTCGCTCAGCAGCTTCGGGATCCGTCGAAGGTGTCGCGTCCTGGTCTCGGGGCTGTTGGGAGCCGGGTTGCTGCTCGCCGGATGCGGCGGCGGTGGGGGCGGCGACATCAAGGCGGAGAAGACGCCGGGCGACACGACCTGTGACGGCCGGATCGACGGCACCGCCCATGTCGAGGTGTGGTTCCACTCGGGCCCGGCCGGTGAGGTCGGCACCCTGCAGAGCCAGGTCAAGGAGTTCAACAAGGCGCAGAAGAAGGTGCGCGTCGAGCTGGTGAAGCTGCCCGAGGAGCGGCCGTACACCGACCTGGTGGACTCCGCGGCGGCCGACGGCGATCTGCCCGACCTGCTCGACTTCGACGGCCCCAACCTCTACAGCTACGCCTGGTCCGGCAAGCTCAAGCCGATCGACTCCTGCGTACCCGAGAGCCTCCGCAAGGAGCTCCTGCCCTCGATCCGCCAACAAGGCACGTACGCGGGGCGGTTGTGGGGGATCGGCACCTTCGACTCCGGGATGGGGCTGTACGTACGGCCGTCGGTGCTGAAGAAGGCCGGTGTGCGCATCCCCAGGGGCGCCGCGGAGGCCTGGACCGCCGAGGAGCTGACGGGCATCCTCGCCAGACTCCGCGAACAGGGCTACAGGACGCCCCTCGACCTGGGCCTCGTCTTCGTCACGTTGGACGCGGAGTGGAACACGTACGGCTTCGCGCCCGCCGTATGGTCCGCAGGCGGTGACCTCATCGACCCCAGGAACCACCGGACCGCCGACGGGTTCCTCAACAGCCCCGCGTCCGTCAAGGCGCTCACCACCATGCAGAACTGGGCCGAGGCGGGCTACATCGACCCCGACAACGACGAGAAGGCGTTCGACAAGGGCCGCAGCGTCATCTCCTGGAGCGGCCACTGGCGGTATCCGGAGTACACCAAGGCGTTCCCCGGCGACGTGGCGATCGTGCCGCTGCCCGACTTCGGCCACGGCAGCGTCACGGGAATGGGCTCCTGGCAGTGGGGCGTCACCTCCGGGGCCACCGACGGCGATGCCGTCTGGCGGTTCCTCGCCTATCTGCTGAGGCCGGAGCAGGTTCACCGGATGAGCGTGGCCAACGGCGGGATCCCCGGCACGGACAGTGCAGTCAAGCTCTCGCCGAAGTACGACACGGGCGGCGGCGAGCACCTCTTCATCGAGCAACTGCGCGACGGGATCGCGCGGCCGCGGCCGCAGACACCCGCCTACCCGGCCATCACCAGTGCCTTCTCCCGTGCCTTCGCGAAGATCATGCTGGACCGGGCTCCCGTGAAGGCCACTCTCGATCAGGCGGTCAAGGCCATCGACAAGGATCTGGCAGCCCACCGGTACTACCCGCCCACCGGCCCTTGAGAGCCGGCCATGCGCCGCCTCCCGCTCGCAGGACGCCTCCCGCTCGGCAGACACTCGGCGCTCGGCGGGCAAAGGCGTACGGCGGTCAAGTCCCGTTCCGGGCGCCCGAACCGCACACCCCTCCTGGCCCGTCTGCGCGTCGGCCGCAAGCTGATGCTGCTCGTGCTGCTGCCGGTGACCGGGATGCTGGCGTTCACCGCCTTCAGCGCCGTCGCCCAGGGGCAGGAGGCACGGACCCTGGGCCGCTTCCGCACGGCGACCGAGGTGTCGTTCGCCACCACCGGCGTCTCCGACGCCGTCGCGCGGGAGCGGATCGCCGCCGTACTGGCCCGGTTGCGCCCCGGACCGGTCACGTCGGCCGAACGGACCACGGCCGAGCGGGCCACCGACCGCGCGCTGCTGCGGGCCACCGACCGGGCCGCTTCCTGGTCGCATTCCGACGTGGCCGGCGAACTCGACGCCCTCCGCCGCCAACTCCACGCGGCACGCGTGCAGACGGGCACCGGCTCGCTCACCGCGCCCGCCGTCGCGCAGAAGTACCAGACCGTCGAGGACGAACTGCTCGACACCGTCGCCGCCCTCGAATCGGGCCGCCCCACCAGGGCGGCGGGCCGCGCGGCCGACGCCCACATCGCCCTGCTCAAGGCCATCGAGGCCGCCGAACGGGAGCGGGCCGAGGTGGCCGTCCTGCTCGCCGCGCCCGCCGACCGGCGTCCCTCCACCGCGGGACGCTGGGGCGCCCTGGAGGAGGCCCAGCTGCGGCAGTTCCGCCAGGACACCTCCGACCGGCTGGCTGCCGAGCTGTACAGCACGCAGTTCGAGGCCCCCGGCCGGGCCGTGCGCAAGGTCCGCGACACGCTCGCCTCCGAACCCCGGGGCGCGCACTGGCCCTCGTACGACAGCTGGCTGGCCGATTCCAGGGCCCGCATCGAATCCCTGCGCGGAATCCAGGACCAGGCGGCACACGAACTCGCCGTCACGGCCGCCCTCGACCTGCACAGGGCCAGGACCCGGGCGGTGCGCGGCCTTGTCGCCTCGCTGGCCGTCCTGGGGGGCGTCACCGTCCTCGCCCTGGCCCTGCGGCGTTCGATCACCCGGCCGCTGAGCGAGGTCTCCGCGGGCGCGCGGGCGCTGTCGGACGGCGATCTGTCCTACGACATCCGGTACGCGGGACGCGACGAACTCGGGGACGTCGCCGACACGTTCCGCGAACTGCGGGTGACCACGGAACGACTGGCCGCCGAGATCCGTTCCATGAACACGGCGATCGACGAGAACCGGCTCGGACACCGGGCCGACGTGGGTGCCTTCCACGGAACCTGGGCCCAACTGCTGGGCGGCATGAACGGCACCATGGCGTCCTTTGCGGCGGCGCACAGCCGGCGCAAGAGGGCCGAGCGGGAACTGGAGGGCATCTTCAACCTCTCCCTCGACCTGTTGTGCCTCTCGGATGTCGACGGCTACTTCAAGCGCGTCAACCCGGCCTTCGAACGCACCCTCGGATACCCGGCACAAACGCTTCTGGCCAGGCCGTACATCGAGTTCGTCCACGAGGAGGACCGGGCCGGCACCCTCGCTGCCCTCGAACGACTCGCGAGCGGCGTCGAGTTGGCCGAGTTCGAGAACCGCTACCTGCGCCGGGACGGCACCGAGTGCTGGCTCCAGTGGAGCGCCCGGCCGGTCCCCGAGGAGGGCCTCATCTACGCGGCTGCCCGCGATGTCACGGAGAGCCGCCGCACCGCCCGGGAACAGGCCGCGCTGCGCCGGGTCGCCACCCTGGTGGCGCGCGGTGCCCCGTCGTCCGAGGTGTTCGCGAGGGTGGCGGAAGAGGTGGGGGCCCTGCTCAACACGACCGCGGCCGTCCTGCGGCACGAGCCCGACGCCAGCCGTACGGTCCTCGGGACCTCGCGCGGGATCCCGGACGGGATCGAGGAGATCACGCGGGAGGCGCGCCGTGCTGCGGGGCACAGGGCGCTCCAGGAAGTGGCCAGGACCCGGCGTGCGGCCCGCATCGGCCGCGCCGTGGCCTCGCCCATCGTCGTCGACGACCGGCTGTGGGGATTCGTCGTCGCGGCCTCCCCGCTGGAGTCGCTGCCCGACGGCACCGAGTCGCGGCTGGCCGACTTCACCGAACTCGTCGCCACCGCCATCGCCAATGCCGACAGCCGTGCCCAGCTGACGGCCTCACGCGCGCGCGTGGTGGCCGCCGGGGACGCCTCCCGGCGCCGTATCGAACGCGATCTGCACGACGGCGTCCAGCAGCGCCTCGTCGCGCTCCAACTGGACCTGCGGCTGGCCGAGTCCATGGTCACCGACCCGACGTCCGAACTCGCCGAGCAGCTGGCCCATGTCAGCGAGGGCCTCGACGACACCTTTCAGGACGTGCTGCAGGTGGCCCGTGGCATTCACCCGGCCATCCTGTCCAAGGGCGGACTGGGCCCCGCCCTGCGCTCCCTGGCCCGCCGCTCCGCAGTCGCCGTGGAACTCGACCTCAGACTGCCCGCACCGCGCCTCCCGGAGGAACTGGAGGTGGCCGCCTACTACGTGGCCTCCGAGTGCCTCACCAACGCCGTCAAACACGCGCACGCGCGCGTGGTGAGCGTCCTGGCCGAGATCCGCGACGACGTCCTGGAGCTGACCATCCGCGACGACGGGGCGGGGGGCGCCGAGCCCGGCCGGGGTTCCGGCCTGATCGGGCTCATCGACCGGGTCGAGGCGATCGGCGGCAGGCTGGACGTCAGCAGCCCGCCGGGCAAGGGCACGACGCTGCACGTGCGGCTGCCGCTGAGCGGGCCCTCGACACACATGTGACCGCCCGGGCGTACGCGAGGGGGAGTCGTCCAGGAGGGGGGCCTTGGACTCGGTGACGTTCGCGTACGTCCGGGCGGTCCTGTCGGACGGAGAGACAGCCGCCCGGCTCTAGGGGCGGTCGGTTCCGCCGTGCTGTTCGTCCTGCAGACGCTTGGCGCGCACTATGTCGGGGTCCCGGGGGTCCAGGACGTCGCTCCACGCGTGCGTGCCGTCCGTGTCGTCCGTGTAGCGGCGGGCGCGGACCGACCGCCGTCGTTTCTCGATCCGCGTCCGACGCATTCCCGCAGCCCTTCGTCCCACGACCGGCCCGCTGCGGGCTCTGCCCGAGCCGGCCGGTGCGCTTGCATCTGCTTGCATCTGCACTGGTACGAGAATCGCTCGCAAACGTCCCCATGTCGTCACGGCAAGCCTCCAATTCCGCTTCCGGCTAGCCGGAACCTGCCGGGTCGGGCAGGCTGTTGGGCGCGCACCGATCGGTCGGGCAACGGGAGCCGGGGCCATGGACGACGCAGCGAAGCAGCCCGCGCGTGGACGGGTCGTCCTCGCCGACGACGACGTACTGCTCAGGGAGGGGCTGGCCAGCCTGTGCGAGCGGGTCGGATACGACGTGGTGGGCCAGGCGGGTGACGCCTCAGGGCTCCTGGAACTGGTCGCCGCCGAGCGCCCCGACCTCGCGATCGTCGACATAAGAATGCCGCCGGACCACTCCACCGAGGGCCTCAAGGCGGCCCGCACGATCCGCGAGCGCCACCCCGCCACCGGCATCCTCGTCCTGTCGGCGTTCATCGAGGTCGAGGAGGCCCTTGAGCTGCTGGCGAGCGGCCGGAAGGTCGGCTACCTGCTCAAGAGCCGGGTCACCGTCGTCGACGAGTTCATCGAGGCACTGGAGCGCATCCACCGGGGCGGTTCGGTCGTCGACCCCTCGCTGGTGCAGGAGCTGTTCGTCGCCCACCGCCGTGACGACCCCCTCTCCCACCTCAGTGCCCGGGAGCGCGAGGTCCTGGCCCTGATGGCGGAGGGCCGATCGAATGCGGGCATAGGCCGCCGGCTGTGGGTCACCGAAGGGACCGTCGAGAAACACGTCCGCAGCATCCTGGGCAAACTCCACCTCACCGAGGACACCGACGATCACCGCCGCGTGCTCGCCGTTCTCACGTTCCTGGAGTCCCGTTAGCCCCCGCGGCGGGGTTGTCCACAGGCCCGCCGCGGTGTCAGCCCTCGCCAGTAGGGTGTGAGACATGGCCGATCCCTCCAGCTACCGCCCCAGGCCGGGTGAGATCCCGGACTCTCCGGGGGTGTACAGGTTCCGTGACGAGCACCGCCGGGTGATCTACGTCGGAAAGGCGAAGAGCCTGCGCCAGCGCCTGGCGAACTACTTCCAGGACCTGACGAACCTCCACCCCCGCACCCGGACGATGGTCACCACGGCCGCGTCCGTGGAGTGGACCGTGGTGTCCACGGAGGTCGAGGCCCTGCAGCTGGAGTACTCCTGGATCAAGGAGTACGACCCCCGGTTCAACGTCAAGTACCGCGACGACAAGAGCTATCCGTACCTCGCGGTGACCATGAACGAGGAGTTCCCGCGCGTCCAGGTGATGCGCGGCCACAAGCGCAAGGGCGTGCGCTACTTCGGGCCGTACGGGCACGCGTGGGCGATCCGCGACACCGTGGACCTCCTCCTGCGCGTCTTCCCCGTGCGCACCTGCTCGGCCGGCGTCTTCAAGAACGCCGCCCGCACCGGCCGTCCCTGTCTGCTCGGCTACATCGGCAAGTGCTCGGCACCCTGCGTCGGCCGCGTCTCGGACGAGGAACACCGCGAACTGGCCGAGGAGTTCTGCGACTTCATGGCCGGCCGCACGGGGACGTACATCCGCCGCGTGGAGAAGCAGATGACGGAAGCGGCCGAGGAGATGGAGTACGAGCGGGCGGCACGCCTGCGCGACGACATCGAGGCCCTGAAGAAGGCCATGGAGAAGAACGCGGTCGTGCTCGCCGACGCGACCGACGCCGACCTGATCGCGGTCGCCGAGGACGAGTTGGAGGCGGCCGTCCAGATCTTCCACGTCCGCGGCGGGCGCGTGCGCGGCCAGCGCGGCTGGGTCACCGACAAGGTCGAGGAGATCACCACCGGCGCCCTCGTCGAGCACGCCCTGCAGCAGCTGTACGGCGAGGAGAAGGGCGACTCCGTCCCCAAGGAGGTCCTCGTCCCGGCCCTGCCCGACCTGGTCGAACCCGTCCAGGAGTGGCTCGCCGAGCGCCGCGGCTCGGGCGTCTCCCTGCGCATCCCGCAGCGCGGCGACAAGAAGTCCCTGATGGAGACGGTGGAGCGCAACGCCCAGCAGGCGCTCGTGCTGCACAAGACCAAGCGCGCCTCCGACCTGACCACGCGCTCGCGTGCCCTGGAGGAGATCGCCGAGGCCCTCGATCTGGACAGCGCACCCCTCAGGATCGAGTGCTACGACATCTCGCACCTCCAGGGCGACGACGTCGTGGCCTCCATGGTCGTCTTCGAGGACGGCCTGCAGCGCAAGAGCGAGTACCGCCGCTTCCAGATCAAAGGTTTCGCAGGTCAGGACGACGTCCGCTCCATGCACGAGGTGATCACCCGCCGCTTCAAGCGGTATCTCGTCGAGAAGGAGAAGACCGGCGAGTGGGTCGACGACGGCCATGAAGAGGGCCTCACCGGCGATGTCCAGAACGGCCTCAAGGACGACGAAGGCCGCCCCAAGAAGTTCGCCTACCCGCCCCAGCTCGTTGTCGTCGACGGCGGCCAACCGCAGGTCGCGGCGGCCAAGAGGGCCCTCGACGAGCTCGGCATCGACGATGTCGCCGTGTGCGGCCTCGCCAAGCGTCTGGAGGAGGTGTGGCTGCCGGACGACGACGACCCGGTGGTCCTGCCCCGCACCAGCGAGGGCCTCTACCTGCTGCAGCGCGTCCGCGACGAGGCCCACCGCTTCGCGATCACCTATCAGCGCGCCAAGCGGGCCAAGCGCTTCCGGTCGAGCCCTCTGGACGATGTGCCCGGCCTCGGAGAAACCCGCAAGCAGGCGCTTCTGAAACATTTCGGTTCCTTGAAGAAGCTACGATCCGCCACCATCGACCAGATCTGCGAGGTTCCCGGCATAGGCCGCAAGACGGCCGAGACGATCGCCGTGGCCCTCGCCCAGGCGGCCCCGGCCGCGCCGGCCGTGAACACGGCGACTGGAGAGATCATGGAAGAGGAACCCTCCACCATGGGTTCCAGCGGGCGGCCCGTGACGACGGGCGCCCCGGACGAACGACGGGGGCAGGAGACATGAATGTGAACGAGCACGACGAGCACGACGAGCAACAGAGCCAAGCCGGAGACGGAGCACAGGTGAGTACGGGCAGCGAAACCCCGGGAGTTCCCGAGGCGGCCATCCCCGAGCTGGTGATCATCTCCGGCATGTCCGGTGCGGGCAGGTCGACGGCCGCCAAGTGTCTGGAGGACCTCGGCTGGTTCGTCGTCGACAACCTGCCGCCCGCCCTGATCCCCACCATGGTGGAGCTCGGCGCCCGCTCACAGGGCAACGTGGCCAGGATCGCGGTCGTCGTCGACGTCCGCGGCCGGCGCTTCTTCGACAACCTCCGCGATTCCCTCGCCGACCTGGCGTCGAAGAACGTCACCCGGCGCATCGTCTTCCTGGAGTCTTCCGACGAAGCCCTGGTGCGCCGCTTCGAATCCGTACGCCGCCCGCACCCCCTCCAGGGCGACGGCCGCATCGTCGACGGCATCGATGCCGAGCGCGAACTGCTGCGCGAGCTGCGCGGCGACGCCGACCTGGTGATCGACACCTCCAGCCTGAACGTGCACGAACTGCGCGCCAAGATGGACGCCCAGTTCGCCGGCGACGAGGAGCCCGAGCTGCGGGCCACCGTCATGTCCTTCGGCTTCAAGTACGGCCTCCCCGTCGACGCCGACCTGGTCGCGGACATGCGCTTCCTGCCCAACCCGCACTGGGTCCCGGAGCTGCGCCCCTTCACCGGCCTCAACGAGGAGGTGTCGGCGTACGTCTTCAACCAGCCCGGCGCAAAGGAGTTCCTCGACCGCTACGCCGAGCTGCTGAGGCTCATCGCCGCCGGCTACCGCCGCGAGGGCAAGCGGTACGTGACCATCGCGATCGGCTGTACGGGCGGCAAGCACCGCTCGGTGGCCACGTCGGAGAAGCTCGCCGCGCGCCTCGCGGCCGAGGGAGTGGAGACGGTGGTCGTGCACCGGGACATGGGACGCGAATGACGGAACGTTCACCGCGGCTGAGCAGGCTGCGCCGGGTGGTGCCCGAGTCACGCGCGGGCCGCCCCGTCGAGGCCCGCGGCGCCCGGCCGCGCCGCCGGGGAGCCCAGCCCAAGGTGGTCGCCCTCGGCGGCGGCATGGGCCTGTCCGCCTCGCTCGCCGCACTGCGCCGGATCACCGGCGACCTCACCGCCGTCGTCACCGTGGCCGACGACGGCGGCTCCAGCGGGCGCCTGCGCGACGAGCTGGGCGTTCTGCCGCCCGGCGACCTGCGCAAGGCGCTGGCCGCGCTGTGCGGCGACGACGACTGGGGCCAGACCTGGGCCCGCGTGATCCAGCACCGCTTCCAGTCCAAGGGCGATCTGCACGAGCACGCGGTCGGCAACCTCCTGATCGTCGCTCTGTGGGAGCAGCTCGGCGACCACGTCCAGGCCCTCGACCTGGTCGGCAGGCTCCTGGGTGCGCACGGGCGTGTGCTG
>Ga0307512_10007966_pt1 | contig 10408 bp, 17 predicted proteins | sample 14_EM_MG_FD_200267 | JGI IMG/M metagenome (GOLD analysis project Ga0307512, IMG submission 200267) | Populus trichocarpa ectomycorrhiza microbial communities from riparian zone in the Pacific Northwest, United States - 14_EM | ecosystem: Host-associated > Plants > Roots > Unclassified | place... | reverse complement strand
TCGCCCCGGTAAGCTTGTGTCACCAAGGGGAGGCTATTTTGATCACTGATGACGCTTTCCCCGGAACATCGTAGGTCGGGATTGGGCTTACCCTCTTTGTCTGCGAACTGTACGAGTTTCCATACACCCTGTGCCCTGAACAAGGCTGATTTATTCCTTCTAGTTGGTCAATATACTTTACCGGCGGCGCCGTAAACACCGCACGTGCGTTTGGACCGGCAGTTGTCACTGGGTTCCCATATGGAACGCAATGGGTGGTGTGTATGCCTTCTTTCACAACTCCTTCCTTCCTCACATACCTGCTTAGTACTGGGTTGGTCCATTCTTGGGGTCAGTTCTGGGGACGTTGTTCTACATGATTCTGAAGCAGTACGCTCCGGTTTAATTCCCTCGCATGTATCGTTCATACTGACAATCGTTATCCTATAGCTGGCACTACTGGGTTATTAACCCCGACCAAGCCGTCACGGACACAAAAATGTCTCCTCCGGATCCCGTCCTCGCCATACAACAGAGAGCCGCCAGCCTCAAAGGAAGATCCGGCGACGGCCGCGAGCAGATGTTCCCAAGAGGCGAAAAACCCCAATCGGCGGCTAGCGGTATCAGTGAGGTACAGAATGGACCTCCAGAGGACCATCGGGCACCACACGACAACATTGTTTGAATTCCCAACACAACCAACAAGATTATCGCCTCCATGTTCTGGCTGCTGAATGGATTTCATGTGCCGTGAAATGCCCTTCAGACAATGGCCATTGCCCCGTTTGTATCTTTCTTGTACTTTTCCATGCCACGATCCCTTGTACTTGCTGTTGCGTATCTTCTGCCTGTAAACTAGATTCACCTTCGTACGATCAGCTCCCCCTCGGGCGATGCCGAACTCCCTTGTATTGCACCCGCCTCGAGTCAATCGCCATTTTGCGCTACTTCTATACTTCCACCGTCGCTTATATCCGCTGTGATAAACTCAAGAACCTAGGTGAGAAACATCCACGTATACGGTTCTAATCCCTAGAAACGCCCAGCGGAGATACCAGAAAATTTTTCTCGGGACAAGGGTTAACTCGAGATTGTACTTCGGAGTTCCGTTGGATCGCCTTTGACGTTTATGAACGATTCTCCAATCAGCAATGGCCTGGTTACCCAAAAAGTGAATCTTCTCCACCTGCTGCATACAACGGATGATATATGATATATCATCCAACGGAGGCTCCCAGTCTCTGGCGTGATTCCGCTGGTAACTAAGAATTATAGATCTCCGTGCGGATCTCAAGTCCCAGTACGTTCTCGCTAGATGTTCGGCTCTTCGTCCGTTCTGCAACACCTTCACCAGTATCAATTCGGTTCTCGCCGAGTGGAAATATGAGCCCCACATTGGACCCTTTTGTGCGCGGGGATCTCGACATACTTCTCGTGTGTTTTAAACCCACCTCCCCAATGGCCACCTTTTCTGGGATGGGTATGGCCCTTGAGGGTTTCGTTAGGGGATGACCTACGGGTTTTGTCTCTGATGCCGTCTCTCTCTCCCACAAAAAAAAGCCTCCAGGATGAAAAGGAGGTTATGAAGGTGATGAGTGTTTTGGGGTTGTTGGCTTGTTCTCGTTTACAACGGCATGGTTCCTGTTGGGTTGGGGGTTACAGGAAACGGTGGGTAGGACATTGAAGGTAACACGTGTCTTTTACTGGTGCTCATTACGTTCCTAGATAATTAACCCCCCGAAGTTGACCGCCATCGGTAGACTCTGGTTGCCATGTGTTTGTAATCGCATTTGACGGTAAGAACGGGGTTACAGGATATCACTGGAAATACATGGTTTACAGATTTGGATCACGATATACGTTGTTGTATCGCGTGCGGCAACAGGACTGGTGATTTTTTTCCGAAGGTCCTGGGGCCATAAGGCTACTCACAGCAACGCTGTCTTGGCCTCGACTGCCGGCGAGCTGCGTTCAATTTCGAGGTAACGGAGGCGAAGCGGCTTGCCAATGGCTAGCGCGGATTTAGATGATCCATCAATCATCTCCCCCGGTACAGCTTCAAGCAATCACCCCTTCGACAAGGTGTGCACTGACCTCGATTCGGCATCTGCCAACCAGGTCTGAGGTGGAGGTAGAGGTGACTCGCGCATGAGTCGCCTACACCGTTGGACGAGGACGAAAGTCAGGATGATATCATCTTGGATCGACAGAACGTCTTCGCGATCGATGATGTCGAGGTGGGAACGGATAGCGGGACGGAAGGAGGAGTTGGGGCGGTAAGTTACAAGGACCTCTTCTGGGTTGTCTCTGAGGACCAGCTGAGCGTATGTTTTAGATTCACCGACACGTGCTAGTCCGAATGACGAATGACTCACTGTAGGATTGCTTGTACCTAGAGGTCCAAGTTTCCAAGCGTAAATACGACCGTCACTGGCGGTGAACGCAAACTCCCTAGATATAGGTGTAAGCCAACGAGGCTCAGAAGACACTTATCAGACGATCCTCTCACCTTGAGAACGACTTGAAGTTATCCTGACGTTGAGCCAAAGCGGGGATATGAATCTGGGATGACTCGTGTTTGTTCCAACACAGTCGCGCGAGTTGACACCACTGAGATTCGACTAGGGTATATTCACTGGCCGTGTCACTGGTGGGTGTAGCGGAGTACTTCCGGGCGATCGTGGTAAAGGCACCATTATCTGGGGTGTTAACCTGGTACAAGATCTGGTTGGAAGAGTTGATGATGTACGTCCTCAGAGGGAGGTTTTGAGCTAGGGTGAGCTTCATTCTAGAGTTGCGCAGAGGAGTAGGAGATTAAGGGTGATGAAGGAGAGAGCCTTCTGAACGGCGTTTGAACCAGTCTTGACGTCGAGTTTATATACCGACGTCACCCCACGCTTCCCAACGCTCCGTGGGATACTGGGAATGATGACACTGTAAGACACCGTAAGAGTCACCTGGGAATCCACCCTGTGTTACCAATCCTGCTGAACTGCGGAAGCAGTGAGTCGATCCGAGTCACGTCAACGCGCTCATAGTTATAGCTCCCGTCAATATTGGAACTTGTCGATCACTGCGACGCATTCTTTCCCTCCCGCTTGGATTTGAACAAAGGCGTTGATCATGAAGCAACCGATAGAATACAGAGTCGTATTTCTCGTTGATATGCTTGAAGGAAGTGGATCCTCCTTGAGATCCTCCTAAGGACCCTTGTAGCTACTTTCCCACAGTAAACCTTGGGGATCTTGATCCGTTACGCCAATACTATGCAAAAATTTGAGGTATTCATTGGTTGTACACAGTTGCTTTGTCATGATCACCCACTTGCCACAGTGCACGGCGCTGGAAATGTATGGCAGAAGGTGTCGTGGGAATCGCGGACCCCCCAGCCGAACGCTCGTGGACACGGTTGAATAAATATCCACCTTCGGAATGGTGCCTGGTATTCTTAGGACGGTTTTGCTTCGCAGTTTCCGGAGCGACCTCGCGAGCACTAGCAGGATAGGTTACCATTCCAGAGATAGCTAACGATACAAAGGGTTTGTGTGGTGAGACAGTTTAAGTGTACAGTACCCAATCGAGGGTGTGCTCCGAAATCAACCGGTGATGAGGATGGACCGAGGGCCTTGAGCCCTCGGTTTCAGGAGGTAGGGGTATGTGGAACCAATAAAAAGTGAGTAAGCTTAAACTTCTACGATTGATGGTCGTCGGTCTGAGCCGTAAGTGGCCAGATTGGGTTCTCTCCTGGGAGGTTATCCATAGGTCCAATTATGTCCTCGCTGACCAAAATAGGCGTTTTGCATTTCTGAGCCTCAGGGATCTCTTGTATGGTCAACAGCGGACATGCATCAATGACGCCGTTAAGCTGGTCGGGTGTCGAATCACATTCATCGATAACATGTTGAAGGAGCTCTTGGTCCCAGCCGCTCCCGAAGTCGCTATGAAATCCGTAGCCTGTGGAGTCGCTAGAGGAAAGGATAAGGGAGGGCGAGGATGTGACGAGTGGAAGGAACGTACCCCGTGGACCAGACGAATGGCCAGCCGTCCGACTCTTCCCACCTATCGTCGAACTTGTCTGTTGCCCAGAATGTCTCGTAAAATAAGTGAGGCATGGGGATCGGGTGAGTCCTGTAAGCCTCAGTTCAGCCAATAATTAAGGGAGCCTGTTTAAGATAACGCACTCTGGACACTTCCCGTTGTCCAGGTCAGACAAGTACGCGACATGGCTCTTATGGTCGGGAGAGTCCAAGTTCATCCCATCCCAGCAGGATTGGAAATGAAGGTCGGCCCTCAACCCTTGTGGACACTTAATACTAGGGAACCCGCCAGCGGTGTTCAAGGAGCGGATGTCGGTACCACGGCAGAGCCACTCGACGGCTTCTTCGCCGAGTGCCGCCTGGGTAGACCTGTTACCTCGTTCCCATTCACGGGTTCGGCGCCTAACATATCGCACATTGTAAGATAACCGGGGTGGCCTTCATCTGCAGTGCGAAAACTTACGTGGGGGTCCCACTCAGCATCTTCAGCCCGTTCGGAAAAGCCTTCAAACCAGAGCCACCGTTCTTCTTATCATCCACACCACGGAACAAATAATACACAATCAACCCTCCGTCCGGGACCGCTTCGAGCTTTCCCGTCTTGGGGTCACGAAAGTAGAGTTTTGGATACCAGTAGTTGGATAGATCTTCCTTTGCCACGCACGAGGTGCAAGAAGATTGACGAAGGATATTGTAAGTAGTGTTGGGGAAAAAGTTGATACCGCCTCGGGCGGTGTGGACGTGTTGACTGGGCAATTTTCCAGGGTCGGAGATCCAGTCTATTCGACCTTCAGTGACGGGAGTAGTACCTGTTCGATGTGTCAGAGCGTGTAAACGTTCCGGGAGATCATACATGGTTTACAAGGGAGCCGGAACCAGGCAGTTACGGGCTGGAGGATGGATACCAACAACACAAGAAGCGAAAAGTGGGAGAAGATCATCATGGGTGAAGGGTATTAGTAAAGGGAAAGGAGAGGCAAAACTCGAGACCGCAATGCCCCTCCATGAAATTTATACTGTACCCTTCCATTCGCACAAGTCATGACATGGTAATGTGGGACTAAAGCGGTGAACAATGACCAGACTTGAGGGGACAATAAAATCGCACATATGCGACCAACGAAAGACAGAATCGTGGTTGCATTGCGTTTTCTTCCTGCAATAACATTCTTTCCTTGTGGAGGGAAACCAGGACATTCCGGTGGAGGCTCGAACCTCAGCAGAATTGCATTTGCATGAAACAGCCCGCCGGAATGCGAGTCGAGGCACAAGCGGAAGGTATGTCGGCACAACCGAAAGTAAAAGTGAACGAGGTAACGGGTCTGGGAAATGAGAAAGCGTGATAGTTTGTATTCAAGGCGCGTTTCCATCGGGATCCCATGGGTAAGGCGCGCTCACCATCAGGGCGTCTAAACGAATGGCTTGCACAGGGTGGGTGTAAAGTGAAACATTGTTTGTAACTGAGCCTCCCTAGTTCGTGGTCCTTAAAGCACAAATCCTTGAATTTGCACCAGCATGGTTGCCATATGCTCAGTCGGAGATTGTCGCCCTTGCAAGAGTTCTGATCCGTGGAAACCTAACAAGATTAAACCCTCCGTCAATGGTATGAGAGTCAAGATAAATTGTCCTGCAGAAACGTCCAAATGTCTGAGGTCACGGACAAACGTTATGAGATTAAGGTATACATGGCTAGATGTTCGAATTCAAACGGTCCTTTCTCAATCCTGCAGCTCGGCGGTGAAACCACAAGTGAAGTCCAAGTCGGTATTGATAACGACAACACCCTCCTTCTGCGCGTCGGCAACTGTCACCTCCTTGTTGTTGACCAAGACTCGCTTAGGAGCCTTCTGCACACCGAGGATTCGAATGACGGAGACCTTTACACCGAGCGGGTACCCGAACGATCCCTCGGCAGTGAGAGTTCCGTTGGTGTACTTGAACGAGACTTGAGTGCTTGCTTGTGGGTTGACCGAAACACCGTCATCCACATAAAGCGAACCGGTGGCCTCGCCGTTGGCACCGATGGCTACAAGGATCTCAAAGTCGGTCTTGCGCAGGGCGGTCGTCGTCATGGCGCCGGAAGCCCTGAGAGGGAGAATCGACCCTCCACGGATGTGCACAGGGATTTCTGTGTAGCCGATGTTCTCCAAGGTAACGTTCTGGCCTTGACCTTCAGTCTTGTCGTAAGTCTTGAAATCGTAGAAGGTCTCCTTCGGGAGGTATGCAGTGACGGAAGTGGCGTTCTCCTGGCTGACGGGAGAGACGAGAATGGAATCGCCGAAGAAGAACTGGAGATCGATGCCGTATGTAGCCGGGTCCTTGGGGAATATATGCCAGAGGGGGTGCAGAACCGGTGTACCGTCGAGGTGAGCTTTGTGGAAGGCAGTGAAGAAGTAATCCAGGAGTCGGTATCTGAGGAGGCGGGAGATGAATAATGCGCATGGAGGATAATAGCGGGCGACACACCTAATATCAAGGGCGTTCTTCGCAGACTTGGTTACGCTTTCCCAAATATAAAACTCTTGGCTAATGGCTGCATCGATATTGTGCTAAAAATGCAAGCGATGAGAGTCGAGCGCATCGACAGGAGCTGGAGAGCTTACGTTACGCATGAACGGGTAGAAGGCCCCAAGGGACGCCCATCGTGCGCAAAGAATCTCAGTAGTGTTATCACCGAAGCCGCAGATATCTGCTCCAACCATGGGCACCTGGTACACGCTGGCGAAACCGAGGATTCCGGCGATGGAATTCCTGTAATGTACCCACGTACTGAGGTTGTCTCCCAACCACTTGCCGACGTCCTTGCCGGCACCAGCGAATGTCGAACGAGTAATGATGAGCGGTCGCATTCCGGGTCTGCGGGCGAGGAGTGCGTTCCTGGTCGCCGTCGACATCAAAGTTCCGTACAAATTATCTGGATAAACGTGAGACTTGAAATCTAAAGCGACATTTGAGGTGCCTACGGGTGTCATAGCTAACGAGGCCGTTGGAGTGTTTGGTATTAGTCTGACCAAAAGATTAGATGGCGGTCACAATTTGTGGCCGTTGAGTGGATGAGCACTCACGTAGGCGGTTCTATCGGAGAGATATGGCTGCGCATTTTGGATCGCATAGGGAGGGTTCAGGAGGTCATCGCCGGCGTGCTGTCTCTTCCTTGTGGTTGAGTTCTGGAAAATGGGGGTGTTGGGATCTGGCGGTGGGTAATTGCGGACCGGTGGGAGACTCTGATCCTTCGCCTGCTGGAATGGATCGTCGCATGGGTAAGTGCAGAACTGGATGAATCAAGGTGAGTATATGTTCAATGCGGCAGCTCTGGGAACTCACACTAGCTGGTTCGTTCATATCGATCCAGGAGCCATCAATGTCCAAGCCAGTCTTGGAGTCGTAGAAACTTCCGAACTCTGCGGTCCAGTAACCCTGTGTCTTTGGATCGAACCAATCTGAAAAGGAGTTAAAACGGGATCGACGCCAAAGCTTGGGGTTGTTTACCGGGATAGACAGTCACACCTTTGGAGAAATGTCAGCTAAGGGTTATGGGAAGCCGTCTTGATACACTTACCAGGCCAAACAACACCAAGGAAATCACTTCCGTTTTCCGCCTTGAGCCAAATTTCGGCCTCCTTTCCACGATCATACGCTTCATAGCCAGAGCCCGGTAGGTAAGCGACAGCGGGATCCGTCATGAGGACTAGTTTACATGACTGATTAGAGGCATTAACTCGGGATCGAAGTAAGGATGCTTACCGTATTGCTGATTGTTGTCATGGAGGCGATCGATGATCTCACGCATACGCTTGAGGGGGAAATAATCAGGATCGAGAGTGAAAACCTTTCGCGCATCCATGTAGTCTGAGGAAAGTTAGTTTAGGGACTTGAACGCGTAAGAAATAGTGGGTACCAATGTCCGTCCACATGGTCTCGAGGGGAATTCCAGCCTCGGAGTACCTCTGAATTACATTGGCAACATCGACATAGTCTGGGATGACACATCAGGGGGGCTAGTCCTAGGATCAGAGGGTATAAACGGGCTCACCTTTGTATCCGAACCGGCATTGGTGAAACCCAAAGGACCAATAGGGGACCTCTGCGGGAGTGCCGACGACCTGGGCGTATTGGCGAGACACCTCGATCGGATCAGAGGTGCTGCCCGCCAAAAAGTAGAAGTCGATCACTCCTCCGATGACGTTGTACTCGAGTGTGGCCGAGGCGTCAGCAGTCTGGTTGATCTTTATGTCCATTCCGTTGGAGTTGAGAAGGAACACGCCATGAGAGCCGGTGGGTCGATGCTCGAAATAGATGGGGTGGTTTCCGTACAAGTTTGTGGCATTGGGAACACCGTAGGCATCTCGGGACCAGAGGGTGCGGGTATAATTATTGGTCGGTAAACGGAAGCTATCACTATGCTCGCCGAGGCCGTAGATATTTGGGTTTTGGGGGAGGTTGGTCTTGACGCGGATATACTGCGGCTCGAAGATTAGGGGGTGACCTTCTGTGGAGAAGAGAACCTCATTCGATTCGGCTCTAAGGATCGAGAAGGAAAAGGGTTCGGCTTTGTATTGGAATTCTATTTCGGGGGTATCGGTCGGCGTTGCAGACGGGCGTGGGATAACCGACTCAGGGACTTGATACCGCTCTACGGCGGGGTCGGTGATCTTGACGTGAATTCGAGTATCTAGTCGTCAGGTCAATACGCGGTTTCCAGTATCGCAAATAAAATATCGTACCGGTCTCGTATGTTACCTCGAGCTTCAACTGTTGGACGTCCGTCCCAAACACATTGCACGCCTGACCCGCGAGGGTAAGATTTGCGGTCAAAGTTGACCCATGGCTCTCGATGTTTATCGCCTTGTACCCAGGGCAGGCATCTAGGGTTGCGGGGTCGACCAAAGCGGCGGCGGCGACACCCAGGAATCCCAGAAGGGTGAGGGGTTTCGACAACACTGCCATAGGGGAGGCGAGGGGGTCGAGACGGTGGAGGTGGATGGAGACTTGAACTCGAATGTTTGCAGATGTTTTATACGACTGTCCCGCCAAGGATGCACGGGCACCGCTTGTTTCAAGTTGGCATCCATCAGGAATCGACGGGTCACATATGGAAGGATCCCCACGGGTTTCAACGCTCGCGAATACGAAACGAAGCGAATTCCGAGTGATGGTGGCTCATCCTCATGACCCCTCCGACCGCTGATGGGCTCGACCCGCGCAAGGCCAACAGTGTCATCGTTGATCAAACCCTGTCGGCCTCCTTCGGCCCCAGAACCGTGAAGCGCTGACTCTCCAATCGTCGGTCGAGCACCGAAGCGCACAGCAAACAAACAAATACAAACACCCACCACCCTCCCTGTCCCATCCCAACACCTGAGCCAAGCCCGCTGCTGTCCATTTTCCCCGCATCGCCACCCTTTTCTCCATCGTGTCGCGTTTCGTAAACTACACAAAATTACTTTTTTTCTTTAAACATGACTAACACCCCCTCAGGATCCAAGCGCACGTGGGACGAGAGCTGTGACACAGAACAGAGGCGGAAGAGGGCAAGGGACAAAGATGATCCCAAGGATTGGAGAGATGTGTATCTGAATGAGGACAGGAGGAAGCCCTCATCAAACCGCAGAGACCGAGACGGTAGATCCAGGCATGAACGGGATTACAGACACGACAGGGGTCACCGACCGTCCCATAGGCCAGACCATAGATCCCCCATACCTCTCGATTACGGTCGGGATGACAAGGATGCACGTTCAGCACGCTCACCTCGTAGGGATCGCGATATGCGAGGTCGTGGGTCCCAGAAACCCTCCGGTCCTGACTCTGAGAGAGAAGAAGGCGAGTGAGTATCAAAAGTTTGGTCATTCGTCTCTCATATAACCCATTCTAATGTATTCTTCATAGGATTTCACCCCGACATAGCTCTGCAGATGTCTCTGTTTCCTCCCGTATGCAATCTCCCGCCGTGACCCGCGTCGCACAGCCAGAACTCGGGAAAGAACCAGAACCAGAAATGGAACTCGAGATATCTACTACCCCGCCGCCCGTCGAAACAACGCTTGCTGCACGACGCGCAAGGAGACTAGCAATTCTTGCCAAATACAGTAACCAACCCACACCTGACGCCAGCAATACCGGCACTCCGCTGTCTGGAACCAGTAGTGTGGTCCTGCCGCCTCCGTCCAGTATATCCGTGTCTGATAATCTGTCTCAACCAAATAGAGCGGAGCCGCCTACCCCTCTTTCCGCAATAACTCCCGCGTTTGATTGTAAGCCTCCGCCCTCTTTGCTCTTACCCGCGATCGTCGCTTATGTATCCGCTAGTCGGGAGGGAATCCATTTCCGCATCACCGGAACCAAACGAATTCACTCTTGCGAAGGATGGTGACGAACAGGCACAGGATACA
>Ga0307512_10007965_pt1 | contig 10409 bp, 10 predicted proteins | sample 14_EM_MG_FD_200267 | JGI IMG/M metagenome (GOLD analysis project Ga0307512, IMG submission 200267) | Populus trichocarpa ectomycorrhiza microbial communities from riparian zone in the Pacific Northwest, United States - 14_EM | ecosystem: Host-associated > Plants > Roots > Unclassified | place... | reverse complement strand
GGCTTCGGCATGGTCGGCGCGGCCGTCACGCTCGTCGCGTCCGCCATCGGCGCTGGTCGGGTCATCGTCGTCGAGTCCTCACCGGCGCGTGCCGAGGCCGCCCGGCAGGCAGGCGCGACCGACGTGCTCGCACCCGGCGATGAGCTGCGTGGCGCGGTCCGTGCGCTGACGGAGGGCCGGGGCGCTGACGTCGTCGTGGACTGCACCGGCCGGGAAGCCGTGCTGCCGGTCAGCGTCGAGCTGTCCCGCCGCGGCGGGCGGGTGGTCATCTGCGGGCTGGCCCACGAGCCGTCGGCCATTCGTGGCGACCGCCTGGTGTACTTCGAGCGCGAGGTCATCGGCTCGCTCGGCTACCGGCACGACCACGACGCGGTGCTCAGGCTGCTGGAGACGGGAAAGCTGGACGTGGGCTGGTTGTTCGCGCCCACGATCACGCTCGAGGACATCGTCTCCAGCGGCTTCGAGGTCATGGACAGCGACACCGGCGCGGGCTGGCTGCGGATACCGGTCGCGATCGGAGGGGCGTGAGCCATGTTCAACCTTGCCAGGGCGTTGGACCGCAACGCCGACCGCACACCGGACACCGACGCGGTGATCTTCCGGGACACCCGGCTGACGCACCAGGGGCTCTACGAGCGGGTGAACGCGCTCGCCGCCGCCCTCCGCGAGGCCGGGGTCGGGAAGGGCGACATCGTCGCGATACTTCTCAGCAACCGTCCCGAGTTCCTCGAGACCGCGCTGGCGGCCAACCGTCTCGGCGCCGCGTTCCTGCCGCTCAACGTCCGGCTCGCCGAGCCGGAGCTGGAGTACATCCTCGGCCATGCCGGCACGACGGTCGTCGTCACCGAATCCGCCTACGCCGCACCGATTCTCGCGATCCAGGCGCGCGGCGCACAGTGGACTGTCGTGACGGTGGACGAGTCCTACGAGTCGCTTGTGGACGGTCACCGGAACGAGATCGTGCCGACCGTCGACGTCGACGAGTCGGATCTGCACCGCCTCATGTACACGTCCGGGACGACGTCGCATCCCAAGGGTGTGCCGATCACGTACCGGAACTTCTACTGGAAGACCGTCGCGCACGTGGCGGAGTTCGGGATCAGCCAGCGGGACCGGACGGCCATGGTCGGCCCGATGTACCACGTCGGCGCGTTCGACCTGCCCGGCATCGGCACGTGGTGGGTCGGCGGCAGCCTGGTGATCCTGCCGCGTTTCGACGTGGTCGACCTGCTCGACACGGTCGGGCGCGAGCAGCCGTCGAACATCTGGCTCGCGCCCGCGATGGTCAACGCGATCCTGCAGGAGCCCAGGCTCGGCGAGTTCGACACGACCAGCATCCGGTTCGTCATCGGTGGCGGCGAGAAGATGCCGCTGCCGCTCATCGAGCGGCTCCTGTCGGCGTTCCCCAGCGCGCGGTTCGCCGACGCCTACGGGCTGACCGAGACCGTCGCGGGTGACACGTTCCTCGACGAGGCCCACACGCTCACGAAGATCGGCTCCGTCGGCAAGCCCGTGGTGAACCTGGAAGTCAGGGTGGCGGGGCAGGACGACGTGCCGGCCGACGTAGGGGAAGCAGGGGAAGTCCTGCTGCGGGGCCCGAAAGTGGTCTCGGAGTACTGGAAGGACCCGGAGGCCACGGCGGCCGCCTTCACCGCCGACGGCTGGTTCAGGACGGGCGACGTCGGGCACCTCGACAAGGACGGCTACCTCTACATCGACGACCGCAAGAAGGACATGATCGTGTCCGGCGGCGAGAACGTGTCGGCGTCCGAAGTGGAGCGTGTCCTCTACGAGCACGACGCGGTCCTGGAGGCGGCCGTGGTCGCGCTGCCGGACCCGAAGTGGGGCGAGGTCCCGCGTGCTTTCGTCGTCCTGAAGCCAGGTCTGGCCGTCACCGAGGACGGGCTGATCGCACACTGCCGGGAGCGGCTGGCCGGGTACAAGACACCCAAGAAGATCACGTTCGTCGACCTGTTGCCGCGCACCGCGTCCGGCAAGATCCTCAAACGTGTGCTGCGGGACACCCCGACCGACAGCGCCGTGGAGCTGTCGCCGGACCAACTGCTGGAGGCGTACCGGCGGATCGCCCTGATCCGCGAGTTCGAGACGCGGGTTTCCGTGCTGTACCGCGACTCCCAGATCCCCGGCTTCGTTCACCTGTCGATCGGTCAGGAGGCCTCGGCGGTCGGCGCCTGCTGGCCGTTGGGACCCAAGGACGTGATCACCTCGAACCACCGGGGGCACGGTCACACACTGGCGAAAGGCCTTGCGCCAGAAGGCATGATGGCCGAGCTGTTCGGCAAGGCCACGGGCACGAACCACGGTCTCGGTGGGTCGATGCACATCGCCGACCCGAGCCTGGGGATCTTCGGCGCCAACGGCATCGTGGCGGCGGGCGCGCCGATCGCCGCCGGCGCCGCGCTGGCCAGCCGGCTCCGGAAGGAACGGCAGGTGACCGTGACGTTCTTCGGCGACGGCGCCGTCGCCCAGGGCGCCTTCCACGAGGCAGCCAACCTGGCGTCCCTGTGGCAGCTGCCGGTGGTGTTCTTCTGCGAGAACAACGGGTACGCGGAGTTCTCCCCCGCGAGCGACCAGCATCCGGTCGACCTCGAGACACGCGCCGCCGGGTACGGCCTCGACTACGTCTCCGTCGACGGCAACGACGTCGAAGCCGTCATCGGCGCGATGTCCACTGTGGTCGGACGGATCCGGAACGGCGCGGGACCGGTCTTCGTGGAGGCGCGGACCTACCGCTGGCACGGGCACTACGAGGGCGACCCCGAGCGGTACCGGTCCAAGGACGAGCGGGCCGAGTGGCAGAGCGAACGCGACCCGGTGGCGATCACGCGTGCGCGGCTGCTCGAACGCGGCATCGGGCACGCCGTGCTGGACGCCGTCGACACCGAGATCCGTGCACGCATCGACGCCGCGGTCGAGGCGGCGCGGAACGCTCCCCTGCCAGAACCCACGGTGCCCGCGTCGGCCCTGTACGCCCCGCGAGCCGTGACGGACGAGCCGGACTGGTCGGGTGGCGGCGAGGTGTTCCGCACGATGGACGCCGTGCGGCTGGCGTTGGAGCACGAGCTGGAGACCGATCCGGACGTGTTCCTCGCGGGCATCGACGTGGGCAAGGGCGGCAACGTGTTCGCGCTCACCCGGGGGTTGTACGACCGGTGGCCCGACCGGCTGCTGGACACGCCCATCTCCGAGACCGCGGTGATCGGGCTCGGCGTCGGCGCGGCCATGGCCGGCATGCGGCCGGTCGTGGAGCTGATGTACCTCGACTTCCTGGGCGTGTGTTTCGACCAGATCTACAACCAGGCAGCCAAGATGCGGTTCATGACCGGCGGGAACGCGTCGATGGCCCTGACCATCCGCACCCAGTTCGGCGCGGGCCGGTCCTCGGGCAGCCAGCACTCCCAGAGTCTGGAGGCCCTCCTGGCGCACGTGCCGGGACTGACCGTGGTCATGCCGTCGACCCCGGCGGACACCTACGGGTTGCTGCGTGCCGCGATCCGGGACCCGAACCCGGTGGTGTTCATCGAGAACCGGCACCTGTACGGGCTCAAGGGACCGAAGCCGCCGGCCGACCACATCGTGCCGCTCGGACAGGCCAAGATCGTGCGCCCAGGCCGCGACGCGACCGTGGTGAGCGTCTCGCGCATGGTCGGCGAGAGCCTGGCCGCCGCGGAAGCCGTCGCGGCGCGCGGGATCGACGTCGAGGTCATCGACCTGCGGACCGTCGCCCCGCTCGACAGGACGACGATCCTGGAGTCGCTGTCCCGGACCGGCCGCCTGCTCGTGGCCCACGAGGCGGTCACCGACTTCGGCATCGGCGCCGAGATCACCGCGATCGCCGCGTCGGAGGGCTTCGGCAGCCTTCGTGCGCCGGTGACGCGCGTCGGCGCGGGCCGGACGCCCGCGCCGTACGCGCCGAACCTGGAGCAGTTGTGGCTGCCCGACCGACAGGACATCGAGCGCGCCATCGAGAAGCTCGTCGACCAGCTACCAGGAGACCGGTAGCCGGTGGACTCCGTAGGCGAGCTTGTCGTGTTTGAACTCGAGCTGGTCGATGCCGGTGGCCAGTTCGAGCGTGGGAATGCGCTTGTAGAGCGTGCCGTAGACGACCTGTAGCTCGACGCGGGCGAGTTGCTGGCCGACGCACTGGTGGATGCCGAACCCGAAGGCGTGGTGCTGGCGGGCCTCGCGGTGCAGGTCCAGTCGCTCGGGGTCGGGGAAGACCGTGGGGTCCCAGTTGGCGACGGGCAGCGCCACGACGATGCCCTCCCCCGCCCGAATGACCTCGCCGCCGATCTCGATGTCCTCGGTGGCGATGCGGCGCAGGCCGTGGTGGGCGATGGACAGGTAACGCAGCATCTCCTCGACGGCCTTGGCGATCACCCTGGGGTCGTCGGAGTCGCGGAACAGGGCCAACTGGTCCGGGTTCTCCAGCAGGGCCAGGGTGCCGAGCGCGATCATGTTCGCGCTGGTCTCGTGCCCGGCGATGAGCAGCACCACCCCCATCTGGGCGGCCTCGGCCACGGTGACCTCGCCGGTCCTGACCCGTTCGGCCAGGTCGGACACCCAGCCCTCGCTGGGCGAGTCCATGATCAGTTCGGCGAGGTACTCACCAAGCTGGGCGTTCACGTTCTCCTCGGGCTTGGCGTCGCGGTCGACCGCGATGGCGCTGCAGCGTTGGAAGAACTCGTGATCGTCGTACGGCACGCCGAGCAGCTCGCTGATCATCAGCGTCGGCAGGGGAAGCGCCAGCGCCTGGACGAGGTCGACCGGTTTCGGTCCGGCCAGCATGGCGTCGATCAGCTCGTCGGTGATCTTCTGGATGGCCGGCCGCAGGGCCTCCACCCGTTTGGCGGTGAACGGGAAGGTCATCAACCGGCGGAACCGGGTGTGCTCGGGGGCGTCGGTGTTGAAGATGGTCCGCGGATGGTGCTCGGCGGCCGCCGCGTTGCCGGCGTGCAGATGCGGGAAGCCGGGCCGCTTCTCGTCCATGCTCACCCTCGGGTCGGACAGGATCGCCCGTTGCTCGGCATGGCCGGTGATCATCCATGGCGTGCTGCCGTCCCAGATCCGCACCCGCGACAGGGGCTTCTCGACGGCGGCCGCCCGCAGGGCGGGCGGCGGGGCGAACGGGCAGCCCGCATCCCTCGGCGACGTGAACTCGACGGTCATGTCTCTCCCCTATTCCTCGATGATGATGGCGAGTGCCGGGCAGACGCTCGCGGCATGCCGGACGTCCTCGGCCTGGTCGGCGGGTGGGTTGTCGTTCAGCAGAACGACGATGCCGTCCTCGTCCCGCTGGTCGAACACCTCGGCGGCGGCCATCACGCACTGCCCCGCCGCGACACACTTGTCCTGGTCGATAGTCACCTTCATGGGATCCTCCTTCAGCGCGAAGCGGCGGCGAGATCCGCGACGATCTCCTGCCGGCGAATGCGGGTTTGTTTGGGCATGTTCCAGCCCACGACGCCGGTGACGCGACCGTCCAGGCTGTAGCGCGCGACGAACCGGCGACCGTCTCGGTCACCGTCCACAATGGTCACGTCGGCGCCGGTCGGCAACTCGCCGTGCACCTGGATCTTCGTGTCGAACTGGTCGGTCCAGAAGTAGGGCACGGGAGTGTACGGCTGGTCGGCGCCCAGGATGGTGGCCGCGACCGCGCCGGCCTGCTCGGTGGCGTTGGTGCGGTTCTCGAGCCGTGTCAACGTGCCGAGGTCCTGGCGGTGCCAGCGTGCGACGTCACCCACGGCGTAGATGCCCTCCGCCGCCCGGCAGTGGGCGTCGCACACCAGGCCGTCCTCGACGCGCAGACCGCTGCCGGCAAGCCATTCCGTGGCGGGGACGGCTCCGATCGCGACCACGACGACATCGGCAGGAAGGTCCTCGCCGGTGTCCAGGCGCACACCCGCGACCCGTCCCCGCCGATGGGTGAGGCCGGTGACGCCGGCGCCGAGTCGCAAGTGGACTCCGCGTTCGGCGTGCAGATCGCCGAGCACACTCGCGACGGGGCCGAGCTGGGCGAGCATGGGCGCCGACTGCGGGCCGACGAGTGTGACGTCCAGCCCCATCGTGCGTGCGGTGGCAGCGATCTCGGCGCCGAGGACACCATCGCCGACGACCACGACTCGGGAGGACGCGAGCAGGTCAGCGCGCAGGGCGAGCGCGTCGTCGAGGGTGCGCAGGACATGCGCTCCGTCCACGTCGGCGCCGGGCAGCGTCCGTGGCCGGACACCGGTGGCGACCACGACGGTGTCCGCCTGGAGGGTTCGCCCGGACTCGGTGTGGACGGTGTGCGTCGCGGCGTCCAGGAAAGTCGCCGGGTCACCGAGGACGACCTCCACCTCGGACAGTGCCGCGGGCGGACGGAGACGAGCGCGCTCCGGTTCCCACTGACCGGACAGGACCTGTTTCGACAGGGGCGGCCGGTCGTACGGCAGGTGCGGCTCGGCGCCCAGCATGGTCACGTGACCCTGGTAACCCTTGCGCCGCAATGCTTCTACTGTGGACAGTCCGGCAGCCGAGGCGCCGACGACCAGCACGCTGGCAGGGATGCTCATGCGTGGTCTCCTTTTCGTGTCCGGCGGTGAGCTTGTGACATCTACGATGCCGCTCACGGACGGACACGACGAGGGACCACACCCCCGAACTGAGGGTGTAGCCAGCTACACCCTGGTCACCGACGTCAGTGGGTCTTCCCTGCGCTGGGGACCACCGTGCAGACGCAGCCCCGGTTGTGGTGTCCCACGACGGTGGCAGCGCAGAAGCGGGTGGCGATCTGGTCGTGCTCGACCCATGAATGGGCGCACGCCGAGCAGGCGGCCGCCTGACCGTCAGGACGGGTTTCGGAAATGTTCGGAGATGTCTCAGTCATAGCCATGCCCTATCCAGCCGAGAATGCCCATATTCCGAACAGTCCACTGTGAATTCGCGGAAGAACTGCCGAACGGGGCCGAAACTGCGGATCGCCAAGGTCCAGGGCGATGGTCGAGGCGTCACAATCCCGTCCCGCCGGCCCGGTGTAGGGCCTGATGGGGAGCGATGACGCACCCCCAGCCTATACCCCCTGATCCGGCCACCGACCAGGGCCGCGAAAAGCACTCGACGAGGGGGCAACGACTCGACAGACCGCGTATTATCACGGCGACACGATGTGACACCGGGTATTTGCCGACGGCGCGCGTCGACTCGATCTTTCTTCTCGTATCCGCCCCGGTCCCCGGCGGCAGCCCGTCCAGTGGGTGACGCCTGTGAAAGGGGACGCCATGACCGTGGTCGGATCCACCTCAGCCGGACCGGACCGAACTGTTCCTCCGATGCGGACGTGAGGTCCTGTGGTGACCGGTAAAGGGAAGCGCGTCGAGAGCGTCGAGAATCCCTTCCCGCTGAGCTCGGACCAGGAACACCGGGCGACGCTGTTGGTGGCCTCGGCATCGACCGACGCCGAGGACTGCGCCTTCTTGCTCGCCGTCCTCGGACTGCGTCCGGACCACCGGCCGGCGCTCGACGACCCGGCCGGCTGACGCGGCCTACTCCCGGCGGCCTGCCGTGGCGTCGGCCTTGTGACTGGCGATGGACGCGTAGTGCGCGGTGCCGACAGCACCGGCGATCGCACAGGTGAAGCCCACCACCGCGGCGACGGTGAAGCCGGCGCGCACCTGGTCGTCGAGATAGACGACCCCCACGAGCGAGGACAGCACCGTGTTGGTGGTGAACATGATCGCGGTGTTCGCCGTCGCGCCGGTTCGCTGGAGGGCCATCGCGAACAGCACCGCGGCGACGAGCCCGTTGGCGAGGATGGCCCACAGCGACGGTTCGAGGATCAACCGCCACGCCGAGTCCGGCGCCTCCAGGGTGCGCGCCGACACGCCGACCAGACAGAACCCCAGACCCGCGCCGAAAGCCAGCGCCGGAGCCGCGAAGCGCCCGCCCCGCCGGTGGATGCGGAAGGCGATCACGGCGACCGGAACCGCCAGCACCACCAGCAACCAGCGCCACTGCGGCGCCAGTGATCGTGCCGGGCCGGGGTCGGCGGAGATGGCCAGCAGCGTCAGACCGGCCGCGCCGATGCCGAGGGCGACCCATCCCGCGGCCGCCAGGCGGGTGCCCAGGAACGCGGAGATCGTCGCGGTCACGCCGACACTGAACGCGAGCAGCGACTGGACCAGGAACAGGGGCAGCTGCCGCAGGGCGACAGCCGCGAAGACGAACCCCAGCATGTCCACCGCGATACCGAGGAAGTAGATCGGCTCGCGTCGCAGGTTCACCAGATCCATGGACGTGCCACCGTAGGCACTGGCGCGCCGAACGCCGAGGGACTCCAGAATGGAGCCACTGCCCGACGCCAGAGCCGCCAGAACCGCGAAGCCATAGGCAAGAAACACCAGCCGAGTGTGTCATCGGCGGCCGGCGCGCGCTCATCCGTGTCTTGACCCTGACGCGGGTCAGGCCTGCAGAATCCATGCCGTGGACGACCAATCCGGACGGTGGCGGATCGGGCGGTTCGCCGAGCTCGTCGGCCTGAGCATCCCCCAGCTGCGCCGCTACGACCGGCTACGGCTGCTCGAACCGGACGGCCGCGACGAGCGGTCCGGCTACCGCTACTACACGCGCGGCCAGACCGGCGCGGCACGGGCCATCGCCCTGCTCCGATCGATGGACATGCCCATCGCCGACATCCGTCGCATCCTGGCCGGCGCAGGCGACAACGAGCGGCGTCAGCTGTTCCGCGACCACCGCGCGCGGCTGGAGGCACGCCTCGACGAGGTCCGCTGTCTGCTGGCGGCGGTGGACACCCTGACCCAGGAGGACACCATGCGCGCCGACGCACCCACCGACACCGACCCGACGACCTGGCTGCACCTCATGCCCCGGCTTCCCGTCACCGACATGGACCGCTCGATCGCCTACTACGAGGAAGCGTTCGGCTTTCGCCTCGCCTGGCGCACCGTCGACGACAGCCTGGCCGCCCTCGCCAGCGGTGAGATCGAGATGCTGCTGCTCGTCCCCTGGGCAGGCGACTCGCTGCCGCCCACGCAGGCCGCCTACGTGTACGTGGAAGATCCCGACGCGCTGTGCGCGGAGTACCGGCAGGCCGGTGCCGACATCGTCGATCCGGTGGCCTCCCGGCCCTACGGCATGCGGGACTTCGTCGTGCGGGACCCCGACGGGCACCGCTTCACCCTCGGTCGCGGTGAGCAGACGCTGCGTGAGGTCGCCGACCACTACGGCCTGACCCCCGAGACGGTCGCCGTCGACCCGCGGTGGCTGCGCTCTCGCGGCAGGGCGTGACCGACCCGGTCACGACCGGGGTGACGTGCGGGGCCTCGCCCGTCGACCCTTGTTGAGCATCTCGTCGTCGAGTGCGCCGTCGACGATCTGGGTGGCGATGTCGCCGAGGCGGCGGCTGCGGCTGCGCGCGTACTCACGCATCAGCTGAAATGCCTGGTCCATGGACAGGCCGGTGCGTTCGGCAAGGATGCCCTTCGCCTGTTCGAGCTGGACGCGGCTCTGCAGGGCGGTCTGCAGCTGGGTGGCGAGGAGCTCGCCCGCGGCGATGGCGCGTTCCTGCATCAGCCCGACGGTGGCCACGTCGGCCATGGCCTGGCCGACCCCTAGGTCCGCCGTGCTGAGGCGCCCTGGTTCGAGCCGGAACAGGTTCAGCGCGCCGATCGTCTGGTCGCGCAGGCGCATCGGGAGCGCGTGCGCCGACTGGAACCCGAGTTGCCGCAGCTCCTCGGTGAACGCGGGCCACGACGCGCGCATCGAGGACAGGTCGTCACAGACCACCGGGCGTCCAGACCGGAAGCAGTCCAGGCACGGGCCCTCATCGGTCTGCAGCTCGTAGAGCTCCAGCAGCCGAGCCTTCTCGGCGGAGGAGGCCACCACGTGCATGCCACCGTCCTGGTCGGCCAGCACGATCCCGGCGGCGTCGATGTCGAGCAGCTCGACACTGCGGAACGCCAGTGTGTGCAGGAAGTCGATGACGTCGAAGTCGGCAACCAACGTGTCAGCCAGGCCAACGAAAGTGGTGGCCAAAAGCTGCTCCCGGCTTGTCATGACCCCACTGCCCCTAATCTCGTCAGGCGTCATCGCCGGCGTCGCCGGACCCGAAGCGCATGCGGCGACTGACCACATCGGCGGCGACCGAGGCCGCCGTTTGCCCCGTAGCGTACGCGTGCGCCCGAAGCCGCAGCAGAGCCTCGGCAAGACTGACATCCAGCTGGACCATGATCATCCCAGCCGCCTGGTGCACCCTCCGCGCGGCCAGAGATCGCGCAGGCCAGGCCTAGGGCGTGTTTCATAAGTTGGGGAGCAGCCATTCGTTGATCGAGGCGATGACCAGGACGGCTTCGTATCGGACGGCGAGTTTGTCGTAGCGGGTGGCTACGGCG
>Ga0307512_10007964_pt1 | contig 10409 bp, 8 predicted proteins | sample 14_EM_MG_FD_200267 | JGI IMG/M metagenome (GOLD analysis project Ga0307512, IMG submission 200267) | Populus trichocarpa ectomycorrhiza microbial communities from riparian zone in the Pacific Northwest, United States - 14_EM | ecosystem: Host-associated > Plants > Roots > Unclassified | place... | reverse complement strand
GCAGGAGTTGGTTCAGCAGTTGTTGGTGATGTAGTTCGTCGTGGGGGCGAGCAGGTGCTCGGCCCAGACGGTGTGCATCTTCACGTAGGCGTCCGGGTTGAGGATGTCGGCGACCTGCTGGCCCAGCGACTCCTCCAGGTGCGCGGAGTTGATGTGCTGCAGCAGCACGCTGAGCGTGTCGTCGGAGACGCTGCCGACGCCGTTCACCGCGGGGGTGAGGATCGACTCCAGCCAGACGGTGTGCATCTTGATGTAGCTGTCGAGCTGGAGCGCGTCTTGGACCTGCTGGCCCGGGGACTGCTCCAGGTGCGCCTTGTTGATGTGCTGCAGGATCGGCAGCAGGACCTGCTGGGCGCTGACGCACTGCTCGTCGCCGCCGTCGTCCCCGCCGCTGGTGCCGCCGGAGCTGCTGCCCCCGCTGGTCGACCCGCCGGTGGAGCCGCCCGTCGAGCCGCCCGTGCTGCCCCCGGTGGAGCCGCCCGTGGACCCGCCGGTCGAGCCACCGGTGGACCCTCCGGTCGAACCGCCCGTGGAGCCGCCGGTCGAACCGCCGGTGGAGCCGCCGCTGTCGTCCGCGACCACCGTGACGGAGGCCGTCATGTCGGGGTGGACCGCGCAGTAGTACTCGTACGTACCGGCCTTGGTGAAGGTGTACGACCAGCTGTCGCCCTTGTTCAGCGTGCCGGAGTCGAACTTGGCCGGGCCGCTGGTGGTGGTGACCGTGTGCGGAGCGGTGTCCTCGTTGACCCACTTCACGGTCTGGCCGACCTTCACCGTCAGCTTCGGCTGGGCGAACGCCATGCCCTTGATCTCGACGGTGTAGTCGGGCGCCGCGGCCTCGGTGGCCGAGTGGTCCATGTCCGCCATCGACTGGGCCTCGGCCGCCGGTGCGGCCTTCTGCGTGGTCGCGGCCCCGGCGGTGGCCTGGAGCAGGCCGAAGCCGGCGACGGCCGCGAGGCCGGCTCCCAGGCCGGTGGCCAGCAGCACCCGGTTGCCCACCCGGGAGCGCCCGTGGCGCGAGGGTGCGGTGGTTTCTTCAGTGTGCATGGTGGTGCGTCTCCCTTGTAGAGGTGAGAGGGGGTGGGACAGGCGCCGGTCAGCGGCCTGGGGCGGACGTGACCAGCACACTCGTCGCGGCGAGAACGACGAGGACGAGCCCCGTCTCGGCCGCGACCGAGTGGACGAAGGGCCGCACGGTGGCGCGGTCGCCGCGCAGCAGTACGGCGATGTCGAGCCGGGTCTTCACCCAGCCGCGGCTGCGCTGGGCGATCAGCAGTACCGCGGCCAGTACGGCGAGTTTGAGCAGCAGGAGCCGCCCGTAGTCGGTGTGGACCAGGGCGCCGAACGAACCGACCACCTGCCAGGTCAGCACGGCTCCGGCCGCCGCGATCGCCGCGACCGACACCCCGGCCAGCGTGGAGTAGCCGGACACCACGGACGACAGCTCTTCGGGACGGCGCCGGGGCAGTACCCCGAGCAGCAGGAGCGTCAGACCGCCCAGCCAGAGCGAGACGCCGAGCAGATGGACCAGGTCGGCCACCGCGCCCCAACCGGGGTGTGTGCCCTCGGAGTTGTGGCCGGTCATGCTCGTCGTACGCAGCAGCCCGAGGCCGACGGCGAGCGCGCCGACGCGCCAGCCGGGCGACCGCGCGGCCCGGTCACCGCCCTGCAGGAGGGCGGCCAGGACGATGGCGGCGAGCACCCACATCAGCACCCGGCAGGCGGCCACGATGCCGACCTCGGTGGTCAACAGGTCGGTGTAGGTGGCGGGTTCGAGTACGTCGCCGAGCGCGCCCATCGCTCCGTACGCGCCCTGGAGTCCCGGTGCGAGCAGGCTCGCCGCGAGTCCGGCGGTCCACGAGAGCGTGAGGATGCGGCGGGTACGGCGGTCCCACGCGCCCTGCGGCCAGAGCAGCGCGAGGAAGGCCACGCCGCCGACGAACAGGGCGAGACTGAGGTAGCCGGCCCAGCGGGCGGCGACCCATGCCGAGCGCACCGCCTCGGACGGTGCCGGGGCCGCCGCTGTTTCGGCCGAGTGACCTGCCTGCTCGGCCGAGTGGCCCGCCTTCGCCGCGAGCCGGAAGGAGACCGCCCCGGATGTGGGATGCCCGTCCTCCATGTCAAGAACCTGCCAAGCCAAGGTCAGGCGGCCCTGGTCGGCGGATTTAGGGACGGTCACCTCGACGGCATCGTTGCCATGGGTGCCCCGGGACACGGTCAGCTTCTTGCCGGCCGCCTTGACGTCTACGTCGGCCAGTTCGACCGGCTCGCTGAAGGTCAGCCGCACGGTGGCGGGGGTGTGCGCGAGCCGGGCGCCGCTCTTCGGGGCGGAGGACTCGAGTTCGGTGTGGGCCGAGGCGGGGGGTGCGGCGAGCAGCAGGGCCGCGAGTGCGGTCAGGAGGGCGGCGAGCAGGGACGGGCCGCGGCGTTTCACGGGAGCACCTCCGGGATGACCGAGGGTGAGGGGGCGATGCCGACGCAGAGCGATGACAGAGCGTCGGTCGACGTCGACGTCGACGTGGAGGACGAGGACGAGGGTGAGGGCGACGGAGTCGGGGAGGCCGAGCCCAGCAGGCCGTCCAGCAGACCGGTCGCCGGAGTGAGCACGCCGTTCAACAGCGGCTTTACGAGCCGTACTTCGCCCTCCTTGCAACCGTCCGAGGGTGAGGGTGAAGGCGTGGGTGCCGGCGAGGAAGAGGGCGGGGTGGTGGTTCCGTGTCCGCCGCCTGCGCCGCCCGTACCGTGATCGTGGCCGCTTTCCCCGCCCGTTGACGATGTGCCGCCGCCCACGGGAATTCCGCTGTCGCCCCCTCCTGTCCAGACACCGCCCGCCGATCCGGCCCCCGAATTCCCGGCGGAGGTGTCGGGCGGACCGGTGGCCGAGCCGGACGACGGGCCGGGAGGCGTGGACGCGGCCCCGGATGCCGGGGGTGACGCGGTGTCGATGGTCGTGGGTATGGATGCGCCGATGCCCGAGGCGTATCCGAGTACGACGACGACGGCCGCGACGAGCGCGCCTGCGACGAGTTCGTCGCGATGGTCTCCCGGCCAGGACGCCCTGGCGAACAAGGACATGGGCCCTCCTGCTGACGCTGTGCATGAACTGCGGTGCCCAGGAGTGGATCGGCGTGAGGATTCCCGTCGGCTACGCGTCCGTTAATCGGTCGTTTCGTTGCCTCATTTTCGACCTGGGGTGGCCTGTGAGAACGGACCTCCCGCCCCCAATGGGTGCATTGCATTTCGTGAAGAACAGGAAGGGATTGTGAATTCGAACGCGCACGGCATTTCCTTCTTCACTGAATCGCCGTGAATGCATATGACTTGTCTCACACCACCCGCCCATCCCCTGTGCGCCGGGCGTAACCCCTGACGACGGGCTCAGGAGACACACGTGTAATGGGCATTTCGTACGGTCACGGAAGCTCAACCCGCACGGGACGATCAGGAGAGACAGGGGGTGCCCGTGGCCGCGCCGGACTCGCGGAACGCCGGCACGACGAAGGCGACGAAGGTGCGGACGGTCTGCTCGTACTGCGGTGTGGGCTGCGGCATCGTGCTGGATGTCGGGCTCGGACCGGACGGACGCCGTACGGTCCTGAAGGCGTCCGGAGACAAGGAGCACCCGGCGAACTCGGGCCGGCTGTGCACCAAGGGCGCGACCACCGCCGACATGCTCGCCGCCCCCGGACGGCTGACCACGGCCCTCGTCCGGCACGAGCGGGGCGAGGAGCCCGTGCCGGACGCCGTCGGCGCGGCCATCAGGGAGACGGCGCGGCGACTGCGGGCCGTCGTCGACGAGCACGGGCCCGACGCCGTCGCGCTCTACGTCTCCGGGCAGATGAGCCTTGAGGCGCAGTACCTGGCGAACAAGCTGGCCAAGGGATTCGTCGGGACGAATCAGATCGAGTCGAACTCGCGGCTGTGCATGGCCAGTGCGGGCACCGGTTACAAACTGTCGCTCGGCGCCGACGGGCCGCCCGGCTCGTACCAGGATCTCGACAAGGCCGATCTTTTCTTCGTGATCGGCTCCAACATGGCCGACTGCCATCCGATTCTGTTCCTGCGCATGATGGAACGAGTGAAAGCGGGCGCCAAACTCGTCGTCGTCGACCCGCGCCGCAGCGCCACCGCCGAGAAGGCCGATCTGTTCCTGCAGATCAGGCCCGGCACCGATCTGGCGCTGCTGAACGGGCTGCTGCACCTGCTCCACGAGAACGGGCACACCGACGCCGACTTCATCGCGCGGTACACGGACGGCTGGGAGGAGATGCCCGCCTTCCTCGCCGACCACCCGCCCGCCGCCGTCGCCGAGATCACCGGCATCCCCGAGGAGGACATCCGGGAGACCGCGCGGCTGATCGGCGAGGCGGGGGAGTGGACCAGCTGCTGGACCATGGGGCTCAACCAGTCCACGCACGGCACCTGGAACACCAACGCCCTGGTCAATCTCCATCTCGCGACCGGCGCCATCTGCCGTCCCGGCAGCGGCCCGTTCTCCCTCACCGGCCAGCCCAACGCCATGGGGGGACGGGAGATGGGGTACATGGGGCCGGGGCTCCCCGGGCAGCGGTCCGTGCTCGTCGACGAAGAGCGTGCCTTCGTGGAGGAGCAGTGGGAGCTGGAGCCCGGCGCCCTTCGTGCCGACGGCGTCGGCAAGGGCACCGTCGAGATGTTCCGGAAGATGGCCGACGGCGACATCAAGGCCTGCTGGATCATCTGCACCAACCCGGTCGCCTCCGTCGGCAACCGCAAGACGGTCATCGAGGGCCTGGAGGCCGCGGAGTTCGTCGTCACCCAGGACGTCTTCGCCGACACCGAGACCAACGCGTACGCCGACGTCGTCCTGCCCGCCGCCCTGTGGACCGAGACCGAGGGCGTCCTCATCAACAGCGAGCGCAACCTCACCCTCGCCCGGCCCGCCGCCGACCCGCCCGGCGAGGCGATGGCGGACTGGCGGATCATCGCGGCCGTCGCACGGGAGATGGGGTACGAGAAGGGGTTCTCCCACGACAGTGCGGAGGACGTCTTCGAGGAGATCAAGCGCTTCTGGAACCCGAAGACGGGGTGGGACCTGCGCGGCGTGACGTACGAGCGGCTCCGCTCCACGCCCGTGCAGTGGCCGGCCGCGAGCGACGACGGGCCCGACCGCAACCCCGTCCGGTACGTCAATGAGGACGGCTCCCTCACCTTCCCCACCGCGAGCGGCCGCGCCGCGTTCTTCGCCCGCCCGCACCTGCCGGCCGCCGAAATGCCCGACGACGACTACCCGTTCGTCCTCAACACCGGACGGCTGCAGCACCAGTGGCACACGCTGACCAAGACCGCGAAGGTCCCCAAGCTGAACAAGCTCAACCCCGGGCCTTTCGTGGAACTCCACCCGCAGGACGCCGCCGGACTCCGCATCGCCGAGGGCGACTCGGTGGAGGTCGCCTCGCGGCGCGGGCGGGCCGTGCTGCCGGCCGTGCTCACCGACCGTGTGCGACCGGGGAATTGCTTCGCGCCCTTCCACTGGAACGACCTGTTCGGGGAGTACCTCAGCGTCAACGCCGTGACGAGCGACGCCGTCGATCCGCTGTCGTTCCAGCCCGAGTTGAAGGTGTGTGCGGTGTCCCTGACCAGGGTGTCGACGCCGGTGACGGTGCGAACGCCGGTCGTGGAAGCGGCAGTTGAGATGGCTCCTCCCACCGCCGTCGTTCCCGGCACCGATCCCTTCGGGCTCGCACCCGCCCCGCCGCCCGTGCTCACCGCACAGGAACGGCACTACCTCGTCGGGTTCCTCACCGGCATCCCGTCCGGCGCCCCGGGCGTGCCGGTGCTGCCGCCCTCCGCACCCTTCAGCCCAGAACACGCCCTGTGGGTCAACGGGGTGCTGGCCGGCATGTACTCGCGGGCCCCCGGCACCGCCGTACCGGCACCGGCATCCGGCCGTGAGGTCGTGATCCTCTGGGCCTCCCAGACGGGCAACGCCGAGGGCTTCGCGGCCGCCACCGCCGAGCGCCTCAAGACGGTCGGTCACGCCGCGTCCCTGCTCGGCATGGACGAGACCGACCCCGCCGCGCTGCCGGCCGGCGCCGACCTCCTCCTCATCACCAGCACCTTCGGCGACGGCGACGCCCCGGACAACGGCACCGGCTTCTGGCAGACCCTGGCCACGTCCGGGACCCCGCGCATGGACGGGCGGCGCTATGCCGTGCTCGCCTTCGGGGACTCCTCCTACGACGACTTCTGCGGCCATGGCCGACGCCTGGACCAGCGGCTGGACGAGCTCGGCGGGCTGCGCCTCGCCCCGCGCACGGACTGCGAACCCGACTACGAGGACGCGGCGCACGCCTGGCTCGACCAGGTGCTCACGGCCCTGTCCGGCAGCCCGGAACCGGCCGCCCCCGCCGTGGCCGCCCCGGCCGCCGCCCCCCGGTCGAAGAAGCCCGCCCCCGTCACCGCCCGCCTCACCGGCAACCGCCTGCTGAGCCTCCCCGGCGCCGGCAAGGAGGTCCGCCGGTTCACCTTCGACACCCGCGACAGCGAGACCCCGCTCCTCTACGACGCGGGCGACGCGCTCGGTGTCCGGCCCCTCAACTCCGCTGCCCTGGTGGACGAGTGGCTGGTCGTCACCGGCCTGGACGCCGAGGCGGCGGTCGACGTCAGGGGCGCCGGGGAGATCCCCCTGGGCGAAGCCCTGCTCCGCCACCTCGACATCACCCGCATCACCCCCGGCCTGCTCCGCTTCGTCGCCGAACGGGCCCGTGACCCAAGGGAGTTGAAGAAGCTGCTGCGCCCGGACAACAAGGGCGAACTGGCGAAGTGGTCCTGGGGCCGGCAGGCCGTGGACGTCGTCGCCGAGCACGAGGTGCGGGCCGGCGCCCGGGACTGGGCCGAGGTGCTCGGACGCCTGCAGCCACGCCTGTACTCCATATCGTCCAGCCCGCTGACCGACCCCCACCTGGTCTCGCTGACCGTCTCCGTCGTCCGCTACGAGAACCTCCGCGGCCGCGCCCGCCAGGGCGTCTGCTCCCCCTTCCTGGCCGACGCCGAGCCGGACACCCCCGTACCGGTCCACGTCCAGCGCTCCGCGCACTTCCGCCCGCCCGCCGACCCCGCCACCCCGATGGTCATGATCGGCCCCGGCACCGGAGTCGCCCCCTTCCTCGGCTTCCTGGAGCAGCGCCGCGCCCTCGGCCACCGCGGCCCCAACTGGCTGTTCTTCGGCGAGCAGCACCGGGCCACCGACTTCTACTACGAGGAGGAGCTCACCGGCTTCCTCGCCGACGGCACCCTCGCCCGGCTGGACACGGCCTTCTCCCGCGACCGGCGCGCCAAGGTCTACGTCCAGGACCGTATGCGCGAACACGGCCCGCTGCTGTGGTCCTGGCTCAAGGACGGCGCCCACTTCTACGTCTGCGGCGACGCCTCCCGCATGGCCAAGGACGTCGACCAGGCCCTCAAGGACATCGCCGTCGTGCACGGCGGCCTGGACGAGGCGGGCGCGGTCGCGTACGTCAAGCAGCTCGCCACCGACAAAAGGTACGGGCGGGACGTGTACTGACTACATTGGACCCATGCGCGAACTGGCGGACACGGCACGGCGTTGGGCGGCCCCGGGCGGCCCTGCGGCGGTCCTCGCACGGCCGGTCACCGAGCGGGGCTTCGGGCCCCGGCGCCCGGCCGACGCGCTCCTCATCGACGCGGAGGGGACCTGCCACGGCACCCTCTACCGGGGTGCCTTCGACCGGCAGCTGGCCGACGAGGCCGCCTCGCTCGCGCCCGGGCACACCGCCCGCGTGTGCGCGGTGTCCGTCCACGAGGACGGGGTGAAGGAGGCGGGGCTGACCTGCGGGGGACAGGCCGAGATCCTGCTGCAGCCGCTGCCCGCCGTCCCGGCCCGCTGGTGGGAGCTGCTCGCCGCGGGCGCCGACGCCGCGCTGATCACCCGGCTCGACGAGCGGCGCGTCCATGCCGTCAGCACCGTCGTGACCCCGGGTGTGCGGGCGGACGGCCCGGACGTGCCGCCGCAGGCCGCGGCACGCGCCCGTGACCTGCTCGCCCGGCACCGTGCCGGCCGCGAGGTGCGGGCCACCGACGCCGGGCTCGTCCTCATCGAGACCTGTCCCGCCGTGCCCCACCTCGTCATCGCCGGCGGCGGTGAACTCGCCGAACTCCTGGTCGCCCAGGCGGGGTTGCTCGGTTGGCAGGCCACGGTCACCCGGGCCGCGCAGGACGCCGCCGAGCTGCTCGCCGAGCGCCCCGCGGCCGCCTGTCTGATCATGCTCAGCCACGAACCCGACGTCGATGTCCCCACCCTCCGCGCGGCGCTGACCTCGGGCATTGCGTACGTGGGCGCGCTGGGCTCGCGCCACACGCAGGAGCGTCGTGCCGCCGGTCTCGTAGAGGCGGGTCTGACCGACGGGCATCTCGCACGCATCCACGGTCCGATCGGCCTCGACATCGGCGCCCGTACTCCGGCCGAGACGGCGCTGGCCGTCTGTGCCGAGGTGCTGGCGGCGCTCGACCGGTAGCCGCAAGCGCCGCCGCAGATGCAAGGAGCGGGCGCATTGTGGCATCGCATGAGCTTGGTCGTTCCCGGTTTTTGGTGTGCAGGTGCGTTTGTCGGGAGCGGGCTGCCGGGTACCGTCTTCCGGGAGGTGGTAGCCCGTGAGTCGGACCCTGACGCAGCCGGTGGCCGAGCTCGCCCTGACCGGTGATCTCGCCCGCCCGGCCCGCCTGACCGTGCCCGATCTGCTCGGCTGGCCGCAGCACCGGGTGCGGGTCGCCTTCGAGTGCCGGACCAGCGGCGTCCAGCACCACGAGTTCGCGGGCCCGCGGCTCTACGACGTACTGTCCGACGCCGGCCCCGGCTTCGACCCCGCCCGCCGCAAGGACCGGCTGCGCTTCCTGATCGCCGTCTTCGGCACGGACGGCCACCACGCCCTGCTGACCTGGGCCGAGATCGACCCCGACTTCGCCCATGCGCCCGTGCTGCTGGCCGCGAGCATCGACGACACGCCCCTCGACCGGGCCGGACCCCAGCTCGTGCTGCCGCAGGACCGCTGCGGGGCCCGCTACATCAGCGGGATCCGCGCGATCCGGCTGGACGGTGGCTACGGTCGGCCCGCAGCTCCCGCCACACCCGGTCCCGGGTCAGCGGCACCTCGGTGAAGCGCACGCCGGTCGCGTCCCGCAGGGCGTTGGCGAGGGCGGGCGCCACCGGGTTGAAGGGGCTCTCGCTCATCGACTTGGCGCCCAGCGGGCCGATGGCGTCGGCCGTCTCCATGAAGTGCACCTCGTGCGCGGCACGTCGGCGTACTGGGGGGAGCCGGTAGCGGCGGAAGGCGGCCGTCTCCACCGCGCCGTTGCCGAGGCCTGGCCCCTCGTCACCGCCTGTGAGCCGTCCGTGCCCGTGCACGGCGGAATCGGGACCGGCCCTCGGGGTCCGGGCGGCGCACTGGCGGAGGCCGGTTACGCCCTCGCTTCCGCCCGCACCACCGCTCCGGGCGCCTCCGCCCTCGGCGACTCGGCCGCCCTGACCGGACTCGAGACGCTGCTGACCGGCATACCGGGCGAGGTCCGCACCGCCTACAGTCACTCCGTGCTCGGCCCCCTGCTCCGGCCCCGCACCGCTTCCACCGCCGTCCTGCTGGAGACCCTGGAGACCTTCCTCGCCCACGACGGCTCCTGGGCACGCACCGCCGAGGCCCTGCACCTGCACGTGAACACCGTCCACTACCGCATCGGCCGCATCGAGCACTTCACCGGCCGCGACCTGTCCCGCCTCTACGACCGCCTCGACCTGTGGGCGGCCCTGCTGTGCCGTACGGACCGCACCATCCCAGCCAGGTAGTCCTTCGCGGAGGCCGCGTATGCTGCTGCGCCAGCTCGAATACCTCGTCGCGCTCGCTCGGGAACGGCACTTCGCCCGCGCCGCGGCCGCCTGCTACGTCTCGCAGCCCTCGCTGTCCGCCGCGATCCGCCGCCTCGAACACGAGCTGGACGTGCCGATCGTGCGCCGCGGCAGACGCTACGAGGGCCTGACTCCCGAGGGCGAGGTCGTGCTGGCGTGGGCGCACCGCATCCTCGCCGAACGGGACGCCCTGCAACAGGAGTTGTCGGCCCTGCGCGGCGGCCTGACCGGCACCCTGCGCCTCGGTGTCGTCCCCACCGCGCTGCCCGCCGCCTCCCTGCTGACCACCCCGTTCTGCGATCGGCATCCGCGCGCCCGGGTCTCGGTCGAGTCGCTGTCCTCCGTCGACATCACCCACGGGCTCACCGAGTTCGAACTGGACGCGGCGATGACCTACCTCGACGACGACACCCTGCGGCAGGTGCGCCGTCTCCCGCTGTACGAGGAGCGCTACGTCCTGCTCACCCCCGTCGACGGCCCGCTCGCCGGCGCCGGCCGCGCCCGCTGGTCCGAG
>Ga0307512_10007963_pt1 | contig 10409 bp, 17 predicted proteins | sample 14_EM_MG_FD_200267 | JGI IMG/M metagenome (GOLD analysis project Ga0307512, IMG submission 200267) | Populus trichocarpa ectomycorrhiza microbial communities from riparian zone in the Pacific Northwest, United States - 14_EM | ecosystem: Host-associated > Plants > Roots > Unclassified | place... | reverse complement strand
GGTGTTCAAGTGTCGGAACTCTCGCTCGCAGAGTCGACGTGGGACGAGTCAGGGGGCTTGGAGATTTTACAGCGACTGCTTCACATGCTTGACCCTGACAGAAATACGATATTAGAGACAGTCTCCTGAGACTAGACTCGGTTGTCGCTATCCATTGTACGGACATCTATCTCTGCGATTCTTGATACTTATCTGGCTAGATAACCCGAACCCCGTTGAGCGTAAATGTACGTATATCAGCTGAAGGAATTTTGTATGTATTATTTGACACGGATCTGACATCTACCTATTCCTGTCACGATGGAACTGGTCCTCTCGCTGGTGCCGAAAGACACAGTAGAGCTGATCACAGTGACCTACCACTACGTCGGGGGCAGTGCGTCGGTAAGATTCCGGGTGTTCTCCCATAAGTGTGTCTACTGTAAGGATGAGCACACATCATCGAGGCGCATTATGGTGAGTGGGGGGAGGTTCGTCAGAGAAGCCCGTCGAGGTCTATTAAATTGAGTTCGACCTTCGAGAGTGGAACAGTTCGATAGCACTGACTCTATTGCCCCTGGGGTGAGATGGGATGCTTTGAGATTTATTTATCATCCGAAGGGTGGCCCTCTGAAAGTGCCCACATCGCAACTGTCCTCCTTAGGGACTCTCCCAGCATCGAGCTGGCATTCGTGACTCGGGCGGTCAAAAAATCATTGGCCAGGTAAGGGCTCAAGATACAGACTGAGGCGGAGCGCGGGTGTGACTCGCTGGCGGTGGTGGGTGGATGAACTTGGACGAGGCCTCAGCTGGCAGTTACGATTCCCAAGGTAAGGGCGGGAGCCTAAAGGCATGAGGAACGAGAGTACCCGATTTGGAATAGGGCAGGTGGAACGGAAAGCCCGGGCCCGGCATCTGACCGAGTAGGAGGTGGGTTTGGGTGAGGAGTGGCCATGCCCGTCCTCTGAGACCATGTACGAGACCTCGTGTCCTACTGCTGCTGGCACTCTCGCGCATGACCCTCAGTAGAGGAGGGTACCCCATGTGATGCATCGGACCTCGCCTTGCATGTGGACGAGAATTTTACAGGCCCTATTGTAGAAGTATACATGTCACGTCACAAAATACCACCCCGTTTCCTGAACAACACGTCCGCGTTCCCTGGGTAACGGAACGGCCCCATGTGGCGCTCAGCCGGGAGTCCTTTTCCTTCCTCAAACTTGACGTCATATGTTACAACGATATGTGCGAGCAACGCCTTTATCTCGATGGCTGCCAAGAACCGCCCAGGGCTGTTGAATGGAGGTAAGGAGGATGGACAAAGGATGCTGATATGACTCACCATTGGTGGCGCCCAAGTCCAAAAGCCACATGCTCCGAGGACGTGGAGACTGTCTGATGCGTAGCCACCGTGACATCGTCCTCTTGTTCACGAAGCTTGGAGAAGCGAAACCCGTCGAATTCATCCGGGTTAGAGTATATATCCCCATCTGTGTGAAGCGCACGTTGCGGGAGAGCCACGAGCGTTCCCGCTGGGATAGTCACGCCGTTGGAGAACGTGAAAGGGCGAAGGGCGAGGCGAAATACCCCCACTTCACGAGCAGGCGTCAGTAACTGAAACAATAAGGATAGGTGCAGACGAACAGATCCCTTGAACGTCGAGTCGTTGCGTCTCTCGAATAAAACTGTCGATCTTGTGCATCTTGTCTATTCCAGCTTTCGTCCAGCCTTCCTCTGCTACGGCGGCTTCGACCTCTTGTCGAAGGGGTTCGACATAGTTTGGGTTGTCTACCAGCCGGTAAAATACTTGCGTGAGCGTCTGCAGCATCTGTAATTAGGAATGCGTTGCGACGAGGAAAAGAGTGTGTGGTGCTGCTTACAAGACAGGTCGAATGAAGAGATGCAAAGTTGACTAGGAGCATTCGCTTGGTCAGGCCTTCAAGTGACCTCTCTTCTCCCTTGGCTTCGTTCATGAGCCACATGAGCACATCATGCTATATGCCCATGGCATGGCATGAATAAAGAGGAACCAAGACAAGAGAACATAACGAACTGGGGCGTCGTCCCATTTCTCCCCGAGTTTTTCCATCTTCGCGAAGCGCTCCTCGACCAAGGGTCTGAGAAACTCCATTGTCTGTCGAGTGTAGAATGGAATTTTTGAGACAATTTGTGCGACTATACTAGTTTTCTTTTATCAAGACGATCAAGGTAAACAGGAATGGATGGAGAGTATACATCTTGAGTGGTCTCGGAACCATTGCGATCATATGGGCCGACTTCATGAGATTTACCGAGGTGTCTGAGACCAGCTTGTGATAGTCCGCGTTTCGACCTGTTAGGCATTAGCGTAGGTAGTTGGAGAAACTGATGATTCGGAATAAAGACGCACACAGAGGGGCACCCACAAATACCCGACTCGAGATACGACAACTCAGACGTTGCATGAACGGCAGGACAGATACCTTGACCCACTCTACGCTAACATATGAAGCCATCGATGTATTCACCCGAGAGCATGACAAAGTACCTTCTCCCACCGTCGGGATGAAATCTCCCATGGCGCCGAGCAGTTCATCGTAGACTTGGTCGAAAACGGGAGCAGTGTTCCGCGTCAATTTCGAGCGGATGACGTCTCTGTGATAAGTGTTCCGGAGGTCCACGAACTTGAGGGTGTAATCGGTCTGCAGAAACTAAAAATGATCGCCATGGTGGGCATGGCGTCAAGCACGGCGTATGCGTAGTACGCACATCCCTAAGCGGTTCCCTTATAGACAAAACGTCGTCCGTCGCCTTCCTTACATCTTCGATAAGCTCTGGACCCGATGGCACCACGACCCATCGCCTAAAATAGGCAAACTTGAATAGACCTGGTTTAGGTTTAGTCTGAATCGCATCAGCCTCAGCCTTCGGAACAGCAAAAACGATGATCGAGTTGTACGGACCTTCTCATACGCCTCCTTGATAATGGGAGTGCCATCGACGAGGCGAAAGCGAAAAGCGGACAAGTATGAGAGGATAGGGTCGGAAAATCCCACTGTGGGGATGGCGTCAAGCTATGAAATGCGAGTTGTGAGCGCCGGATCGGAGTAGGAAGACGATGTGGAGACTGACGAGAGGGTCCACTCCTCTGTACCGGGTGATGAAGAGGGATGTGATGATGAGAACGCCTGTGAGGAGTGGCAGCCCGAGGGTGGACTCGTCGACCATGTTGCAAACAACAGAGTTGCCAATGGCAGCGTGTCACACTTATGTTACGGCAGTGTGCTCATGAAGTTGTCTCCAGCATCGTTCGACACATTCTACGGCCCCACATGGATGTTCGATTACGAGCAAGAGCAAGAACGGAAGCCACGGCCCGTCTAACCGAGACACACTTGGCGCCCGTGCCCGTGGAGTCAATCATCACAATCACACACTGGCAGCAATCTACTAGTGGTATGACCTCTCTGCATCCGCCACTTGACCTCATTTCATGAAAACATCACAAAAACGCGTGCTAAAACTCGGGGAATAAACTCGTCATGCTCTGGCACCAATGACAATCTATGTAGAACGAACACCTAGTAGCAGGCTAGCACCGATTTCGACGTTTTCTGAACATCATATCTATATTCCCAGGGTCGCGAAACATGCCTATCTGGTGCCCATCTGGAACCCCCTTTCCCTCCTCGAACTTGAAATCGTATGTCACGATGATATGGGCAATCAACGCCTTCATTTCGTTGACCGCGAAAAAACGTCCCGGACTTAAAGACGCGGTCAATTGAAGTTAGGAGCCGGAAGGTGAATAGAAGCTAGCTGGATCACTCACCACGCGTGTCTCCCAATGCCAAAAGTCAACAGTTTGGCAGAAGCCGTGATCGCTTGATGCCTAGACCACATGACATCACCCTCCTCGTCACGGAGCTTCGTGAAGCGAGAGCCGTCGAATTTCTCAGCGTTCAGGTATATCTCTTCGTCGGAATGGATAGCATGGACCGGAAGCGCAATGACCGTGTCTGCTGGAACGGTCACGCCACTGGAAAAGGTGAAGGGGCGTAACGTGAGACATATTGGCATCACTTGAAGAGCCGATATCAGCAGCCGCAAAGCAACGGGGAGAAACTAGCAGACCAATGCTCTCTACGTCTACTCTTTGGGTCTCCCGTAAGAAGCTGTCAATCTTGCGCATCTTATCCATTCCAGCTTTTGTCCAACCTTCCTCGGCCACGGCAGTCTCAACCTCTTGGCGGAGGGGTTCGATATATTCAGGGTTGGAAAGAAGGCGGCACAATACTTGCGTAACCATCTATACCATATGCAGGCAGTGAGAGTGAGAACTAGACGGAGGGCGAAAGGGGATGACACCACGTACAAGAGAAGTTGCATTAATAGCTGCAAAGTTGACTAGGAGCAGTCGCCGAGCTAAACCTTCAGGAGACCTCTCTACTCCCTTTGCTTCGCTCATCAGCCACATAAGCATATCATTCTGTGCTCCTATGCAATGAATAACGACGATACCACACGAATGAAAAGGGCTGACTAACTGGAGCATCATCCCAGGTTTCCCCGAGTTCTTCTAGTTTTGTGAGACGCTCCTCGACCAGCGGTCTGATGAACTCTGCCATCTGTCGAATCTTGGACGGAAGGTTCGTGATCATTCGTACAACAAAACTAAAAATTTCCGCCTTTATACTGATAGAAAGTGAACAGACGTAGAAAGAAACGCACGGTTTGAGCGGTTTTGGAAATATGGCAAGGATTGAGGCTAGCTTCATGAAATCTAGCTTAAAGTCCATTATAAGCGTTTGATAGTCATGATTCCGACCTGCAAGGCATCAGCATCCCTTGCTGACCAAAGTGAGGAACTATCGCGTACATAGGGGGGCGCCCACAAACACTCGACTCGAGGCGCGACAGATTATTCGTTGCACGGCAGGTAGGATAGATACCTTGACCCACTCTGCGCTACCGATGAAACTCCGACCCATCTTCAATGGCGCCTCACATACCTTCATTAGACGCTGGAATATATTCTCTCAAGGCAGCATCAAGCTCGTCTTCAATTTGGTCAAATGTGGCTGCGATGTTCCGGGTCAATCTCGAACGGACAACCCGTGTCTCATATGCGTCTTCTTTTTCAAAGAAGTTAAGGGTGTAGTCCAACTGAAAGGACTATTGAAATTGCAATGAGCACGTGTTGAGGTTGCCCACTTCCGTTCATTCTTACCTCTCTGAACAGCTCGCGTGTCCCCAGGACGTCATCCGGTGCCTTCCTAATGTCGTCGATGAGTTCGACACTCGTCGGCAGCACCATCCATCGTTGGAAACTGGGAATCCTAAATAATCCTGGCTTGGCCTTAACAGAGCTGGCTGAGCGAAACACGGTTTAAATATTCAGATGACGTTACCTTCTCGTAGCCTTGTTTGACCACTGTCGTTGCGTCAAAGAAATTAAAATAGAAAGCCGACAGGTATGAGAGAATCGGATCAGCAAATCCTACAGCAGGGATTGGTTTGAGCTAGATGCCCAGGCCGACCTATCAGTGCAGGTTTCGGCAGTGATAGACACAGACAACACGGCGCCTACCAGGCTATCTCTGCTTCTATACCAGGTGATGAATAGGGAGACGATGATGAGAGATCCTGCGAGGAACTGCATGCCGAGTATCGACTCATAAGCCGCCATCATGCTGTGATAAAAATCGGTCATGCGGGAACCGTAATGGAAGTGAATCATCACAAACATAACCCAGCGATCTGCAGCCGGAACCAAATGACGCCAACTCGTACGCCAAATAGGGAAAGCAGACCACCTCGAGTGTCAGTCTCAAGGCTGAAGTGTGTGGGGGATCGAGATTACGTCATTTGGTTTGCTTTATTGGGGGTGTCGTTCACACGCCAGATCTCGGCAGAAGGGCAGTTATTTCGGCAAAGCGAACACAGGATATTAAGTATCATTGTCTGCAAATAAGCTGGTCGGAAATCTGTGTACAATGTACCTGCCTGGCGGTTGACTCAATCAATGGTAATGCTGATTTGGCTCGCCGTTTCTCTCTGTTCGCCTTATGTCAAGCTCTGTCTGGTCAGTCTACATCGTGCCAGGTAGAACTACTGTCCATCAACCTTTCTCGCCTCCTGCCCCGCTCGCTCGCATCTTTCGACCCCCCTTACTTAGTCATCCTGCTATGTCCCTTGTCTATTCATACCTTTGAGGGCGAGGAACGGTGCGGCGGTGCTCGATGGGAAAGTGAAAAAGTAAAATAGGAAGGCGTGGAACGGAGAGCGAACGTCTAAATCAAAAGGAGATCGGAAACGTACAAAAAAGTAACCCGGATGTACCTAGGGGCGATCGGCGAGGGGCGGCGAGCGACGCGTGCTGCGTGGAGCAGCGGTCTTTCGAGCTTTTGACGTCGGCCGATGCGATGTGGGCGATCCACGGGTCTTCCACCGTGACGATTGGAGTGCGGCGAGGGGCAAGTCTTGTTCTATTAGAGGCAAAGTGTCGAGTGGAAACAAGGGTGAAGACAGAAGGGCTGAAGGCGAGGCGAGGAGAGACAGGCGAGGAGGGAGACGTAACGAGAGGGTCAAGCGAGAAGGCTACAGTAGTCCGGCGTTCGGGAGACGTCACGTGGTCGAATAGTACTCGTTCAGACGCTACAGCGCCGCATCAGTGCCCACCTTACAATACGTCTTTATCCGCACCGACCTGTGACATTGAATTACATTTAAAAAAAACTGCGATTTTATCAAAGTGATAACCACGGGCTTGGTCTGCTCGGGGACCAGCATACACATCTAAAGATATCACATCTGACGCTTCCTGAACAGGACAACCGTGTCTCGTGGGAAACGCAACGCGCCCATACGATGTGCGCATGGCACCCCTTTGCCCTCTTCAAACTTGACATCATATGTCATAATGATACGGGCAAGGAGCACTTTCATTTGGCTAACCGCGAAAAAACGCCCGTGACTGTTGAAAAACATTACAGTGTTCACATTGGGGACGATGACTCGGAGGCAACAGGTCATCATAACTCACCACGCGTGTCGCCCAAGTCCAAAGGCTAGGTGGTTGGGGGACGTACTGACCGCTGAATTCCCTGTCCTTGCGACATTGCCATCACTGTCATGGAGCCCGGAGAAGCGAAAGCCGTCAAATTTATCAGGGTTCGGATATATTTCCTCATCCACATGGATAGCACTGGACGGTGCAGCTACCATCGTACCCGCAGGGATGGTTACGCCGTTGGAAAACGTGAATGGGCGTATTGCGATACGAGTCACCCCCACTTGAAGCAGTGTCAGTGACAGGGTAGCATGGATAGAAGCGGACAAACTGGGGCTTATAATATCGATTCGTTGGGTCTCACGCACGAAACTGTCAAGCCTGTGCAGCTTATCCATTCCGGCTTTCGTCCAGCCTTCCTCTGCTACAGCAGCTTTGATCTCCTGACGGAGTGGTTCGAGACACTCCGGGGTCGCAAGAAGGCGGTATAATACCTCTATGAACGTCTGTGCAATGTATCATTAGAGCTTCAACCCTGCAAGTAGTGAAGCGCTTCACAAGAGAGGTCGACTGTATGGCTGCCAAATTGACTAGGAGCAAACGCCGGGCTAGACCCTCGAGCGATCTCTCAACTCCTTTGGCTTCGCTCATGAGCCACATTAGCATATCATCCTGTTTTCTCACTTCGTGAATAACAAAGGTTTTAGATGGAACAGGGCTACGAACTGGAGCATCTTCCCAGGTTTCCCCGCCGGGCTCGTCGATTTTTGCAAAACGTTCCTTGACCATGGGTTCAATCAACTCCATTGTCTGTCGAACTTGGGATGGAATACTGGAGATAATTTGCGCTACTATCCTATGCTTGACATCATTAAGATATGACATGGAGAAGTATACGGAGGCTCACGGCTTAAGAGGTTTCGGAAACATTGAGACAATGTAGGCAATCTTGAAAACATTTATCGCAAAATTTGTAGCTAGTTTCTGATAGTCACGATTCCGGTCTACGATGCGTCAGCATATGGCACCGACGAAACTAGAGAGCAGGGGCGCACATAGTGGGGCGCCCACAAGCATCCGACCGGAGGTGCGACAAGTTACCTGTTGCATAGTCGGAAGAATAGAGACCTTAACCCATTCTAGACTACTTATGGAGCAACACTGCGAGTTCTGTGTGTGTGTGTCACATACCGCTACTGTCTACGGGAATGAGCTCTGTTAATGCCTGAACAAGCTCGTCTTGAACTCGGTCGAAAGTTGCTGCGAAGTTTCGTGTCAACTTCGAGCGAATCACACCGATGTGATAAGTGTCATCGCTATTCAACAAGGGAAGGGAGTAATCCATCTCAAGGAACTGACGTGATTGCGTTGAATGTCAGAACGTGGGTGGAATCCGCACATGGTACACACCTCCCTAGTAGCTTCATGTGTTGACAAGATGTCATCAGGAGCCCTCTTGACGTCCTCAATTAGTTCAGCACCTGCGGCCAGTACCACCCATCGGCGGAAAGCGGGAATCTTGAATAAACCGGGCTTTGACTGAGACCACCGTAACATGAGCTTGCACACGGTATCGTGAATCAATGGTTCCGATGACGCTTCCTTCTTGTAGCCCTCTTTAATCATGAAACGGCCATCGAAGAAGTTGTAACGGAGGGCGGATATATATGAGAGAATAGGATTAGAATACCCTATGGTAGGAATGGTATCGAGCTATGGACACCATCCATTAGTACTGGCTTGAGTGATAAGACTTATACGACTTCACTTACGAGGGCGTCCCGACTTCTATACCATACGAGGAATAAGGAGACAAGGACGATAATTCCTGTGAGGAACGGTACTTCGAGTGTGGATTCATAGGCCATGCGTTGGTACCGTTACAGCCAAACTCAACCAAGGGAAATGAGTCGCGTATATATGAAACCGTTCGTCTCTTCCTTAACTGAACAGTCCAATCTCCGCCCGTGCTTTCGCCAAAATAAAGTGACGAGATCGAAGTCACAACTAGGTTATCCCGAGGGAGCATTAGAAATTTTTTGTCTTTGCGAAGTATCGAACTGACCCGTGGAACGGAAGTGCGTCCTACCGCTGCTTTCCGGGTCCAATGATCGGATTGCGCCAGCCCATGCAGGGTTTAAGCCGCGGTCCGGGCAGAAACGTACTACCACTGAGTCCGCAGAAATAACGGATACAGACTTCTCACGTTCTGCCCTCGTCATGGCATCACAAGGTCTTTGCCTCGCCAAGGAAAGCCGGAAAGAATATGGAGGTCTCGACCAGAACCAAAGAATGGTCCAAATGAAATGAACAGATGAGCGTGCATTGCCTTCAGGCTGTGAGTCAAATAATCTCTTCGACTTTGATCCTCAGATCAGATCAGAAAGTTGACCCGTATACTTCCTGTCCCATCACTTAACCAGATTGACCCTACGCGTTCCCACCACGGTTACGCGCGCGCGAGTCATCTCCATGCCGATGATTGCACACATACCAACATACTTCATGTACTTCCCCTATGCCTGACGTTTCCTGAACAACACGTTGGCATTCCCAGGGAAGCGAAACTGGCCCAGCTGGCGCTCGCACGGGACTCCCTTGCCCTCCTCAAACTTGACGTCATATGTCACAACGATGTAGGCGAGCAATGCCTTCATTTCGATGGCCGCCAAGTACCGCCCAGGGCTGTTAACAGAGAATAAGGAGTTTATGATGCGACGAAGGGATCTGAGTGTGAGACTCACCATGAGTGGCGCCCAAGTCCAAAAGCCAAATGTTCCGCGGATGTAGAGACTGTCTGGTGCTTAGCCACCACACTATCGCCCTCCTGCTCACGAAGCTTCGAGAAGCGAAACCCGTCGAATTCTTGAGGATACGTATATATCTCCCCATCTGTGTGGATCGCACGGAGCGGGAGCGCCACGAGCGTACCTGCTGGGATGGTCACGCCGTTGGAGAACGTGAAAGGGCGAAGGGTGAGGCGTGATACTCCCACTACATGAGCAGGCATTAATAACTGGGATATTGCGGATATGAGCCGACGAACCGATCGCTAAAACATCGAGTCGTTGACTTTCTCGAATGAAACTGTCGATATTATGCATCTTGTCCAAACCAGCTTTGGTCCAGCCGTCCTGTGCTACAACGGCCTCGACCTCATGGCGAAGAGGTTCAACATATTCCGGGTTGTCTAGTAGGCGGTATAGCACTTGTGTGAACGTCTGACCATCTGTTATTGGGAACACATTGCGACGTATCAAAGTGCGTGGGGGGACTTACTCACATTTGAAGTCGTATGGATAGATACAAAGTTGACCAGGAGCATTCGCCGGGTTAAGCCCTCAAGTGACTTTTCCACACCCTTGGCTTCACTCATGAGCCACATGAGCATGTCATTCTGAGCACCTCCCGCATAAATGAATATGACACCGAATTCAAA
>Ga0307512_10007961_pt1 | contig 10410 bp, 4 predicted proteins | sample 14_EM_MG_FD_200267 | JGI IMG/M metagenome (GOLD analysis project Ga0307512, IMG submission 200267) | Populus trichocarpa ectomycorrhiza microbial communities from riparian zone in the Pacific Northwest, United States - 14_EM | ecosystem: Host-associated > Plants > Roots > Unclassified | place... | reverse complement strand
ATATTACTTATCCCACCAGTTTTGAAATTCTAATTTTTCCTTTCTTGTAATTGTCGGTCTAAAAGCTATTTAAATGGCTGTTATCAAACCTTGGAAATCCATCTTTATAGCTGGCAACCTTTGGTGCAAAAAGCTCATCCCTAAAACCTTTTTTGTAATCCTCCATTTCCACGATAGAACCCTAGAATTTCCAAGTTATGCAATTGGAGTATTCTCAAAATCTTTGAAGTCGAAAAATTACAATACAATTAAACATCTATAACTTTTGTTTAGTCAAGACCTCCTTGTATGGAAATATTTAAGTTTTCAATAATTAAACCTTCAGTCCCATGTTTGGCGCCACTTGTTTGACAATATATATATATATTAGATGCGGAGACTTGAAGGTGAATGAAAGGGACAGACTTGAAAAAAGAAAGATCTTTTAGGACTACCACTTCAAATCATAAACTCATTTAAAATGCTAATTATTTTAATGGCATTTTAGTCATTTAAAATAATATATATAAAGCGATAGTTTGACATAGGGTTTCTCATTTTAGTCATATATATTTTATATATCTCAAGTATTTACTTTTCCTCTTTCTTTTTTCTTCTTTTTTTTTCCTTTGCTAGCTTACACCCTTTGTGAGGTAACTGCAGTCCATATCTATTCAATATGTGCGTAAACATTCTATAGAAAATAATCACCAACTTCATTATAAAATAAATAAATAAATAAAATGTTATAAAAAATGTCAAAAAAGTAATTAACTGTGACATATAATTGTTTGAGAATTTTATATGATTTATTTGTTTGTTTGTCTGTCTGTCAAGCTAGAAATTATTTGAGGAGTGCATGCGGAGAAATCACTTGTTCAAGAAAAAATATTATTAGGAATCTCTACTAAAAAAATATAAATGAATTCTAATTAAATAGTTTGCTCTTAGATTTAAAATCACTTGAGGAATTTGCTACAACGTATTTTATTTATTATGAGTAATGGATCAGTTTTTTATCTTCTATATTTGGTTTCAAGATTTTTCCTTCCATAATTTTCTCTCTCCAATCGGACACATCCGATTTGCTCGATGGGTACACAAGTACTTGTGAACAATAATGATTTAATATGATTTTCTTTTTATAATAATCAAAGTTTTATTGATTTTGAAGTAGAATACAATGACAATAGAACCTTCAAATAGAAAACAGCACTTAAGATGCTATACACCTAACATAAATATAAATAACATTACTCTAAAGAGGTGTAATAAGAAATTTTAGGTAATTTTTATTTATTTTTTGTTGTAGCAGATCAATTTTATTTTTTTTTAAGTTTGGTTTTCTTTTTATCTTATCCTTATAGTTTAATGGTTTTTTAATTTATGTTCAATGATTATATTAAAAAAAACTACTCTAAAGAAAAGTGGATGATATATTCAATATCGAACTTCAAAACATTAAAAGGTTTGGTTATTTAACAGACATAATAATTTTTTGTATACTTTATCTACGTTTTGGTGCTTAAATCATGCATGGCCACATACCTAATTAAGATGTGAATTAACTACGTTTGTAAATTATTGAAAAATTTTGTGGTCGATTTTTTTTTTTGGGAAATTAAATTCAGTATGGAAAGCAAGCTTCACATAAATTTCATTCCTAAATACACTTTAGAAAAACTTCTCTGAACATTCACATTAAGCAGTCACAATTTTTTTTCCCTAAAAATATTTTCATGTAAAATTCCACCTCCAATATCTATAAAATTAATTATTAGCACCATTAATTTGCGGGGAAATTATTTACTATAAACAAAGACTTTGGGGTCAAGAAAAAGGACAGACCAAGTCCTAAGTGATTCCCCATAAAAAGAGGTAGTTTAGATCGTGACTCCGCTGAACTTTCCGTTCTTTGTTTATGGCCACCTATGTTTCCCAGGGAATCAAGCACAAGTCATATAGAATTCCCAATTTTTTTAAGAGCTTTTGCTCAAAGTCCAGAGGTGGGAGAATGCCTGCTTCTGAGATTCACATTATAAGAACAAGAAGAGATTCAAAGAGAGGAAGAAGAACAAGAGAAGCCTTGAGGCTTGATAGTGCTGAAATTGTGTTATGATTTGCCTTAATTGTTGTTATATACAAGTGTTTTTTTTATATAGTTCAATGAATCCTACTAAACTTAAAATACTAAATTGAAAAAATTAAACTGAATATATATGATTACGTACAATAATATAATACACAGGTCTTGGGCCTATATTAAATTATGTTGGATCAGACTAAACTTCATGCTTCAACACACATATCATTCATCAATGAACCTTTTCTTCTGATCTTGTGCTCCAATTATGAACTTCTTTTTACTGGGAAGTCTTATTTGTCAATGAATCATTTTTGCAATGTTCTTGATGTGTAGTATCTGTGTTTGCCTGAATTCCCAGCCTGGAAATGTTATTTTTTAAACTATAAATGCTTATTTTTTCCGATCAAAAACGTATAATTGTTTAACCCTTCAAGTAAGCAGTTCCTTGTTCTTGTTAATAATCACAATAATAATTTCACAGCATTTTGCAGAAGATTTAATTAGTATTAAAATTAGAAGCCACCTAGGCATAGAGCGGTAGATGTCCCAAGAACAGTTACCAACAACCACCTAGGCAGTGTTTTGTACTGTGGTTTGTAAAGAATCATCTCACTCAAAAGTTTAAATTGTTAAATGAGACTTCAATATATGATTTATATAATTCTCTAACACACCCTCTTAAGTAACTTGCACGAACTCACACTATCTTGTACTTAATTTTTATCAAATACAATTACAGTTGTAAGATTCACAATCGTGACTGCTAAGGCTCTAATACCATATCAAAAAATCATCTCAACTCATAGGTTTAAACTGTTAAGTGAGACCCCAATATATGATATTATATTACTCTCTAACACACCTCCTCAAGTGAAAGCTATTTGGTCTTGAAACTTGCACAGGTCGGCATTGCTTTGTGCTATTAATTAAATTTTAATTAGAAGAGAGAATAAGAGTAATGAGATTCGAATTCGTGATCATTTAATCTTTAAGGCTCTGATATCATATTAAAGAGCTATCTCACCCAAAAATATAAGTTATTAAGTGAAACCTAAATAAATGATTTATATACTTTTCTAACATTGTTAAATACTTTTCAAAGTGTTTTTGCAATTACTTTTCACTTGAAGAAATATTAAATTGATGTTTTCTTAGGTGTTTTTTGATGATTTTAAATATATGTTAATGTCAAAAATTAAAAATTATAAAAAAATTTATTTTTAATGTATTTTTAATTAAAAAAGTATTTTTAAAAAGTACTATATATCATGTTATCAAACACCCGTAATGCATGTACATTTCTTACTTGATTTTTTTTATTTCTCCATGGTAAGTATGGAAAATATAATAAGAATAGTGCTGACTCGTGTGCCCATGAATATAACATGGACGTATGCCTAAACTGTGAATTAACTACACGTGTAAATTATTAAAAACAATTCATCCTTTTGAGAATCTTGTGTGTTGTTTTTTTTCAAAAAAAAAAAAAATTCAATGTACAAAGAAAGCTTCGCAGAAAAATTTATGAGCACTATTAATTTGTTGGAAAATTATATACAAGAAATAAAGACTTTGGGGTAAAACAAGAAAGGGGGAAACAGACCAAATCGTCAGTGCTCAAGATTGATTTTTTCTTTGGTACGGAAATTGAATAGCAAAATCTTGATTGGTTTGTGTATAAATAGTACCAATGCAAATCTTTATTTCTCATCTCTCGCTCAACACTCCATATATACTTTCGAATCCTGTAAGGCCAGCCACCATGGGGTTTTCACCACTGTCCCTCTCTCAATTTCTCTCTTCCATTCTGTTTCTCTTCCATTTTCACACAGCAATTTCTTCATCAAATTACTCCTCTTCATCTCATTTCTGTGCTCCTGACCAAAGCCTTTCTTTGCTCCAATTCAAAGAGTCCTTTTCCATTAGCAGCTCTGCTTCAGGGCGTTGCCAGCATCCCAAGACAGAGTCGTGGAAAGAGGGTACAGACTGCTGCTCATGGGATGGGGTCACTTGTGAACTGGAAACCGGGCAAGTCACTGCACTGGACCTTGCTTGCAGCATGCTTTATGGCACCCTCCATTCCAATAGCACCCTCTTCTCCCTGCATCATCTTCAAAAGCTCGACCTCTCTGACAATGATTTCCAAAGCTCCCATATTTCTTCTTCATTTGGCCAGTTCTCCAATCTGACACATCTTAACCTAAATTTCTCAGGCTTTGCAGGTCAAGTTCCGTCGGAAATCTCTCAGCTCTCCAACTTGGTTTCACTTGATCTCTCTGGAAACTACTACCCAAGTCTAGAACCAATTTCTTTTGACAAGCTTGTTCGAAATCTAACCCAGCTTAGAGAACTCGATCTGAGTCGGGTAAACATGTCATTGGTTGCACCCAATTCCTTGATGAATCTGTCTTCTTCTTTGTCATCACTCATACTCTATTCGTGTGGATTGCAAGGAAAATTCCCATCCTCAATGAGAAAGTTTAAGCACCTCCAGCAGTTGGATCTTGCAGATAACAATCTTACAGGTCCAATTCCATATGATCTTGAGCAACTCACTGAGTTGGTTTCACTTGCTCTCTCTGGAAACGAAAACGACTATCTAAGTCTAGAACCAATTTCTTTTGACAAGCTTGTTCAAAATCTAACCCAGCTTAGAGAACTCTATCTGAGGTGGGTGAATATGTCATTGGTTGTACCCAATTCCTTGATGAATCTGTCTTCTTCTTTGTCATCACTCAAACTCTTTTCCTGTGGACTGCAAGGAAAATTCCCATCCTCAATGAGAAAATTTAAGCACCTCCAGCTGTTTGATCTTAGAAAAAACAATCTTACAGGTTCAATTCCAGATGATTTTGACCAACTCACTGAGTTGGTTTCAATTGATCTCTCTTTCAATGCCTATTTGAGTGTAGAACCAAGTTCTTTTGACAAGACTATTCAAAACCTAACCAAGCTAAGAAATCTCCGTTTGGGTAGTGTAAATATGTCTTTGGTCACACCTAATTCCTTGGCGAATCTGTCCTCATCCTTGTTAGCTCTTGGCCTTTGGGAGTGTAGATTGAAAGGGAAGTTCCCAGGTAACATCTTTCTCCTGCCAAACCTTGAAGTGCTTGATTTGTCCAACAACAAGGGCCTCACTGGCTCTTTTCCTTCATCCAATGTGAGTAATGGCCTCGGGTTATTGGCTCTTACTCTTACGAGAATTTCAGTTTCTTTAGAAAATGACTTCTTCATGAATCTAAAGTTGTTGGAAGTTCTGGTTCTTAGAGAATGTAATATCATAAGGTCAAATCTAACCCTGATTGGTCATCTCACACAACTCACTCGTTTAGACCTCGCAGGTAGTAATTTGAGCGGTCAGATTCCACCATCACTTAGAAATCTTGTGCAACTTCAAATCTTAAATCTTGATTTCTGTAATTTTTCAGGTAGGATTCCAGATTTTTTAGGTAACCTGACCCGCCTTGAAATATTGGGTTTATCTAATAATCAACTTGTAGGACCTATCCCTTCTCAAATAAATACTCTTTCATTGAAGTTGTTTAATTTGGGAAACAACCACTTGCATGGTCCAATCCCAAGTTCAATTTTCAAAAATGAGAACCTGGAAGTCCTTGCTCTTGCATCCAACAATAAATTAACAGGTGAAATTTCTTCTTCTATTTGCAAGCTTAAATTCCTTCTATTCCTTGATTTGTCCAACAACAACTTCAGTGGTTTTATACCACAATGTATAGGGAACTTTAGCAACTCTCTATCAGTTTTGAATCTTGGCATGAATAATCTTCAAGGCACCATCTTTTCACCATTTTCAAAAGGGAATAACTTGGAATATCTCACCCTAAATGGCAATCAATTGGAAGGGAAAATACCATTGTCTATCATCAACTGTACAATGCTGGAAGTTCTTGATCTTGGCAACAATAAGATTGAGGATACATTTCCCTATTTCCTTGAAATGCTTCCAGAGCTGCATGTTCTTGTCCTAAAGTCCAATAAGCTCCAGGGTTTTGTGAATGGTCCGATTGCTAATAATTCCTTCTCCAAATTAGGGATTTTCGACATCTCCAACAATAATTTGAGTGGACCATTACCAACAGGGTATTTCAATAGTCTTAAAGCAATGATGGTCTATGATCAAAATTTATTTTACATGATGGGAAGAATTAGTTACTTTGAGTATGCCTATTACATAGAAGTGACATGGAAAGGGTTTGATCAATATTTCCGGAAAATCCAAAGCACTCTTAGAATACTTGATTTGTCAAACAACAGTTTCACGGGAGAGATTCCAAAGGAGATCGGAAAGCTTAAAGCACTTCAACAACTCAACCTCTCTCATAATTCCCTTACAGGTCAAATTCAATCATCATTAGGAATGTTTACCGATCTGGAATCATTAGATTTGTCTTCGAATTTGCTTACCGGAAGGATTCCAGTACAATTGGCAGATCTAACATTTCTTGCAGTCTTAGACCTTTCACATAACCGGCTTGAGGGGCCCGTACCCGGGGGAAAGCAGTTCAACACGTTCAATGCAAGCTCATTTGAAGGAAACTTGGACTTATGTGGATTCCCCATGCCAAAAGAATGCAATAATGACGAGGCACCACCATTGCAGCCATCAAACTTTCACGATGGAGATGATTCAAAATTCTTTGGAGAAGGATTTGGATGGAAAGCTGTGGCAATAGGGTATGGAAGTGGGTTTGTGTTTGGAGTCACAATGGGATACGTTGTGTTCAGAACAAGAAAACCAGCATGGTTTCTGAAAGTGGTTGAAGATCAATGGAATCTGAAGGCAAGACGAACGAAGAAGAATGCTCGTAGGAATGGTGCAAGAAGAAACTAAACAACGGAGCTAGTAACATGAGGTAAGTTCTGCAAGCATTATTTGACGTCTTAAGGTTTTACGTGCAAGAGTTTATGCTATTTTTTCTGTGCTATTTCCTTTGATTAGTCTTTTCTTTCGCTTTCGGATTCATTAAATAAAAAAATAATTATTTGTATGTTTTTCTATTGCAGTGAAGTTTGGAATAAACATTCTCGCTACATTATGAGATACCAAGTGGAGGTTGACATGAGAAGAACGCTAGAGTGGCAGATTCAGAGAATTGGATTCCTCTTTCGTACTGCTTCTGTTTCCTTCATGGTTGTGTTTTAATTTTATTTTTTTTATTAGTTGTATTCGATACATGGAATATTTTCGAGTCACTTAATATGCATGTTTTTATTTATTTATTTTTATGGTTAGTTTTGATGCAAGGTTTGGGTGTTACATCTATAAAAAAAGAACCAATGCATGCAGCTGTTGTTACATCTTTACTTCATCACCCTTTCTTAGTGTATTCACACTATTTATTTATTTAGGAGTGCGCTTTTTATGAGAAGTACATTTCGCCGTGAAGAGATTGGTTGCTTTAACATTTCGATTCATTTTCTTCCATGGCCATGCTTGCTAAAACGTAATGCTCAAGAACAGATTCATAATTACTTGCATCACAGATAACACCCATATGAACCTTCTATCTTTTGTTTCTTCAAGAATGGCAGATTGACCATCACAGATAATACCCATCACACAGCCCCGGCCCCTGCAAATTCACCCTCCCCTCATCCCCTTGAATAATCATAAATCTTAGCCCTAAGATTAGTAAATTTTAACTTTTAACCTTTTTTATTTTAATTTTACATCCCAAACCTAATGTCCTGGCTCCTTACATGTCCCTGTAAATGTCTGACAATTAAAGCTTTTCAACCTCTTCAAATTGCAATGCTTATACATGAGCCTCGGCTGTATATACCGGCATGTCTCGTTAACTCGACTCGAGGTTATGTTTTTTAACAAAAATATTTTTAAATTAAAGGTAAAAAAGAGTAAAGATAATTAATTCATTTATTTTTTATGTATTTTTAAACAATATAATTGATTTTAATTAGGTGACTTAGTACACGTACATGGTAAATGTAAGTGACATTGGCATATTCTTTTTCGTCCAAGCAAGAAAATAAAAGTCAAGTGTCACATTCAATCAGAATCGTGGCTATTAATTATTTTTTGGACAATGAGGCAACTTGTATTCTAGAAAAGGCAAGTGGGTGAATATTCAGCTTTAATTTAATTACTGTTTAGTTGATAACATTTGTGGAGTTTTTCTTGGTGAGCAGCCAACTCATGTTTTTTAAGGCTTCACGTGTCACGTTACCATGAAATTGGAGGCAAAATTAGGTTTTGGCTAAAAAAACCTGCTCCGTTGATCGTGCACGAATTTGGACCACCGATGTGGTTCATAATTGAGACAGAGAGAGGACAAATCAAGAATCCAAATCGGTGACCCCGGCAAGGGCCGCTGTCAGCTTTATTTTTTTCTTTATTTGTTTTTTATTTTAAAAATATTTAAAATTTTCTATTTTTTTATTTTAAATTAATATTTTTTAATATTTTTAAATTATTTTGATATGCTAATATTAAAAATAATTTTTTAAAAATAAAAAAATATCATTTTAATATATTTATGAGTAAAAAATAATTTAAAAAATAACCATAACTAGATTCTCATGCAAAACAAAGAAAATGCAGCCAATAAAAAGGGAGACGGCTGCCGATCAAACTTTGTAAACATCAAAGAAAAGGTGTCTTCCATGCTCTCTGAATGGACAGATAAATTTCTATAAATAAATACATATTAGTTAATTAAGATATAGTTTAAATTTTAAATTTAAATCAGGATGAAAAAGATATTATTTAATGAAAGTTATTAACTTATCATTTGTACGTACAACTTTCTGGCTTAAGTGGTAGAAAAAAAGACATACTTGCCGCCTACTAATTAAGTACTAACAATTAATAGGGAGATTAAAGGGTATAAAATCTTCTAAGGTGTGACCTTCGGTTGCTTTCAGGGAGTGACTCGTTTGGTAATGAGGTTGTGTTCGTATTTTATTTAAAACGCAAATATAACTTATTTGATAAAGAAAAAAAACATATTTTATTATATATAGGTTCCACATGTTTTTGCGTCCGAGACGCAGGAAAAGAGAACTAGTAAAATACTGTTTCTTGTACACTGTTCACGCTAATTAATTACTATGAATAGAACAGTATAGCATATAGAACAGTGTAGCTCTGTTACACTATTCTGATCAGACCGGTTCTGGTTCAAAACTCAAAAGGCATTGAACCAGGTTTATGTGGATTCCCCATGCCAAAAGAATGCAATAGTGACGAGGCACCGCCATTGCTGCCATCAAACTTTCATGATGGAGATGATTCAACATTCTTTGGAGAAGGATTTGGATGGAAAGCTGTGATAATAGGGTATGGATGTGGGTTTGTGTTTGGAGTCACAATGGGATACGTTGTGTTTAGAACAAGAAAACCAGCATGGTTTCTGAAAGCGGTTGAAGATCAATGGAATCTGAAGGCAAGAAGAACGAAGAAGAATGCTAGTAGAAATGGTGCAAGAAGAAACTAAACAACGGAGCTAGTAACATGAAGTAAGTTCTGCAAGCATTTGACATCTTAAAGTTTTATGTGCGAGAGTTTATGCTATTTTTTCTGCGGTATTTCATTTGATTAGTCTTTTCTTTCTGTTTCATTAAATAAAAAAAATTATTAGTACTCATTGATATAGTTGTGTGTTGCGAAATTGCAGTGAGTTTTCGAATAAACATTCTCGCTATCTTATTGAGAGCATCTCCAATGGAAGATGCTATTTTAAAGAGACAAATTGATAAAATAGTATTTTAAATAGTATAAATATAGCTTTTTTTTACCATGCATGTTCCAATGGAAAAAAGCCATTTGAAAAGCCAATTCTATTAGAGTGGAATAAATAAGTGTTTTAATTTTTTAATGATTTTAATGTTATTTTGTTTTCCACATGGCTAGATTTAATTGGTTTATTTTTTTGTTGGCCCCACTTTGTTAGTTTTGGCTCTTTTGAGAGATATGTAGGAATAGCTTTTGTGGGAAAGAAAAGACATTTTAGCTTTTTGTTTGGCTTTCCCTTTGGAGTATGAAAAACAAGCAAAGAAAAGCTAAAATATTAGTTTTTTATTTTTGGCTATCCATTTTTTTTTATATAGTAAACGAGTGAATTATATATTAAACAGCCCCATTAAGTAGGTGGAACTGAACGAAAGATAAATACAATGGGAATATAAAAGAAAAGAGAAGACCAAAGCGACGAGGGACCTAATTAATTAGTCCAGTTCATAATACATTCAGGATTTCTAAAAAGATCTGAGCCTGTATAGCTGAAATTTCTAACTGAAGACTTCAACTAGAAGGCCAAACGGTGAAAGGTGAGATCAAAAATCATATCCCAATCCGGAGCCTTGGA
>Ga0307512_10007960_pt1 | contig 10411 bp, 12 predicted proteins | sample 14_EM_MG_FD_200267 | JGI IMG/M metagenome (GOLD analysis project Ga0307512, IMG submission 200267) | Populus trichocarpa ectomycorrhiza microbial communities from riparian zone in the Pacific Northwest, United States - 14_EM | ecosystem: Host-associated > Plants > Roots > Unclassified | place... | reverse complement strand
CTGCCAGGGCCCAAAAGGTGAGATCGTAAACCATAACTGTAACCACCTGTGTCCTTTCATGATGTGCTTTTGACAACATCCCAAGGTATGTATTCATGGCATCATTATTTCCTGTCGCAACATCCTCGATGATGTTCAGGATGGTGGTTTCGTCATCTGCCTCTTTGCTTGTGCCAGCTCATGGGGTACAGTCCCTGTCAAAGTTTATACTTCCTATTGGCAGAAAGTCGGGATTCAGCAGCAGATGATCTGCATGCAGTGCCATGTAGTCTGAGTTGATTGGCGCACAATCCGGATCCATAGGTATGTGATATGGTTCCACCGTCGTGTGGTCTTTTTTTTTTTTTTTTGGGTTTATTCATCACTCGCGTGCGACCTAGTAAGATCATGGCGAGAAGTATGGACAGTCCGTTTCCCCGCCGCAGTCCTCGCAAGGCGGCACAGTGCAGGCGTCCCTTTGCCCTCCGCCCAGGCCTATCCCTCAAACTCGTGAAAGCGCACCAAGGAAATTAAAGAAAAGGAAATTGTACCCCCCCTCCCTTAACCCTCCTCTGCTGATGCCATGCAGGGTGGGGTGGGTAAGAACAGCGGTGTTCCTTCCCCACCCAGCTCCTCCTCCCTTTCTTTCTCATCCCACTCCTGGCGCTCCCAGAGCTCCCATTCCGATGCCTCGCTCCCTGCATCGTCTTCCACTTCCACAGCCGGCACTATCTTCCCCACATCCGTTGAGGAGAGGAAATCTAGCACTGCCTGACTGCACCTCTTGTCAGCGAGGAGCTCGTGAGCCTTCCATCGCCGCTTTCCTCACTCAGTCTCCTTCCACACCTCCTTCCATAGGGTCCTCTGTTGATCCTTCCACTTTGGGCACCCCTTCAGGAGGTGATCCCTCGTCTGTGTGGGGCATCGGCACCACCAGCACTGGGCTGTCGGGCGGACTTTCACCCAGTGCAGGTACTGGCCAGTGTGGCAGTACCCCATCTTCAGCTGGTAGAACCTCGAGGTAAGCCTCTTGGTGCTCCCCACCACTGTGCCATCCGGTCTCTGACTTCCCAGCATTTTGTATTTCTTCTTGGAGGTTTGGCCTCCAGCCCATGCCCGTGCCTCCACCCACTTCTTCGCGGCGATCTTCCGCTTGATGTTTGCGAGAGACCTGAGAAGCGGCATTGAGCGCTCCTCCGGCGGGTCAGAGTAGGTCATCCACTCCAAACCCTCCACCCCTCGGGCGTCAGGCTCGTCCGCCGCGAGCTTGGCCCACTCATCTGCCTTTTCATTCCCCTCCACCCCCTCGTGCGCCGGGCACCACCTGATCTCGATGATGGCGCCTGGAACCGTCCTTTGGATCGAAGCAATATGTCTCCTCGCTTCGAGATCGTACTTCTGCCCTGGTCCTGGCTCATCGGATACCATCCATCGGATCGCCGCCTGTGCATCAGTGAAGATGGTGATCCGGTCGGGGATCATGTTCCTTCTCGATGTGGTTTCCAGCGCTCGCGCTAGTACCACGCATTCCGCATCAAAGGCCTCCTGGTTGTAGCCCAAGTGGGTCTTGATGCCCTTCCAGGTTTGGCCATTCTTCTAAGCCACTGCGTACCCGGCGGCTCCGCTCTCCATCCTGGACCCATCTGTGAACATGACCAGCCCCGGCCTCGCCTTCTTCGCCTTCTTCTTCGCCTCCTCCCGGTTTTCTTGGATCAGCACTGCATCAAAGCATTCCGGATCTTCGAGCAGGACTGTTTCCTCCGTCTCTGTCCAGGTGTACTGCAGGGCTGTTGCCAGCCTCTTGCCAATCGCTGTGTCAGCCCCGATGATCCTCCTAGACTTTTCGCCCCGAGGCAGGCTTAGGAGGCGTAGCCCGAACCGCCGCTGCCTGTTCTCCAGCTGGTTGGTCGCTGGCCTAAGCCCGGACTCCATCGACAGCGCTCCCAGGTTGGTTGTCTGGAAGGTCCCTGTTGTCGCCCGCGCCTGTCGGTTGACCAGGAGTTGGAGGCCATTCGCCCTGCTGACCATACCCAGGGCCCCCTCTCCCTTCCACCACAGCTGCACTCCAAACTTGGCAACTGACTAGATACAAGCCGTCATGGCCTTCTTACAATTTGCCGGAGAGAGACCTAGCTGCCCTGTGAGCCGGCGCAGCTGGGTGAGAGCGTTTCTTCCGTTCTTCAGCCTGGTGGCGTGGTGCTACTTCAGCGTGAGTTGTGAGTACAACCACACCCTGAGCCACCACGTCGCCTCTTTGTTGAATGGGACTTCATTGCCCCCCACCTTCACCGTCGCCTTCGCCTCGGCTGCTTTCCTCTTCCTCCAGAAAATCGCCGCTTCTGTTTTGCCGTGGTCAAATGCCACACCATTTTGTGCCGCCCACACCATGGATGCCGTTGCAGCCTCTGACAGCTTGGCTGCCCCTACCTCGTCATCTTTTCCATCCGCCCACCATCTGATGTCGTCCACAAAGGATAACCCACTGAAGCCAGCCACCTTTCGCTCCACCTCGTCGAAGATGCCCGACAGGTAGACGATGAACAGGATGGGTGCTGCCGGGGATCCTTGCAGGACGCCAGTGTCCACCGCCAGTGCTTCTCCGGTCTCCCCGTCCAGCTCGATCCTGAGATTCTGGTCCGTCATCAAGCTCATCGTCCACCGGATGAGGTCTGCTTCTATGCCGAGTGCTTCCATTCGCTTTTCCAGGTGGATCTTGCTCACATTGTTAAACGCCGATTTGACGTCCATGAACAGCGTGCCGGCCACCTTCTTTTCGTTCCAAGCCTTCTGCGTGCGGTTCATCAAAATTCCCACCGCATCTTCGCATGATCGGCACTTCCGGCAACTGTACTGGCCCTCGTAGAGCCCTCGCTTCCACTCCAGGTGGTCGGCAATCAGATGGGCTGCTGTCTGCTCCAGCAGCTTGCTGATGACATCGAGTAATGATATTACCCAGTATACTCACACCTTCGAGTAGTCAGGCTTGCCAGGCTTCGGGATGACCACTCCTTTTGCCGGTTTCCAGAGCTCCGGGTGGTGTCCCAGCTGGATGCATGCCCTCACAATCTGTGTGATCCGCTCGCTGTCCCACTGCCAGAAGACCTTGATGATCCCAGCCGATATCCTGTCGTCGCCTGGTGCTGAAGTGCTGGATCCCTTACTGAGTAGTGCTGCAACCAGCTTGGTGTTGACCTTCTCAAAGGTGCTCCCCCCATCCATGGGTTCATACACCCCTGTGGACCCCTGCAGGAAGTGCGCCCTAAGGATAGCCTTTTCCCGGTCATGTCCTCCTTCCGCCACTGAGCTGTCCTCCGCCAATAGGGCTTGCCCAGCTTTGTCGATACGCGGAGAGGTGTACCCCGCAGGTGTCCAGACGTCATTCCCTTTGGCTTCTTGCAGGAACCTGTTCCAGCAGTCCGGCTTTGCCTTTCGGATCGCCCTTCGCATGTTGTGCCTTCCCTCCCACGCCCGTCCAATCCCCGCCGGCCTCCGTCGTTTTCTTCCCAGCTCCCTTCGCAGCTTTGCCAAGTCCTCAGTCCACCACCGCTTTGACCTTGCACAACTTCTCTTTTTCTTTGCAAAGTTGTCCAGTGTGGCCATCATAACCTCCCTGAGCGCTGCCGCTGCCATGTCCACCTCCCATGTTGTACTCACATCCATGAGTATCGGCGTCTCCCCCACCCCCCGCTGGAAGAACGCTTGCACCTTTGCCCGCATTTCCTCCACAGCCTTCGTGCCACTCCCATTCTTGCCGGTGGGGTCCCATCCCTGGATATCCCACCCCGTCACCTCCTTGCTCGTCTCGCCACCCCTCGTTATCTCCCCCTATTTTGCCAGCACCTGCCATGCAATTAGCTCGTGGTCAGAACCTGCGGCTTGGCTTCCAAGAATGCTCCAGTTCAGCTTGATGTTCGGAGACGACAGGATCAGATCGATGATCGAATGATTTAATGCATTCGGTCCTGATCTGGTCACTTCGTCACTATTCCACACGAAGAGCTCTTCCCCCTCTATGAGCTTTTCCCAGAATACTGCATTTCGGCACCGGATCGCTCTTGGGTTCCACATCTCACTGTGGGCATTCATGTCTCCAGCGATTATGACCCGTTTTTGCCATGCGATTTCACCCCATTTCGCCTTCTGCACCAGGCATTCGTTTGCGAACCACTGATCATATACGTTGGCAATGACGATGGTTTCCCCACCTGGAATAACCACCTCAACCACCTGCACGTGGTTGCCGCACTCCCTTATGAGTTCCTTGATTTCCGTCACCCGGCACTTCGACACCCGGTTGACAGCAATCCAACACTTCGCTGGCTCATTCTCTACGCCCCGTATGAAATTGAAGCTCGGGTGCACTCTCGTTCCATCTCTCTCACCTCCCTCCCTGGGCTCCTGTATGAGCACCAGGTCTGCCTCCATTTTCACCGCTGTTTCCAGCGCCGACTTCAAAACTTGACCCCCCCTGGCGCAGTTGTGCTGCAGCACCAGCAGCTTTCGGGGTTTCGGGGGGTTCGCCATCAGATGGCCATGGGTGGGGTGGTGCCACTTGCTTCCACTTCCGAGATCTCCATCACATCCTCTGTCCAGTCTGATAGGGTGGCGGGGCTTGCCCCCGGTACCCAGTTCAGCGGCCCTGACACCTCGTGGCTCCTTGCTGCATCGATGCCCTGGGGCCCAGGTCGGATGGCTGGGGGCTCCGCCGCCAGTCCTTCTTGTCGACACTGCTGAACCAACGGTCGCGTGCCTCTCGCTATGCTGATAGTGATGGTCTTGGCCTTGCATTTCGCATCCTGAGCCAGGTCCTTGCCACCACAATTCGGGCACTTCAGGGCGGCATGCAAGCACGCACCCCTCGTCTTTCCATAGGTTGCGACCTCGAACCAGTGTCCCTCCGTCAGATGGGGGCCCGCACAGATGGTGCATGCCGGTGCGCCCGCCTGGCACCTGAACTCAGAGTGACCCCACTGGCTGCAGATATCACTCAGCATGTCTGCTCTGTTGGTGACGAAGGGGAGGGTCCAGAACTTGTTCCCCACCACCCACATCTCGGTTAGCAGTTTTTGGCCCGCGGCCTTGCTGGGTACCTTGAACACCACCGAGGCGGCATTCTGGGGGAGGGTGCCAGCCTGGAACTGGCGCTAGATGAGCTTCTTGGACCTCATCCAGCTCATCGAGAATGGGGGGACCACCACTCCCTCGTTCTCCGCCTCGATGCAGTCCCGCAGATCTGCCAGTCCCTCGGGGTGATGGTATTGCGCATAGGAACCAGGATCTTGAGCTCCGCCCAGGTCTCATTCGCAACCACGTTGATGATTGCCTTGTCCGCTCGTCTTGCCGCCTCAATGATCTCCTTCTTGAACAGGAGGAGCATGGTCGCTGATGCGTCCTGTCATGCTGCTGTGGTTAGACGGCACTGGGGGGAAATCTTGAAGATGACTGTCCTGACATGTGGCGGTGCCACCTTGCTCAGGGCGATGTTGACATGAGCCGCCGCCTCCACCGCCACCGCCGGGGCAATCAGTGGAGCGCCGGCTGCCCGTTCAAACACAATGGCCCTCTCATCCCATGGGAGGGAGGTCTTGACCCTCTCCAGCACAGTGGGCTCCTTCTTCGGCTTGCCATTGCAGCCGACGCGCATATAGTCCTGCTGGGGGAGGGCTGCGGCCGCGGCCGCCCTCTGCACCCAGTTGCCATGTTGCTGCTGCTGAGTCTGCCTCGAGGCCCCCATCAGTGCACCTTGCGGTTGCCGGCGGGCCGGTTGCTGGCACTTCTGCTGCTGCAGTGGCCCCACATGCGGGGTGGGAAGCTTTTCAGCATGGGACTGACGGTCCTCCCACAGTTCCTCCACCGCCCGCATACCTGCCAGATGTGCAATCCTCTGCGCGGCCTTTTCTCCCTCCTCGTCAGATATCAGAAGCGCTTTTATCAGGTTGGCCGCCTCCCCAACGCCTTCCATTCCTGCTCCGTAAGGTCCGCCGCATCCCATCTGCTCTTGGCCACCGCCTTCTTGGCCAGCTTTTCCGCCTCCCTCCTCTCCGCTACCTTCCGCTTCTCCTCCTCCCTCTTTTCCGCTGCCTTCATCTTGGCCGCCACAGCTTCCGGGCACTTCAGTATCAACCGCGGGGGCATTGGGGTACTGGGCCCAGCTCCCGGTGTCAAGGCGGGGACTGCCGCTTTTGCCTTAGCCTCATCGACCGCTGCCTGCCGCTGCAACTGCCGGGGAGAACCTTTTGGTTTGCGCTTTGCTGTTGTGCTTGATAGCTCAACAATCAGTGGTGCCTTTGTCTTTCCCTTGTCCTTCTTTTTCTCCGTCAATGCTGGCAACTGAGTTGAGGAGGGTGTGTCCAGTTCTGGTGCGTGCTGCGATGCGAACAGTCCCTCACACTCGATGCCCTCCATGTTATCCACGATTGGAGGCTCCCGTGTTGTCGCCAGTGCCATGGCCCCCCCTCCCTACACCACCCGGGAGGCGGGGGTTTCCACCACTCCTTCCATCGGCTCATGAGCTGGATGTGCCACACACGCCCCTACCATCCCCGCCGCAATTTCTTCTACCCTTCGCTTGACCTCCCTGAGCTCTTGCCGCCCTGACCTTATCAAAACCGCCAGGTCCTCCACCTGCTTGAGGTCCCACTTCACCTTCTGCACCTGCTCAGTCTCGACGGCGTCGAGCGCCAGAAGCTTAACAGCCAACTGTAGAAGTTTGCCCGATCACCGTTCCTCTGAGAGTCTTCACACAAGCAGAGAGAGAGAGAGAGAGAGAGAGAGAAATTTGACAAGATGATTATATCGTTGAAGTTTGATGGTATCACTCAAACGTAATGCGTCGTCTTTTTCTATGCTATGTAGAAGTATGTGAAAAGAGGAGAAGAAAGAATACCAAAGACGCCGCTATGAGAGAATGCCAAGACGTCGTTGCCAGGATCCCCTTGCCACTGCCGTTGCTATGCCATTGCTCTCCACAGCGTTGTCGTCGCCGTTGCTGTGGTGACGCTTCCACCGGCGCGCCACGCCGGAGCGGTGAGCGGCGAGAAGCAATTCCAACACCCAGTAGCTTGCCACCGTTCGACTTCCCTGCTGGATTTTCTGGATTTTCTCGAATGCTATTTCCTCAGCATCCACTTGGCCGAACGCATGCTTCATGCTGGTCTTTAGTTCTTCCCATGTCAAGTTTATCCCTCCTTCTTGGTTTAGAAAGGTTTCCACCCAGTTCCATGCCACCCCTCGGAGTAAGGCGGGGGCGTATCCCATTTTTTTCTCGTCATTGTCGAATCAACTTCCTTCTGTTCTGAATTTCAGCTCGCACTGGGCCAAGAATGTTTTGAACTTTGCTTTGTCTCCTTCGAAGGGTTCGGGGTCCCGGAGCTTTGGGTAGCTGGTTTGCGGCGGTCGGTTGCGTGCTGCTAAGAGGGTCTGCAACATTTCTGTTGTCAACAGGTGAGGTCCTTCCGTCATTCTTCGGGGTTGTTCTGGTAACTCGGGTGTCTGTGGTCTGGATCGTTGCTCTGGGGTTACTGGGCTTGGTGCTCCCTGGTCGTCATGGACATACCTCAATTCGTGGAGATTGAGGGGGTCCCTGGTGTTCTCGTCCCAGGGATCCACTGCATCCTTGCTACATCAGGTGTCGATTTGGGAGACGCAATCTAGTGTCAAGATCCTGCCTCGCTAACCCGTGCTGCTCGACAGGTAACGTAGTCTTAGTCGCCGCTCGGCAGTATTCGGCTGCGCTGTGGCGGTATCTGGCCTTGCCCTAATCTCTTCACGCCTGGCAGGGTATCATTGCGGTATTCGGCTTCGCTGTAGCGGTATTCGGCTTCGCCCTAATCTCTTCACGCCTGGCGTGGTATCGTTGCAGTATTCGGCTTCGCTGTGGCGGTATTCGTCTTCGCCCTAATCTCTTCACGCCCGGCGTGGTATCGTTGCGGTATTCGGCTTCGCTGTAGCAGTATTCGGCTTCGCTGTAGCAGTATTCGGCTTCGCCCTAATCTCTTCACGTGCGGCGTGGTATCATTGCGGTATTCGGCTTCGCTGTGGCAGTATTCGGCTTCGCCCTAATCTCTTCATGCCCAGCGTGGTATCGTTGCGGTATTCGGCTTCGCTGTGGCGGTATTCAGCTTCGCCCTAATCTCTTCACGCCCAGCGTGGTATCGTTGCGGTATTCGGCTTCGCCTTACTTCTCTAGGGTCTTACAGTGGGAGGTCACAGCGCCGGTTCACGGGGGTAGAGAGATTGGTCTGTGGAGAGAGATAATAGATTGCGTCGAGAAGAATCTCCAGACTAGCTACCGCGCCCTTCCTTTATACTTTTCCTTCCCCCTGTGGAATCACAGCTTGCCTGCAAGACTGACACAGTTCCTCCATCTAACATCATGACTCGATCGCCGTGCCCAAGGAAAACACATGATCGCACTTGGCCTCCGCGTGGCCAACACTCTACTCGTGGCAACAGGAGAAAGGACGCGTAAGCAGTAACAGTAAAGGAAAGGAAGACTGACGTACAACTTAATCAAGGGAAAACAATACTCGTAACGAACATGGGAGAAGGACGTGCAAGCTCAATCAATGGGAGACAACAAACGTAGCAGACAGGAGAAAGGACGCGCAAGTAACATAACGGAGACGAAGGAGAGAGGTCTAGACCGGCCAGCGGTCGGGGATATCACTACCAGAGCGATATGGCGGATATCGGTCGAGGCGCCTAAGCACGGAGGATGACCGCGGCTGCGGCAGCAGAAACGAGGACGAGCCACAGGGCGACAAGAGTGAGAGTGGCACCGGCGCCAGCGCCAAGGAGCCTGTCGCGCCAGGTTCATGACACTCGCTCTGCCTTGTGTTATGTTTATTGATTATCATGCGGTGCTTGTCGTGTCCTCACTGTTTGTGTGTCTGCCTTACTATACTTGTGCTTCCCCTTCTCCTTATCAGGTTTCCGGTTGTATGCTTTCCTTGTTGCTTCCTTACTGTTGGGTGTCTGCCTTGCGTTAGTCTGTTTCGGGGCAAAGGGGGTGAGAGTCGAGTACAATCGTGTGTTTCTTTGGGGCGTGGCGATTGAGTCATGAAGGGGATATTCTGTGTTGGTCTTGCGGGCGAGACTGTGATGTCCACAGTGGAGGAAAAGGTATAAAGGAAGGGGCGCGGTAGCTAGTCTGGAGATTCTTCTCCACGCAATTTATTATCCACTCTAACAACCCCAACCATCCGCGAGTGCAACAACAACAACTTCTCCCCACGGTCATCAGAGTCTACCTCTGATGGCCGAGGGCATCTACAACACTTATTCTGTCGCACCATCGTGACAGATCCAACTCTTTGTTTTCCTGTCACGCTCGCACGACAGAAAACGACAACTTCTCTCTGGTCGCATCTTTTGTGTCGGCGCGACCAGACCCTTCCTCAAAACCCTGGGGGCATGGCCTTGACCCTGAAAAGTCAGCCAAGCCCACACCCACCCACACTTCGGCTACTGCAGGACCCCGGTCCTGGCTGCCAGCGACTAACCACAACCCCTGCTGGCGGCCACGCGTACGTACGCACGCAACCAGTGGCCCACCACCAACCGGCGGCCGTGAGTTTCGGCTTGCATAAACCGCCACCACGATGCCCAGCGGTCGTGAGCTCCAGCTCGCGCATCCACCAGGACCCTTGGCGGTCGTATGCGCGGCGTATACAACAAACGACCCGAACCAACCCCTCCCCCGACGGCCGTATACACCTGTGTATACTCCCGATGGCGCAACACCACCTGGCAGTTGTTGGCCACAGCCCTCACTGCCCAATACACCATCAGCAATCGAGTGCCCCAGCACATCCGAACCACAAAAAACACCACCACCCAGTGACTGATGGTCCCAGCCTCGTCACCACCAAACCACACAGTCACGGGCTTCGGCATGCACGACCAACCCACCATACGGTCTCTGGCTCCGGCATGCGCGACCACACACCTTTTCCTTTTTCCTTGGGTTGTTGTTTTTCCTTGGAGCCTCTTCTTCTCTTTTGAGATGACTAGAAGGCGAGCCCGGGTCTGTATACTTTGTGTCACGAAGCTACGGACAAGAAAGAAAGAAAGAGAAGAAGATGTCATTTTCTATCTACGAGTGGGAGGAGCTTGCCTCTTATATAGCGGTTGCCAAGCTCTTCCTGCGCAGTCACCCTTCCGCTGCCGGCGGTGTGCCGCTTCTGTGCTCGCTGGCCGGCTGCCCTCCGGCAAGGTGCCATTCCGGCGAGGTGCGTCTGCTAAGGTGCTGTTTCGGCCTGGTGCCGCCCAGCAACACCCGGCTTAGGGTGACAATCGCCACCAACTTTGGATGCCGCCCTCGGTGTCCTAGAAACGGAACAAAAACAAAAAAACAAAACAAAGGATAGCAAAAAGAAACATCAGAAAGAAGAAAAAAAAATGAAAAAAAAAAAAAAAAAAAAAAATTAAA